>JAAUYD010019711.1_pt1 | contig 44370 bp, 40 predicted proteins | sample 7278101 | NCBI WGS metagenome assembly JAAUYD01 (sample SAMN14350128, study PRJNA611818) | marine sediment metagenome | isolation source: surface marine sediment (0.6m) | place: French Polynesia: Moorea | collected 2018-08
GTACGCGGGGAACCGCATGCGCCTCGAGAACGTGGCGAAGCGCAACCTGATCGCGAACACCCTGCGCCTGCCCGCGCTGTTCTTCCGCGACGGCGCCGAGGCCCGCAAGCTCCTCTTCCAGCAGTCGCCGGTGTGGATCGCGGCGTACTCGCTTCCGGTGCTCTGGCTCGTGGGCTTCGCCGCCTTCGACGCCGACTTCCGCGAGTCGGTCGCGAGCGCTCCGCTGATGGCGGTGTCGGGCGCTTGCGTGCTCGCCGCAGCCATCCTCTTCGTCGCTACCAGCATCGACCCCCTGACGATCTTCGGCCAGGCCGAGCGCTACTTCGAGTACGCGACGCCGGCGATGGCGCTGCTCGCCGGCGCCTGGGCCGCCCAGCACGGCGCCGAAGGGGTCCTGGCCGTGGCGGCGCTCGTGCTTCCCAACGTGAGCGTCCTGCTCCTGATCCATCTCCTGTCGGAGACGGCGAACCTGCGACGGCTGACGCGAGGACAGGGGCGCGACCAGCCGGAGAAGGATCTCGCACGACACCTGGCGCAGATCGAAGGCGAGCTCCGGGTCGCGACCGTCCCGATCAAGCTGCCGGCGCTGCTCTCGTACTACACCAAGCCGAAGCTCAAGGGTCGGCTCCGCTACTACTACCGCTTCATCCAGCACCCCGAGCGTCCGCTCGACGCCTTCGACTACTTCACGCAGGACACGGAGGAGCTCGACGTCTTTCGCGGCAGCGTGGACGCCCTGGCCGAGCGCTACCGCCTGGGCTGGATCATCGCGGACCGATCCTTCGTCGAGAACCGGAAGGCGAGCTCCGAGTTCGTGGCCTCCCTGGCCAAGCGCTCGCCTTGCTACGAGAACGAACGCTACGCGCTCTACGCGCTCGATGGGGCGGACGCGTCCGAGGAGCCGCGATGAAGTCCTCGTTCCCGCGCGCGCTGCCCCGCCCGCTGACCGTGGCCGAGTGCCTGGCCCTCGGCGAGGCCGAAGACGTCGCGCTCCACGGGGACGCGGACCACTCGCTCGTGTCCGTCGCTTCGCCCGACGAGGCGGACGCGGGCTCGATCTGCTTCCTGCGCGGACGCGGCCCCGGCGTCGCCAAGGCGGCGGCGCCGCTGCGTGCCGGCCTGTTGTTGGCCGAGACGCCCGTCGAGGCGCCCGGCGTGGCCGCCGTGGCGATCGTCTCGGATGCCTGCCGCTTCATGGCGTCGGTGCTGACTGCGCTCCTCCCCGAGGAGGAGGCGGCCACGGAGCACGACGTCCACCCGGACGCCCGCATCGACGCGAGCGCGCGGCTCGGCCGTCACGTCGTCGTCGAGGCGGACGTCGAGGTCGGCCCCGGCTGCCGGATCGACGCCCACGCCGTATTGCATGCCGGAACCCGCCTGGGCCGAGGCTGTCGGATCGGAGCCGGAAGCGTGATCGGGCGCAGCGACGACAGCCCCTATCGGAGCGCCGACGGCCCCTATCGCCTCCCGAGCGTGGGGCAGACGCGGCTCGAGGACGAGGTGACCGTCGGGGCGCACACCACGATCGTGCGCGGCGTGCTGAGCGACACCTGGCTCGGATCCCGGGTGCTGGTGGGCAACCAGGTGAACGTGGGGCGCAACTGTCGCCTCGGCGAAGGCGCGGCCGTCTACGTGGGCGCCATGCTCTGCGGCAGTGCCGAGCTCGGCGAGAACGCCTCGGTCGGCGCCGGGGCGTGCCTGAACAACGGCGTGCGGGTGGGAGCCGGCGCGCAGATCGGGCTCGGCGCGGTCGTGACGCGCCACGTCCGAGCGGGCGAGCGCGTGTTCGGCAACCCGGCGCGGAGGCGCTAGGCCGCCGGCCGCCGGAGGTTCTAGGGCGCGGCCGTGAAGGTCACGTCCCGCGAGTGCCAGCCGCTTCCGTTCTCGAACCAGAGCCGCGCGTGGATCGTGCTTCCGTCCGTCGGCAGGCCGCTCACCAGGAGGGAGGTGGTGCCTCCGCCCAGGCGTCCGCTGTTCAGTAGGTCGTAGCCGCCGTTCGAGGTGCCCAGGTTCAGCCACCAGTCCGTGACGCTGGCGGTCGGGTCGGACCACTGGAAGGTCACCGTGGCGCCCGGGAGCGTGCTGCCGGGCGTGGGTGCGGTGACCGAGGGGCCCGGAGTCGTGAAGGTGAAGTCCTCGCTCGCCCACGAGCCAGAGGCCTTGTACCACAGGCGCGCATGGACGTTGCCGCCACCGACCGGGAGGTCGTTCACCGCGATCGACGTCGTGGCGCCCAGGTTGCCGCTGTTGAGGATGTCGTGACCGCCCTGGCTCGTGCCCAGGTTGAGCCACCACTCCGTGACCGCGCCGCTCGGATCCGACCACGAGAAGGTCTCGCTGGCGCCGATCTGGCTGCCGGGCGTGGGCGACACGAGCGAAGGAGGCGGAGGCGCGGCCACCGTGGCGGCCGTGAAGCTGAAGTCCTCGGAGCGCCAGGACCCGCTGCCCGAGCGATACCAGAGCCGCGCGTGCACGGTGCTCCCGTCGGTCGGCAGGCCGGCCACGGCGAGGCTCGTGGAGCCGCCGAGGTTGCCGCTGTTCAGGACGTCGTGGCCCCCAGCCGTCGTTCCCAGGTTGAGCCACCAGTTGGTGGTGGCACCGCTCGGATCCGACCACTGGAAGGTCGTGGCGGCCCCGGGCAGCGTCGCTCCCGGCGAAGGGGTCACCATCACCGGAGTGGCAGCGGCGATGGTGGCGGCCGTCAAGGAGTAGTCGACGGAGAGCCACTCCCCACCGGACCGTCGGAAGAAGAGCCGGACGAAGAGCTGCCGTCCGTCCGTCGGGAGGCCATCGACGTCGACGCTGCTGGCACCGCTGATCCGGCCGCTGTTGAACAGGTCGTTGCCGCCGGACGAGCTCCCGATGTGCACCCAGGCCTCGTCGACGAGGCCGCTGACGTCGTTCCACGAGAGGGTCGTCGAGGCGGCGGTGAGCGTGCTGTCCGCAGCCGGAGACACGAGGTTCGGCGGGAGCAGGACGGTCGCCGCGGTCACGGAGAAGTCGACGGAGCTCCAGGGGTCGCCCGTCATGCGGTGGAAGATCCGCACGTACAGCGTGCGCCCGTCGGTGGGAAGCCCGGTGACGGTCACGGAGCCGCTCGAGCCGAGGGGTCCGCTGTCGAAGACGTCGTTCGCGGCCAGGCTCGAGCCGACCTGGATCCACCACTCGTCGGCCAGCCCGTTCAGGTCCGACCACTCGAAGGTGAGGTCGCCGGGCGGCAGGACCGAGCCCGGGAGCGGGAAGATCAGCATGGGCTGCGAGACCGGTGCGTCGTACGCCTGGTAGGAGACGTCCTGGCTGGTCCAGCTGCCGTTCATGTAGGCCCACAGGCGCACGTGGAGGGTGCGCCCGTCCGAGGGCAGCGTGGGCACCACCACCGAGCGCGTCGCCGCCGCGAGGGAGCCGCTGTTGAAGAGGTCGTCCGCACCGGGCTCGGTGCCGACGTAGACCCACCAGTCCGAGACGGCGTTCCCATTGTCCACCCAGCCCAGGGTGGCGTCGCTGGCCGGGAGCATGGTGCCCGCGGGCGGCGAGTTGAGATCGGGCGGCGGAGTCGAGGAGACCTGCGCGGCCCGCCAGCTCGCGATGGTCGGGACCGTCTCGCTCAGCACCCGCCGCACGTCCGCCGAGCTGCTGCCCGTGGCGCGGCCGGTGTAGGTCGAGTTCGGGTTCGAGATGCGGCCCAGGCGCAGGCAGTATCCGCAGCTCGAGGGGTAGGCCATCAGGGTGTGGAAGCGGTTGGAGGGCTCGATGTAGCCGAACGCGTAGGGCCGCGTGCGGGCCGCGGCGCTCGAGGTGCTGCCGCCCGAGCTCGTGATCGTGCGGGCGTCGTGGTTGTTGCCCTGGTTGTGGCCCAGCTCGTGGGCGAGCACCGTCGGGTCGTCGAAGGCCTGCACCGCGACGGCGGAGAAGCCGATGTAGTCGGAGTACGGCATGTAGTCGACGTTCGGGACCCAGGCGATGCCCGCCGTTCCCGAGTAGGGGTTCGGGCGCACGATGAAGGTCACGAGGTCGGCCCCGTACTGGTTCCGCAGGCCGTGGACGCCGCTCACGACGCCGTCGGTCACGTCGCGGAGCGCCGCGTCCATGGGATCGCCGCTGCGCTCCGTGTAGGAGACCTCGGCGCTGTGGACGACGCGGACGCGCGCCGTGGAGCCGCTCTCGCTGTAGAAGCGGTTGATCGAAGCGGCATTGAGGGAGATCAGCGAGTCCATGCCGGAGACGCCGCCCGCCGCCGCGCGTGCGGCGGGGGAGTAGACGACCAGGAGGTCGAGGGTGTCGCCGGACTGCGAGGCGGCGGCCACGTCGCCGCCACCGCTGCCCGTGTCGCTCCCTCCGCTGCCCGTATCGAAGGCCGCGGCCTCGACGTGGTGATCGTGCTCGTCGTTGACGCAGTCGCCGATCGCCTCGCGGTCCACCTCCTTCACCCGCACGAGCCCGTTCTCGATGGCGCGGACCTGGTACAGCTCGCCGGTCGGGAGCAGCACGTTCGCCGCGAGGGTGTCGCCGTCGAGGACGGCCACGACGTCGCTGTCCTCGACGCCGACCACGCGTCCGGACGCGACCAGCGAGATCCCGGCCGGGTCGTTGCGCTCGACGCGGTCGAAGACGACGGGGAACCCCACGTCGTCGAAGAGGTTCAGCAGCAGCGAACGGCGCGCGCCGTCGCGGCCGCGCAGGGTGCGCGCCAGCTCGTCGGTGTCGAGTAGTATGCGCTCGCGGCGCGCGTTGTGGAGGGCATCGGGCGCGACGCGCGAGGTGGCGTCGCGAGGGGCCGCGGCGAAGGCCGGCGGCAGGTCTCCGTCGTCGACCCGCGGCACGGCGGCGCGCTCGACGGGAGCCGGGGCCGCAGCGGGGATCGGCGCCTCTGCGGGTGCGGTCTCGTCGAGAGAGGCCGGCGCCCGCTCCGGGATCCGATCCCCGGTCTCGGGCGAGGGCGTCGGCGAGCTCGCGAGCTCGATGGCCGCGGGCTCGTTCGGCGCGTCGACGCCCGCCAGTGCGAAGAAGCCGGCGGCGAGCAGGCAGGGGACGAGGATGAGTAAAGGGCGGAGGGGCATGGGGGCTCGGGGATGGGGGGTCGATGGGGGACATCGGCCCCACATCCGGGTCCTTTAGCCCTCACCTTGGGGGCCCCTGAGCTGCCGACTTGCGTATCGTCGATCACGGCAGAATCGCTTCCCGCCGCGGCAACGCGCCGGCAGGATCCCAGGAGGCCGCTCGGTGCGCTGTGTATTCTCCTCGACGGAGGAGAGGGCTTTGGGCGGAGAGGGGTCCCGCGGGGCGATCGTGCTGGGTGAGGTGCCGGAGGCACTGCTGGCCGACTTCGAGGCGGCGGTGGGCGACGGACACGACTGGCCGGACAACGGGCGCTCGTCCCGCTTCCGGGCCCAGCGGAACACGCGTTCGCTCGCCTTCCGCGAGGACCCGACCGCGTTCGAGTCGCGCTATGCGAAGGCCAGCGCGGCGCCTCGGATCGAGGACACCGAGTGGCGGACGCGCTTCCCCGAGGTCGAGCCGCTGCTCGAGCTCGTCCAGCAGACCGGGATCGGGAGCGAGTTCGGCAAGGTGCTCGCCGTCTGGCTGAAGGCGCATCGCGGCGTGGGCGTGCACGTCGACGACGGGCCCTACTACGACGCGCACCACCGCGTGCACGTACCGGTGGTGACCGACCCCGGCGCGACCATGAAGCTCGCCGGCGAGTCGGTGCACCTCGAGCGCGGCAAGATCTACAAGATCGCGAACACCGAGCCCCACGGCGCCACGAACCGCTCGGATCGGGATCGCCTCCACCTGATCGTCGACGTCTGCCGATGAGCCCGCGCGCTCGGCCGAGGGCGCCTCGTGCACACCAGTGAGCAGCTCCTCACGCTGGTGATCCTGATCGGCGCGGCCGCCCTGGGGGCCGCGCTCTTCGAACGGCTGCGCCTGCCCGCCGTCGTCGGCTTCCTCTTCGCCGGCGCCCTGATCGGGCCCGGCGCACTCGGCCTCGTGTCCGACCCGGAGGTGGTCCTCACCCTGGCCGAGATCGGCGTCGTGTTCCTGCTCTTCGAGGTCGGGCTCGAGCTGCCCCTCGACCAGCTGCGCCGTCGCTGGTCGTCGCTGCTCCTGGCCGGGGGCATCCAGGTGGGCGCGACCCTCGGTCTGACCGCCGTCTTCTCGGTGGTGCTCGGCACTTCGTGGCAGACGGGGCTCGTGCTCGGCGCGATGGTGGCGCTCTCGAGCACCGCGGTCGTGATGCGCCTGCTGGCCGAGCGCGGTGAGCTGGACGCTCCCCACGGCCAGATCTCCGTCGGCATCCTGATCTTCCAGGACCTGTGCATCGTGCCTTTCCTGCTGGCGCTGCCGCTCCTGGCCGCGGGATCCGATCTGGGCCTCGCGCCGGTCGGCATGGCCGTGGGCCAGGCCGTGCTGGCCCTGGTGATCTTCACGGGGGCCGCCCGCTTCGTGCTGCCGCCGCTGCTCGACCGCGTCACGCGCGTGGGCTCGCGCGAGGTCTTCACCCTGGTCGCCGTGGTGGTCGTCCTGGGCGGCGCGCTGGTGGCCCAGGCCATGGGCCTGACCCTGGCGGTCGGCGCCTTCCTGGCCGGCATCATCCTGTCCTCGACGCTCTACGGCACCCAGCTGATCGCGGAGCTGGTCCCGCTCCGCGGCATCCTGCTCGGAGCCTTCTTCACCGCCGTGGGCATGCTGCTCGAGCCGGACATCCTGGTGTCCCAGACCGACGAGGTGCTGCTCTTCTTCGTCGCGTCGGTGGCGCTCAAGGCCGCGATCGTGTTCGTGACGGTCTGGGTGCTCGGCAACGGCTCGCGAGTCGCCGTGCTCTCCGCGCTGGCCCTCGCCCAGACCGGCGAGTTCTCGTTCGTGCTCGCGCGCGCGGCCGGCTCGGCGGGCCTGCTCGACGAAGAGCTCGCCGAGTCCTTCGTCGCGGCTTCCGTGCTCTCGCTGGTGGCGACGCCGCTCCTCATGCGCCTCGGCCCGACGATCGCCGCGAGGCTGCGGGGAGACGGGGGAGAGTCGGTCTCGGACGACGACGAGGAGGATCGGATCGTGCTGATCGGCTACGGCATGAGCGGCCAGACCCTGGGCCGCGTGCTGACCGGCATCGGCGTGCCGTGGATCGCGGTCGAGTCCAACGCCGGAAGCGTGCGCGAGGCGCGGGCGAAGGGCGAGAACGTGGTCTTCGGAGACGCCACTCGCGAGGACCTGCTGCGCCACGTGGGCGTGCCTCGCGCCCGGGCGGCCGTGATCGCCATCAACGATCCGACGGCCACGCGCCAGGTGGTGACCCTCACCCGGCGCATCAATCCGACGGCCGCGATCTTCGCGCGCACCCGTTGGGTGCGCGAGGTCGACCGGCTGGCCATGTCGGGCGCCAACCACGTCGTCGCCGACGAGATGGAGGGCATCTTCGACCTGCTGGCCCAGGTGCTGCGCCGGGAGGGCATCCCCACGGGCTCGATCGAGCGCTTCCTCGAGGAGTTCCGCGAGGAGGGCTACGGCCTGGTCCAGGCGCTCCCCGATCTCGGCATCGACCCATGGCTGCTCGAGCTGCTCGAGAGCGTGACCACGGACTGGATCGACGCCGGGCCCCAGGTCGAGGGCCAGACCCTGCTGGGCCTCTCGGTGCGCGCCCGCACCGGGGCCGCGGTCCTGGCCGTCGAGCGCCGCGGGGCCACCACGCCCAACCCCGAGGCCGAGATGGCGCTCCGCGACGGGGATCGACTGCTCGTGTTCGGCTCCCGTTCGGCCGTATCAGAGGCGAGGGCGTTGCTCGGGACGCCCGAGCCCACGGGGCTCGGGACGCCCGAGCCCGATGGGCCTGGAGACCCGGGATCGGGCCATTGAAGGAGGAGCCGGCATGGGTTCGTTGATCTTCTTGGGAGTCCTCGCCGCGATCGCGGTCTGGGGCGTCGGGATGTACAACCGGCTGGTGCGCCTGCGAAACGGGAGCGAGGGCGCGTGGAGCGACGTCGACGTCCAGCTCAAGCGCCGCTGGGACCTGATCCCGAACCTGGTCGAGACGGTGAAGGGCTACGCCCAGCACGAGAGCCAGACCTTCGAGGAGGTGACGAAGGCGCGGGCCCGGGCGATGGACGCGGGCGACGCCGCCTCGAAGTCCGAGGCCGAGGGGGCGCTCTCGCGCGTGCTGGGCAACCTGTTCGCCGTGGCCGAGGCCTACCCCGAGCTGCGCGCCAACGAGAACTTCCTCTCGCTCCAGGGCGAGCTCACGAAGATCGAAGAGGCGATCCAGAACGCGCGCCGGTACTACAACGCCATCGTGCGCGACCTGAATACGGCCTGCGAGGAGTTCCCGAGCAACGTCGTGGCCGGGGTGACGGGCTTCGTGAAGAAGGACTACTTCGAGCTCGACACCGAGGCCGAGCGCTCCGCGCCCCAGGTCTCCTTCTCGTAGGCCGCGACGTGCGTCTGCGTGTCGCCGCCTGTCTGTGCGGGCTGCTCTGGCTGGCCGGAGGAGCCGCAGCGGAGCGCATCGAGCGCTTCGACGTCGAGATCCGCGCCGACGGGAGCGATGCCTTCGAGGTGCTCGAGAAGATCCGATACGACTTCGAGAGCGCGAGTCGCCACGGCATCTACCGCACCATCCCCGTGCGCTACGGCCGCGGGCGCGCGGCCGACTACCGCATCACCCTCGACGTGCTCGAGGTGACCGATGCCGTGGGAGCCTCGCGCCCCTACCGCGTCCGGAAGGCCGGCTCGGATCTCGAGATCCGCATCGGGAGCGCGGACCGGAAGGTCTCCGGCGTCCAGGACTACTGGGTCCGCTACCGGATCCGCCGCGCCGTGCTGTGGTTCGAGGAGCACGACGAGATCTACTGGAACGTCACCGGAAACGCCTGGGGCATCCCCATCGACTCCGCCTCGGCGCTGGTGATCCTGCCCGAGATCCCGCAGTGGACCGAGACGGCCTGCTTCACGGGAAGGCAGGGGTCGGTGGCTTCTGCCTGCACCACCGCTCCCTCCGGCGCGCTGGTCGCCTTCGAGTCCGACGTGCCTCTCGGGCCGGGCGAGGGGCTGACCCTGGTGCTCGGGCTGCCGAAGGGGCTCCTGGCCGAGCCGTCGGAGCTCTCCCGCTTCCTCGATCGCGTCTCCGACTACGTGAGCGGGTTCAGCCTGATCCCCGTCGCCGTCTTCGCGGCGATGTTCGCCTTCTGGCGGCGTCACGGCCGCGACGTCGGCGTCGGCGACGCACTGCCGGTGCGCTACGAGCCGCCCGACGGGCTCTCGCCGGCGGAGGTGGGCACCGTCGTCGACGAGAAGGTCGACCTCCCCGACATCACTTCCACCATCCTCGACCTCGCGATCCGCGGCTTCCTGCGCATCGAAGAGGAGGAGAGCAGCGGCTTCCTCTTCCTCGAGAAGAAGGACGTGCGCCTGCGCAAGCTGCGCGAGGGGAAGGACCTGAAGCGCCACGAGGCGATCCTCTTCAACCGGCTCTTCTCGGGCGGCATGGACTCGGTGCTGGTCTCGTCGCTGAAGGACAAGTTCTACACCAACCTTCCCGAGATCCGCGAAGCGCTGTACCTCGAGGTCAGCCACACGAAGGGCTTCTTCCCCTCGTCGCCGGATAAGGTGCGTCGCAACTGGGGGGCGGGCGGCGTCGTCCTCGGCGTCCTCGCGGTGCTCGCCTTCGTGATGCTGCAGCGGCTCGACGCGGCGATCGCGCTCGGGGCGGCCGGTGCCATCGTGCTCGCGTTCTCGCGCTCGATGCCGCGCCGCACGCGGCGGGGCCGCAAGGCGTACGAGGAGATCCTGGGCTTCCGCGAGTTCCTGCAGCGGGTCGAGGCGGATCGCCTCGAGCGCAGTGGCGGGCGGACCGCGGGCCGCTTCGAGGCCATCCTTCCCCACGCGATCGTGCTCGGGGCGGCCGACGAGTGGGCCAACGCCTTCTCGGACGTCTACAGCGAGCCGCCGGACTGGTACGTGAGCCGCCACCGCGGCCCCTTCAATCCGGTGATCCTCGTGAACGACGTGGGAAGCTCGCTCTCGACCATCGGCAAGAGCGTCTCCTCCCAGCCGGCGCCAAAGGGCGGCTCCGGGAGCAGCGGGCTCGGCGGCGGGGGCTTCAGCGGGGGCGGCTTCGGCGGTGGAGGCGGAGGCAGCTGGTAGGGCCTCTTGCTCGCCCCGCGCCCCCGGGCTAGTTTCCAACTAATCGGTTGGGAATCCTGATGGCGCGACCCCGCTCATTCGAGCCGGACGAGGTCCTCGATCTGGCCATGCAGCTCTTCTGGCAGAAGGGCTACGAGGCCACGTCCGTCCAGGACCTCGAGGCCGCCATGGGGATCAACCGCTACTCGCTCTACAACACGTTCGGCGACAAGCACCAGCTCTACCTGGCATGTCTCGACCGCTACCGCGACCGCATGGTCGCGGAGATGACCTGCGGCCTGGAGCACGGAAGCGAGGGGCTCCAGGCGATTCGCGACTTCATGAACGCCTTTCGCGGCAAGGCGCCCGATGCGATGGGCCGCGGCTGCTTCATGGTCAACTGCGCCGTCGAGCAGTCCCACGACGATCCCGAGGCGGCCTCGCGCATCCTGGCCCACGCCGAGCGTCTCGAGGCCGCGTTCCTCGCGGCCCTCACCCGCGCCCGCGCGTCGGGCGAGCTCGGCAGCGAGCACGACCTCGACGACCTGGCCCGCTACCTGGTCGTGGCCACGAACGGAATCCTGGTGGGCGTCCGGATGCGCCAGCCGCTCGACGCCCTGGACGCCGGCCTGCGCATGATCGTCTCCCAGGTCGATTCGTGGGAGCAGGTGGCATGACGCCGGAGCGCCGGCGATCCCGGGCCCGACGGGGCCCTTTTCTTTGGCCCAGTTTCCAACCGTTTGGTTGGAAATGGTCGATTCCCGCTGGCCTCGTTCGTCCCCTGGACGAGACCGTCCACCGCTTCCACCGGTTCCAAGTGCGCCCACACGAGGAGTCCAAGATGCTTCGATTCACCACCATCCCGTTGGCCGCCCTGCTGCTCTCGCTCGCGGTTCCCACCGGCTCGTGGGCCCAGCCCGGAGACGCGGCGCTGGCTGCCGTTCGACCCGGCGGCTCACGCATCGAGCTCGCCAACGAAGGGCCGACCCCCGCGCGCGCGGAGGTTCCCCGAGGTGATCGCTTCACGCTGGTGAACGCCTCGGAGACGTCGGCGCGCGTGGTCTTCGACAAGAAGGCGGTCAAGCGCGTCACGTGCATGGAGCCCGACGCCCAGACCGGCCGCCGCGGCCAGTACCTGGTTCGCTCGGGCCAGGTGCTCTCGTGCAGCCTCGAGGGCGGCGACGCCCGCTACTCGGTGTACCGCCAGCTGCCCGGCGGCTCACTCGACGTCACGAAGGGACGCGTCGATCTCGGGAGCTAGCAGGATGCTGAAGAAGTCTCCCGTCGCCTCGCACGCGCCTGGAACCCGATCTCTGCGTTGCGAAACCATCGCCGTAGCGCCGCTACGGCTCCGGTGTCGCGCCTTGATCTCGGGCCCCATTCGCGCACGAGGCTCGGTCCGACGTTCTTCAGCAGCCTGCTAGCGCTGTCCCCGAAACGGCCGCTCCCAGCGGGCCGGTCGCCACCGCGGCCGGCCCGCATCGCGCCTCAGCGCGACGCCATGCTGCGCAGCGCGTCCCGGGTCGGGACCGGCTCGCCCTCCAGCAGGAACTCCACGCGTGCACCCGAGATCAGCTCGAACTGCTCCCCCACCGGGAGCCCCAGCCACTCGGCCGCAGCGAGGAGGTTGTGGCCCGATCCCATCCGGATCGCCACCTGGTCGAACGCGAGCTCGCTCTTCATCGACGCGCGGCCTCGCCCAGCAGGGCGCGCAGCTCGTCGGGATCGAGTCCCGTCGGTGCCGAGTTCGCCGCTTCTTCCTCTCCCGAGAACCCCAGGTGGATGCCCGCGCGCTCCTCTGCAGGGGAGACGCGCAGGCCCACGCTGCGCCGGACGGCCTGGAAGACCAGCCAGCCGACGGCACCCGCCCAGGCCACGCAGACGCCCGCACCCAGAGCCTGCACCCCCAGCTGGGTGAGTCGGTCGTGGGGAAGCAGATCGGCCCGCCCGAAGATCGCGACGCAGAGCACGCCCCAGACTCCGCACACGGCGTGGACCGGGACGGCACCCACCGGGTCATCGATCCGGGCCCGACGCAGGAGCCACTCCGACGCCAGGTTGTGGAGCACACCGGCGCTCGCACCCACCGCGAGCGCGCCCAAGGGCGATACCACGTTGGCGCAGGCGGTGATGGCCACGAGGCCGCTCAGGAGGCCACCGACGAGCTTGATCTCGATCTCGCGATTGGCCTGGAAGCGTCGTGCGTGGGCGAAGCCCACGAGCGATCCGGCGCAGGCGGCGAGGTTCGTGTTCACGATGATGCCACCGACCGAGCCGTCGAAGGCGAGGGCGCTGCCCCCGTTGAAGCCCCACCAACCCACCCACAAGACGGTTACGCCGAGCAGGCTCAGGGAGAAGCTGTGAGTGTCCAGGTTTCGCGTCGATCCGTCGGCAGCGAATCGCCCGAGGCGCGGGCCCATGATCCAGGCTCCGACGAGACCCACGACGCCACCCACGGCATGGACCACGCTCGAGCCCGCGAAGTCGCGGTAGCCGATCGCCTCGAGCCAACCGGGGCTACCGGTCAACGCACCTCCCCAGACCCAGTGGCCGAAGACGGGATAGATCAGCAGCGCCATCAACGACGACGCGACCAGGTAGGAGACGATGCTCGCCCGACCCGCGATGGCACCCGACACGATGGTCGCGGCCGTTGCGGCGAAGCCGAGCTGGAAGAGGAAGAAGAGGGAGTCCCGGCCGCCGACGCCGATGCCGAGCAGTGCGGGCCCACTGCCGATCCAGCCGCCTGCACTCGCTCCGAACATCAGCCCGAAGCCGACGAGGCTGAACGCGACCCCCACGACCACCCAGTCGAGGGTGTTCTTCATCGCGGTGGCCGTCGCGTGACGGGTCTGCACCAGGCCGACCTCGAGGCAGAGGAACCCGGCCTGCATCAGGAACACGAGCCCGGCCGCCACCAACAGCCAGAGCTCGTCGGCTCCGAAGGGACCCTCTTGCACGCGGACACTCCCGGGATCTGAACGGCGCTCAGATCGATCGGTACGTCGGAGTGTCCGCTTGAGCTACAGACCGCCCAATCGTGCCCCAATGAAAGCCCCGGAGTGCGCGGATATACGCACACTCCGGGGGGGCAGACTCAGGCTGCGCGCACCTCGATGCTGCGCGGCTTCCGGGCCTCGCTCTTCGGGAGCCGGAGCTCGAGTACGCCGTTTCGCAGCTCCGCCGTCACCGCGGCGGCGTCGATGCCCTCGGAGATCCGGAACTCGCGGTGGTAGCCACCGGGTCGGTACTCGGTGTGCAGCGGAGTGGTCACCGCCCCGTCGGGCGCCGGCGCGGGGACGTCGAGGCGCAGCACACCGTCCTCGAGCCGGACGTCGAGGGCCTTCTCGTCGACGCCCGGGAGGTCCACGTGGATGAGGTAGCCGTCGCGGCTCTCGAGGATGTCCACGTCGGGCCGGTACACGGGGCCGGGACGCGTGCCCTCACCGGCCACGGGCTGCTTCTCGCTCGCAGTGAGCTCCTGCGTCGCTTCTCGGTCGGTCATCACGTCCTCCTCTAGCTGGCCTGCACGTTGATCTGTCGCGGCTGGAACTCGGGCGCCTTGGGCAGCCGGAGCTCGAGCACGCCGTTGCGGTGGAAGGCCTCGACCTTCTCCGCATCGATGGTCGCCGGCAGCTCGAACGCGCGGCGGAAGCTCCCGGTGCGACGCTCCCGGCGGTGCACGGCGTGCTCCTCCGGGGTCGCGGGGTGGGGCTTGCGCTCGCCCTGGATCATCACGGTGGCGCCTTCCAGCGAGACCTGGATGTCCGCGGGGGCCACGCCAGGCAGCTCGGCCGTCAGCACGAAGCCCTCGCTCGTCTCCTCGAGGTTCACCGGCGGGAACACGCCCCGCGAGCTCGCCACCGGGCGGCCTGCGCCGTAGTGATCGAAGAGCCCGTCCAGGTCGCGACGCAGCTCGTCGAAGAGGCTTCCCCACGGGCGATGGGTTCGGGTCAAGGTCATCACACGTCTCCTCTTGCCAGGCGGTCCTTCGCCGCCGTTGGAAGAGGGCTCGTCACCCCGGCGCGGCTGTCAAACGCCGGGCACCGCACGGAGCTGCGCTTGACAGCCCCGGAGGCGTGCACAGACATAGGGGTCGAGCGCTAGTCGGGGATCGCGGCCAGCGAATCCCAGTCGATCGCGTGAGCGCAGTGCCGAGACGCCATGGCCATGAACATGTCGTCGCCACGTTTGCTCTGCCCGACGATCATCGACGCGACGACGGCCATCACCACGCCTCCGAAGGCGAAGGTGCGATAGTCGGCGTGCAACGTCTCGAGGTCGTAGCCCGAGACCCCCCGCTTCTCGAGCTCCCGATGGTAGTGAGCGAGCAGGGCGCGTTCGTGCTCGCGGCGATCTTCCGGCAAGAGACCCGCACCGAGGAAGTACGACGCGTCTCCCGCCGGATGCCCGAGGCCCGGCGTCTGCCAGTCGACGACGGCGAGCGGTGCGGCTCCCGAGCCTTCCCCGAAGAGCATGTTGTCGAGCCGGTAGTCGCCATGGGTCACGGCGCGCGGGCCCTTGAATCCCGCGCGCACGAAGGCACCGGCCTTGGGTGCGAAGTCCTGGATCAGCGCGATCGCCTCGGCGTCGAGGCGCGCCTCGTAGCGCTCGCGGAAGCCCCCGAGGACGCTGCCGTAGAGCACCTGGAGCAGATTCGCCGAATCCTCGCTGCCGCGTTGCAGCCACGCGATCTCGCCGAGCGCGGGATCGTTCCAGCGCGGCGCATGCAGCGCCGCCAGCTCCGAGAGCGCGAGCGCGGCCTGGTCGACGTCACAGCCGCGGATCTGGTCGCCCTGGACGGCGGGCGCCATGTCCTCCATCACGAGCACGAAGTTCGACGTGTCGGGATCGAAGGCCGCGTAGTGGCAGGCGGGCGTGCGGATGTCCACGGTGTGGACGAGCTCTCGATAGAAGCGCACCTCGCGCAGGTAGTTCCCCTGGGCCACGCCCGTGGCGCGGCTCACCGGATCGTCCGAGGGGAACTTCGCGACCAGGGATCCGGGGGTCGCCTCGCTCGCTCCTTCGAGCTGGAGCGCGAAGCGCACGTTGCGGCCCACCTGTCCGGTGCCCACGTCCGTGGCGTCGAAGTCGACGACGCGGGCCGCGGGGTCACCGCCGTGGCGCAGGCAGGCCGTGAGCCAGTCGGCGTCGACGGCGTCGGGGGAAGCGGGGATGCCGGGCTCGCTCATCCCTCGACCGGCTCGGGCTCGGCGCCCTTCGCGACCTGCTCGTCGTGGACGCGCTTCGCCTCCACCAGCTTCGGCATCAGCTCGTCGAGCTGGTCGAGGCGAAAGACATCCTCGCTCTTGAAGGCCCGGATCACGGCCGGCTGCTGCATGATGCCGAGCTCGCCCCGCATGATGTTGAAGATCTGCCCGGTCACCTCCTGGGCGGCCGGGCTCGCGAGCCAGGCGACCACCGGTGCCACCTGCTGGGGGCCACGCTTCGGGTCGTTCGGGTCCACGGTCTCGCCGCGTCCCTCGGCGAGGGGGATGGTCATGCGCGTCGCCGCGCCCGGGGAGATGGTGTTGACGGTGCAGCCGTACTTCTCGAGCTCGAGGGCGAGCACCCGGCTGAAGCCGGCGATGCCGGCCTTGGCGGCGCCGTAGTTGCTCTGGCCGAAGTTGCCGAGGAGCCCCGAGACCGAGGAGAAGTTGATGATCCGGCAGCCCGGGCGGCTCGTCTCGCGGATGTACTGGGCGAAGGGGCGGCTGCAGCAGTAGTGCCCCTTCAGGTGCACGTCCTGCACGAGGTCCCAGTCCTCCTCCTCCATCTTGAAGAGCGTGCGGTCGCGCAGGATGCCGGCGTTGTTGACCAGGACGTCGAGCCCGCCGAAGGCATCGAGAGCCGTCTGGAAGATCGCGCGCCCGCCCTCGACGGTGGCGACACTGTCCAGGTTCGCAACGGCGCGTCCGCCCGCGGCCTCGATCTCGGCCACGACGTCGTGGGCCACGCCCCCCGAGCCGCTGCCGTCGAAGTCGCCGCCCAGGTCGTTCACCACCACCTGGGCGCCCTCGCGGGCGAAGAGGAGGGCGATCTCGCGGCCGATCCCGCGGCCGGCTCCCGTGACGGCCGCGATCCGGCCTTCCAGTGCGCTCATGGCGTCTCCTTCATGGGGATCGCCATGCTACCGCGGATCCCGCCGGCTAGAATGCCGCGCCTCGCGCGCGCCGGCCCGATGCGGCCGCGCCGAACTCCGGAGGATCCGTGGAGAGGCTGCGAAGCCTGGCATTGAATCTGCTGCTCGCGGGCATGGCCGTGCTGCTGACGATCGGGCTCTTCGAGCTCGGGGCGCGTCTGCTCGTGCCCGAGTGGACTCCGAAGCACGCGGCCCGGAACTTCTGGACCCACGACGCGCTGCTCGGCTGGGTGCACGTGCCCGGAGCGTCGGGCGTCCAGGACCATCGCGACTTCAGCGTGCGGATCGAGAACAACGACCACGGTCTGCGCGACGACGACTACTCCTTCGAGCGCGTCCCCGGCAAGCGCCGCCTGCTGCTGCTCGGCGACTCCTTCGGCTGGGGCTTCGGGGTCGAGTTCGAAGAGAACATGATCGAGATCCTGGACGAGCGTCATCCCGACTGGGAGATGATCAACGCGTCGGTGGCGGGCTACGGCACCGACCAGCAGCTGCTCTACTACCGGGAGACGGGCCACCGCTACCAGCCCGACGTCGTCCTGCTGCTCTTCCATCCCAACGACATCGAAGACAACAACGACGACTACCGTTACCGCTACTACAAGCCGCACTTCGAGCTCGGCCCCGAGGGCGAGCTCGTCCTCACCAAGGTGCCGGTTCGCGAGCTGACCCGACGACAGACGATCGAGCGCTTCCTGCACCAGCGCACCTTCGTGCTGATCCGCATCTGGGAGCTCTTCGAGGACGTCGAGGGCGCGCTGCGCGACGCCCTCCGCGGCGGCGCGGCGAACGCGGCCGCGCTCGACGGGGAGCCTTCCTCCGATCGCTCGGGCGAGCTGGTGCTCGTGCCGCCGGAGCTGCCGCCCCCGCCGCCGGCCGAGGAGCTCCCCAAGGGCCGCGAGGGGCGTGACGTGGATCTGCGTCGGACTCGGGCCCTGGTGTCGCTGCTCGCCGAGGAGGTGCGCGACGATGGCGCCGAGTTCGCCGTCATAACGATCCCGGGCTGGCCCGACCCGGAGCGTGCGCTCTCGGACGTGCTCGAACAGCAGGGCATTCCCTACCTGAGCCTCGCCCCCTCGTTCCGCGGCGTGCCGCGTGAGGAGTCGAAGTTCGAGCACGACCCGCACTGGAACGCGGGAGGGCACGCGATCGCCGCCGAGGCGGTGGACGACTTCCTCGAGGAGCGCGGTCTGCTCGACTGAACTGCGTTCTCCAGAAACCCGCGACCCTCCGCGAACGTAGGCGCATCCAACCCGAAGGGGGGCACGCCTGCCCCGCGTTGAGGAGCCCGTGAGATGGCGTGGTTGCTGGTGTGTTCCGCGTTGCTGCTCGCCTTCGTGAACGGCGCCAACGACAACCTGAAGGGCGTCGCGACGCTGTATGGCTCGGGCACGCTGAGCTACCGGCAGTCCCTGTGGCTCGCCACGGTCTCGACGGCGCTGGGGTCGCTGCTCTCGGTGGTGCTCGCCACGGCTCTGGTCGCGGCCTTCTCCGCCAAGGGCGTGGTCCCGACCGAATGGCTCGACACGAGCTTCCTGGCCAGCGTGGCCACGGCCGCGGCCGCCACGGTGCTGGTGGCCACGGCGATCGGCATGCCCATCTCCACCACCCACGCACTGCTCGGTGGCATCGTCGGTGCCGGAGTGATCACGGCGGGTTCGGCGGTCGACTTCGCGGCGCTGGCATCGGGCTTCGCCCTCCCTCTCCTGGCAAGCCCCTTCCTCTCGGTGGCCCTGGCGTTCGCGCTGCATCGCGGGGGGACGTCCGTGGGACGCCAGACCGGCGTGCACGAGGACACCTGCGTCTGCGTCGCGTCGGGCGCGACCCCCGCGCCCCAGCCGGGTGCGTTGGCGGGCGGAGCGCTGGCGCGCTCGGTGCTCGAGGGGCCCGAGTGGGTCCTCGATCGCGCCGAGGCTTGTCGGGTTCACGGCCATCGTGGCGTCCAGGTGCGCCAGGCCGTTGCCGCCGGGCACCTGCTCAGCGGAAGCCTGCTCGGCTTCGCGCGGGGTCTGAACGACACCCCGAAGATCGTGGGCCTGCTGGTCGGCGCCTCCCTCGTGGCGCCGTTGCCGGCGGCCATCGGGGTCGGCGCCTGCATGGCGCTGGGCGGCCTGCTCGCGGCAAGGCGGGTGACGCACACCATCGCCAAGCGGCTCACGAAGATGACGCCCGGCGAGGGCCTGGCCGGAAACCTGACGGCGTCGTTCCTGGTGATCGGGGCGTCGAACCTGGGGCTTCCGGTCTCGACGACCCACGTCTCCGTCGGCGGGGTCTTCGGTGTGGGGGCGGCGAACGGGGGCCTCCAGCGGAGGGCCACCGGCGAGGTCCTGGGCGCCTGGCTGGTGACGCTGCCCTGCTCCGGGCTGCTGGCCGCCGCGCTGGCCTGGGCACTCGGGGCCCACGCCTAGCTTCGATCCACGCGCGCCTGGATGCGGCCCATCTCGCCGGCGGCGCCCCGCGCGCTGGCGCGCGCCGCCACGCCGATCGCCTCGCGCAGGGCTGCCGCCGCGGGAGTGGGCGTCCGGCCCTGCAGGCTCAACACGGCGTAGGCGGTCTCCAAGGGGAACGGGAAGGGGATGAGCGAGACCCCGCCGCGGGCCTCGGCCCGGCTCCCGACCGAGAGAGGCGCCCCCGACAGGACGTCGCTCTCTTCGACCAGCTGGATGCAGGCGGACAGGCTCTCGAGCCGGAGCTGCGGGATCCCGCGTCTTCGCATCTCTCCGGCAAAGGGCTCTGGGAAGCGCGCGTACGCGTCACTTGCGAGACGCGGCGCCGCCCAGGGGAAGTCGAGCCAGGCCTCCGACGGGGCATCGGAGACGACCAGCGGGTGGTCCGTCCGCGCGAGGATCACCGCGGGCTCGGCGGGCAGGCGCTGGATCGCGATCTCGTCGACGAAGGGGATCTCGTCGAAGGCGACGCCGCCGATCACCGCGAAGTCGAGCCGCCGGGAGAGCAGATCCTCCACGAGGCCCTCCTGGGGTCCGGACCGCGCCTCGACTCCCACGCCGGGGTTCGAGGTGGCGAAGGCGATGAGCGCCGGCGCGACCAGGGAGTCGAGGGGGAGCGGCGAGGCGCCGACCGCGACCGTCCCGGACTCGGCCCCGCCCAGGAGCCGGGCCTCCCGCGCCAGCGCGTCGGCCTGGCCGAGGAGCGAGAGGGCCGGGCCCAGCAGCGCATCGCCCGCGGGCGTGGGGGACACGGAGCGGGTGGTGCGGTCGAAGAGCCGCAGCCCCAGCTGCTCTTCCAGGCGCTGCACGCTGCGGGTGATCGCGGACTGGGTGATGGCCTGCTCCTCTGCCGCCCGTCGGAACGAGCGCAGCCGGTGGACGGCCTCGAAGTGGCGCAGCGGGCGGAGCTCCAGGGTCACTCTGCGATCATGAACTCATTCTCATAAATCATCAATACTGCACGAAAAATTCTCGATACTGATCGCACTTCGAAGGAGCGATCCATGAACCCGACCGACCTGCCCGACGTCTCCGTGCTCGCCGCCCCGCTCTACCTGGCGCTCATCGGCCTCGAGGCCCTGCGCATCCGGGCCGGCCGCTGGAAGGGCCGCTACGAGGCCCGCGATACCGCCACCAGCCTGACCATGGGGGCCGGCAGCGTCGTCGCGGGCGGGCTCTTCGGCGGGATCGCGGCGTCGGTGCTCTTCGCCGCCTGGGAGGCCCGCCTCGCCACGATCCCGGTGAGCATCGGGTCGCTGCTCGCGGCGTTCGTGCTCGGCGACCTCGTCTACTACTGGCAGCATCGCCTGGGGCACCGGGTGCGCTGGTTCTGGGCCGCCCACGTGACCCACCACTCGAGCACCCGATACAACCTCGGCACCGCGCTGCGCCAGAGCTGGATGGGCCCGCTCACCGGGCTCTTCGCGCTCAACCTGCCCCTGGTCTGGATCGGCTTCCACCCGGGCATGCTGGCCTTCGTCTCCGGCCTGAACCTCGTCTACCAGTTCTGGATCCACACCGAGGCGATCGATCGCCTGCCGCGCTGGTTCGAGGCCGTGTTCAACACGCCCTCCCACCACCGCGTGCACCACGCGAAGAACCCCCGCTACCTGGACGCCAACTACGCGGGGACGCTGATCGTGTGGGATCGCTGGTTCGGCACCTTCGTTCCGGAGCAGGAAGCGGAGCCCGTCTGCTACGGGCTCGTGCACGACCTCGATTCGTACAACCCGCTCTGGGTGGCGTACCACGAGGTCATCGCGATCGCGCGCGATCTCGTTCGCCCGGGGCTCATGCCGGGCGAGCGCCTCCGCTACCTGCTCGCACCGCCGGGGTGGAGCCACGACGGCTCGCGCCAGACCAGCGACGAGCTGAAGCGCGCCTCTGGTATCGTCGCGCCGTGTCCGACCCCACTCCGACCGTCACCCGCCACTACCTGAACCACCACCTGGACTCGAAGCGCTGGCGGGTGTTCGAGCCGCGCGACGGCGACGTCGTCGTCACCACGTCGTACAAGTCCGGCACGACCTGGATGCAGGGGATCCTGCACGCGCTGATCTACGACGGGGATCCCGAAGCACCGGCGGTACGCGAGGTCTCGCCCTGGCTCGACGCGCGCTACCACGCGCCCCTAGAGGACGTCGAGGCGCTGCTGCGGGCCCAGACCCATCGCCGCTTCATCAAGTCCCACCTGCCCCTCGACGGGCTCCCCTGGTACCCGAACGTCCACTACGTGATCGTCGGCCGCGACGCGCGCGACGTCTTCATGTCGTTCTGGAACCACTACTCGAACTACACCGACGCGATGTACGCGCGGCTCAACGACCGGCCCCCCGAGGCCGGGCCGGAGCTGCCCCGCGCCGACGGCGATCTCGAGGGTACGTTCCGGCGCTGGATGACCCGGGGCTGGTTCCCCTGGGAGAGCGAGGGCTGGCCCTTCTGGAGCAACCTCCACCACACCCAGAGCTACTGGGAGTTTCGGCAGCTCCCGAACCTCTTCTTCGTCCACTACGCGGACCTCCTGCGGGATCCCCACGGACAGGTGCGCCGCCTGGCCGACGCGCTCTCGATGGAGGCCGACGACGCCCTCGTCGATCGCGTGGTCGAGGCGACGCGCTTCACCACCATGCAGCAGAGGAACAAGGCCGCCTTCGACGAGCACATCCGCGAATCGTTCCAGGGCGGAGCCGAGGCGTTCTTCTTCAAGGGCACGAACGGCCGCTGGCGCGACGTGCTCGGCGAGGAGGAGCTCGCGCTCTACGAAGAGGCCAAGCGTCGGGTGCTGGATCCCGACTGCGCGGACTGGCTCGAGAACGGCTGGCTCCCGGCTTCCGGCTCCGGGAGCAGCACGGCCCGGTAGCGCGCCACCGCGGACGCCAGCGAGAAGTGCGCCGCACGGGCACGCTGCCGTTCCGGATCGGCCGGCGCGTCCAGGCTCGCGGCGAGGGCCCTGCCGAGGGCCGCGGGGTCGTTCGTCGGCACCAGCCGGCCATGGCGTCCGCCCTCGAGGATCTCGGCGGGGCCGCTCGGGCAGTCGGTGGCGACGATGGTGGCACCACATGCGAGCGCCTCGATCAGCACGTTGGGAAGCCCCTCCCGTTCCGAGGGAAGGGCGAAGGCCGACGCCCGGGCCATGAAGGGCATGGGGTTCTCGACGAATCCCGGAAGCCCGACGTCCGCGGCGATGCCGAGCTCCGCCGCAAGCGCCTCGAGCTCGCCGCGTTCGGGGCCCTCGCCGAGGATCAGCAGTCGTGCGGGCCGCTCCGCACGCAGCCGCGAGAAGGCGCGGAGCAGGACGTCGAATCCCTTGCGCGCCTTGAGCTTGCCGACGGCGAGGACCACCGGCGGCGCGCCTCGGCGAAGCCACGGGTGGTCGATCGGCGCGCGCGCCTGGAGTGCCAGGTGGGCGCCGTCGATCGGGTTGTAGATCGTCTGGATGCGCCCGCTCTCGATGCCGACCACGTCGCCGAGGTCGCCCGCCACGCCTTCGGAGACGGCGACGAACGCGTCGGCGTCCGCGTAGAGCCGGCGGGCCATGCGGAGCTTCCAGTGCTTCGAGCGTCGCTCGACCTTGGCCGAGAGATGCGTGCGCTGGCTCAGCACCAGGCGGAACGCGTGCGGAGAAGCCCGCCTTCCGAGGACGCCCAGGTAGTTGGCGTAGCTCGCGGCGCACAAGACGGCGTCGGGACGGCGCCGCTCGAGGTAGGAGAGCAGGGCCGGCAGCGCGCGCGCGTAGTGGAAGCGGTGCCAGGGGGCCTTCGGGTCGCGGAGCAGCCCGTGGCGGATCAGCGGAGTGGGCCAGCGCGCGCCCCACGGCAGGGTGTGGAGTGCAACGTCGCGGGGGATCTCGGCGGCGTGCTCCCCGCCGCCGAGGGTCACCACCACGTCGACGTCGACCCCGCTGCGCCGGAGCCCGCCGGCCAGGCGCAGCGTGGCGCGGGCGACGCCGCTCGCGGCCAGGGAGGTCAGGAACAGCGAGATGCGCGGCCGGGGCGGCATGGAGGGACCATGCTACGGGCGCGAGCCGCCCGGCGCAGGGGGCCGCGCTCGAAAACCCGGGAATATCAGCGTTCGGTGCCGAGGGGATCGAAGCCGTAGTGGACGGCGACCCGCCCCGCCGCCGAGTGCGCGAGCTCGTCTGGGAGGATCTCCCAGATCAGGCCGGTGCGAAGCTCGCCGTCGACGCCCGGGCGGTGGTTCGGGCGCGTCTCGCGCAGGCGATAGCCGAGCTTCCTCGGAACGGCCGCGCTGGCTGCGTTGCGCGGATCGCAGTGGATCTCGATCCGGCTCGCCGCCTCGCACTCGAAGCCCATGCGCGTGAGCGCGGCGGAGAGCTCGGTCGCGAGCCCCCGGTTCACGAAGCCGACGTCGATCCAGTAGCCGATCTCGCGCACGCCCGGCTCTTCGCCGCGATCGTGGAGCCCGCAGGCGCCGAGCATGCGCCCGCTCTCGCGCTCGAAGACGCCGTAGCGGAGGTCGGTCCCGGACTCGAACTCGCGGCGGCCGGCGCGGATCCGGTCGAGCTTCTTCTCCGCTCCTTCGGGCTCGTGCAGTGCCCAGGGCAGCCAGCGCCGCAGGTGCTCGAGGTTGTCCACGACGAGCCGCTGCAACGCCTCCGCCTCGTCCTCGCGGAAGGGTCGCAGGACGAGGCGCGGGGTCTCGATTCGCGTCGCGCGTCCCAGATCGGCCAGTCCCGGTCGAGCCGGACCTCAGCGGCCCGAGTAGCGCGGCGCGCGCTTCTCGAGGAAGGCGCGCACGCCCTCGCGGTGGTCCTCGGTGCGGAACAGCTCGGCCAGCGAGCCCGAGACCCACGCGCCGAGCTGCTGCCAGTCGGGGTCGAGGGCCTCGCGCAGGCCGGCCTTCAGGCGCTGCACGGCGAGGGGCGGGTTCGCAGCGATGCGCTCGGCCAGGGCCATCGCTTCGGCGAGCAGCTCCTCGTGCGCCACCACGCGCGAGACGAGGCCGATTCGTCGGGCCTCGGCGGCGTCGATGACGTCGCCGGTGAAGAGCAGCTCGGCCGCCTTCTCCCGCCCGACCAGCGAGGCCAGTCGCGCCAGGCCCGGCACGTCGCAACACAGCCCGCGCAGCACGAAGAGCTCGCCGAAGCGCGCGCGCTCGGATGCGACGCGCAGGTCGGCCATGAGGCAGAGCTCCATTCCCCAGCCGACAGCGGCGCCGTTGATCGCGGCGATCACCGGGACGTCGGTGTGCAGCAGCGCATCCGCGGCCGGCGTGAGTCGCGGCTTCGCCGCGAGGCTCTCGGCGGGCGGCCCCTTCGGTCCCGCCATGATCTGCTTCACGTCGTCGCCGGAGCAGAAGGCCGGGTCGTCGCCCGTGATCACGAGGCAGCGCGCCCCGGTCTTCCGGACGGCCTCCTCGAGCTCGCGATAGGTCTGCCAGGTGAGGGCGTTGCGCGCCTCCGGCCGCGCCAGGGTCAGGAGCTCGACGTCCCCGCGGCGCTCGACCCGGATCTCGGCGGGGGCGTCGCTCAATCGAAGACCCGGAACCAGAAGATGGCGCCGAGCGCCTTCACGCCGTCGCGCCAGCCGATCTTCTTGCCCTCTTCGTAGGTGCGGCCGCTGTAGCTGATCGGCACCTCGTAGATCCGCAGCCTGCGCCTGGCCATCTTGGCGGTGATCTCGGGCTCGAAGCCGAAGCGGTTCGATCGCAGCCGGACGCCTTCGAGGGCCTCCCGCCGGAACACCTTGTAGCCCGTCTCCATGTCGGTGAGGTTCAGGTTGTTCAACGCGTTCGAGAGCAGGGTCAGGAAGCGGTTGACCACGTAGTGCCAGAAGTAGAGCACGCGGTGGGGGCCGCCCAGGAAGCGCGAGCCGTAGACCACGTCGGCGCGTCCATCCAGGATGGGGCGCAGCAGGTCGGGGTAGTCGACGGGGTCGTACTCGAGATCGGCGTCCTGTACGAGGATCACGTCGCCCGTGGCGGCCGCGAAACCCGTGCGCAGGGCGGCGCCCTTCCCCTGGTTCTGCTCGTGGCACAGCACCCGGATCATCGCATCGCCCGCCGCGATCTCCCGGAGCTTCTCGGCGGTCCCATCCTTGGAGTGGTCGTCGACCACGACGATCTCGTGGATCAGGCCGGACGCGCGCACGCGATTGAGCAGCTCTTCGATGGTCGAGAGCTCGTCATAGGCCGGCACGACGACGCTGATCCGCACGCGGGCAGGGTAGCGCAGCGACCCATTCGGAAGCGCGAGGGTCGAGGATCTCCCATGGGCTCCGAAGGCCTGTGGCGGAACCTGCGCGCCAGTGAGCCGTGTACCATGGCGGCGGGTGGCTCTCGGAACCTTGGGGGATGCATGTCGGATTGGGAGCGCTGGGTCCAGGTCGCCACCCTGATCGTCCTGCTGGCGATGTTCGTGGTGCCGCCTGCCTTCCTGTTCTTCCTGTATTGGCGCGACCGCGGACAGCAGCAGCACGCCGTGCTGCGCAACTTCCCGATCCTCGGGCGCGTGCGCTACGCGCTCGAGCACATCGGCCCCGAGCTGCGCCAGTACCTCTTCGACGCCGACCGGAGCGGCAAGCCCTACTCGCGGGACGAGTACCGGAACCTCGTCTTCGCCCAGAAGTACCTGAAGACGCTGATCTCCTTCGGGTCCAAGCGCGACTACCAGAAGCCGGGCTGGTACCTGCGCAACGCCCTCCTGCCCACCTTGATGTCCGACATGCGCGTGGACTCGGCGCCCTCCATCACCAGCATGCGCTACAAGGTCGCCCACGAAGGGCTGTTCCGGCGCGAAGAGGCACGGGAGCCCGTGCAGGTGGCTCCTTGGACGCTGCTTCCGGGTGCCCGGCCCGTGATCGGCCCGGGACTCGCCGAGCCCTGGGAGCTCTCGGGGCTGATCGGGATGAGCGCCATGTCCTACGGCGCGCTCGGGCGTCACGCCATCCGCGCGCTCTCCGAGGGGCTCGCGATCGCCACGGGCAGCTGGGTCAACACCGGCGAGGGCGGGCTCTCCGAGCACCACCAGGTGGGAGGGGGCGACGTCGTGTTCCAGATCGGCCCCGGGCTCTTCGGCGTGCGCGACGAGTCCGGGGCGTTCTGCTGGGATCGCTTCCAGGAGCATGCTCGCAATCCCCTCGTGCGCGCTTTCGAGCTCAAGTTCCACCAGGGCGCGAAGATCCGGGGCGGTCACGTCGAGGGCGTCAAGGTGACGCCGGAGATCGCCGCGATTCGCGGCGTGCCGGTCGGCAAGCCGATCGACTCACCCAACCGCTTTCCCATGTTCTCGACGCTGGACCAGGCCTTCGACCACGTGGCACGCATGCGGGAGCTGGGCGGCAAGCCGGTCGGCATCAAGATCGTGGTCGGTGCTCCGGGATCCGTGGATCCCCTGGCCGAGGCCCTGGCGCGCCGCGGCGATGGCCCGGACTTCCTGACGATCGACGGAGGCGAGGGCGGCTCGGGAGCGACCTATCAGGAGATGGCGGACTCCATGGGGCTTCCCATCGAGAGCGCCATCGTCCTGGTCGACGATGCACTGCGCCGCGCGGGTGTGCGCGATCACGTCAAGCTGATGGCATCGGGCAAGCTGTCGTCGGCGGACCGCGTGGCGGTGGCCCTGGCGCTCGGGGCCGACGCCGTGAACGTGGCTCGAGGGCTGATGATCTCCGTGGGCTGCATCCAGGCCCAGAAGTGCCACACCAACGAGTGTCCCGTGGGCGTCGCGACGACCGACGAGGAGCTGATGAAGGCGCTGGTCGTGCAGGAGAAGCGCCACCGGGTCGCCAACTACGTCATCACGCTCCGGGCGGGCCTCACCTCCCTCTCGGCCGCGGCCGGGCTGACGGCCCCGACCCAGCTCGAGCGCCAGCACGCGGTCTGGCGCGACGCCATGGGCCGGGTCATCCGGGCCGATCAGCTGTTCCCACTGCCCGAGCCTCGCGGGTCCTCCTAGTCTCCTGCCGATGTCGAGCTGGACCCGCTGGTGCCTGCGTTCGCCGCGAGTCGCAACGGCGTGTCTGCTACTGGCGACCATCGCGTTCGCGGCCGGCATTCCCCGGGTCCGGAGCGAGGCCGGCTACCGCGCCTTCCTCGGCCCGGATCATCCCGCGATCGAGCGCCTCGACGCGCTCACAGAGCGCTTCGGCGGCGGGCTGCCCTTCGCCGCGGTCTTTAGCTGCGTCGAGTCCACCGCCTGCGACAGCGCCCTCGATCCCGTCTCCCTCGCCATGGCCTACGACGTGGCGCGCAAGCTCGAAGCCGTCCCCGGCGTCACCCGGGTGGACGGGCCCGCGACCAGTCCACTGCTGGTGCAGCCGGCGCTCGGGCTCCCCGAGGCGCGGTTCCTGGCTCCCGACGGCGAGCCGGCCCGCGACCTGGCCGCGCTCGCGCGTCGCGCGGTGAAGGACGCGACCTGGGTCGGGCAGATCCTCTCCGCCGACGCCCGGGCCGGGGCGCTCGTGATCTCCCTCGAGAGCTCGGACCCCGACCTCGGCGTCCGCGCGCTCGAGACCTTGCGCTCCGCCCTGCGTCCCGCCGAGGCGCGCGGGTTCGTCTTCCATCTGGTGGGAGGCCCCGTCGAGTTCGTCGTGGCCGGCGGGGAGCTCGAGCGCGCGACCGCGCAGATGGTGCCCGTGATGGTGGCGCTCGCCGGGCTCGTGCTGGCGCTCCTGTTCCGAAGGCCCGCTCCCGCACTGGCCTCGCTGCTCGGCGTGGGCGTGGCGGTCGTCTGGACCCAGGGAGCTCTCGGGTGGTTCGGCTTCGCGCAGAACAGCCTGACCCAGGTGCTGCCTCCCCTCGTCCTGGTGATCGGAGTCTGCGACACGATCCACCTGCTCACGGCCTACACGGCCCGGGTCGGCGACGACGCCGATCGCGCCGGGCGCGAGGACGCGCTCGTCGCCGCCGCAAGGGCGGTCGGGCGCCCGTGTCTCTTCACCACCCTCACGACCGTGGCCGGCTTCCTCTCCTTCCTCGCGAGCGATCTCGAGAGCTTCGCCCGCTTCGGGGTGATCGCGGCGTTCGGCGTCTCCGCCGCCCTGGTCGCGAGCTTCAGCGCGGTCCCGCTGCTCGTCGCGGCCGTGCCCGCGCGCTGGATCCGCTGGGCGGAGGGCGAAGCGCGCTTCGCCGCCGTGCTCGGGCGCGTCGCCACCCTCTCGCCGCGGGCGGCGCTCGGGATCGTCGGGACGGCGGTCGTGGTGGCGGGGCTCGGCGGGGTCGGGATGGCGCGACTCGAGGTCGACGCGCGCTTCGAGGATCTCTACGGCGAGCAGTCCCAGGTGGTGCAGTGGGTCCGCGGCGCCGCGCGCCACCTGCGCGAGGCCGAGACCCTGGAGATCGCCCTCGAGCTTCCCGAAGGCGTCGGCGTCGACGACGCCCGAGCGCTCGCGGTGCTCTCGCGGCTCGAGCCGCTCGCCGAGGTTCCGGGCCTGGGAGCGAGCCTCTCGATCCTCGACCCCATGCGCGACCTGAACCGGATGCTCCACGGCGACGAGCTGCGCTTCGACGACGGGCTCGACCCGCGGCGCCCGGGGCAGCTGTTCCGGCTGCTGCGCGCCCAGGCTCCGGGCTTCACGGCCCTTCTCGCGGACGGCGAAGGCGGTGCGCTGCGGCTCTCGCTCCAGGCCGGCAAGAGCCCGATGGAGCGCCTGCGGGAGATCTTGCGCGAGGTGGACACGCATCTCGAGCGGGAGCTACCCGAGGGCTACCGGGCGGTGGTCACGGGCCCGCTGGCCACGGTGACCGTCATGATCGAGGACATCCGCGCCACCCAGCTCTCGAGCTTCGCCGTGGCGGCGGGGCTGATCCTGCTGCTGGTCATGGTCTTCTTCCGCTCCGCGACGATCGGGGCGTTGGCCCTGGTTCCCACCGCATTGCCGGTGATCGGGACCCTCGGCGCCATGGGCTGGCTCGGCCTCGCCCTCGACGTCGGCAGCGCGATGGTGGCCGCCGTGGTGCTCGGCCTCGCCGTCGACGACGCCATCCACCTGCTCGACGCCGTGGACCGGCGCCGGAAGGACGGCGAGACCCTCGAGCAGGCGTTGGGTCATGCCGTGGGTGACGTCGGCCGCGCGCTGGTGACCACCTCGCTGGCGCTCACCGTCGGGTTCACGGCGCTGTCGCTCTCGCCCTGGAATACGGTGGCGAGCTTCGGTCAGGTGACGGCGATCGCGATCCTCGGCGCCCTCGCCTCGGTGCTGCTCGTGCTCCCCGCGCTGCTCAAGGTCGGGGCGGGGCCGGGTCGTCGAAGCGAAGCGCCCCCTCGGCCGTGAAGGTCACGCGCAGCGTGTCGTCGACCCGCAGCACGAAGTTCGAGAGGTCGCGCATGCCCCACGCGACGTAGGGGACGTCGAAGGCGCCGCTCACCCGCCCGCGCCCCGGCCCCGTGCGGACGGCCTCCAGGGGGAAGCGCAGACCCTGGCGACCCCCGTGGATCTCGATCGCTCCCACGAGCTCGCCCACGAGCCGATCCTCTTCGCGCTCGCTGATCACGATGCGTTCGGGGAGCAGGACGATCTCGGGATGACGTTCGCTCTCGAGCACCTGCTCGTGCATGTTGGCGTCGCGGGTGCCGTTGCCCGTGTCTCCGCTGCGGGCATCGACGACCACCCGTCCCGTGAGCGCTCCCGTCTCGAGGTCGAGGGCGAGCTCGGCCCGGTCCAGCTCGAAGCGGCCTCGGACGGTGTGCAGGGTGGCACCCAGCTCGAACTCGATTCGCGTGGTCGCGGGCTTGAGCTCGAGGTGCACGGTCTCGGCGGCCGAAGCCACCGGGAGCCAGAGCGCGCTCAGGAGGAGCCCGATCCACGCCCCGAGGCCACCCCCTCGACGCCCCGTCATCTGCGTTACGATCACCATGCGCTCACAATGTATTGGAGAAAGCATGTCGGCTGCGCCCTTCGAGGGTCTCAACATGATCCATCCCGAGACCTATGCCAAGCACGGCTATCCCCACGAGCTGTGGAAGTGGCTGCGGCACAACGATCCCGTCCACTTCGTCGAGCAGCCCGAGGGCGCGGGCCCCTCCTACTGGGCGATCACCCGCCACGCCGACATCACCGAGATCTCGAAGCAGCCCGACAAGTTCCTGAACAACCCTCGGCTCACGATCGGGCACCTGCCCGAGGATCGCACCGACGAGTTCCCCGACACGCTGATCCAGATGGACAACCCGCGTCACCGGGTCTTTCGTCGGCTGATCGCCCATCGCTTCCAGCCCGCCGCCCTGCGGCGCATGCACGCGGACATCGAGGACATCGGCAAGGAGATCGTCGACGCCCTGGTGCAGAACGACTACGGCGAGTGCGACTTCGTCGAGAAGGTGAGCGCCCCGCTTCCCATCGCGGTGCTCGGCTGGCTCCTCGGCGCGCCCAAGTCCGACTGGCCGCTGCTCTTCGACTGGACCAATCGCATCATCGGAGCCGGGGATCCGGACTTCCAGGCCGAGGGGTCGACCCCGGTCGAGGCGGCGCGGGCCACCATGGTCGAGCTCTTCACCTACTTCGCCAAGCAGCTCGAGGAGAAGAAGAAGAACCCGGCCGACGACCTGATGACGCTCTTCACGCAGATGGAGGTCGACGGCAAGAAGCTCGAGCTGATGGACCAGCTGGCCTGGTGCCTGATCATCGTGGTGGCCGGCAACGAGACGACCCGCAACGGGACGAGCGGCGGCATGCTCGCCTTCGTCGAGAACCCCGACCAGATCCGCCGGCTGCAGGAGGACCCGTCGCTCCTGGCCCCCGCCGTCGAGGAGTGCGTGCGCTGGAGCACGCCGATCATCCACTTCGCCCGCACGGCGGCCTGCGACTACGAGCTGCGCGGCAAGCAGATCCGGGAAGGCGACCCGCTCGCGCTCTTCTACGGCTCGGGCAACCGGGACGAGGACGTCTTCGACGATCCCTACTCCTTCCGCATCGACCGCAATCCCAACCGGCACCTGGGCTTCGGCGTGGGCGAGCATTTCTGCGTGGGCTCCCACCTCGCCCGACTCGAGATGCAGATCGCCTACAAGAACCTGCTGCCGCGAATCGAGGAGGTGGAGCTCGCCGGCCCCGTCGAGCGACTCCACTCGAGCCTGGTCGGCGGCGTGAAGAAGCTGCCGATCCGCTACAAGCTGAAGCCGATCGCCTGAACACCGTCGGGGTCGCTGCCCCGATGCCGGCCTCGAGCGCGCGTGCGCGATGACGTGTGAAGTTGATTCGCGCGCAAGAATCACACCGGCCAAGGGTGGCAAGTACCTCCAACAGATCCCGAGCGCGACAATGCGGGCGGTCAATCAGAATCTCCGATCGCGCAGACTGCCAGGCAGCTCCTGGCGCGTTCAAGATCCTGGCCACCTTCACATTCGGCGGTAGACGCATGATTCGGGAGCTGGCAGAGCGGCTCGATGATACAGAGAGGGCAGTGGTCCAGGCGGTCTTCGACATCTCGCCTGAGACAATCGACGGCGCGCGGTCAAGCTGTGAGGAGCGAAACAATTTCCTGATCTGCAGGGTGGTTAGCTCCGATGATTCCAGATGCCCGTTCGAGTTCCACTTTGGGCAAGACAACGAACGGGGGCGATTCAACTTCTTCTTTGGGCTGGGCGCAGAGCTCCACAACTACGAGAGCCTTGAGGATCCCGAGGAAAGCGAAGAGTTGGCTGAGGATGTGAGTCGATTCCTCAGGTCTACGATCTCATGCGAACGCACCGTGTCTGGGAAAGGCGACGTGATTTCCGAGAGGTACTCACCAGACCAGTTCGTCGTTGGCGGAGTCCAAACCCATTTCTGGTACAGGTCTTCCATGCGGGGATGGGTTCGGCGCAAGAAGGAGATGTCTTCGTACCGACCCTGGATGGGGGAGTAGAGTCACTGACCGGGCAAAGTCCCAGAGTGGTGGCTCGCAGCTGCTCGAGTTGATTGCTCACTCGCGCCCGTCCGATTCGCTCGATCTATGGCGGCGGCAAGTTTGTCTACGAGGGGCAGCAGCCGTGCCGTCGCTTGAGTACTACCAGATGGGAGAGATGGTTGCGTCGACGCTGCCGGAACTCGCCGAACAGATGGATAGGTGTCTCGCCGAGTGGGATCCCGAGTTGCCGGGAGCGGTCAACGTCGCTGATGAGGTGCTGACCGCGGCTCTAGAGGCTTGGCTGGATCTGCGAGCAGGTGACGAACTGCTAGGTCGCGCGTTTCGCCTCATTGAGACGCTTGCGTCACATGCGGACCCGGACATCAGGGACGCGATCCAAGTAGGCGTGGTGAACTGGTTGGCTGGCGATCCCGATCGACTACAGAAGGCAAAGCCCTTTATGGGGGCTCGCACGGCGGAAATGCTCGACGCATTGGGCTAGGTATCTTGAGCTGGAGGAGCACGAGAAGGTGGCGGAGGCGCGTGGGGATCTCGCGGAACGCGGGAATGAGGGGTCGGACTGCTTGCATCAGTGACGGGCCACGGCCCCGAGGCCGAGGTCGCAGTCCTCGTGGACGATCCGACGCAGGACGTCGAGGGCCCCGGCTGGACGTCAGCCTTTCCGAATAGGACGGGGCATGTCACCGCGGAGGCAGTCGATCTCCTCGTCGACACAAAGCTCGAGGAGGCGGCCGCGAAGGGCTAGCCATGCATTGTGGCATCTCGATCGAGACCGACGCAGAGGCGGATCGGCGGTCGCAATTGGTTCAGCAGGTCTCGGACTCCCTCGCTGGACACCTCGTTGGTCAGGACTTCGGAGGCGGTGTCAGGAGTCTGTTTATCGGATTCATCTGCGAGAGGGTGGTTCCGGGATTCGAGTCCTTCGCGCGCGAAGTGAGGTCCCCGCAGTACGAGCGGGTTCAACGAGTCGAGCTCATCGGAGGTGGGTTCCGCGACCTGCAGAACACCTTCACCTTCGACGCGAAGCTCGACGAGGATCAGTACGAACGATTCGTCGGTGGCACCGAGCAGGAGGCCCTCGGCGTCCTCGTGCATGCCTTGCTCGAGTCGCTCGTGGCCCTGGACCAGATGCCGGAGGAAGTCACGGACTTCGACCGCGATGCGTTTCGATCGGCTGTGGCGGCCCACCTTCGCAGCCTCGAAGAAGGCTGTTAGGCGACGAACGCTGGCGACGGGCCGCTGTCCGTAGACAACGTCCCCTCAGGTCGCGCCCACCGAAGAGGGCGCGAGTTCTCGGATCGTGGAACGTCGCCACGGCGCAGCCAGCGCCGACACGCCCTCCGGCAGGTCCAGGATCTGGTCCCAATCGGCTCGGCAGCCGAGCTTCTTCGCGGCGTTGCGCCGCGTGCTGGTGACCGCCTGGAGCAGGGTGCGGCTCTCGGGGTCCGCGATCGCCAGGTCGCGGACGAGGAAGTCGCGGAAGCGTGTGGGGATCTCGTGGAAGGCCGGCAGCGCGCCGGCCGCCTCGCGCCAGTGGTGGGCGATGGCGGACAGGTCGACGTCGCCGTCGTCGTGGATGATCTGGTTCAGGATCGCGAGCACGCGAGGGCTCACCCCCACTCGTGCGAAGAGATCGTGCATGGCGTCGCGCGGGCACGCAAACTCCGCTCCGACGCAGAGCTCGATGAAGCGCTGGACCCGGTCGGGGGTCAGCCCGTCGGGAAGACAGAGCCGGCCGTCGTCGTCGATGCTGACGCCCTGGGCGACGAAGGTGCCCATGGCTCTTCCCATCAGCCTGTTGAGGAGCCTCATGGTCGCGCCGCCTTTCCTGAGGGGGCGGGAGACTAGCCGACGGGAGCCTCACGAGTGCCCACGGGGTTCATGCGCGCTTCAGCGACAGCTGGACCCGCTCCTCGCAGTCGGGGCAGACGACGTGGGTCAGCTGCGGCTGGGGGACCCGGTCGAGGAGGTCTCCGCTCACGATCGCGGCCTCGAGATCGAGCCAGCTCTCGTCGTTGGCCCGGAGGCGCTTGCAGAAGCTGCAGGCCTCGACCGTGTCGGCGGAGCGCGGTGAGCTCGGGTCGAGGAGGGGGTGCGCGGCGCGCTCTTCTTCGCGTAGCAACCGGCAGCGGAGACGGATGAAGTCGTTCCGCCCGGGCTCGATCTCGAGCTCCATGAACCGGCGCCGCCAGGGGGAGTCGCAGCGCATGGGCAGGACGAAGCGGCGACCCCGCGAGCGCACCTCGTCGAACAGGAGCTCGTAGAGATGGCGCGTCGAGGTGCCCACGATGAACCTCCAGAGGGGCTCGTCGAGCACGGCTTCGCGGGTCAGGGCCGCGGCCTGGTTGTCGCGAGCGAAGGCGAGCCACGCATCGCTGACGGCCGTGAGTCGATCGTCGGCGTCGATCTCGTAGTCGAAGCTCAGCACGGGAGTCGGGCAGCCGGCGGATCCGGGAGCGCATCGGCCTCCGGGAGCAGGCCGAACAGATCCTCGAGCGCGAAGGGTTTGTGCAGGAACACGGCATCCCGGGGCACCAGCCCCTCCTGCTTCACGTTTCGCTCGGTGAGGCCGGAGATGTAGATCACCCGGAGCGTCGGAAGACGCGCGCGGAGTCGCTCGGCCAGCTCGGGGCCTCCCATCTCGGGCATGACGACGTCGGTCACGACCCAATCGAGGGGGCCCTCGTGAGCGTCCACCAGTCGCAGGGCCTCCGCCCCGCTCTCCGCCGCCAGCACCCGGTAGCCGAGGCTTCCGATCGCGTCGGCGAGCATCTCGCGGAAGGCCCGGTCGTCCTCGACCAGAAGGACCGTCACCTGCGTCGTCATGGGGGAGTCCTCACGGACGGCATGGTTCCGGGTGGTTGCATATCCGGTGCCAGCGACCAACGACGCTCTGGCGGGGAGCTGGGCGGACGGAAGCGGGCGTTCCGCCCCAGGCACCGTGGCTCATGGGGACCCAGGCACCGGGGCCTTCACGCCATCGGGCGCGGCCCGCAGCCGCGACGTGGAACGCGGGCTAGAGCAGGCCCTGGATCCGGCCGTCCCGGAGGTCGATGCGCTCGGCGCGGGGGCGTCGCGGGAGCCCGGGCATTCGCATCACGTCGCCGGTCAGCACCACGATGAAGCCGGCGCCGAGGTTCGGCACCAGCTCGCGGACCACCACGTCGAAGCCTTCGGGTCGGCCCAGCAGCCGGGGGTCGTCCGAGAGCGAGCCGGGGATCTTGGCGACGCAGATCGGCAGATCCTCCCAGCCGTGCTTGCGGATCCGGCGCAGGTCGGACTCGGCCGACTTGGTGAGCTGCACGTCCTTCGCGCCGTACATGCCGCAGGCCACGGCCCGGATCTTCTCGGGAAGGGGATCGCTCCAGTCGTAGAGCGGTCGGAACGGCTTCTCGCTGCGTTCGGCGTGCTCGAGCACCGCCCGGGCGAGCTCGAGAGCGCCTTCCCCGCCGCGCGCGTGGTGGTCCGAGACGGCGAAGGGGAGACCCCGGGCCTCGCAGTGGCCTCGCACCGCCTCGACCTCGGCATCGGTGTCCACGTCGAAACGGTTCAGCGCGACGACCGGCCGTTCTCCGAAGAGGCCGATGCTCTCGGCATGCTTGTCCAGGTTGGGGAGGCCCCGCACGACGGCCTCGACGTCGGGCGTTCCGAGATCCCGGATCGCCATGCCGCCGTGCATCTTGAGGGCACGGACGGTGGCGACCAGCACGACCGCCGCGGTGTCGAGGCCGGCGCCCGCACACTTGATGTCGAAGAACTTCTCGGCGCCGAGGTCGAAGCCGAAGCCCGCCTCGGTCACGGCCCAGTCGGCGCAGTGGAGCGCCATGCGCGTGGCGAGCACGCTGTTGCAGCCGTGAGCGATGTTGGCGAAGGGGCCGCCGTGGACCCATGCCGGTGTTCCTTCCAGGGTCTGGACGAGGTTGGGACGAAGGGCGTCGGCCAGCAGGGCCAGCATCGCGCCCGTGGCCTCGAGGTCGCCGGCCAGGACCGGGCGACGGTCGTGCGTGAAGGCCACGAGCGTGCGGCTCAGGCGCGTGCGCAGATCCTCGGCATCCCTGGCCAGGCACAGCATCGCCATCACCTCGGAGGCCGCCGTGATGTCGAAGCCCGTCTCTCGGGGTACGCCCTGGCCGGGACCCCCCAGGCCGATGGTCACGTTGCGCAGGGCGCGGTCGTTCAAGTCCAGCACCCGCCGCCACACCACGCGTCGGGGGTCGATGCCGAGCGCGTTTCCCTGGTGCAGGTGGTTGTCGAGCAGGGCCGCCAGCAGGTTGTTGGCGCTGGTGATCGCGTGGAAGTCGCCCGTGAAGTGGAGGTCGATGCGCTCGGCCGGCACCAGCTGGCTGCGCCCGCCCCCGGTGGCGCCCCCCTTCATGCCGAAGCTCGGTCCCAGGGAGGGCTCGCGAAGGGCGAGACAGGCCGACTCGCCGAGTCGCGCCAATCCCTGGGCCAGGCCGATCGAGGTGGTGGTCTTGCCTTCGCCCGCCGGCGTCGGGGTGATCGCGGAGACCAGGACGAGGCGACCCTTTCCGGGACGGAGACGCGGGCCGTCGAGGACGTCGAGATCGACCTTGGCCATGTCCCGCCCGTAGGGATGCAGGGACTCCGGGGCGAGACCGAGATCGGCCGCGACGTCGGTGATGGGTCGCGGCTTGGCTGCGCGCTGGATTTCGAGATCGCTCATCGCCCCATGATATGTGCCCGCGAGGGGTGGGCTAGAGGCGATCGGCGGAAAGCCGCTCCTGCTCGGCGTCGATGCGGTCGAGCTCGGCCTGCCAGGCGTCCTGATTCCGCTTCGCGTCCTTGATGTAGGGGCTCATCTGGATGGCGCCGAGGAAGGTCTTGCCCAGCAGCCGGCCACGCAGCTTGAGTGGGCGGTGGATGTGCATCAGGAGGACGACGCGCTCCTGGTCGGTGTCGTTCCACACCTCGTGCTTGAAGGTGTCGTCGAAGACGAACATGCGTCCCTCTTCCCAGCGGTACACCTTGCCCATCACGTCGATCCGGCAGCCCGGATCGTCGGGAACGAACAGGGGCAGGTGGGCGGTGACGATGGCCTTGCTCACGCCCTTGTGGCGGGGCAGATGGGTGCCCGGCGCCATCACCGAGAAGAACGCGGTCATCAGGCCGGGGATCTGCTCGAGCACGGCCATCGTCTCGGGGCAGCGGGCGCAGTTCTTCTCCACCGGAACGCCGTAGCCGCGCAGGAAGAAGGAGCGCCAGTGGTCGTCCGCGATGCGCTTGTGGTCGGGAGAGATCTTGTAGAGCGGCGGCAGCCGGTCGCGGGCCGCCAGGATCTCTCCCGCCTCCTTCTTGATGGCCGGGTAGGCCCCCTCGAGGAGCTTCGCCCAGGGGAAGACGTGGGGATCGAAGACCTCGGGGTCGCCGACCAGTGAGTCCTTCGAGAGGACGCCGTTGATGGGCTTGCGCACGCGCTTGCCGATGCGCATCAGCGTGCGCCGGAACCAGGAGTCGGCCATCGAGCTAGATCACACCCACTTCGCGGCCGACCTTGCGCAGCGCGTCGAGGCACTGGTCGAGGTGCTCGCGCGTGTGGGTGGCCATGTAGGAGGTGCGCACCATGCAGCGCCCCTCCTCGACGGCGGGGGGGATCACCGCGTTGGCGAAGACGCCCTCTCGCAGCAGGCCCGCGACGACGTGGAGGACGGGCTCCTCCTCCTGCAGCACCAGCGGGATCACCGGCGACTCGGCGGCCCCGGTGTCGAAGCCCAGGGTCTGGAGCTCGCGCATCATGTAGTGCGTGTTCTCCCACAGCTGCTTCCGCCGCTCGGGCTCGCGCTCGAGGATGTCGAGCGCGGCCAGCACGGCGGCGGCCGCTGCGGGCGGCATGGCCGCGGAGAAGATCTCGGTGCGCGCGTGGTGCTTGATGTACTCGATCACCTGGGCGTCGCCGGCCACGAAGCCACCGATGGAGGCCAGGCTCTTCGAGAAGGTCCCCATCACCAGGTCGATCTGGCCCTCGACGCCGAAGTGCTCGCCGACCCCGCGGCCGTGCTCGCCGAACACGCCGAGGCCGTGGGCGTCGTCCACCATCAGCCGCGCGTCGTACTGGTCGCGCAGCCTCGTCACCTCGGGCAGCGGGCAGAGATCGCCTTCCATCGAGTACACGCCGTCGACCACGATGAGCCGGCCGCGGTTCTCGGGTGCGGCCTTCAGCCGCTGCTCCAGATGGGCGGTGTCGTTGTGCCGGAACTTCCACACCTTGCTGAAGCCGAGCCGGGCGCCGTCCATGATGCAGGCGTGGTCGAGGGAGTCGAGCAGGGCCACGTCGTGGCGGCCGAGCAGGCAGGAGAGCACGCCGACGTTGACCTGGAATCCGGTCGGGAAGGTGAGCGCGGCCTCGCGCCGCATGAAGACGGCGAGGCGCTCCTCGAGCTCGACGTGGAGGTCGAGGGTGCCGTTCAGGAAGCGCGAGCCGGCGCAGCCGGTGCCGTACTGGGCGATGGCCTCCTGGGCGGCCTGCTTCACGAGGGGATGGCTGGCCAGCCCCAGGTAGTTGTTGGAGCCGAGCATGACCACCCGCTTTCCGTCCATCTCGACCACCGGGTCCTGCCCGGAGGAGATGGCTCGGAAGTAGGGGTACAGGCCCAGCGCTCGAGCCATGGCCGGTCGCTCGAAGCCTCGGCACTTGTCGAAGACGTCCATCGGGTCCCCCGTCTTCCGGGCGCGCCACGCACGCCGAAAGGCTCGCAGAGTCGATCGCAAGAACGCCTGGATCGCAAGGCTTTCGGGTTTTCGAGGGTCAGTCGGACTTCATGCGAGCGGGCCCGGGACCGCTCAGTGCGGATCCCCGCGGGGCAACCGCGGCCTCGGCGGGCTGGGCCGGTTCCTGCACGCGCACCAGCCAGATCTCGCGCTCGCGCAGCCGCCAGAGCACCCGCCCCCGCACCGTCTCCAGGTGCTCGAGCTCGATCGGGTCCTCGGCCAGGAGCCGGTCCAGCCGGGGCTTCCGCTCGGAGTTGGGGACGATCAGGAGCGCCGGCTCGCTCCGGAGCCGGGGCACCACGTCCCGGGGGCGCCGCAGCAGCTCCGGCCGCACCGGGAGGGCGTAGCCCACGCTGGCCGGCTGGAAGTCGTGGAGCAGGAGGGTCTCGCCCGGCCGCAGGTGGCGGGCCACGGCCTCGGCAAGCGGGCCCGCGATGCGGACGCGCTCGAGGGTGGGGAAGAGCGCTCCGAAGGCGCCGAGGTAGAGCACGACCGCGCCCGCGGCGAGGCGCCGGAAGATCCGCGCCGGGGTCCCGCCGCGCAGCACGCGCACCATGACGCCGGCCACGCCGAGGGCCAGGAGCGCGTAGCCGATGGCCACCGCGCGCACCGCCGTGTCCTCGATGGCGACGGCCAGCACGATGCTGCCGATCGCCAGAGCGGCGGGCAGCAGGGCACCGACCAGGGCCTCGGCATGGCGCAGCCGGATCGGGATCGGCTCCTCGCTGTCCTCGCGGAAGCGGAGCTCGAGCGCCACCACGAGCGCCAGTGCCGGGAAGGTGACCAGCATGTAGTGGGGCAGCTTCGAGGTGACCAGCTCGAGCATCACGAAGCAGCCGACGATCCAGGCGACGGGCAGGAGCAGGCGCCGGTCCCGGTTGCGCTTGCGGAACGCGCGCACGACGGCGGCCGGGAGCAGGGCGCCCCACGGCGCGAAGATCAGGAGCGTCGTGGCGACGTAGTAGCCCGGGATGCCCCAGTGGCCCTCGAAGCCGCGGGTGGTGCGGCCCAGCATGTCTTCCTGCACGCCCTTGGTGAAGAAGGCGCCCTCGGTCTCGAGGACGGCTGGAACGCCCCACGCCGCGAAGATCGCGACGGCGAGCGGCGCTCCCCACACGATCCCGAGCGAGGGCTCGAGGCGCTCGGAGCGCTGCCAGGCTCGGAGCGCCGCGGTGCCGGCGAGCGCGATCATCACCACGACGCCCACGCTGCCGAAGCCCGGGATCGCGACCGCGAGCGCGCCGACTCCGCACAGCGCCAGCAGGGTTCGCGTCTCGCTGTCGGAACGCCGCCCCCGCACCAGCTCGAGGGCCACCGCTGCGGCGATCAGGAAGCCCACGTTCACGAGCTTCGCGAGGGCACCCCACGCGACCGCGAGCCAGAAGAGGAGCTGCACCCAGCCCGGCCGTTCGGTGCCCTCGCGCAGCTTCTCCCACGCGAGGAAGGAGACCGTGGTGCCGAGGAGCAGGGCCGCGTCCGCGGTGAAGGCGTGGGCCTCGATCACGAGCATCACCGACGTCGCGAGGATCACGCCCGCACGGAATCCCACGTCGGGACCGAAGCGGCGCGCGAAGGCGAAGGCGGAGAGCAGCACGACCGCGAGGCTCGAGAGCGCCGAGGGCAGGCGCAGCCCGAAGGGCGTCTCTCCCAGGGCGGACCACGAGGCGCCCGCCAGCCAGTACACGAGGATCGGCTTCTGGAAGCGCAGCTCGTCCCAGTTGGTGGGGACGATCCAGTCGCCGCGCTCGGCCATCTCGCGCACGGCCAGAGCGAAGCGCGCCTCGTCGCGGTCGACCACGCCGATCGAGGCGCTTCCCACGAGGAAGAGGGCGAGACCGCCCAGGGCAAGGAGTGCGACGCGGCGGGCCTCCACGCGCGCGAGGCTAACGGCGCGGGCCGCCGGCCGCGAGCATCCCCGCAGAGCCGAACCCGCTATCGTGCCCCCGCCCATGACAGCCAGCGAGACACAGCGCATCCCCGGCCGCGGGCGCGTGATCGCGGGCCTCTTCGTCGGAGCCGCCTGTACGGCGGGGGTGCTCCCCTTCGACGTCGCGGGGATCGAGCTCGGGCGTACGCTCGAGGCGGCGTGGGCTGCGCAGTCGCCCGGCTGGAACGACGCGGGGAAGCAGTGGACCCAGGCCTTCGGTCGGATCGAGGGCGGCATCGTTTCGGGCGTGCTGCTGCTCTTGCTCGGCCGCCGGAAGCGGGCGGGCCTGCGCCGGGTGGTGACCCTGGCCCTGGCCCTGCTGCTGATCGGTGCCTACGTCGCGGCCTTCAAGATCGCGGTCGGGCGCGCGCGCCCCGGCCCGGCGCTGCGCGCCACGGGCAGCTACGAGACGCTGATCGAGGGCCCGGCCGTGGCGCTTCGCGACCCGCAGTACCGCTCGTTCCCCTCCGGCCATACCGCGAGCGCGGCGGCGGCGGCGGCCGTGGTGTCGGCGTACCATCCGGCGCTGCTGCCCATCGGCTTCTCGCTCACGGCGATCGTGGCTGCCGAGCGCGTCTACGACGCGAAGCACTACCCGAGCGACGTGGTCGCCGGGGGGTTCCTCGGCTGGTGGGTCGGCTGGTACGCGGTGGCGATGCGGGCGCGGGGGCTGCGGATGCCCTGGGAGGCGCCGGAGGAATTCGAGTGACCGATCCGTTGACCATGGTCGGAGCCCCGGGCTCGCCCTACAGCCGCAAGCTCCGCGCCGTGCTCCGCTATCGCCGCATCCCCTACGTGTGGGTGACGCGCGGCTGGCCCGGGAGCGACGACATCCCGCCCGCGCGGGTCCCGGTGATTCCCTACGTGCAGTTCCCGGGGGAGCAGCGCTCGGTCGCCGACACCACGCCGCTGATCCGTCGCCTCGAGGACCTGCACGAAGGGCGCTCGGTGATCCCCGACGATCCGGTGATCGCCATGCTCGACGCCCTGCTCGAGGACTATGGCGACGAGTGGCTGACCAAGTGCATGTTCCACTACCGCTGGGCGTTCCAGGCGGACATCGACAAGGCCGCGGCGGTGCTCCCGCGTTGGAGCAAGATCCACGCCACCGACGAGCAGGTGGCGCCCTTCTCGAAGATGTTCTCCGAGCGCCAGATCGAGCGGCTCTGGGTGGTGGGGTCCAACGAGACCACCGGGCCCGTGATCGAGGAGAGCTACACGCGCTTCCTCGACCTCCTGGACGCGCGGCTCACGGAGGCGCCCTTCGTGCTCGGCGAGCGGCCTGCCTCGAGCGACTTCGCGCTGTACGGCCAGCTGACGCAGCTCGCGCTCTTCGATCCCACGCCCGCCGCGATCACCATCGGGCGCGCGCCCCGTGTCTACGCCTGGGTCGAGTCGATGGAAGAGCTCTCGGGCTGGGCGCCCTCCCAGAGCGGCTGGATCGACCGCGACGCGATCCCGGAGACCCTCACGGCCTTCCTCTCCGAAGTCGGGCGGGTGTACGCCCCGGCCATGCTCGCCAACGCCGCCGCTCTCGACGCGAACGCCGATCAGGTGGAGTGCGAGATCGACGGAAAGCCGTGGGTGCAGAAGCCCTTCCCCTACCAGGGGAAGTGCCTGGCCGAGCTCCGCACGGCGCACGCGGCCCTTGCGCCGGGGGACCGCAGCGCCTTCGATGCGATCGTCGCGGGTACCGGATGCGAGGCGCTCTTCGCCTAACTCTTCGCGAGGAGTCCTGGTTGACAGCGTCGACCCGGCTGTGGTCTCATGCCCCCGGGAAGGACGGAGGACGCGATGTCCCGGACCCCTTCCCGTTGCGCCCTGCTCGTCGCCCTGATCCTCCTGACGGCCGGCGCGAGCCACGCGGGCACCTTCGACCTGATCGCCACACTGGAGGTCGGCGCGATCGGGACCCACAAGAGCTACCTCGTCACGGGCTCCGGGTCGCGAGTCACGAGCGTCGGAGGAGGCGTCGCCCAGATACCGGCCGGCCTCTTCCCCGCCACTCTCGCCGGCTTGATCTCGCCGCCCGACTTCGGCCTCGACAACGTCCAGGTCGTCGGTGGAGGGCTTCCCGCCGGAACCCTGGACGCAGGGGCGCCGACGAACGTGCTTCCGCTGCTGGGCATTCAGCAGCTGCGGCAAGGGACCCGCACCGACCTCACGGTCGCGCAGTCTCCCATCGGCGGTGGCGGAACCGCGATGGGAAGCCTGCTGGATGCGTTTGCGGTGACCCTGAGCGGCTCGCCCTGGCTCCTCGGCGTTCACACGGTGACGGGCACCGGTCTGGGCGCCCGCACGCAGGTGCTGAGCGGCTTCGATGCACGGACGGAGGCGGGAAGGGGCGTTGTGCGGTTCGTCTCTCCCGGGTCGACCCGCATCCCCGGGTTTCCGGTCCAGATTCCGACCGGGGGCATCCTCACGCTCGAGTACGTGACCGCCGCCGACGAGCCCGGTGCGCTGTGGCTCGGAGCCTTGCTGCTGCTCTTGCTCCTCGGCTTCGTACGATCCTCGCGCCTGTCTCCTGCTCTTCGCAGTGTTCTGCTCGGAGTCGCCGTGTCGATCGTGCCTGCGACGACGAGCCACGCGGGCACATTCGACCTGGTCGCGACCCTGGATGTCGGACCGATCGGGGGAGTCGGCGGCTACCAGGTCACCGGGTCCGCGTCGGGGGTGACGAGCATCGGCGGCGGTGTCGCCCAGATTCCCGCCGGCCTGTTTCCGGCGACGATCGCGGGGATCCTGTCGCCGGTGGACTCCGGCTTCGACAACTTCCGTGTCGTCGGAGGAGGCCTGCCCGCCGGAACGCTGAACGCGGCCCTCTCGACGAACGCACTTCCCCTGCAAGGGACGCATCAGGTCCTGGCCGGCGCGATCCAGGGCGGCTTCATGGCGCAGACCCCCATCGGCGGTGGGGGGACGGCCATGGGGATCTTCGGTGGTCTCCTGCCGGTCACGCTGAGTGGGTCCCCTTGGCTACTGGGCATCCACACCGTGGTGGGCGCCGGGCTGGCAAGCGGGGTCGAGCAGGTCCTCAGCGGTTTCGATGCGCGGACGGCATCCGGAGCGGGCGTCGTGCAATTCGTGTCTCCCGCGACGGCTCGCGTCGCGGCGCTTCCCGTGCTCCTCCCTACCGGCTCGACACTGACCCTCGAGTATCTGGCCGCCGCCACCGAACCGATGCCCGTCGTCCTGCTGAGCGTGGTGCTGTTCCTCACGGCGGCGCGAGTGCGGAGTGCTCGACCCCTGTAGGCGCGGGGCCATCGCCCTCGTCTTCGCGCTGATGGCCCACTGCGCTTGCGGCCGAGCACCCGAGCCGCTGCTCTCGGGCGTGCTCGTCCGCGCGAGCGAGCCTGCACCGGGCCTTCCCGTCCTGTCGGACCTCACGGTGTTCCGCGACCGGCTCTACGTGGCGGCCTCCCGCAACCCCCTCGTCGAGCGTGGCGCAGCCGTTCTGGCGAGCCGGGACGGGCGGGAGTTCACGCGTCTGCTGGATCAGCCCTTGGCCGACGGGTTCGCCCGCATCCGCGTGATCGATGACGTGCTCTTCGTGCCCGGGCTCGACCCGCCCGGGACGGCCCCGGGTCGGGTGTGGATCAGCGAGGACGGCGGGACCTTCCGCTCCACGCTCGTGCCCGGTGCGGTTCACGCCTACGACGTCGCCGCGCACGAAGGCGCGGTGGTCCTCTCGGGGGCGCTCGAAGGAGGCCGGCTCGGGGCGTTGTTCGTCCGCGAGGGGCTCGCGTGGCGGGAGATCCTGCGGCAGCCCTACTCGCGGCTCAAGTTCCTGCTGCCCGTGGGAAACGCGCTGCTCGTCGCGAAGACCGACGTGGGGACAGCCGTCGACTACCTCGTGTTGCGCGGCCCCGTCGACGCGATCGAGGCCGAGCCGCGCGACGTGGTCGCCGGCGAGGCGATCACGTTCCGTTGGTTCACCTCCTCGCGCGGCGTGCTCTTCTGGTCCCTCCGGGACGAGACGGGTCTCCGTTGCCTGACGAGCGACGACGCCGAGAGTTGGTCGCCCGTGCCCGGACTCGATGGCCGGTTCGTGTCCGACTTCGCGGAGCTTCGGGGGAATCTCTATGCCCTCGCGCAGGACGGCGTTCACGGCTCGACGGACCACCGGACGTTCCGGCCGGTGGCCGCGGACCCCGAGGGTGCCCCCTTCGACCCGGTGCCCGCCGAGGGTGTCTACAACGCCGACGCGACGGCCA
>JAAUYD010066216.1_pt1 | contig 44314 bp, 31 predicted proteins | sample 7278101 | NCBI WGS metagenome assembly JAAUYD01 (sample SAMN14350128, study PRJNA611818) | marine sediment metagenome | isolation source: surface marine sediment (0.6m) | place: French Polynesia: Moorea | collected 2018-08
CCCCGGCCCCCTTTTTCAAGGGGGAGGGCTCTACCTGCACCAGCATCACTTGAGACCGCCACTTGTGGCGGAAATCATGCCGCCGGTTTACCGGTGGTATTGACTTTCCACAAAACAGATGGCAGTGGGCGGTAGGTTGACCGAGATGGGGCCATTGGAGATCTCCTGGTCTGTTGCCACATCGAAGATGCGGATCCCCGGATTGGAAAACGTACCGTCTGCTAGCCACAGCTGTTGGTTGTCAGGTGTGAGCTCTAACGCATTGTACGCCCAAGTATCTGACACCAGGAGGTCTGTGAGTTTTTGACCTGTAGTAGGATTAAAGCTCACCAGGTGCGAAGCTACCTGAACGCCGTTCACAATGCCGATAATCGCGTATCCCTTACTCTCAGAGGCAATGACCGCGTCGGTGATATTGCCGCCCAGATCGTTTTCAGTGATCAAAAAGCCACTCAGGCTATGGTCGGATAGGTCCAGCAATTCCAGCCCGCCGTCGTCCAGGGTCTGATAGGATCCGGTCTCCACGATCACCAGCTTGCCAAACGCCTCGCTAAAGCGAAGCCGCGTCGATGGGTTGCTCGACGTGAGGAATATCTCCTTTTCCACTGCGCCCGTCTGGGCGTTCAAGACCACGATAAGCCCCTGGTCGGCGGGTTCAAAGACCGAATTGAGCCGCTGTACCGCCACATATACTGCATTGCCATGATGAAACATATAGGCCATCTCAGGAATACCATCGGCATCGGCATATGCGGATAGGTCAACTGTGCCTAGTACCGTCCCTTGGGTGGGGTGCACCACCAGCATTTCAGCGCTGCTATACCTCGAAACATAGGCCCGGTCCGGTGAGACTACGGCAATATCGTATGGATTGCTGCCCGCCTCGACCGAGTATTCAGACGTTATGGCAAAGCCATTATTGGGATCCAGCACTATGACAGCGTCGCCGTTCAGTCGCTGCACGATGAACGGCACATCGATAACAGGCGAGTAGGCACAGGTGGCGTCTGAGTGGATGAGTGCGATGTCGCTCGTGACTGCCGAGGTCTCCCGGTCGACGGTGGCGTAGGAACCGGTGGTCCAGTCGGAGGTGATCACAAGGACGGATCCCGCGCCGGCAAAATTTGTATCTATTGTTGAAGTTGTATCACAGGCTGTTAAATAACCGCATATCACAATCGTGAGTAGCGTCCACCTGGCAATTTTTCTCATCATTTCAATCTCCTTTGTGACTAAATGGCTCAGCTCATACTTTCCAATTTAGCGTGGCAAAAACACCCCGACCGGGAAGTGGAAACCCATCTAAGTCTCGGATAGGATGCGGCCGACCGTCACTCCCATCAAATATTATTTCATTTAGAATGTTTTTAACTTTTACGGTTAAGCGTATGCGCCCGGGTCTGTTCTCCAGCCAGACACCGACATCGAATTGCCGGCGCGCGACCAGGTCATTTTTCAAATTGTAGGGATCCAGGACACTATCGCCCACATAGGTTACATCACCAAAGCCACCGAGGCGCCACTGACCAAGCCCGCGACTCAGCTCGAGTCGCCCATAGGCTTCGTGGGTCGGTCGGCCTGGGATGCGATTGCCGTCGTGAAAGGGGCTTATCGATTCAATCCGTCCGTTCAAGTAGGTGTAGTTCCCTTGAATGGACATCACATCGAAGAGACGCACTGTGACCGCCGTCTCTACTCCCCAAATCATTGCACCCTCTATGTTTTCGGGACGTACCGAATATTGAGAATTGGGGACATAGGCGATAAGATCATCCACCAACGAGGTAAACCAAGCCGCATCTAGGCGGAGACGGTTGAGGACGCTGCGCCCTTCAAAAAGATAGGTTATTCCAGCGTCTGCGTTGTATCCAACCTCAGCGGTGAGTTGTGGATTGCCCACAATAGATCCCTGGGAGCCGAACAGCTCGGTCAGATCCGGAGGGCGGAGGTAACGACCGCCATTAACGCGCAGCATAATGCCGTCTATGATCTCGTAGCGAATTCCCAATGCCGGGGTAAGGTTAAAATCCGAACGCGTGTAGGCTGGCATCCACCCCAGGATGCCGTGAATCGGCCCTCCACCAAAACTTAGGTAGTGAAACGCGCCGCGTAAGGTGGTTACGATATCCACCTTTTTAAAAACGGTCCATTTGTGCTCGATACCGGCATCTACCCGAACCCGGTCGCTGGGGCTTTGTTTCTCCCCTTCATATGCCTCTGCGATAAGCTCTTGTTCCTTATAGCGTTCCAACCGCGCAGCCAGACGCAGGATCAGCTGGTGAGATTCAGTGAATCGGGTATCGAGGACCGCATCGCCCCCGACAGCATGGGCAGCGGAGACGGTACGTTCACCGTTGATGCCCACCTCGTTATAGAGGTCATTGAAGTCTTGCTCAATGGTTAAATAGTTGATCCCGATGTGTAGATCCATGCACGACGCTAAAGCACGGTTCGCCCTCAGGCTCACCGCATCTCTCAGTGTTCTCAGGCTGGCGTGCTCGGTGATCACGCTCTCTCTCCCTGGGATACCCTGGCGCTTGACAAACAAATCCGCAAGTGCAATCCACTTCCATTTCCCTGCTGTTCCGCCCAACTTCACGAGACCCGAGTACGAGGTGTGTGCGTTGTTCTGGCGGGCCATGATGCGGTCGTCGTCCTCATTGTACAAAGTACCGTTTCGGTTGAGGTAGTCGAAATTGCCCTCAGAGCCCTGCACTGAAAGGGCCACGAGTCCGGTGACCCCATGTACCTGGTTCTCGTGGGACAGGAACAGACGAGAGGTTCGCCACGACCCATATGTGCCGGCCATTTCTGTGCGGGGTTCTTTAAACCGCCGGGTTTTTAAAACAACGGCGCCGCCAATGCCGCTCGTGCCCAGAATGAGGGGCGCGCTCCCCCGGTACACCTCGATGGTGGCCAGGGTATCGAGTGAGAGATCCGCCAGATTCACAGCGGCAAATCCCCCAGTGTTGAGCTCGATGCCGTCGAGGAAGATGGGCACCTGTTGGGGCGTAGAACCGCGAATGCTGGGGATGCTATAGGCCCCGATACCCCCAGTGCTTTGAACCTGCACCCCGACCGACGAGGAGAGTACATCAGACACGGATGTCAATGTGGTGGTCTCTTGGGACACATCGATGGTGTGGGCAAACCCGGTTCCCTCGTCAGTGGCGTAAATCCGATAGCCAGACACCACGGTCTCGTATAGGCCCTCATCCCCATCCTCAAAAAAGGACGGATCGATCTCAGGGTCATCCTCCCCTGTGGATTCGGTTTCCTGGGCCAGGGGGGTCAGGGGAAGCAGCAGCATGCATAAAAACAAGCACAGTAGATGAAAGTGTGGTGCGTGTTGTTTCATGTCCGCTCGCCTCTCCCGCGAAGGCCTGAGCTTTGATAAAATGATCGCGATGTACATCGCGCGTTATCGGCAGGTCTTCGGACTCAAGGGCACTGCGAGGGGGGGTAAATAAATCGCCTTCCTACTGGTCGCCGCTTCCCAGCCCACCATTGGGCCAGTGCTTAGGTGACGACGGTCGTTCCCTATTACCGCTGCGGGGCAGTCTCGGATTCTCACCGAGTTCCCTTTTGGCCTTGGCGTCGAAGATGAGCAGACACCCAAGGCACCGATAACCCCACTTACCTAGCAGAAGCGGCCAGGCCTGTCCAGAGGGAGCGGGGGACGATATTTACCAGATGAGGGGAGTAGGGTGCTGAACCGTCTTGTGGGCCCCCTCCCCCCAATGACCATTTGCCCACCGGGGGGAGGCCAGGAGGGGGGCTTTGGGAGACGGCCCCCAAAATGGGTAAGCACCCAGACGCGTATTGTTTATTGTTTTAAAGATATCATCTCTTTATAATGCCGGCCCCAGAGGGGGGTAAAGGTAGAGGATAGATGTACAAGAAAGTTGAACCATGGGTAGACATCATTGAGATCGAGCACAGAATTCAGAAATTCTGGGACGAGACCAAAGCGTTCGAAACACTGCGCAAAAAGAACGCAGGCGGGCCAAGTTGGTCCTTTCTCGACGGTCCGATTACTGCCAACAATCCAATGGGGGTCCACCACGCGTGGGGACGTACATTAAAAGACGCCTTTCAGCGCTATTGGGCCATGAACGGCCGGGAACTCAGGTACCAGAACGGCTTTGACTGCCAAGGCCTTTGGGTGGAGCACGAAGTCGAGAAGGAATTCGGATTTAAGTCGAAAAGAGATATTGAGTCCTACGGCATCGATACGTTTGTCGAACAGTGCAAAGCACGGGTGATCAAATTCTCCGGGATCCAGACCCGGCAATCCATCCGCCTGGGCTACTGGATGGACTGGGACAATTCCTACTTCACCATGAGCGACGAGAACAACTACACCATCTGGTCGTTCCTCAAAAAGTGCCACGCGCGGGGCAAAATTTATCGCGGTACTGACGTCATGCCCTGGTCAGGTCGCTCGGGCACGGGGTATTCCCAAATGGAGGTGGTCGAGGGACGCAAGTTGGTGTCCCACGAAGCGATTTTCCTAAAATTCCCCCTGCGCGGCCGTGAAAAAGAGAACCTGCTCGTCTGGACCACCACGCCCTGGACCCTGACCAGTAATGTCGCTGCCATGGTGGGCGGCGATCTGGAATACGTCAAACTGAGATCAAACGCAGATGGCGAGCTCTACTACTTTGCCGCTGAGAATCTAAAGTTCGAACGCCTGAAGAGCCAGTACGAAGATAAAAAAGAGTGGATAAAAGGCGTACCCAAGCTCAAGACCCTCGATCAGATTTTCAGCGAAAAAGGCGGCTACAGCCTTGAGGGATATATCAAGGGCGCCGACATGGTCGGCTGGACCTACGACGGTCCCTTTGACGAGCTCGAAGCCCAACACATCAACGGCGGCTTTCCCTTTGACGACCCGTCCGTCGATACCAATGGGATAAGCGCCCATCGCGTCATCGATGGGGGTCAGGATCGATACGGCAATCAAGTGGTGGTTGCAGGAGAAGGCACGGGCATTGTCCACACCGCGCCCGGGTGCGGCGATATCGACCACGAAGTGGGGGTCAAGCTGGGCCTGCCCCATATCGCACCCCTGGATGACTCTGCCATATTCTTAGATAAATTTGGCGACTTGACCGGCAAGCATGCCCTGGCCGAGGAAACGGTCGCATTTATCATTGGCAGCCTGAAAGAAAAGAACCTCTTGGTCCACACCGAGCAATACCCCCACGTCTATCCCCATTGCTGGCGCAGCGGGGATCCCCTGGTGTTCCGCCTGGTGGATGAGTGGTACATCAACATGGATTGGCGCGACGAGATCAAGGAAGTCGTCAAGCAAATCAATTGGATCCCGACGTGGGGTGAGGAACGGGAAAACGAATGGCTGACCAATATGCGGGACTGGATGATCTCCAAGAAGCGCTATTGGGGATTGGCACTGCCCATCTGGCTGTGTCCGAAGTGCGATCATTTTGACGTCATCGGCAGCAAGGAAGAGCTAAAGGAACGGGCGATTGAGGGCTGGCAGGCCTTTGACGGCAACAGTCCCCATCGGCCATGGGTGGACAACGTCAAAATCAAATGCGAAAAGTGCGGTGAAACTGCAAGCCGTATCCCAGATGTGGGCAACCCGTGGCTGGATGCGGGCATTGTTCCGTACTCGACCGTTGCGTACAACACCAACCGCGAATACTGGAAAAAATGGATCCCGGCCGACCTGGTCCTCGAGTGCTTTCCTGGCCAGTTCCGCAATTGGTTTTACTCCTTGCTCGCCATGAGCACGATGATGGAGAACATCCAGCCGTTCAAGACCCTGGTGGGCCACGCCCTGGTGCGGGATGAAAACGGCCAGGAGATGCACAAATCATCTGGCAATGCCATCTGGTTCGACGATGCGGTGGAGAAGATGAGCGCGGATATCATGCGCTGGATCTACTGCGGCCACGAGAACACCAGCAATTTGAATTTCGGCTATGGCATTGCCCGGGAAAAGCGGGGAAAATTCTACAACACCCTCTGGAACGTGTATTCCTTTTTTGTCAATTACGCCCGATTGGACAAATGGGTGCCAGGCGCGAATCCCTCACCGGTTGAGGCACGACCGGATTTTGATCAATGGATCTTGAGCAACCTCCAACTGACCATCCGCAACGTTCGCAAAGGGCTCGAAACCTTTAGCACGCGCACATGCACCCGGGCTATTGAACAATTCGTCGAAGACCTTTCTAACTGGTACGTGCGACACAGCCGCAGGAGATTTTGGAAGGGGGATGACGATGCAGACACGCGCATGGCCTATGAAACGCTCTATGCGTGCCTTGACGTGTTGACCCGGCTGATCGCGCCCTTCATGCCGTTTACTGCAGAAGAAATCTACCAAAACCTCGTAAAAAGCCACGACGAGACAGCGCCTGTAAGCGTTCATCACACTGATTTTCCCGAGGTTGACGAACAACTGGTGGACGACCTGCTGAGCGAAGATATGCGCACGGCCGAACGGCTGATATCCCTTAGCCTGTCTGCCCGAGAAGCTTCAAAAATCAAGGTGCGGCAGCCCTTGGCCAAGCTGACCATCGGCACGGGCACAGCGCTTGAGCAGCGGGCAGCACAGCGATTCGGCGACCTTATCCGCGAAGACCTAAACGTCAAGGCCCTGGAGATTCTCGAGCCAGGGTCGCCCCAACCCGAGGTGCCCACCGAGTGGGTGGCCAAGCCCAACCTCAAGATCCTGGGCAAGCGTTTGAAGAGCAAGCTCAAGGCCTTTAAAGCTGCTTTTGCAGAAGTGGCCCCTGACATTGCCAAGGCCTACAGTGCTGGTGAGGCTGGCTTTCGCGTTGTTGTCAATGGCGAGGACATCGCGCTAAAGCGAACTGACCTCATCGTCACCGAGCAGCAGGCCAAGAATGTGGCCCTGGCCATGGACGGGGATACGTGGGCCAGTTTCGATACCGAGATTACCGAACCACTGAGGGGTGAAGGCATCATGCGGGAGCTCCTCCGCCGGTTGCAGGTACAGCGCAGGGAGATCGGGTTGGAGATCGAAGACCGGGTCCACCTCACCTTTGCCACTGCCTCGCCTGTGATGAAGACGATTTTCAATCAATACGCGGACTTCATCAAGGCCGAGCTTTTGGCACTGCAACTCACCGAGGGGGATGCGTCTGGGGGAGCGGCCTATGAGATTGATGGGGAAACCGTCACCGTAGCGATTGAAAAGGCCGACTGAATCCCCTCTACCCGCACACCCTATCGCTGCTGTTTGCCCCGCTCCGACAGCAGCTCGCCGGCTGCCATGTACTCGTCTTTTGGGAACTCCTGGATCCAAACGCGAATCGACGAAACCGGCGCGTCGATGGCGTCGTGGACAGCGGTTGTCACGGCCCGGAGAAGTTTTTCCTTTTGGTCTTTGGTCCGTCCTTCAGCCAGGTGGATTTCAATAAGTGGCATGGCTTTATTCACTCTCTTATTGCTGCAAAAAATAGATTTGTGGGCTTTACCCACTCTTGGGACTGCGCCCCAGCGAGATTAGGGTCATCTTGCCCTGAATTTGTGCCCATTTCCACTACTAGCAAACAAAACGAGCGATAAAACCTCGATTTCCAAAACGTCTTGGACTACAATGTCGCTACGGTTTCGGATCAGTTGCGGTTTCAGAAAGAGGAATCATCTCGGTCGGAGGGGTTGGGGAAACTTACAGGCGTTATCTGGCTTTAAAAAAGGGGGCAGCATGTCGTTAAGCGCTCGTCTAAAATACGCACCCGATCATATTGTGGCGCTCAATGGGGATCAAATCGCAACGCGCGATAGTATTCGAAAGAAAATTGCAAAGGGGGTGTATCCGCTTGAGGAAGTGCCTTGCTTTTGCGGAGAGACCGACGCTGTGCGCATTGCCGAGCGGGATCGGTACGGCCTACCGATTACGACAGTGCTGTGTATGCAGTGCGGCATCATGCGATCTTCTCCCAGGATGTCAGACCAGAGCACCGCTAAATTCTACAGGAATGACTATCGCGCCCTCTACAGCGGTGCCCGCTCAAAAGACGAGCTTTTTGAAAACGGCATGGCCCGCGGCGAGATGATCGTCAAACAGATGCCAAAACTCATCGGCCAGGTAGAGGTCGTTTACGATATCGGTTGCGGTACTGGCGGTATGCTCATGCCCTTCTCAAAAGCTGGAAAGACCGTTGTCGGATGCGATACTGACGAGGCCTATCTAGCATATGGCCGTGACAAAGGCCTTGATCTGATTAACGGAAACGCGGGCGATATTCTCAAGGCTAAGGGCAAACCAGCGGACCTCGTGATTCTGTCCCACACGATGGAACATTTTTTAGACCTCCGTTCGGAAATTGGGGCTGTCGTCGATACCCTACGCCCGGGCGGATTCCTCATGGTCCAGGTGCCAGGTATCCGAAGTGTGGTGTCAAGTGAATATAAAGGCGATATCCTCTTGTATTTACAAAATGCTCACAACTACCATTTTACAGCCCAGACATTGACCTTTGTCTTGCAATCCGTGGGTCTGGAAGTGATCGCCGTCGACGAGACCATTAATGTTGCAGCCCGTCGACCTGAAAACTGGTCACCCACTGCAACAAAGGCTGCCATACCACCTGGTGAGGCACTTTATATTCTCTCATTTTTAGCCGAAACAGAACGCAGTTTCATCGCCAAGGACCTCCCAATGGCAACTGCGGCGGCAACTGATCCGTGGCCGTTGTCGACGCACGCTGCTTTGCGGGTCCTTGCCTGGCCCCGATACGACGATATCAAGAGCATTCAGCGGGTGCTTACCGTTGCCGAGCCCCTATTTGGGAACAGCGACGCGTGCCTGTGCTTGCGGCACGACAACGCCGTTGATATTCCCCTTGTCCAAGTCGAAGCGCAGCTCAAAAAGGCCTGTGATGCCCTGAATCGCGGGGACGATCTCAACGTGCTCATCGTCGACGACCCGATTGCCAAAGCAGACCTACCGCGATTGGGCAAATCCCTGACCTGTGCCCTGCAAACAGACCCAGATACCGACCCGGTACGGGATGCGTTCATTGCCGGACTTGGCATTGAGATCATTTCCAGTAACTAAGGCTTTACCTCAGCTCAAGCGTCTCCTTCTCGCTGACCCATCCCCCCGGCCCCCTTCCCTGCGAGGGCAGGGGGAGAAGAAGTAATTATAACAGCTCAAATTTATTGAATAATTTTTGCTCCCCTTCCCTCTCAGGGAAGGGGCTGGGGGATGGGTTCCCAAACCAGGCAGCAGGAAAACCGGCTTTGGACAGTCCAGTTATTATTGAGTAATATGCTTTGATTTTTTTGGATTTGTTTACGGATCTGTATTTTTTAACTGATGCAACATCGCAACATCAACTGGAGGACATCCATGGAATTTTTCAAATTCAGCACAGAGGACAGGATCGGTTATCTCACGCTTAATAGAAATGATAAGTACAATGCGTTCCACGAGCCCATGGTCAAGGAATTCAAACAATTCCTTGAGGAGCGACAATACGACGACAGTGTCGGGGTCATCATATTGGAGGGTGGTGATGCCAAGGGATTTTGTGCCGGGCTGGATATGGATGAATACGCACCGGCTATTTTTAGTATGCCGCCTTTAAAATCCTATAACGCGCAAGCAGAGATGTCCCGGCTCTTTGTCGCCATGCGGCGCATTCCCCAACCGATAATTTGCTGTGTCCACGGTGCTGCAGCAGGTATTGGTTTCTCCCTTGCCATGGCGTCTGATATCAGAATACTCGCCGATGACGCGCGGTTTTCAGCAGCATATATAAAGATCGGACTCGGCGGTGCAGATATGGCGTCCAGCTATTTTCTTCCCCGGCTTATCGGCTCAGGCCGGGCATATGAATTTCTCCTAACAGGCAACTGGATGAGTGCTGACGAAGCAATGAACCTCGGCTTTGGCAGTAGGAAAGTGCCAAAAGCGGAGCTGATACCCACGGCAGAGAAGCTTGCAAAGACAATGATGGAACGAAATCCAATGGGCATCCAGATGACAAAAGAGGCCATCAACGCCAACATCGATGTGAGCGGCATGGAGGCAGCCCTACAGTTAGAAGACAGAAATCAAATGATGATGTCTTATACCTTTAAAATGGCCTAATACAGACGCTCAAGCCCTGTGACGATACACTGCTGTTTGGTCCAGCAATAGGCAAACACGTCCACACCACCGCCGATCCTGCTCTGTCCTTGATACAAATTGATAGAAATCTTGAGATGGGTCGGGGCAGCTGTGGCAAATTCGGCCAGGGGCACCCTGTGGACACCCGGCGCCTGTGCATGCACTGCCATCTTTGCCCATGGCATTTCACCCTCACTGCTGCTTTCAATGAGATAGAAGGGTATCTGATCGAAAGGTTTGGCGTAATCGTAAAGGACAGCCAAATTCTGAAACGTTAACTCAGGTGCGCCGGTCTTGGGGTTGTTGACTGTCCCAAAGTCATCAAGGGGTGTCATGGCATGAAACCAAACCGCGCCGAATTTGTTGCGCCTCTGTATCAGGGTTTGCGTCATATACGTCTCGGCGCCGGGCTCTGGATACTGGGCCTGTTGCACAATCTCCCGTATCTCCTCATCGGTAAAGCGCATGATGATACGGGTGGCCCAGAACGCGTCCCTATCTGTAATCGCCTCCCAGGTCGGATTGCCCCACCAGGGGGTCCAGCGCCTGGGATCGAAGTTGCTGGCCTCAAAAATGCCGATCGATTCAAACCCAGAATGCTGGTTGGTCGCAAAGTATGGTTCTTCAAATCCCAAGGTGGCGAGGTTTTTGCCAATCCCCTGGTAGTCCACGTACAGCTCGTATCCGGCCTGAATATTCTTGGGGCGATTCCCTGCAGAGCCCAGAGATGATCCAAAATCAAATAGGTAGTGTCGCACAAATCCTTTTCCCGGCTCACCGATATAGCTATCAAAGGTGTTCTTGGTTAGGATGTCGCTATTGTTCACCCACGCAGAGATCACGTGATACCCTCGTAGCTCCCGTCGATGCTGATGGGGGATGCGGTCGTTGGGATCGTCGCTTCTGGTGCCTTTGTATAGAAACGGGCCAATCGGTTTGCCTGCCATTGCCTTGCTGGCGACCAACCGCACGGTCCCGTCAGCCCGCCAATCCAGCCGTCCCAGGATCTTTTTCAAGTCTGCCGCGGTCATTTCTCGCTTTACCCCGTATTCCCCGGGTATGTTCGCACCATCGCCCATGACGAAGCGGTCCGGGCGAACGAATAACAAGTGATTGTGCGGAACATTGTACCCAGCAGCGTTCATGATCAGGGTCGTGATGATCTCCGCGCCAGTCGATAGCGCTTCAAATCCTGGCGGGTCGAATTTGATAAAGTACATCTCCCCCTTTCGATCCTTTATCGTAAAACCGGCGGTCACCCCATCGGTCTTACCCGCGATGACAGTCCAGACACCTTCCATGTCTGGCCCTGGTTCATTTATGCGCAGCAATGCGTCTCTGGTCAGGCGCTGCCTGCCGATGCGGTTTACGAACCAGGTGGAATCGGGAACCTCGTCCCAGGCGTTGATATTTTCAGCCTCTTTGGCCCCTGACACGCCAAACCAGCTGCCGGCAGTTCGAACTTTTGATGGGATGTCGATTGCCCGAACCACGGGGCGAAACGCCCTGTCTTCAACCCGATCCCAGAGCCCGGAATAGATCGTCTCTTTTGGCTCTGGCGTTGGTTGCCTATCCCGGTCCTGCTGATAACGCGCATCAAAGGGCTCTTCCGTGTAGGGGGACACGGTTACACATCCACCAGCGGTCGCGAGCACTAGCTCAAAAAGCGCCGCCCAATGAAGAAAGTGCTTCAATGCCTTCTCCACCATAGCCGAGTTGGGCGCGGGCAAAAAACCTGCCTTTTGTGGTCACCAAAAGCCCGATACCAACAGAATACAAAACGCCGCCCCTAGTAAAAGACTCAATATCGTCAAACGGCTTGCCCACATCGACAAATAGGGTGCCCAGACCAAAAACAGGGTCAGGCCAATATCCCTTCCACATGGGGAATCGATATTCAATATTGCCGACGATGACCCTGCGATCCCTGAAGCGGCCACTTGGAAATCCCCGCAGTGGGGACCCCTTATCCAACGCATTCAATTGATAAAACGGCAATGCCCCTCCCCAGTCCTCGGCAGACCTGGCGCGAACACCAATGGCGATTGTGTTTTCTTCCTGATAAAGGTTTATTACCGTGGCGATACCGCCGCTAAACAGAAAATGATCGTAGCTCCCACGTGGGTCCTCGAAGCGGTCCACCCCAAAATAATAATGCCACCCCCGGTATGGATGGCCACTGGGTATTCGAGAGTCATAACTGACCGCCAGGCCATAGCGGATCCACAGTATCTGGTCCCCAAACCCGACCAGAATACGGGGATCGAACGTTTCTTGGATCCCTGGCTTTGAATACCCGCCTGGGCTGGTATCTGTATCTGTGTAAAGCACGCCGACGTTGCCGACTATTCTTACAAATTGAAATCGCCGCAGTACCTGGCCGGCTTCTATCAGAAAACTTCCCTTTTTTTCGCTGTAGATGGATTTGTCGTGATCTGACGTGTCAATACCTACGCCGTAAAAATCAGCGTTGGTATCCAGATGGTATTTGGCTTTGATGCTGTAGAGCCAGGGGTTTTCAAAGGTTGGGGCCTTGCTGTAGGATATGGACACGCTCCTGTCCAGGTTGGTGTAGATTTTTCCTGAGACCGCCAAATCCTTGTGCTCGTAAAACATGTTATTGAAAAGAAACGTTCCTCCAAAAGAGATGCCCTTTGAGGTGGAATACCGGACTGATGGGAAGACCCAGATGCGCTTTGTATCGTCGGAAATCAAGTCTATAACGCGCTCTGGAAGGCTGACCGAGCTTGCCCATCCAGTGAAGCGCCCGAGCGGATAGAGCACTGTACCAATCAGCATCTCGGGAAGATAAAAAGGGGCTGCCAAAACCTCACCGACAGTTACCGGCGGGCGTTCAAAGGTGCGTTCCTGAACCACTTGGGGCGGGGGCTCGTCTGAAGGATCTGCCATTGCTAGGGTAGATCCGAAAACCGTAACCACAACGGCAGCAGCCCTATTTGAGTTGCACCTCATCGATGATTTCACCGCGCTGGTTGATGGCCTTAAGCCGCACTTTTGAGCCGTTTACTTCGACTTCGAGAAAGTGAAAGGCAATCACTGCTTTTTCGCAGAATGCTTTTTGGTCCAGATTGCCAAACGGCGCGCCACCGCCGCCGCTGACGATATGGACAATTCCCTTTATTTGCTTGGTGCGCTCGTAATGATGGTCATGCCCGGCAATGACCGCAGTGACTGAATAGTTCTCGATCAGCGGTTTAACGCTATTGGCAAGGCCCTTGGAGCTGCCGTGCCGGCCAGAGCTGTATATCGGATCGTGAAGCATGATGAACACGTGTTCGATCTCTTTGCTTTTCGACTGCTCCAGGGCAGCTTGTAAAAAGCGATGTTGATTGTCCCCCACGACAATGGGTGAGGTCGTATCCAGAATAATGAACAGCGTATTGCCGAACCGGGTCGAGTAATAGCGCCTCAAGTCTGGCCCGCGCTGCTGCATGAGGAAAAGGCCCGTATATAACCCGGCCGCTGATACATCGTGGTTCCCAGCGACCGGCAATATAGGGACGCGATCCATCAGGGGCCGATGAAGCTCAAAGAACATATTCCAGTCGTTCACCCAATCCCCATGGCGCACATAGTCTCCGAGATGGACGTATAGCGAGGCAGGCCGCTCGGTCATGAGTCCGACCAGCTTGCAATGGGCCTCTTTGCACCCCTCTTTGGAATCGCCGATAACATGGAATGTGAAGGGATCATCGCCTTTGACCCCAGTGATGAGGGGAAACACGCGCGTCGACTGATCTCCTACAGAAACCTTAAACTGATAGGGCGATCCAGGTTCCAAACCGATAAGGTGTATGTAAGAAATCCGATCCCAGGCAGGTTTAAAAGAAACCGCGGTTGTCTCCGTTGGTGCGCCTTCTTTCCAGTAGGAAAGAGTAGCGCTATGGCCAGTGGGTAGTTCCGCACCGATCAGCACCTCCCCTGGCGCCAGATAGAGCTGATAGGGGCCCTTGGGCAAAACGACCGCGCCATCCTCGATGCGTATGGTTTCCTGCTTTCCAAAGAAAGATGTGGACGCACACGAGCCCCCCACCGTTACATAAACCGCAATTAGACAGATCCCTGCCATACCTGCGGGGTCGACGCTACTAAATGGTATCTTCATTGCATCCACTCCTCTTCGCAAAGGCACTGCCCACGTAGCGCACTGCCATGAGCCAGCCCATGACCGCAGCAAGCGCGATGCCCATGAGGAACCACGAGCCGATGCCGGCTGCCTTCAACCAAAAAATGTACGCCAGTAGAATGATCGCCCCCAACGTCTTTGCTGCCCGAAGGACAAACATGTCGATAAACGCCTTGCCGCCGTACTTTGAAACCGGATCTAATGGGACGTAAAGGATCTCCTTTGAAGCCTGGTTAATCGAGTAACTGAACGCAGCTTCTGAACCGATAACAGCTGTAATGACAGCCAGCGTGGGCAAGATGATGAACAGAGAAGACCCAATGAGGAGTGCCAGTGGCAAAAAGAGCAATCCATGTACGATACCGCATTTACGGTGAATAAACGTGGTCAATACGAGCTGTACGCCCACGGATACTATCTGCCCTATAAAAAACACCTTGCCCTGAAAACCGGCCATAGCATCTTTTGAATCAAACTTTGCCGCGGTCACTTCGTTGAATTGAAAGTCTACGATGGTAGAGACAATCTCATAGAGTCCCACGATTGCCACAATGCTCATCATGTATTTCGAAAGCATTACCGTGCGCAGGCCGTCTTTGATTTGCTGCATCCAGGGGGTACGCGCATCTGGGTGTCCACAGCCGGCGAGATTGGCTCCGGCCGCCTTGGTTTTGATTGCGGTGGTCCTTTCCAGGGTGAATACAATGGCGAAGATGGGTATCATAAACACAGCAGACACCAAGATGATATGGGTGCGGAGCAGCTCGCTGGCCCATCCAGAGATCAGTGATCCCATCACGCCACCGATTAGCCCACCTGCCCCAACATATCCGTATATTTTCCTTGCCCCCGAGGATGCGTACATATCATTTAAGTAAGTCCAAAAAAGCGTGACCATGACGGTTACATAGGCATCCACATGGTAAAAGAAGACGAGCTCCACCGACGACGATCTCATGTGGGTTAGCAGCGCCCACAGGACGAGATTGCTGGTAAGAAAAAGACCATTAAAAAAATAAACCAGCCTGGCCCTGGAAAGCCGGCAGGCCAGAGCTGAATAGACAGCGACCATCATCGGCACGACCACGACCAATCCCTGCTTTACAAGGGGATAAAACTCTATGCCGATGCTTTTGACCACAGTGGATGTTTTTAATGGCTTTAGGGTCCAGAAAGCGGCAATAACAAAGAAAAAATACAAAAATAAAAGTGCAGTCTCAGACCTCGTAGGATGGGCCGATGTGGTCTTTGCTTTGATTGTTGAAACCGCCACTTTACCCGAACCTCATGCGCAGTTATCCAATGCATCGCTCCACCCACTTCTCGTATGAATCATTTTACAGGTGTCAATCTCGACGAGGCCGGGCGCTATGGCGCGGGTCGAGAAATAATTTGACCTATGGGAAGCCAATCTATAGGCTTGCCGCTCGTTTGCCCACGATACCGGCGTGGGCTTTTTTTTGGGTTAGACTATAAAAGTAGAGCCTTTCAAAAGGAGAAAGACATGAAGATAGACGGGCGTGTGTATGTGGCCATCGACTATTCCCTAAAGCTCGACAGCGGTGAGGAGGTCGATAGGTCAGAACCTGGCAAGCCCCTGGGCTTTATTTTCGGCGCAAGCCAGATCGTTCCAGGCCTGGAAAAAAAGCTTACCGGCCTTGAAGTGGGCCAGCGCGTTGAGCTGGCCGTCCCGCCCGAGGAGGGGTATGGCGCAGTCCGGCCTGATCTGCTGCGCGAGCTGCCCCGCAGTCAATTTCCCCAAGACGCGCCCCTAAAGGAGGGCATGGTGTTTCAAGCCACGTCTCCCCACGGTCCGATGAACTTTAGGATTAAATCAGTCAAGGACGATGTAATTTCGTGTGATTTCAACCATCCCCTTGCCGGCGAGCAGCTCAATTTCGACGTTACCGTTCGGGAAGTGCGTGACCCCACGCCTGAAGAGATCGATGCCCTCAACAGCAGTTCGTGCGGCCCCAGCGCATGCCAGAGCTGTACCTGCACAAGCGAGTGCGAGGAAGGTTAACGACAGGGAGCCTGCTGTATCGTCGTTTTTGCTCGACGTCCTCATCAATCAGCGCCATTATGGCTCGATATGAGCAACAGCAAACAATTTGATGTTGCAGTTATCGGCGGGGGTATCATCGGCACCTCCACGGCCATGGCCCTATCTGAAACCCTCAATTGTTCGGTTGTTCTCTTGGAAAGCGAGGATAGGCTTGCCGCGCACCAGACCGGGAACAACAGCGGTGTCATTCACTCGGGCCTGTACTACACGCCCGGGTCCCTTAAGGCGAGGAATTGCACCGAAGGGAGAGAGGCGCTCTATCGCTTTTGCGAGGCACACGGCATTGCCCATGAACGGTGTGGGAAAATCGTCGTGGCCACCCATCAGGACGAGCTCGAGCGGCTCGATAGGTTGGCAAAGCGGGGTGCGGCAAATGGCTTAACGGGCCTAAGGAAAATCGGCCCCGATGAGATAAGGGCGCTAGAACCTCACATTGCTGGCATCGCCGGCCTACACATTCCAGAGACGGGCATTGTTGACTTTCCAGGCGTTACGGCCGCATATGCGCGTGTATTTGAAGCAGCAGGAGGGGAAATCCGACTCTCTGCCCGGGTGCACGGGTTTGCCAGGGAAACAGGCGGGTTGGTGCTCGAAACAACCCAGGGGCGCGTCCGCACCCGGTATCTGATCAACTGCAGTGGGCTCCAATGCGATAGAATCGCCCGCATGTGCGGTGTGGACCCGCAGATCCGCATTGTTCCCTTTCGAGGGGAGTACTACGAGCTCACCCCAGAACGCCGCGGGCTGGTTCGGAACCTGGTCTATCCTGTGCCGGATCCGCGCTTTCCATTTTTAGGTGTGCATTTTACCCGCATGGTGACAGGTGGGGTCGAAGCCGGCCCCAACGCGGTGCTGGCGTTTAAGCGGGAGGGGTATACCCGATTCAGTGCGTCATTGAAAGACATGGGATCTTACCTTTCCTATTCTGGATTTTGGAAGATGGCCTTCAAATATGGGGGAACTGGATTTGGAGAGAGCTGGCGGTCCTTGAGCAAGCGGGCGTTTGTAAAGGCATTGCGCCGCTTGCTACCTGATCTGTCGGTTTCAGACGTACACCGCGGTGGCGCAGGAGTGCGCGCACAGGCCCTCACAACGGCGGGATCATTTCTCGATGACTTTCATATCATCGAAGCAGATCAGATGATCCACGTCCTCAACGCCCCATCACCAGCGGCAACAGCTTCCATCAGCATCGGCCGGAGTATCCAGCAAATTGCTAGAAAAAATTTTAGCCTATCCATAAAATAATCCTGGCAGCCTATCCCAGTAGTCACTGCGTCTGGGGTCTGGCACCATCACTTGTGACTTGATGGGTCTAACCCATCAAGTCTGACCCCAGTCGCAATGGCTAAAGTGTCATCGATTCGATTTTGCGCATGTCATCGATGTTGTATTTGAGTCGGGCCAAACTCTCCAGACCGAAACCAATACCCACGGCAGTGGTGTTTGCTGGATTGTGGCCCAGCTTGGCAACGATTTCGTCTTTGATGCGACCCCAGCCGCATACTGACTCGTAAAGGTCTCCTTTTCGTTGAACCTCCACTTCCCAGCCTCGATTGCAGTACAAGAGGAAGTCCACCTGGATAATCTGGAGCTTGGCGCCGCCCACCAACTGATCGATGAACTCGGCCAGTTGGCCCATGATATGCCATTCGTCCACTTTCTTGCCGATGAGCAGCACTTCAGCCTGATGAAATGCTCTTAGCCGGTTAGGGCCGTCGGTCTCTTCAAGGCGATAGGTCTTACCTTTGGCAATCAGCGCTTTTTTGTCTGGATGCTTTTGCGCACTGAGCAACATCGGCAGGGTTAAATCATCGCGCAGCCACTCCTGCTTTTTAAGCAGCGACAGCTCTTTGGTGTGATCTTCAAGCGCTTCTCGGCCAAACAGTGCTTCAACGCTCTGGGGGGCCAGCCGCTCTGGCAGCTCGATCTCTTCACAATTCTGGTGACTGGCCCGAAAGGCAGTCCAAATGGCGCCCACCGGGTTTTCCGGTAACTCAGTAAGGTTGGGTTTGGATAAAAGTTCGACAATTTTTTGTGGTAAAGCCATCTCGTTCATGGCCATCTCCTTTCGCAGGCGATTTCGAATCCGTTGGAGGCGCTTGCGAATCGCAGCTGGGGTACAGTTGAGCTCTGTCGCCAATCGCGCTGTGGACCACCCGCCGTGGTAGTATTTTTCGCAAAGCCCTCGTTCTTGGTCACTGAGCGCCAACATCGCCCGACTGAGCAGCGCCGAACGGCCGTCCCAGCAACTGCCTTCTACTGAAATGGCAGGCAACTCTGCGATGTCGATGGCCCGGGTAAAACTCCAGCGTCGCCGTCGCACAAAATCAAGCGCTGTACAACGAGCGATACGCTGCAGCCAAGAAACCAATGTCCGCACATCCCGCAACCCGGACAGACTGCGAAAAGCCCGAAGGTAGGCGTCTTGGACGACGTCCTGGGCATCGAATGGGTCTTCCACAATGCGGCGCACCGTTACGCTAACCATTGCTTGCGTCAAAGCGACAATGTGGCCGTACGCATCCACATCGCCCAATTTAGCAGCAGCAGCCAGCTCACCCAGTTGATCGTTTTTTTCTCCTGGCATCTTACGCGCTCCTATCCACAGGACGAAAGCCACCTCAAAGTGTGACCTAAAAAAGACAAAAAAAATATAATGACGCGATCATATCTTTTTCAGCGAGAAAATCGGGAATATTGGGGAATATTCGTCTGCCCTGCCTTGGTCGCAAGCTTCGCAGGGTGGCAGGATTACTCCTGATTAGAACTGGTTTGGACGACGATTCATTTGCCAACTATACTGTCATGGGAGGGTTTAATGATTACTAGCCGTATCGGCGAGATGTTGGTTAGGGTTGCTTTCTATGTGTCCATCATTGCGTTTCCCAGCGTTGTATTGGCCAATTCAAACCCTATTGAGGTGGACGCATCCCTGTCATCCAAAAACATAAGCCGGTTTGTTGAATATATCGAGGATACGAAAAATCAGCTCACATTCAAAGATATTATAAGCCCAGCGTATGAAGACAAATGGGCGCATTTTGAGAGGGAAAATCCAGGATTTGGTTATACGCAGTCCAGTTACTGGTTGCGGCTCACAGTGAAAAATGTAAGTGATGAAGACCTGGAATACTTCATTCAAGAGGACTATCCGCTCATAGACAGAATAGTAACTTTTGTTCCCAAAGGGACGGGATACAGGAAAATAGAAACCGGCGACATGAAACCCTTTCATCAGCGGCCAATTGAACACCGTACGTTTGTATTCCCAATAAGCATTCGAGCGAAATCATCGAATACCTATTATTTTTGTTTTAACACAAAAGGTGCGATGAATTTTGTACTTCTGATCAAGAATCCAAACAACTTTAATAGAGAATCATTTAATGAATACCTTCTCTTATTATTCTTCTATGGCGCGATGTTTATCATGATTATTTATAATTTATTCATCTTTTTCTATTCCCGCGATATTGTTTATCTTTACTATGTTCTAACCATATCCGTAGTGTTATTGGTGATGATGCTACTGAATGGTACTGCCTTTCAGTTTCTATGGCCTAACTTTCCCCGGTGGACGAATTCTATTCTCCCTGTACTGCTGAGCCTGACAGCACTCTTTTCTCTTCTTTTCTCAAGAGATTTTATGAAGATGAAAATGGCCGATCCGTTTTCGTATAAAGTCACGCAGATATTGCTTCTAACAAACACCGTTGTTTTTCTCATATCCTTATTTGCATCTTATAGGTTTTCGGTGCTTTTAACTGTTATCTTTTCTGCGATTGCCGTACCGTGGTCAATCGTAGCTGGGTTTAAAATAGCGCTAAAGAAAAGTAAATTAGCCTATTTTTATCTTGTCTCGTGGCTACTTTTCCTCATGGGGACCTTCGCGTATCTAGCAAAGTCGCTGGGCATCTTGGGCACGAACTTTCTTACTGATTGGTCACTTCAAATAGGTACGGGACTGCAGGCAACACTACTTTCTCTGGGGTTGGCATACCGGATCAACGAAATGAGAAAGCAACTCAAGGTTTTAAATCTCAACCTAGAGGAAAAAGTAGTGGAGCGAACAAAGGAACTCCATGTCGCCATGGCAGATCTCAAATCGACGAATCGGCAGCTCCTCGAAACAAAAAATCAACTCTGGGGAGAAATGCAGCTGGCGAAAAAAATTCAAACCGTACTCCTACCATCCAACCCATCCATAGAGGGATTCCAGATCGCCGCATATATGCAAACTGCCGATGATGTGGGCGGTGACTATTACGATGTCATCCATGCCAGCGACAGGACCTGGCTTGTTATCGGTGATGTTTCTGGTCATGGGGTACCAGCAGGCCTCGTTATGATGATGGTGCAGACAGCGATAAACGTTACTGTGAATCACAATCCAGACATATCCCCCTCTGACCTATTGACGACAATCAATAAGACCATATCCAAGAATATTAAACAGCTCGGTGAAAATAAATACATGACACTTACCGTCTTAGCTATGTACGACCAAGGTGCATTCTGCTTTGCAGGACAACACCAGGATATTATGATATACCGCAAGCAAACAGACAACGTGGATATTGTTGAGACCAATGGAACGTGGATAGGCATAGTCGAGGATATTAGTCAATTAGTAACTGATAATAGTATCTACATCGATCATGGCGACACAATGTTACTATACACCGACGGCATTACAGAAGCGCAATCCAACCGGATTGATAACAACAGCTCCCTTTTTCAATTCGATATGTTCGGCAATAATAAACTCGCTGATATCTTGCAGCAGCATGGAATAAAATCTCCTGACGACATCAAACACGAGATTCTCGAGGAGCTGAAGCGTGGATATACATCCGACGACGACATAACAATGCTGATAATAAAGCGCCTTTAGGATATGAACCAATGAAACAGATAGTCCTTTTGGGCTTTGTGTTCGCGTTCTTTGCCCAGAACGCAATCGGGTGCAGTCATCAGGATAATGACAACGATCTGGATACTGGCTCGGATACAGACACCGACACAGATACTGACGCTACCATTGGCGAGATTACGGGCACGATTCGCACAAACCACTTTGGATGGCGACCGTCGGATACAAAAATCGCGGTGGTACTCGGCCACGGGGGAGCGCCCATCGAGCTTCGCAGCGGTGATGATGCTCAGGTAGTGGCCAGCTATACGTTGAGTAGCCTCAGCTCGGACGAGGACTCTGGCGATGCGGTTGCTACGGTGGACTTGTCTGATCAGACCACTGCAGGCCGCTATTTTCTCTATCTCCCAGAGAGCGAGGAGCGCTCCTACACCTTTAAGATCTCGGAAGGGATCTACGACGCCGTGGGAGCAGTGGCGATGAAGTCATTCTATTATCAGCGCTGCAATCACTCTCGTACGCTACCCTACGCGTCCGACGCTCTAGGCAGCTTTGATGGCCTGGGTAGCCGCTGGGTAGACGGTGCTTGTCACACAGAGGATCAAGACTGTCCGGCTGGACCGGATTCCCCGGATCATGGCAACCTAGACCTACATGGCGGATGGCACGATGCCGGCGACTTCCAAAAGACCCTGTGGGGTCGTGGCCTGCCCCAGATGCTGTTTGCCTATGAGCTGAACCCAGATGCCTGGAGTGACGGCCAGCTCAATATTCCAGAGAGCGGCAACAGCTTGCCAGACATTCTGGACGAGCTCAAGTGGGAATTGGATTTCTACGTGCGCATGCAGCGGCCGGATGGTCACTTTATGACCTCGGTCAAGGGCAACTATGGCACTATCTGCTCGCCTCCCAGCGCTTCAGATGAGGGTCGATTCTATTTCGACACCACGTCCCCGTCGGGCAATGGCTGGTCTGGCGGTGGCGTGACCATCGAGCGAGCCACAGGAAACGCGGTTCTTTCACTGGCCCACGCGGCGATTGTATTCGAGCAAGCAGGACAGCCGGCGATCGCCGACACCTACCAGGCGGCCGCTACTACCGGATGGGCGTGGTTAAGTGGGATCATTCCGCCTGCGGGGATTGCCGCTCGACTCAAAGCGGCTGCGGCTGCGGCGGTGTACCGAATGGACCCCAACATCGCGTCGGCCCGAGACCACGCCGAGGCCTTTCCCTGGGATACCTGGGACGGCCTACTTCCCTATAGCGTAACCCCGGGCGAGCGGGTGATCGCCACCGGCGCCTTTCACTATCTCATGAATGAAAGTGGGGACATTGGCCTACAGACGATCATCGAAACCGCGGTATCCCAAGCCATTATCGACCGGGCCTTTGAGGAAGCCGGGGTCTATGGCGGCATGTTCGGCGCACCTGGCAATGCCTGGGACTGGGGCTGGGGATCCAATGCCAACCAGGCCATGTACGGCGCCCACCTGCTCATGGCCGCCCGTTTAGGTATCACCGGAGAGCACGCCGCCGCCGACATCCACGCGCTGGCCGCCCGGTACCTGCACTACATGCTGGGCCTCAATCCCCTGGGCATGGTCTATCTGACGAATATGGCCGCATACGGGGGCGAGCACTCCTCGTTTCAAATCTACCACTGCTGGTTTTCCTATACCGGTGGGGACGGAGACAACGGCAACGCCGATTACAACGGGCTACCAGAGGCCGTCTCCGAGCCGCTCTACCCCTACCACCCGGACGACACCCAGACCTCTACCTACGGCCCAGCCCCAGGCTTGGTGCCAGGCGGCCCTAACGCAGACTACAGCGCTAACTACGAGATTCCCAACATGGCATACCCGGCCTATGCCTACCGGGACTGGTCTGTGGGCTGTGACTTGAACGGTTCCGAGTGCCTCTCTGCCTCCTGGGAAATCACCGAGCCCATGGCCGCCTACCAAGGCCCCTTCATCCTGCTGGTCTCCTTTTTTATGAACGCCGCACCCTGATACACGCTTAGGGCCCAGAAAAACAACCAGTAAACGCGGAAGCATCGGGGCTTCTGTTTCACCCCTGCTCCCTGTTTAAAAAACACCTGTTACTTGTGCTACTGAAGATATGGACATTAGGTGTATTTTTCTGTCGTCTTCTATACCCTGAACATCCCCGCTAAGTAACCCAACTGCACCGATTGCAAATTGCGGGTGTATCCAATAGCGCAACCCCGGTCCGACCGCGTAAGTGAAATTGAAAGATCTGTCTACGTCGTCTCTATCACTGCTATTTCTCATCACATGAGCTCCGAATCCCAAGTCTAACTGTAGGGTTAGATCTAGTTTTTCATCGTTAGAGCGAAACACGGCCACTCGAAATCCTGGAGCGATAAGGAATATGGTATAGGACATTCTGTCAGTATCTCTCGCAGCAGAACCTTCGTCGAAGTCGGACTCGAATTTACGGATAAGCGCAATTCGTCTCAAATCAAAACTGATGCCCCAGATAACGCGGTCTTCCTTTCTGCCCAGCATGACTCCGCCCTCTAAGGAACTTGGCCAGTACGAATACTCGTACTCTAATCCCAGCCCGGCTCTGATACCAAAGTGCGGCTCCAAAACAAAGCCGGTCTTCTGTTGAACGATTTTTTCTACTGGTTGTGATGGCGGTTCCGGGCTGACTGCCGGGGCTGGTACCTGGTCCGTTGGTGTGCTGGGTGTTGTTGCCGGACCAGTAGTGACTGGCTCTTGGGATACTGGTTCTGGCGCATTAATGGTAGTAGGCGGCGCTTCAGGGGGAGTGGCTTCAGTGTCCTTGGTTGGTGTCGTAGGTGGTTCCTGGTCAGTGGTGGATGCCTCCTCTTGGGCGATACTCAGCTTGGCTAGACTGAGACCAGTAAAGAATGTAATGACCATTAGGGAACGACTATCAAGCGACCTCAATTGATTGAACATATGGATCTCCTTAGGTTGAAATGTATTCTAAACGGATGTAACAAAAGCAATATTCATGCCAGGTACTCTGCACTATAACCGAATCCTCATCGGCAGTCGATTTCAGGCGCCGCCTCGATTTCTAGCAGTTGGCCGAAGGTAATGCACTGAGCACATTAACGATGCAGATGGCAACAAAAAATGTGCAAAAAGACACAGCGTGTGCCACTTGGCGCTCGCCAGAAAATTTTTAACAGTCAGGTCGAACTTTTTTTCTATTCACGCACTTAGATAGGTTGTGGGCTTTGACAGTCGAGATAGGGACGAGCGATCTGTGGAGAAAAGGGTAACAAACAGCCTTCAATGGGTATTCAGGAGGAGTGGCTGGAGGTGAATATGGCGGGTTTCCAGGATGGGATCCGAATCAAGGTACTGGCTACAGTTACGAAGTAGATTGGGAAGGGCTTTGTTATGAAGGTGGCCCTCCGCAAAGTGTAGACAATTACCATCTAATAGGCGCCCTTCGGTGTAGGGGTGCTTTCTGCCACACGTTGAATATAGGCGTTGAAAGCGTCAATTTTAATTCTGTGCAAAATTTCTGGACGTATTATTTTTCCGAAGAACAAGATGCTGAGATATGTCCCCAAAAATATTTTGTAACTGGCATCCATCTCAGTGGAAGCTACGGAGACAATATCTCTTTAGAATGTAGTAAATTCGAGGATGATACGAGCGGGCATACTGTGCGTTGGGGCAACTGCTATTGGACCTCCTATTTCTCTGAAGAAGCTGAATACTTGTACCTAGGTGCTGGTTACTATATGGCCGGCATGGACTGCAGAGGGTCATATTGCGACAATAAAAGCATCTATGCCTGCCAAGCCATAGCAGAGTAAAAAAACAGCCCCTGAAATTTTTTTTATTTTTTTTCTTGCACCCCCACAGACCCGGGTTAAAGTTCTTCACTGTGGGGGGGAAGCTTCTAGCTTACCCATAACAACAAGAGGAGCGTTCAGCAATGGGCATTCGACCTGTATCTATGGTCTTATGGTTAGCGGTTTTGATGGGTTTTGTTGTAACACCCGCATGCGATGACGGGGAAAGCATCAATGGATCAGATACGGACACGGATACCGACACCGACACCGACACCGATACCGATACCGATACCGATACCGATACCGATACCGATACCGATACCGATACCGATACCGACACCGATACCGACACGGATACGGATACGGATACAGAGGAGAATACAGGGGTATCTGTATTTAGTATAACCTCTGGTGGCGGGTATGTATCCTCTTCGTCTTATGGACTATATGTGAGTGTTGGTGGTTCATCGACAAACACAGCAAGCAGCTCATCGTACGTTTTGAATCTGGGAGCTGTTGCATCATCAAACCAGTAAAGAACAAGGGGGGACAAAGTGAAAAAACTATCTAGTGTGCTCGCAGTGAGCTTAATTTGCCTTGTTGGCATGGTTGCCCAGGCAATGGTGCCGGATCTCATCCCATTACAGGGGTTTTTGACAGACAGTGATGGCGTACCTCTCGATGAACCAGTGGAACTCGCATTTGGTTTTTTCGAAGCAGCAGAAGGTGGCGAAGCCTTGTGGTCTGAAACACAGCCCAGTGTGGATATTGTGCAGGGGGTGTTTACGGTCTATCTGGGAAGCAGCACGAGTATAGATCCGGCTGCATTGATCGAGGCTGCTGCGCTATGGCTCGAAATCAGCGTCAACGGTGAAGCAATGAATCGCGTGATGTTGGGATCGGTGCCGTATGCATTGGAATGCAGTTATGTGGGAATGCTGTCTGAAGGAGATATCCAACCCATCCTGTCTGGAGACAACGCGTGTCCGGAGGGTTTCTATCTCCAAGGGTGGGATGCGATAAACAATGAGCCGATTTGCCTTGAAGGGCTAGAGGGCCCCCAGGGCCCGACCGGCCCAATGGGTATGACCGGGCCAACCGGCCCGACCGGCCCAATGGGTATGACCGGGCCAACTGGCCCAATGGGTCAACAGGGTCCGACGGGGCCAACCGGCGCCACGGGCGCGACCGGTACACGAGGTCCGACCGGGCCAACCGGGGCAACCGGCGCTACGGGCGCAACCGGCGCTACGGGGGCAACCGGCGCACAAGGTCCAACGGGCCCGACGGGTCCGACAGGCGTAACCGGTGCCCAGGGTCCGACGGGTCCGACGGGTCCGACCGGGCCAACTGGCCTGACCGGTGCGACCGGCGCGCGAGGACCGACGGGTCCGACCGGTGCCACGGGTTCGACGGGCGCGACAGGTGCTACGGGGGCGCGAGGACCAACAGGGCCAACTGGTGCGACGGGGTCCACTGGGGCAACCGGCGCCACGGGCGCACAAGGTCCAACAGGCCCAACTGGTCCGACGGGGTCGACGGGCGCAACTGGCGCGACGGGCGCACAAGGTCCGACCGGGCCAACCGGGGCAACTGGTTCGACGGGCGCAACCGGCGCACGAGGTCCGACCGGGCCGACAGGGGCAACTGGTTCGACGGGCGCAACTGGCGCGACGGGCGCAACCGGCGCACGAGGTCCGACCGGGCCGACAGGGGCAACTGGTTCGACGGGCGCGACGGGCTCAACTGGCGCGACGGGCGCGCGAGGCCCGACCGGACCAACAGGTGCGACAGGTGCTACGGGTTCAACCGGCGCCACGGGCTCAACCGGCGCCACGGGCGCGCGAGGCCCGACCGGACCAACAGGTGCGACAGGTGCTACGGGTTCAACCGGCGCCACGGGTTCAACCGGCGCCACGGGTTCAACCGGCGCCACGGGTGCGCGAGGCCCTACCGGCCCTACCGGCCCATCAGGAAGCTTTACAGCAATAGACCCGGTAAACGCTGTGTTTGGTTCAGGACCGATCAACATCTATACCGGAACCGGCTGGGTGCTCGAATCCACATCAGCGACTGGTTTCCAAGTACGAACCACGAGTTCCTCTCTCTTCCTAGCTATTGGTATCTCGTACCCGAGCAGTTGTTCTTCTCCATATACGGTCAGAGAGAATTTTACCCTTGCCATGAGTTCGGGTGTCACAGTGGCAGGAACCTTGTGTAATGAAGGCAGCCACGGATATGTCATGGTCTACGACTATAATATCGGTGATACCTATATGTTCCGATGCCAGCGGTTCGCGGCCAACGCACAGGTGTGCCAGCGATACTGGTAGGATTCTATGAAAAAAAGCCTCATCATCCTATCTGCGTTTAATCTCACTTTAGGCATCATTACCTTTGTCATGGTGTTGTATACAATGTCGAAGGTGAATGCCTCTGTGAGCCAAGAAGAAGCCGCTGAAGCACAAACGAGCGGTCCGTATCGGAGCCGTCAAATCCAACCGCACAACGTCAGGCCACTTGTGTCAGGCATGCAGGCAATGATGCAGGCAGCGCGCTCGGGCGTCGCGATAGATGCAGACGAGGACGAAATGGACCTGGCAGCGGATGACTTGGATCCCTTTGAGTGGGATGATAGGGAAATGCTGCAAGACGGAACCGAGCGCATTGCCTCGTTTGCACCCACCAGCACGGCCTTGACCATCGAGCAAAATGGCTCCGGTGCACTCGCGGTGTACAACACAGATCCTGATCTTGCTGGGCAATTTACGTTGGTTTCCGCGGTAACCACATCAGGCCAAACCATCGAGGTCCCGATAATTATTCCAAACGCCGAATAGGCAAGGCGCATTAACCAAATTGAGCATAACCTTCAGAAAGCCTACAGCTTCCTAAGACCGACCGCTCCGGTTCCTAAAACCGACCACTCCGGTTCCTAAGACCGACCACTCCGGTATTCAAGACCGACCACTCCGGTATCGAAGACCAACCGCTCCGGTATTCAAGACCGACCACTCCGGTATTCAAGACCGACCGCTCCGGTATTCAAGACCGACCGCTCCGGTATTCAAGACCGACCACTCCGGTATTCAAGACCGACCACTCCGGTATTCAAGACCGACCGCTCCGGGTGTTGCACAAGGGTGGCGCACGTCACTCCTGCGGAGGCAGGAGTCCAGAACAAACTGAAATTAAAAGGTTTTATGGATTCCCGCCTGCGCGAGAATGACCGTTTTGAGACTTTCGCGACACCCACCTGCGTCGCGAGAATGACCGTTTTGAGACTTTCGCAACACCCACTTGCGCCGCGGGAATGACGATCTTGGATGAATTACGGGGCTCGGTCTAGTTGGTCAATCGCCAGGAGGGCGGCGCCGAGGGCACCTGTTAGCTGGGGGTCCTTTGCGATTGTTACTGGATGCCCCATCACTTGTCCAAGCACCTCGGCCATGCCAGTAACGAGGGCCACACCACCGGTGAAGACAATGGGCGCCTCGATTTTCCTGCCGGCCATTGTGCGAATGCGAGACGCTACCGAGTGTTCCACGCCGGCCAGTAAATTTTCTGGAGACTCACCAGATGCCAGTAGGCCCACGATCTCTGTTTCTGCAAAAACAACACACATGCTGCTGATGGCGCACGGGGTATCTGCTCTTTTTGCTATCTCTCCCATTTCGACAATATCTATATCGAATTGGGCGGCCACGACCTCTAAAAACCTGCCTGTGCCTGCGGCACAACGGTCGTTCATGACAAAATCCCGTACTTTGCCGTTTGGCCCCAGGCGAAGCAGCTTACTGTCCTGTCCGCCGATATCGATAATCGTTTTCACGTCCGGAGCACAATGGTGGACACCCCGTGCTTGACATGTAATTTCTGTTATGGCCCTGGTGGCCCACGCTATTGCATTTCGCCCATACCCAGTGGCCACCGTTGCACCAATGTCACTCCTCGATACATCGATCCTATGGCACACCTGCTCTAGAAGTTGTTCTGCGAGCTCTGCCTGTTTAACGCCTTGGTCTGCAATGCCGCTCCCTATGACGGTCCGGTCATTGGGGTCGATGAGCACAACTTTGATCGTTCTTGAGCCCGCATCCACGCCTGCACATATCATTTCGATGCTACCTCGTTTTTCGCCTGCGCTTGACCGTCTCAACAAGCGCTTCTAATCGGGTCTTTAGTGAAGACCTCACCGGATCGCTAACCGGCGGTACTTCAATCTCTAAAACCGGCATCTCCAGCTGTCCACTGACCACATCCGCGATGATCCCGCCCTCTAGGGCACAGTGGCTGGCGCCGGGAATTTTTGAAACAATAACAGCTTCACAGCCAAACTGCACAATGTCCCGCACGATCCGGTGGGCTCGATCTTGGGTCGCTCCAACCATAGGATCGGCAAGCGCCATTTGAGCCAACGCGGTCATGGGGTCGATATCCGTTGGTATGGGATCGAGGGCATGGGTAAACAGGTATTCAGTACCGCAGATCCGTCCGCCCATTTCCTCGAGCAAGTTCATGGCCCGTAGATCCGCGACCGGATTGACCCAAAACACGCGCACTGCATCCTTCGCAAAATAGCCGACGCCAGTGCGTCGCCGCTGGTCCACCTCTTTAATGAGGTCATAGATAACCTGTAGTGTCTCCTCCCGATCCGAGCAATAGTGGATGGCCAGCATCTCCACGATGAGCATTTCAAGGCCAGGGAGGGGACAGGGGTCTGCAGTAAACACGTCTCGACGCAAGCGGGCCATGGCCATGCGAACGTCGTTGGCCGTTCGAATGCTGTGGCTTAGGGCGTCGTCCGATAGTTTTCTGCTCGCCAGGGTTTCAAGAACCGACAGGATACGATCGAGCTCTCTCTTCACGAATGCAACGTCACTGGCGGTTGCTGCAAACCCACCGGGCAGCACCACAGGGTCCTCCCCTTGTTCTGGGGCTCGCCGATGGGGTATTTCCCACCAGTGGATGGAATGCCCGAGACCTGAAAGTCGCTGAGCAATGGCTGAAAAATCATCGCAAACCGCGCCCACACTGCAGGTCAATAGATCTGGCAAAGGAAAATGAGCTTGGGTAACAAACGCGCCGATCATGGCGCGCACCGGGCAAAACGACTGATCCACACCCATTGCATCGGCAATATCCAGGAGGCCTGCGCTCAGCTCCATCACGCACGGGATCCACCACGCACCATCTGGATAGAACGCCACTATTTCATCAAAGGCATAGGCCATGATGGGGACGGTTCCCAGGTCTTTCATCGTGCCGACTAACTTTTTACCAGCAGCTCTGGCATGTCTCAGCCGCTCTTCCTCGGTAAGTAGAAAATTCCACAGCCGCAGGCTGGCAGGGGCGTTGTCAAAGGTAAGGCGCTGCAAGCGATAGTCCCCGTCTTCGAGATGACGGCTGAGTGGTCCGCCATAGGGTGGCTCGCGATGGCCGGCTGCCTTCAGGGATTGATATCGCGCGTCCCACTCGGCAAGTGTCAGCTGCTTTGGCAGTTCGATCATCCCATGGCCTCCATAAAGGCCTGTATTCGCGTGAGGTGCCTCGCAGTGACATTGCTGCCGGCCACATCGACATCGATAACCGGAATGTTCAACCACTCTTTGATGCGGTGCACTTCTGCGTGCCAACAGTCACACCACACATAGCGCGCGAGAACCATGCCCTGTACGTTGCGCTCTTGGACCTGCTGCTGCAGCCAGGCAAACAACGCGCTGTTGGGTCTGCGAAACACGTCTGGGATACCTGAAAAATAGGCGTGTGTCAGCACATCCAGGGGCGCTTCGTTCAATCGACGGCGGTCGAATTTCAGCGGTAGTGCCCGCTCGCCGTTTTCCGTGCCGTCCAATACGATGGCGCCGCCGTTTTGCTCGATGGCTTCGAAGATCTGGCAATCTGTTCGGGACAGGGGGCCGCCAACAACCGCAACAGGTATACCGCGGGTCACGGTGGCTTGTGGTTGGGGAAGCGTGCCAGCTGCAAAGAAATCATTCAAGGCATCTGTCAGACCTGACCCGCGCATCGTTCCCAGCCGCCCAGCAATATTGCTGCGCCCGGCCTCGTAGTGCCGCATCACAGATGCGAGCTCGGTCGGCGAGGGGCGCCCTCCCCCACTGAGTCCCTCGAGGAACTTGCCCAAGCGGATAATTTCGGCAGTGTAGTATCGATGTGCACCAGGTGTCTGCCATGTAGCAGGCACGTGCATCAGGAAAAAAGGTTTGGTGCAGCCCTTGGCAAGGGCATCTGCGGCGCGGCGCATCTGATCGCAGGTGGTTGCGATGACAAGACCGGAGATGCGCGCATCAACCACGGCTTCGTTTACAAAGGCGCGCATGAACGCGCACACGCCTGCCCGGTTCTCGATCCATCCAGACCCGTCAGCCGTGCCCTGTGGCCGAAACATAAACGGGACCACCCCGTGGGCGGCGATCCACTCGGGCGGCACGAACGGCGAGGTAAAGGCAATCCGCTTCTCATCCTCCACAGGAAGACCCCGGTACTATCACGAGCTTCCCTGCGACATCTCGAACAGTGCCTGAAGCCGAAGCGCGATTCTCGCGGAATCCGATGGCGAGTAGTCTGTTTCGATCCGCAGGTAAGGCAGGTTCAACTCTTGCTCGACCAGCTGTTTGACGTGGACCGTCTCGAGGTCATAGGTCAAGCAGGTCTGCCAGATGACCTCGACCACACAGTGGGGTCGGTAGTCTTGGACCAACTGCCGCATCAAGTCCATGCGCGCCGTGTTTTTCGTCATCACCGAACAGGGCAGGTGAAAGTACTTTTCAGCTATGGCGCGCATGGGATCGGCTGCGGTTGGATCCACGTCCTCGATCAGGGGTTTTATGCCAGTACAGTTTTCCTGGCACACCACCAGGCCGCCGTTGTCCTCGATCAACCCCATCACCCGCTCTGCCCCATGGGGAAGGGGCACCCCGGTCAGCAGCACCCGCACCCGATCCTTAGCCGGCGGGTCTATCTGGCGACCTGGCAACTCCTTTAGGGCCATTTCATACTGCTCGAAATCCGCTGGTATGCCCGAGATAATGCTCTTTAAGTCGAGCAGCTCCATGCCGGTGAGCGGGGGTGTATTGCTTTTCATCAGGCCGGCAAGTCTGCGTTTCAAGTCCCGCTCCGCGTTCATCCGCGCGATGGCTGCACCCAGCTTTTGGTCTGTTATCTCAGTTTGAAACTGCTCTTCAAGGACCTCCTTGAGCTTAAAGAGCTCCTTGAGCCAGTGGTCAAACGCATCGGCTTCGTCTGGTTTTTGCGGCAGCTCCAAGACATGCATGGGATGGCGTTCAGACAGAAGCTCGTACATCTTTTTCTTGCCGTCGCACGTGGTCTCGGCCACCAACAAATCTGCCATTTCTAAAAAGGGGTTTTCCCTTGTCGCACTGTAGCCGTAGGTCGATTTGATGAGCGGGCACAGGTTGGACGGCAGTACCTCTTCGGCCGCAGGGATCATCTCCTCTGATCCACCGCACAGGCAAACAGGTACGCCGCCAGCCGCCATGATGAGTTCACGGGGCGTGTATTCGCACATGATACCGACGATCTTAGCCCCCTGCGCCTTTTGCGCTGCTGCGTAGTCGTAGCAGTGGTCGATCATATCGTGAAACCAGGCAATAGACGCCGGGGTCGACCCAGCCGGATCCCGTCCGGCAGGCGCAGTGCCTCAGGTCGAAACCGGTGCTTTGCTCGGATCCGTGGTCTCTATTTTCCCTTTGAAATCTCCACTGCACTTGCTCATCACGTCACCTTTTTGAAATGCTTATTTTTTTATAGCGACAAACCGACCCTGGGCGATCTTCTTGGCGTGGGCGAGCTCCTGCATAAATGCCATCTCGCCGCCCATGGCCTGCATCAAATCCATGTCAAAGCCGATTATCTTGAGCGCGTCGTACGTGAGCTGCTTGTTGAGCATATCCAGGTAGAGATCCACGTGCGGCGCGAATTGCTCTGTGTCTTCGGCAACAGCTACCTCGCATCCATTGGCTTCGAGCAGTTCCTTGTATCCCCCAACCGACTGGACATTGGCAAATTTCATGAACTTGAGAAATCGATCGGCTTCGGCATCGCTTATAGCAACGCTGCCGAGCACCCAATCGGTAAAGGCGACAAAACCGCCCGGTTTGACCAGGCGTGCGGCCTCTGAGATGAGCTTGGCCTTATCCACCACGTAGCACCATGCATCCTCGCCCCACACAAAATCGGCCTGCCCGCTCGGCAAGCCACTGTTGAGTACATCTTTTAGGTGAAAGGTTATTTTGTCAGCCATTCCCTCGTCGCTGCATCGCTGCTTGCCCCGGTTGACCACGGTCTCAGTGGCATCCACCCCCTGCATGGACGCCACATTGCGAAAGCGAACTAGAAACCGCATGCCTGCCCCGTTGCAGCAGCAAAGGTCGACCCCGGTCATGCCCGCGCCGATACCTGCCTTTTCAGCCAGGGCCATGGACGAAACAAAGCCGCCAATGTGGATCTGCTCTCCCATCACCAGTTCCCACAGGTCACCCTCTGCCCCGTTATAAACCCCTTGAACCGAGCTAAGATCAATCCCTGTCGTCGCTTTCATTGTAGACCTCCTTCTTTGTTTGTTTCCTTTTCTAGATACGATGTGTAGAACATTTTTACAGGCGCCCCTCCCATGGCAATGGCACACCAGGCAACCTCATCGAGCTCTGGTTGGGTGATGCCCATGTTTCGGGCTTTTTCGAAGTGAACGGCCAAGCACGGCTCACATCTCGAAAGGAGCACCAGGGCAAAGGTAATCAGCTCCTTGGTCTTTTCGTCTAGCAAGCCGGCAGATCCAGCCGACTGCATGAGATCTCCAAACGCGGCCATTGAAACCGGGGCAGTGGAGCCCTGTATTGGGCCAGGGGCCTGGGACGGGGCTTCGCCAAAGACATCTGCGCAGCAGCCGGGATCGTGCTTGTCGTCGTCTGTGGTGAGATCGCTCGGTTCAATCCCAGGCTGCACCTCTGGCGATTCAGCTGTCGCGCTTTCCAAAAGGGCCTGGGCAGGCTCGGCCTGGGCGGCCGCTGGTGTGGCGCTGGCTTTTAGCGGGGCAAACGATTCCCGGTTGATCACCTGCAGAGGACGGGCGTCGTCCGGCCCTTTGACGAGCGCTATTTTTCCGTCTGAGGGCTCGGTGATTTTGCCAATAACGTACGGGATGATCCGGTTGTCAATTAGCGCGTTGCACAATGGCTCCCGGTGTGCCTCGGGCACGGCGATGAGCAATCCCCCCGATGTCTGCGCGTCAAACCCAAGGTAGGCCTGGGCCTCATCTATGTCTTCTGATATCAGCAGGTCTTCGCCCACGAATTCCCTGTTTCGCTCGATAGCGCCTGGTATCACGCCCTCATTGAGCAGGGTCAAGGCGCCGTCAAAAGCTGGCAGCGCATCGGCAAAGATCCGAGCAGTAACGCGGGATCTGCGTACCATCCGGACCAGGTGACCGAACAGGCTAAAGCCGGTGATATCAGTGCAGGCAGATACCCCCACCGCATTCATAGCGTCGGCCGCGGTTTTATTGAGCTGCAGCATGGATTGCTCGGCCTGACGAAGTCCAGATGCGTCGATCCGACCGATTTGCTTTGCAAAGCTGAGGACCCCGGTGCCGAGGGGTTTTGTTATAATCAGGGTGTCTCCGACCGCGGCAGTTTCTAGGGATACGGCGCGTTCCGGGTCGATCAGGCCGGTGATGGCAAACCCGAGTTTGATCTCTTCGTCCTTGATGCTGTGCCCACCGATGAGCGCGCACCCGGCTTCGTTCAGCACCTCTATGGCGCCCTGCATCATCTGAAACATGATTTCGCCGTCAAGGGTTTCAGATGGAAAGGCGAGCACGCTGAGGGCTGTTTTGGGCGTCCCGCCCATGGCATAGATATCCGAGAGACAGTTAGCCGCGCAGATCTTGCCGAAAACATAGGGATCATCCACACAGGGCGTAAACACATCCACGGTTTGAACAAGGGCGACATCATCGGAGAGGCGATAAATGCCCGCGTCATCCCCTGCAGGTAGGCCGGAAATCACGGCAGGATCTTCGATGCTGGGCAGGCGCGATAAAAATCCCTCCAGGTCGGTCGCTGCAATCTTGGACGCGCACCCGGCATTGTGAACAATATCGGTGAGCTTAAGTGCCGTAAGATCCACCGGGTCTGGTCGCTCTCCAGCACAGGGGCAGATCCCCTGACCTGTAAAAATATCACACGGACATGGACGTTTGGGGTCGCAGATACAGTGCCCGAGCTTCATGGATCGGGCCATCACTCTCTGCCGCTTGGCCGCATCAACTACTGGCATTGGTATGCTCCTTGGCAAAATACAGGTGATTTTGGGGGACAATGCCCCCGAAGATTGTAGGGCGTGGGTTTATCCCACGCCGTCCCCAGTGCAATACATCACAGAGGTGCGTGAAGCCACACCCTACATGACGGTGTCGTCGATTGGCTGGGTATACAATGCCCCATGCAGGCCCGCACATGTAGCCGCGTTGCGTCGTGCCCTGGCCGACCGGCCCGGACGCCTGCTGGTTAAGGGTCACAACAACCAAGGTATTCGATATGGTCTAAATACTATGTCAAAAGCAACTGTCAACATGCGGTCCTTATTGGGAATCGACGGCCAGTATGCCATCTTCCCACATTTATTTTTATAACAGAAAGCCTTGAAAATCCACGTTTTATTTGTTGTGCATACTTGGCATGCTGCTTTATCGGCATAACCATAGGGAGCGAAGTATCAGCTGTGTAATACCACGCATTTATAAAAACGGAAAAAAAGTAACATCATGATAATATTAACATCATTGCTCATATCAACCCCATCTATTTCACTTGCATGTGCTGGATCTCTACTATTTACTCAATAACTATCAAGCAGGCAGGATAATGTAATTTTTTATAGAAACTCTTGAAAGTCAGTTCCCAACCATATAATAGTTTTAATCAATATTCATAAAAAATAATTAATGACACGGTTGAAAACGACGTGGCCTGGAACAACATCCATGAGAATTCTTGAGCGCGACAGATATTTTGATGAATTGACAGGCGCACTTGGAGCGGCGCGTACTAAGAAAGGAAATATTGCTTTAGTAAGCGGTGAGGCCGGAATCGGTAAGACCACGCTCGTCGAGCACTTTACACGACGTCAAAATAATGGTGTCCGCGTGCTCTGGGGGATGTGCGACCCTTTGTTTACGCCGCGTCCCCTGGGCCCTTTGTGTGAGATGGCTGGCCAAATGCCAGCGCGGATTTCTTCGCTCCTTGCGCCAGAAGCCAGTCGCAACGAGCTTTTCTCTGCTTTTCTGGAAACGCTGAAAGCAAATCCAACCATCGTCGTATTAGAAGATATCCACTGGGCAGACGCGGCCACGTTCGATTTATTGCGATACATCGGTCGTCGCATCTCTCGAACATCGACCCTTTTGATTCTGACTTATCGAGACAATGAGCTGGATAGAGACCACCCGCTGCGCATTGTGCTGGGGGATCTCGCTACAACGACAGCATTGCGTCGCGTTTCACTACCACCTTTAAGTCAGAGCGCCGTACGGACAATGGTTGGGGATCAACCGTTGAATCCAGAGGCACTCCACCGCCGCAGTGGGGGCAATCCTTTTTTTGTTTCTGCAGTATTGGCCAATGGGGAAATCGGTATTCCAGCGACGATTAGAGACGTCATCCTAGCCCGAGCTGCCCGGCTCTCCCATCAGGGGCGATCAGCACTGGAAGCCGCAGCTGTGATTGGACAGCGCGTTGAACCCCAGCTGTTGGCAGCAGTCACCGGTTTGGGAACCGACGCTGTCGAAGAATGTTTGACCGTTGGCTTGCTGTTGGAAAAAGGGGATGCCCTGGTCTTCCGGCACGAGTTGGCTCGAGAGACAATCCTCGAGACGATCTCTACCAACCGCAAGACATCCCTGCACAGCCGAATCCTCGACGCATTTAAAACACCAACATCCACCCCTGTGAATTTAGCGCGACTTGCGCACCACGCAGAGGCCAGTGGCAATCGGGATGCAGTGCTTGAATACGGACCAGCTGCAGCCCAGCAAGCATCGGCATCTGGGGCCCATCGGGAAGCTGCCGCCCTGTATGCAATGGTGCTGCGCTACGCCGGCGATTTGGACCTCTCAGATCGGGCACTGCTCCTAGAAGCCTATTCTAGGGAGTGCAATCTCATTGAGCGTCCTGTCGCAGCGATTGAAACAATGGAAAAAGCGCTCGCCACCTGGCAGCAGCTGAAAAAAATCCGGCAACAGGGACAGGCACTTGCCAGACTGACCATTATGCTGCGGAACCACGGCAAAAACGCCCGGGCTGAGCAGGTGAGTCGCGAGGCAATTGAGTTATTGACGCCCCTGCCCCCGAGTCAAGAGCTGGCCATGGCATATCGGGCCCAAGCCACCCTAAGGTTGGCCAACAGGGATATTGACGACGCGATCCAGTGGGGCAACAAAGCGATTGCCCTGGCAGAGACATTTAACGATCTGTACGTGCAGGGAATGGCACATGTGGCCGTGGGTTCAGCCCAAATGTTTCAGGACTATGAACGCGGGCGCACCTACTTAGAGGAGCGATTGAAGCTGGAGTTGGAAATCGGCCAAGGGACGCATATAGCAAACCTGTACCTATACCTGGGTGCCTGTTCTTCAGAACTCCGCCATTTTTTTCAAGCAGAGAGATATTTATTAGCAGGATTAGAATACGTCGCTGATCAGACCCTCGATATCTTTAGCCGCACCATGTCCGCATGGTTGGCATTGACGTATATCCACCTGGGCAAATGGCGCGATGCTGAACGGGTCATTCGAAAATTGCACGAAAACCCGACCGATTCAGCACTATGTAAGATTCCACTGATGGTCGCCCAGGGCCGCTTGCGAGCGCTACAGGGGGAATTCGGTGCGTTTAAAGTGCTGACAGATGCACTTCAACTGGCCACTCAGACAAGCAATCTTCCCTATCTCGGCCTGGTACAGAGTGCCCGAGCAGAGGCTGCATTGCTCGCAGGTGAACGGGCTGGGGCACGGGATGCGGTTAATTCGGTATACGACCTAGCGATAAGCAAACGCCATCCGTGGTTTGTCGGCGAGCTTTCACTGCTGCGCAGTTGGGCAGGGGAAAAAGTAGATGTACCAGAGTGGACGGCGCGGCCATATGCCCTGCAAATCGCCGGCGATTGGCAGGGCGCAGCAGAAGCCTGGGAGACCTTGGGCTGCCCCTACGAATGCGCAAGGGCACTGGCCGAGGGGGGCTGTGAAGCCCAGATCAAGGCGCTCGAAATTTTCGATCGCTTGGGTGCAAAACCCGCTGCTAGGGCGCTGCGCCAGAACTTAAAAAAGCGCGGCATATGCCAAATGCCGCGGGAGCCCAGGACCTCAACGCGAGAGAATCCCTTTGGCCTGACCAACCGCCAATTGGATGTGCTTTCCTTGCTCGTTAATGGCCTAAGAAACAATGAGATTGCCAGCAGTTTATTTATCTCGCCGAAAACAGTTGACCACCACGTATCGGCGATCTTGGCCAGTCTGGATGTCAACTCTCGACATGAAGCAGCTGCACACGCCATCCAACACCCCTATTTCCAAGATCGAAATCGCCACATCAAGGCGAGATGAAGTATGTGTAAGCTACGATACGAGTCTCAAGTATGCCAGGCAGGTGCTGGCAGAGGTGGCAGGGGAATGTCCCTACCTGGCTTCCCTACCTGGCTGAACAGGACCTACCCCATCCTGTCGGAAGTGGATAGCTGACTAGCTTGGGCCGCGTTTCGTTTGGTTCGCCGCTCAAGGGCTGTCTTCAGCTTGCGCACTGCCAACTCCTTGGCCTTGGCTTCCACCTCGACGGTGATGTCCAGCTCATCCCAAAAGGAAGGGAAGTCGCGCAGATCGATGTAGTCGCTATGGGAACGCGGATTGTCGGAACGCCACCCGTCCCGCGGGCTCGACACGTGAAACAGTGGCTCTCGGTTCCAGGTGTCGATCGCACGCTTGGTGGCAGTCTCCACATCGAGGTTATCTCTATGGCAGCGGTGGTGGTGAACATCGTAGACCAAGGGCAAGCCGATTTGCACGCAGATGGGCAGCAGGTCGCGAGGCGTGTACGTGCGGTCATCATTTTCCAGGGTGAGGCGGGATCTCGCTCGTTCCGACAGGTCACCGATGGCGCTTGCCAATCGTTCCAAGGCGGCGCGCTTGTCTCCGTATCCGCCTCCACCGTGTACGTTGATGACATCGGCACCGATCCACTCGGCGACCTCGGCCTGGTACTCCAGTTCCGCGAGAGAATTCTCCACCACACGGCCTTTGGGCGAGCTCAAGACAACGAACTGGTCGGGGTGAAAGGAGATGCGGGTGTCTGTGCGACGGGCAAGCTCGCCACAGCGGCGAAAGGCGCCGATGATTTCCGCGCCGAGCAGGTCGGTATGGTAGCCGAGCTCGGGATGGGTCTTCAATGGCAGGATCTGACTGTTGACCCGGAAGCAGCCGATGCCGTGGTTCGCGCAGTAATCGATAGCTGCATAGAGTGATGCCGCGTTTTGTTTGGCAAGGGTGCGCAGCTTGTCCGCGCGTTGGTTGCGGTTGAGCTTGGACAAGGCCGAGGCAGTGGTTGTCCGGAAGCGGATGTCTTCCTCAACAAAGAGGCAACAGAGGCCGAGTCGCATGGTCAGCTCCCTGCTGGGACTGACCCCGGCGCTTTTGTCCACTGTTGGGTTTTACGCAGCCGATCGAGCTGATAGCCCTTAACTTGAAGGCGATCGAGGATGCCCTTGTAAACGGCGTCATCCATGGTGGGCGTGCGGCTCAGGATCCAAAGGTAGTCCCGGCCTGGGTGCCCGACCACTGCATACTCGTAGTTTTCGCCCAGGTCGATGATCCAGTAGTCGCCCCAGAAGGGCCAGAAGAAGGTCACTTCGAGCTTGGCGTTGGTCGTTTCGTCCACCACACGCGCGCGTCCCTCGGCCGAATCCACTTTGCCCTGCAGAGATCCCTTGCGGCAACGATTGACAACGCCGATCTCTCCGTCCTCGCGAAGGGTGTAGATCGCTGTCGTGCCAGTGCATCCTTCTTGGAATCGCTGGGGATAGCTAGCGATCTCAAACCACGTGCCGGTGTATCGCAACAGATCGACTTTAGAGACCGTTTGTAGAGGAGGCAAGCCGAGACGTTCGGTCGTGGTCGAGGCGCAAGCAGTCATCATCACGACGACCCACGGCAACGCGAGCAAACCAGACAAGGTAACTGCACGCGCTGTTTTCATGGCCTTGTGAGTCTTCCTCCAGATCATACGCTCCTCTGGCTCATGTCCGTATGTACCCAGCAATATGCGGATCTTTTCAATCATCTGCAACCCTTGTAGACAGTCTTGGGGCCCCCCTCCCCAACCCTCACAGGCCCAACTACAACCGAGCTGTACGGGTCGTAGCGGTTAGGAAGAACGCCCGCCAGAGGCGGATCTCTTGAGCAAGGGCTTCGGGGACGGGTTCATCGCGCAATGAGACTGGCGTAAGGCATTGATCCACAAATCCGGTCAGGCCTTCGGTGAGGATGAACACATTTTTGTATCCCATGCGGGTTAGGGCGTCCCGCGCTTGGGCCGGGTGGGTCATGCCGTTGGAATAAAGGACAATGGTCCCCACATTTTTGTAGGGCGCCAATGCACCGGGTAGATCAGATAAGTGAATGTTGCGCGCGGTTTTGAGATGAAAGCGGTTGTATTCGTCTTCGGGTCGCACGTCGACCAGCATCAAATCCCTCTCGCCAGCCACCATTCGGCGCGCCAGCTCTGGCGGATCCACGTGGTCCAATCCCTCTTCCACTGCTTCGAGCAGCCCCCGGCCCCGATATGCGCCCGCCGATCCCTGACCTGGCACAATCAGCAGGCCAAACGTCACTGCGCCGAAAACGAGCAATACGGCAATGACCACTTTGTTGTCTTTCATGGTGAACTTCTTTGAGGCTGGATTTTCCACCCGCTCGGAAACGTAAAAACATCCAGCAGCGGCGAGCAACATCACCAGCGTCATGCCAGCACGACCGATGGGCAGCGTGTCAAAGAAAAAGTGCGCACCAGCACCGCCCCAGTTATGCAGTGGCTCTACTATGGGAAAGGTCTCGTTGTACAAGATGCATCCGATCACAATACCCCCCAGAAAGACGCCGGCATCGTACTTGCCACTGGCCAGTCCCACAGCCGCGGTGCCGGGACACCACCCAGCCATGGCAAACCCCACGCCAAAAATCAGCCCGCCGACAATGTTGGCGCCGACCACCGTGGAGACCAGATGGGTGTTGTGGTCGCTGACCAACCCGACCCCCTCGAGCACGCCATATCCGATGGCCGTGCCCACCAATGCGGTGAACATCACTTTGAACACTGCCATGTCCCGCAGATAAAACACCCCTGACAGCCGCCTGGAGCTACCGAACCCCACCTGTTCCAGAATCACCCCGAACACAATGCCGATCAAGAACGCCACCAAAAACGCCTGGGGGGATTGCAATGTCCCTGAGCTGTAAAATGTCTCAATCATGCCACTGCCTCTTGAAAAATCGCGCTGTGGCGTATCCGGAGATGAACAGGCACACCACAAACAACAGGCTGCCCGTAAGCAGCAATGCCCCTCCGGAAAGGGCCTGTCCTGACGTGCAGCCCCTAGCCATCCGACTGGCGTACCCCACCAAAATGCCGCCGACGAGTGCGAACATTACCCTGGTTTTGGTGTGACATTTGGCGCCCTTTTCGTATCCCCGTTTGAACCGACCGGACAAGAAGGCGGAGACGAAACCGCCCAGTACAGACCCGATGAGCATGTACACCAGGTAATAACTGAGTGGTGAGGCACCGTAGCGACCGAAATAGGCGCTGTTTCGCACATGCTCACTGGCGACAAGCCCCTCGATAGTGGCCGCGAGACGGGCCAGCCCACCTGAAGCGCCGATGCCCGTGCCCAGGATGAGGTAAGAAATCAACAGCAGTCCCGCGAGCAGCAGACCGCCGATATACGGATTGAGGTATCGTGATGTTGGTTGGGTCATCGCTAACACCCCGCACTGGGTCGCTTCGACTGCTTTTGGGGCTGCGCCGGTGGCGCGACGGGCGCGGGCGCAGTCCCCGGACTGGCTGCAGGAGCGGGCTCACCGGCGGGAATCGGCGACAGTGTGCCCCGGGGCAGGTTGGATTCGCGCCAATATTGGCTCAATCCGCCAGACAGCACGCGAATCGGGCGGCCGGTTTTTTGTGCCAAGATGCCGCCGGCTGCCATGGCCAAGGTACCGTCCCGATCAACGATGATCAGCGGTACGTTGCCCACCAGGTAGGCTGGATCGGCGATCAAATCGGCAATGTGGAGATTGGTGGAGCCGGGTAGGTGAAAATCAGCGAACGCCTGTGGCGGGCGGATATCCACTATTTCAAAGGAGCCCGGAAGGTCGAGCATCAGTCGATTCAACGATGCGGGTTGCATGCGTTCGGGCAGGGCCACACTGCGCAGCGGCACTGCTTGTGCCGCTCCCTTGCCCGCGGCTTTGGCCTGCATCGTGGGTAAGCCGAGCTTGATCCACTCCTTGCCGCCCCCGTCCAGACTTGCTGCGTCTTTGAATCCCTCGCGCTCCAACACCCCCACGGCCATGCTCGAGCGAAAGGCCGAATTGCAGACCGTTACCACTGGTTCGTTGGGGTCCAACTTTGCTGACAGCTCTGCCAGGTGATTGAGCGGTAGATTGAGCACTTTGCCGATACGCACCCCCATCCACTCCTTGGGCAGCCGTACATCTACCACCACGGGGCTGGTGTTGTTTTGCATCATTTCATAGAGCTGTTTGGGCTGGACCAACTTATTGGTTGCCGTGGGCAGCCCGGCCTTTTCCCACTTCTCCCAAGTGAGTCCCTTGCCAGTGTACCCCACCCGGTGCAACCGCTGTGTGGCTTCGCGTAACTCGTCGGGATGGCCTACCAGCACCAAATTGGCCTCCCAGGGCACCATGATGCCGACCCAGGTCTCCACGCGGCCGCGCAGGGCGATATTCACGGAGTTGGGGATGTGCCTGGGGGCATATTCCTTGGCCTCCCGCAGGTCCACAACGTAGTACCTACCGGGATCGCTGAGCGACAGCTGGGGTCGAATCGGTGGCGACGGCGCCTGCCAGTTGACCAGGGGCGGCCCTTTTCTGTTCAGCGCGGCGTTGTGCTTGAAGTATTGTGGGGCTTCGGGCAAATCCTGCAGCACCGCGGTGATGAACTCGGAGCGATTGGCGTACTGCAGATAAGGGTTCTCCGCCCGTTGTTGGCCGAGGGTGGAGGTGGGTTCGTCGCTCAGGTTTGCGCCGCAGAGCGACCCTGCACCGTGGGCCGGAAAAATCGATACTGTATCGGGCAATTTGGATAGCACCTGGTGCCAGGTGTCGAACGACATGGAGGCCAGGCCAGCCGCGGACATCTGGCCCTCCAAGAGGTCGGGACGTCCCACGCTGCCGACAAACAGCGTATCGCCGGTGAACAATAGGTCGGGTTTACCCTCGATGCTGCCCACCAGCCCGCACAGGCCGTCGGGCGTGTGTCCCGGCGTCTCCAAGACGGTCAGCGTGGCCCGACCCACTTTTATTTTGGACTGATTTTTAACCGCAGTGTGTTTGAACTGCGCCCCACTTTTGTAACCAGCGTAAATCGGCGCTCCGGTGGCGCGCTGCAATTCGACGTGCCCTGCCACAAAGTCAGCGTGAGAATGGGTCAAAAAGACTCCCACGATTTTAAGGTTGCGCTCTTTGGCGTACTTCACATAGGTCTGCACGTCCCGCCCTGGATCCACCACCAGCGCATCTGATCCGCTCACCAAGATGTAGGAATAGTGTGATAAAACAGCCAACGTAAACTGCACCAACTCGTAACTGTCGTATTTGTATGTATCGACGATGTAGTAACGCGCTGCCTCGTTGCTGTGCGCTGCTTCCTCCGCGTCCTTGACACCTACGCCAAAACAGACACAGGACAACAACAACACCAAGAGGATCAAAACAATTGATTTCATGGGATTTACCACCTCCATAGCTGTGGCCTTTTGCCTAGTAAGATGCGATTGAAAGGTAAGCTGTTGCTACCAAATTTTCAATGAAAAATGCGTTTTGGATTACTTACGAAAACCCATCCCCCCTGCCCCCTTCCCTGCGAGCAATGGCATTCGGTTAAGGGCAAATGTCGCGATTTTTGCTATTTTTATGCCGGGTAAAGGATCTCCCCCTTGAAAAAGGGGGTTAGGGGGATTTTGACACGTCCAATCGA
>JAAUYD010016809.1_pt1 | contig 44294 bp, 39 predicted proteins | sample 7278101 | NCBI WGS metagenome assembly JAAUYD01 (sample SAMN14350128, study PRJNA611818) | marine sediment metagenome | isolation source: surface marine sediment (0.6m) | place: French Polynesia: Moorea | collected 2018-08
AGACCCATCTGTACGGCGGCCAGCGGCTTCTGCAGTTTGCGGTCACCGCTGTAGCGCTCGTCTTTGAGCATTTCCGCTTCCGGGCCCCAGTAGACGAGTTCGGCTTCCCAGTCGTCCTGCCGTCCGCCCGCGAATCCGAAAGTATCGAAGCCCATGGACTCGAGTGCGACGTTGCCCGTGAGCACCATCAGGTCAGCCCATGACAGGCTGCGACCGTATTTCTGCTTGATCGGCCAGAGCAGGCGCCGAGCCTTGTCGAGATTGGCGTTATCCGGCCAGCTGTTGAGCGGCTCGAAGCGCATCTGGCCACCGGCAGCGCCACCGCGTCCGTCGAGCGTGCGGTAGGTTCCGGCGCTGTGCCAGGCCATGCGAATGAAGAACGGCCCGTAGTGACCGTAGTCAGCAGGCCACCAGTCCTGCGAGTCTTTCATGACGGCTTCGATGTCTTTCTTGACGGCATCGAGGTCGAGCGTTGCGAACGCGGCGGCATAGTCGAAATCCGCGCCCATCGGGTCGGACTGGATGCCGTGGTCGCGAAGTGGACTGAGATCGAGTTGATCAGGCCACCAGAATTGATTGGACCGGGTTTCGCCCTGCGCGGCCGCAGTACCAGGCGCCACCAGCGGTGCAATCGCTATTGTCAGAGCGGCCATCGCGGCCAGCATTCTGTTTGACATTGCGTGTACCCCTTTGTGTGGGAATGGACGTTTGAGCGCCTCCCAGTACAACGCATGCAGAGTAATAAATGAAACAGATTGTTTATATCGTAATATTCGGTTAGATCGATCACACAATCGAACGCAATGCGGCACCGACTTTGCAGTCGATGCCGCGGGTTTTTCCGATGCTACAGGGTCAGCGCGCGGCGCCGTTGGTGATCCACTGGCGGATAGTGTCGATGTCCGACTGCGGCAAGGGTGCGGCTGGCGGCATGCGACCACCCGTGATGTTGACGCCGTCCAGTTTGCGGATCAGGTAGCTCGCATCGGGGTCGCCCGGTGCGACGAGCATGACGTTCATCTGCCCGGTCTGGTTGCTGAATTGGCCAACCAGCTCGAGGAAGCTGGTGTCGGCATCCTGCAGCGACAGCCCGGCGGCCTGAGTGGTGGCGTCATGGCAGCCGGCCGTCGCGCACGACGGCGCAAAGACGTTGGCTTGTATTTCGTCGAGCGTCGGCCCAAAGGCAACCGGCGGTGCCATGATCGTGAACGGACCGACGAAGTCGCCCCCGGCCTGGCCGTCACCGGACGGGAATGATCCCGAATACTCGCCGTCGAGCGCATTGGCGTCGATGTCCATGATGAACGATGCGCCGGAGCCAAGCAGGAGGACACGGTAGTTGCCATCGGGTAGAACGACACCCGTCAGGTCCATGACCGCGCTCTGCCTGTTTCCGGTCGGAACCGTTACGGACGGCACGGCAATGTCGACGCCATTGCTGTCTTCGAGAATGAAGGTATTCGTGGTCACGGTTGAGACGTCCAGCTCTCGGTCAAAACCGGCGATGATCTGGTTCGGGGCCGCATCGAGCGTGCCGTTCGGCATCACCGACAGCGTCGTCACACGAATCGGCGCAGCCGGAGGCGAAGCCGTGTCGTCGACAGCACCAGCAGCGATCCACTGGCGAATCGTGGCGATGTCGGCACCGGGCAACGCACCGCTCGGCGGCATTACGTTACCCGACCCGGCCGTTCCTTCGAGCTTCTGAATCAGGTAGCTGTTGTCCGGGTTCGACGGATTGACACGCTGTATGCCGGCGTCTTGTGAACTCGCGACACCGACCAGCATCGCATAGCTGTTGGCCGCCTCGAGATTGAGACCGGCCGCCGGGTTGGCGCCGGAGTGGCATCCCGAGGTCGCGCACGTTGGTGTGAAGACGGCCGCCTGGATTTCCGAGAAGTTCGCGCCGAAGCCGGAACCGCTTCCGCCGCCGGAGCCTCCGCCCGAACCTCCGCCCGAGCCTCCGCCCGAGCCGCCACCTGAGCCACCGCCTGAACCGCCGGTGTTTCCGCCGCCCGCATTGAGAGCGGCAACGGCCTCGTCGTAGGAGGTTTCGTAGCATGCGCCGAGCATCGCGGCCAACAGTAACAATGGCAATACGAGCCATGCTCTTCGCACACGGGATGCAATCCGGTCTTCCATGCCACACACCTTTAATACGCCGACTCTCGATCATAGTCGTACGGCTCGTCAAAAGTGTGACGGTGATCGCATTACCGCTTGTCGCTGTTCAGCGACAGCGTTGGGTATTTTCAATCAGCGCACGGGAACGCGGACAGTCTGTATCGCGTTGGCGGGAATTGTGACGTCGGCGAATTGCTCGCCAATCTGCAGGCTGTACTCGATCGGCCGTTTCGTCGTATTCAACAGCTGGACACTGAGCAAACCCTCGTCGTTCACGGTCGCGCTCGCGTGCAACGCGTCGTCGCCGAGGCCGTGAAGTTGCCTGCTCGTCTCCACGACCTTGTCGCCGGGACGAATCGACCTGCTGAACTGCGCCAGCACGTAATAGACCGGCGTGTAGTAAACCTGCCCGGTATCGGTGTCGATCATGATGGGCGCGCCACAATGATTCAGGACGTGGTTCGGCCCACCGTGCCGGTCGAGGACGACGTTCCAGTCGATCCAGCCGCTCATCCAGTTGTCGAGGCTGACAATGACGTTCCTTGCGTACCGGTGCACCGGCACGTACTTCGGATGGTTATCAGGATTCGGCGCCCAGCTTGCCGTATAGGCCCAATCCGTTGCCGTTTCGTTCCACCAGAAAGCATCGTTGCCGAACCAGTTGGCCTCCTCCTCGTAGCCGGCCGGGTCGGCAACTCCCGCGGGTGCCGGGCGGCCGAGATTGTCGATCGTGCCTTCGGTGTGAATGATGTCGAAAGCGGGAAACTTCTCGTGCACCGCATTGAGCGATTCTTCGAAAACACGGTAGGTGCTCGAGTACCAGTGAACCGCCGTGCCGTAAACGTATTTCGCGGCGTCGGCATCGCCGAGCACGACATTTGCCCAATGCTCCATGCCGTCGCGATTTTGATCATAGATGAGAATCCGGATGTCGTCGTGGCCACTCGCTTGCAGCGCCGGTCCAAGGTGGTCCCTGATGAAGTCGCGCTGTGATTCGGCCGTGAAATGCATACTCTCCCACTGGCCACTGTTGCCATGGGGTTCGTTGACCGGGGTCATGCCCCAGATGTCGACTCCCTCGGCCTCGTACGCATCGTAGTAGCGGACGAGATAGTCGGCATAGGTCGATACGTATTCGTCCTTCAGCACACCGCCCGTCCCCTGTCCGTAGTTGTCGGGCGTGCCGCCGACGTACCAGTCCTCAATGTCCTTCATCCAGGCCGGTGCGGTCCAGGCCGAGGCAATGATGTTGAGCGTGTCGTCACGTTGCGAGGCCTTGATCGCCAGCGCCTCCTTGATCATTGGCAGGAGGTCGTAGCGCTCGTCCCTGATGCCTGAATAGTCAGCTTTGCGGAAGCCGTCCTGGTCGACTTCAATGCTGAAGTGCTCGAGCGCCGCGTCATCCGGTACATCGGCATAGGAGTATTTGCCCTCGACGGCAAAATCGGTCGACCCGACCACGGTCCTTGCGAGCGAGAAGTTCGCGCCGTCCTCGCTGTAGATCTTCGTCATCACCTCCCGGCGCGCGTCCTCGTCGAGGTGTGCCAGCACGAACGCGGACGACTCGGTAAACGATGAACCGATTCCGGTAATCGTCTGCCGGGTCTTGTCCGGGTATACGGTGATGACAGTGCCGTGAGCCTGACCGCCGGCGAACTCGACGTTGTCCTTGGTGGCCAGTTTGTCGCCCTGCTCGCTCGTCACGATGACTTCGGTCGAGGAGAGCAGGTTGTCGGTTGCTTCGTCGTCCAAATTCGTTCCGCAAGCGGCCAAAAGAGATATCGTGGGGATCAGTACCGCTTGCTTTCTCATCGCGTCATCCGTTGTTGCGGTTGCGAAGCTTGCGGACTTCGCTGGTCAATTCTTCGATCTTGCGCGCCAGTGCCTCGCGTTCGTCGTGGGCGAGGTCCGCCGTCTCATGGATCTCTTCAGACGTCTCAGCATTCAGCATGTGCATCGAGTTGACGATCAACGCGATGAAGAGATTCAACACGGTGAAGCTCGTCACGACGATAAATGGCACGAAGAACGTCCACGCGTGCGGGTATACCTCCATGACGGGCCGCACGATCCCCATCGACCAGCTTTCGAGCGTCATGATCTGGAACAGGCTGAACATGGAAGCGCCGACATTACCGAACCAGTCCGGAAAGGCTGCGCCAAACAGGCTGGTCGCCATCACGGCAGCGATGTAATAGACCAGTAACAGTACCAGGACTATCGATCCCATGCCCGGAAGCGCATTGATGAGTGCGCCGACGACCTTACGCATCGAAGGCACAACCGAGACGAGTCGCAGTACTCGCATGATACGGAGCGCGCGCATGACCGACAACGGACCTGCGGACGGAATCCAGGCGATGGTCACGATCGTGAAATCAAACAGGTTCCAGCCATCCCGGAAGAAACGCGTCCGGTAGACAGCGAGCTTCAGCAGCAGCTCGATCGTGAAAATCCAGAGTGCTGCCGAGTCGATCACATGCAGCAGCGACCCGGTGTAGCCAACGATCGTCGGCGACGTCTCCAGCCCCAGCGTCACGGCGTTGATGATAATGACCGTCGTTACGAAATACTGGAAGGCACGAGACTCGACAAATTCTCGAAGTCCGCCTCTGCGCGCTACGGCATCTGTCCGGCTGTTCATTGCTGGAACCCTCGGTGAGCAATCATTGCTTCGACTACATCGTAATCGCTGCGTTCGCGCGAATCCGGACCGAATTCTCAGTCCGTGAGCTCATCTGCGGGCCCATCCGGCGAATGATCCGCGTATTCTAATGGCAGAAACGAGTTGAAACAGACTTCCCTGCGATCCACAGGCAAAATCTCGGCGACGGAGGAGGCACTGAATGAGCAATCAGATCACCATCGAGCGCCGCGAAGAGGGCTCGAAAGGACGCTACACCGCCCGGGTCGAAGGCCATGAAGGCATAGGCGAGCTCACCTATTCGCGTATGTCCCCGACGAAGATCATCGCCGACCACACCGGCGTCGACGAGAGCTTGCGCGGAACAGGCGTCGGCAAGGCGCTCGTCGAGCGCCTGATAGCTGACGCTCGCAAAGACGGCTTCACGATCGTGCCCTTGTGCCCCTTTGTAAAGGCGCAGTACCAGCGCCACCCCGAATGGTCGGATGTGATGGACGGATGAGTAACCCAATGACAAGTACCGAAGACTGGCCCGCAATCCCGTTTGCACAGTGGCGAGACACGACAGCGGCGCTTCACCTGTTTACGCAGATCGTCGGCAAGTACCGTCTCGCGCACAGCCCGTGGATCAATCATTCGTGGCACGCGACGCTGTACGTTACGCCCAGGGGCCTGGCGACATCTATGATCCCGGACGGACCCGCGGGAATCGAAATCACGTTCGACTTCTTCGATCACGCCTTGCGTGGCCAATCCGGCGACGGCACGACCGCGAGTTTTGCTCTGGAACCGATGTCTGTGGCCGGTTTCCATGCGAAGTTTGTCGATCTCGTCGCCGAGCTCGGCGGTAGCCCCTCATTTCACGGCCGGCCAAATGAGCTACCCGATGCGGTGCCCTTCACGGAGGACCGGGCGGAGCGCCCTTACGATGCTGATGCCGTCGCCCGTTTCCATCGCGCGCTGGTATCCGTCAACCACGTCTTCCAGGACTTCCGGACGGGCTTTCGCGGCAAGGTCAGTCCCGTGCACCTGTTCTGGGGTAGCTTCGATCTCGCGGTGACGCGCTTCTCGGGCCGTTCCGCGCCGTTGCACCCGGGAGGAATTCCGAATCTCCCGGACAACGTCACCCAGGAGGCCTACTCGCACGAAGTTTCCTCGGCCGGATTCTGGCCGGGCGGTGGCCCGGTCGATGATGCGGCGTTTTACGCGTACGCGTATCCGGGTCCGGAGGGGTTTGCGGAAGCCGAAGTGCTGCCGAGCGAGGCCTATTTCGACAAGGACTTTGGCGAATTCGTACTGCCCTACGAGGCCGTGCGTACCTCGGCCGACCCGGCAAAGACTCTGCACGACTTCCTCGAAACGACCTACCGTGCGGCGGCGACTCTGGGCGAATGGGACAGCGCGCTCGAATGCGAAAGAGGCCTGATTGGCACGCCGCCTGCGATTTGATATTCCGGGACGAAAACGAACCCGCAAATCACTGCAGGCGGTATTGCCTCGGCGTCTGTCCGGTCTTCTTCCTGAACGCCTTGGTGAACGCCAGATCAGACTCGTAGCCGGCGCGTTGCGCCACCTCGTAAACGGGCATGGCAGTATCGCGCAGCAGTTGCTTCGCCCGCTGCATACGCAGCGAGGTCAGGTACTGGAATACGGTTTCTCCAACGAGGCCCTTGAATCGCTTGGCAAAGGCGGCGCGCGAGGAGCCGACCGACTGCGCCAGTTCCTCGATGGTCCAGGGTTTCTCAGGGTATTCGTGAAGGTGTTGAAGGGCCTTCGATACCGACTTGTCGCGCAGCGCATTGAGGAAAGGACTGCCCTCTTCCCGGCAGAAATTAATGCGAATGAGTTCGACGAGCACGACCTCGGTCAGCTTGTTGACGATTATCTCCGATCCCGGCCCGCGCGCCATGAATTCCGCGCTGAGTTGATCGAACGTCCCTTTGAGAAACGGGTGCCGGACAAGCTCTTCGTGGCGAACGATCGTCAACTCCGGGATGACATCGAGCAAGGGGGTCGGCGTATCGGCGACGAAGTCACTGTACCCGCACAACAGCAACGTGCCCGCGCTGCTGCCCCGTTCGGCAGGCCCGGGGGGCTCGCTGCTGAGCACGTGATCGACCTCCGGACCGAGGAAGATCAGATCGCCCGGTCCGAGGTACTCGGTACGGTCGTGAACCGTCGCCCAGCATTCACCTCGCCGCACCATGTGGAAGCCGGCGCTTGCGGTAGCGCCGAATTCCTTGGTCCACGGCGGCTCCAGCGTATCGCAGAAGTACACGCTGGCCTCGACCCGCATCGCGCGCAAAATATCGCTAAGGACCTCCATAGTCAGTACAGTCTAGACGATCGATATATAAATTCAAGACTTTTGGCCATAGAAAGTATTTTCTCCGAGGACTATTGTACGACTCAAGTCTGAACCAACCCGAGGAAACGAACATGGCCAAAGTTGAGATTTACACCAAGGACTACTGCCCGTACTGCAAGCGCGCCAAGTACTTGCTGACAACGAAGGGCGTCAGCTTCGAGGAATACGACGTCACGAACGACGCGGCCGGACAGCGCGACATGATTCAACGTTCCGAGCGTCGCACGGTCCCGCAGATCTTTATCGACGGATACCACGTCGGCGGTAGCGATGACCTCATCGAAGCCAACCGAACGGGACAGCTCGACCAGCTCCTCGCAGGAAAGACCGCCGCGTAGGCGCAAATCCGATGCAGCAGCGACAGGGCCGGCGATTGCCGGCCCTGCTCCTTCAGCTGTCGTCGGATGCTTTCGATGTTTCCGCGTCGACGTCTTCCGCCGTCGGCGGCACCCACCCGCGATCGAGCCGCGTCGCAAACGCAGCAGCGTTGCCCTGCATGGCGTCGGCGTAGCGGTCCAGGTACTCTCGTGTCCGGCGCACGTATTCCTCGTTCTCGTGAGCGGGAATGTCGGGGTCGTAACTCGATGCCAGGGCGAACATCTGCTTGCCATCGTTGATCACGAATCCACGCACCTGCCGCTCGGCATCGTAAGGATGTACGCCCAAAGCCTCGAGCGCGGACCGGCCGGCTCGAACCGAGCTGTCGAACGTCTCCCTGATGATGTCGCGACAGCCGGCACTCCAGAGCTCGTAGACGTGATGGCGATCCATCGCGCGCGCAACGATATAAACGTGGGGGTAGTTTTCGGTGACGTAATGCACCAGCTCGGTGGCGCTTTCCCTGTCGTCGATTGCGATGACCAGCATACGCGCTTCCTCGATGCCGGCTGCGTGCAGCAGGTCAGGCCTCATCGCGTCACCGAAGAACACCTTCACACCGAAGGCACGCAGCACATCGAGCTGCTCGGACTGGTAGTCGAGTACCACGGTCTTGAAACCTGCCGACAGCAGGATGCGGTTGACGATACCGCCAAAGCGGCCGTGCCCGGCGACAATGACCTTGCCCTTCTCGTCGATCTCGTCCGGTTCCCGATCCTGAGATTCGGCAAACTGCCGCGTGATCCACTTCTCGTAAACAATGAACAAAAGTGGCGTGAGCAACATCGACAGCGCCACGACGAGCAGCAAGCGCTCGGAAAGCTCGGGCGGAATCACCGAGCTCGCAACGGAGAAACTCAGCAACACGAAGCCGAACTCGCCGGCCTGCGCTAGCCCGAGCGAGAAAAGCCAGCGGTCCGCCCCGCCGATTCTGAACACACGACTCAAGCCGTACAGCACCGCCGCTTTGAGCGCGATCAGGCCAAACGTCAGTCCGAGCATCTCGCCGAGATTGTTCAGCAGCAGCTCGAACTCGATCGCGGCCCCGACCGTGATGAAAAAGACACCGAGCAGCAGACCCTTGAACGGGTCGATGTTGCTTTCCAACTCGTGGCGGTATTCGCTGTTTGCGAGCACGACGCCGGCGAGGAACGTGCCCAGCGCCGGTGACAATCCGACGACGACCATGAGAAGCGCGATGGCAATGACGAGCAGCAACGCGGTGGCCGTGAACAGCTCGCGCAGGCGAGCAACGGCGATGAAACGAAAGATCGGTCGCATCAAGTAGTTGCCAACGACGACGACGAAAGCGATAGCAGCAACCGTCACCAGCGCGCGCTGCCAGCCATTCAGTCGATCGACGAGGCTTAGGGAAGCGTGGCCATCGTCAGATGCGCTATGGGCCGCGGTGGCCAACTCCTGCAATTCGGGCAATGCCAGTAGCGGGAGAAACGCCAGCATCGGGATGACCGCGATATCCTGGAACAAGAGCACGGAGAAGCTCGACTGCCCGCCGTCGCTCTTCATCAGTCCTTTCTCGTTGAGCGTCTGGAGCACGATTGCCGTCGACGACAGCGAAAAGACCATGCCAATCGCGAGTGCAATGGTCCACGGCTGGCCGAGTGCCATCGCAATCCCCGTGATGAGTGCCGCCGTAATGCCCACCTGCAGCCCGCCCAGTCCGAGCAGCTTGTCGCGCATGGTCCACAGCATGCGCGGCTCGAGTTCCAGGCCAACCAGGAACAGCATCATCACGACGCCGAACTCGGCGAAATGCTGGATGCTGACGACGTCGACATGCAAGAGATCGAGAATTGGGGCGATCGCGATACCTGCGAGCAGATACCCAAGCACCGAACCCAGGCCAAGTCGGGAAGCAATCGGAACGGCGATAACACCGGCGATCAGGAACAGGAAAGCGAGCAGCAGGAATCCGTCCATGTTTACCCCTCCTTCCTGATCGGCAGCGTGTCGTAGCCAAAGACTGTATCCGTGTCGCCGGCATCCCAGTCGTATCGGTCGTCGCGAATCGACATCAGCAGCCGCCGGTACCCGTCCACGTGAGGCTCAACCTGACCTGCCGATGGCGCTTTCAGCGCGGAATAAAGCACATAGGGCGGCGCAAAACGCATCTCGCAAAGGTTGGCCGTCTGTTCGAGAGGGCGCAGGAAATCCCGCAGCGGGTATTGCTGGTAGCCACCGCTCGAATACGCGTCTTCAGGGCCGGCGGCTGTAATGGCCAGCATCATGGTTTTGCCGGCAAGCTTGTCGCCGCCCGCGCCATAGGCAAAGCCGTGCTCGAGGACGATGTCCTGCCACTCCTTGAGGATCGACGGCGTCGAGTACCAGAACAACGGGAACTCGAACAGGATGACATCGTGATCGAGCAAGCGCTGCTGCTCGACGTTCACGTTGATATCGAACCTGGGATAGTCTTCGTAGAGGTCAACGTAGGTAACGCCATCAATTTCCCGCGCAGCGCGTGACATGACGCAATTGACGTGCGAGTACCTGTGCCCCGGGTGGGCGTAATAGACGATGAGCCTGGCCATCGGTTCGTCAATCCCTCTTTGCGAAGATGTTTACGCGCGCGACGGCAACGCCACGCGGAAAAACAGCGTGTAGAGTACCGGCACAACGAGCAAGGTCAATGCGGTAGCGAATGCCAGGCCGAAAATAATCGTTATCGCCATCGGCATGAACATCGCCGTGCCGCCCCATAGCAGCGGCGTCATGCCCAGCACGGTCGTCGCCGTGGTGAGCAAAATCGGCCGCATTCGTTGCTGGGCAGCGTAGAAGACTGCATCCGCAGGCGATCTGCCGAACTCGTTGATCTCGATCGCAATGCGGTCCAGCAGCACGATCGCATTGTTGATGATGATGCCGGACAACGAGATCAGCCCGAGAATCGTGAAGAAGCCGAAGGTCGAGTCTGCCACGAGAAGACCGAAGGTGACGCCGACCAGTCCGAGCGGAATCGTGGTGAGAATGATGACCGGCTTTCGCATCGAATTGAATTGTCCGACCAATAGCAAAAGGATCAGCATCGCAGCCGTGGGCAGTTCCGCCGCAATCGATGCATTGGCATCGCCGGACTCCTCGGTTTCACCGCCGATCTCGTACTCGTGGCCTCTCGGCCATTGCCGCTGCTGCTCGTCCAGCCACGGTCGCAGCTCGGCGACGACCTCGGCCGGGGTAGCACTCGGAAACAGCTGCACGTTAAGCGACAGTGTGCGCTCGCGATCGCGTCTCTCGATGACGCCGGGCTCGAAATCGAGTATCGCATCAGCAACCTGCTTTAGCGGCACATTCTGGCCAGTGCTTTGTGAAAATACGGTTAGCCCCTCGAGTTTACTGATGTCCTGACGATCGGCCGCAATGGTGCGGAGTGTGACGGGAATGATGTCGTCGCCCTCACGATATTGCGTGAGGTCGATGCCGGTAAGACTTGTCTGCAACGAATAGGCAACGTCCTCGCTCGTTACGCCTGCGCGTCGCGCGAGCTCCTGGTTGACCCGAATCCTGAGCTTCTTGGTCTGCAAGCCCCAGGTGTTCTTGACCGAAGACACGCCGGGCAATTCGAACAGGTGTCCGGTCACCTCGTCCGCCATTCGATACAGCGTGTCGAAGTCCGAACCCGACAGCCGCACGATGATGGGATAGTCAACCGGCGGGCCATTGCCCACACGCTTGATTTGCGCGGCGAGATCCGGGTGCTCGGCGCGCACGAAGCGCTCGATACCGGCAATGACATCGTCAACCTCTTTGCCGTCGAAGGTATTCGCGATGAGGAACGTATTCGCCGGGTTCGGATTCGGAGGATTGAGCGCCAGCATGAATCGCGGTCCGCCTTCGCCGATGAACGTCAGCCAGTTGCGCACCGTCGCACCATCCCCGCCGAAATACTGCTCGTCGACGAATTCGTCGACGCTACCGATGACCGCCTGACTGGTTTCGATCGAGGTCCCGAGTGGCATCTCGAGCTTGGCCGTGAAGATCGGGTCTTCAGAGGGCGCAATAAACTCCTGGCGCACCGTACCCATGCCGATGAGCGCCAGCACAAATAGCCCCGCGATAATCATCAGAAACCGGATGGGATTGTAGACTGCCGATGTCAGCAGGCCCCGGTAAAAACCGTACCAGCGACCATCGAAGGCCTCATCGCGCGAGTCCTGCACCTTGTCGACGCGCAGGGCCATGGTCGTCAGCATCGGAATAAACGTCATCGCCAGCAGCCAGGAGATCAGCAGCGTGATGCCGACAACGTAGAAGATGTCCGATGTGTATTCGCCGACGGCCGATTTGGCCATGGCGATCGGCATGAACGCGAACGCGGTTGTAAGCGACGAGATCAGAAGCGGCGCGGCGAGTTCCTTACCCGTCTCGACAGCTGCTTCAACGGCATTCGCGCCATGCTCGCGCTTGACGAGGATCGATTCGGTCATGACGATCGCGTTGTCGACCAAAAGGCCGAGCGAAATGATCAGTGCCGTCAGCGAAATCTGATTGATCGTTATTTCGAAGAAGCCCATCGCGAAGAACGTCGCGATGATCGTAGTCGGGATCAGCGAGGCCACCACGAGACCGGTGCGGATACCGAGAAACGCGATCATGACGACGATGACGATGCCGATGGCCTGCATCAGGTTGCTCGTGAAGTTGTTGACATTGGCCCTGACGAGATCAGCCTGGAACCATACCTTCTCGATATTCACGCCCCACGGATATTGCGCAACCAGCTCGGGCATGATCGCGTTGAGGCGGTCACCGAGCTTCAGGATGTCACCGCCCTCGCGCATCGAGATAGCAAGCGCGAGCGCGGGCTCGCCGTTGACGCGCGCGACGCTGCTGGGCGGATCCTTGTAGCCGCGATAGATGTCGGCGATGTCTTCGAGATAGACGAGCGCGCCACCTGGAAGCTGGATGACGCTGCGCCTGAGGTCTTCCAGTGACTCGTAGTTGCCCGTTGGCTCAAGCGCAATTCGTTCGCGCCCGCTGACCACGTTGCCCCCTGACGAGACAATGTTCGCCGAGGCGAGCGTTCCCGCCAGTTGCTGCGGCGACAGGCCGAACTCGGACAGGCGCGCATTGTTGTATTCGACGAAGATCACTTCTTCCTGCGCGCCGTGAATGTCGACCTTCGCAATGTCCGGTTCCTTCAGCAGCGCGTCCCTGAGCTCGTCGGCAACCTCCTTGAGCTCGGCGTAGCTGAAACCGTCGCCGGTCAACGTGTAGACGCTGCCGAAGACATCGCCGAACTCGTCGTTGACAACAGGCACGGTTACGCCCTGCGGCAAATCGTCCACAGCCTCCACCTTGCGGCGAAGGTCGTCGAAAATCGGCCGCATGACCTTGTAGCTTTCCTTGAAATTAACGGTAATGATCGAGATGCCGGTCCGCGACTCGCTCAAGATGTTGTCGATCTCCGGCATTTCCTGGACTTTCTTCTCGATCTTGTCGGTCACGAGTTCTTCGACACGCTGTGGGCTCGCGCCGGGGAATCGTGTGGTTATGACCGCGGTTCGGATCGTAAAGCCAGGATCTTGTGCCTTGGGAATACTCTGGAAAGCAAAAACGCCCGCCAGCACGGCCAGCGCAATGATCGTGAGGGTGATGCGATTCTGGTTGATCGCGGTCCGCGTCAGAGACATTACAGTACTGCTTCTATTTGCGGACCAGCACACGCTGGCCGTCACGAATCACGGAAACACCCGCGGTGACCACATCGTCTCCCGGTGCCAGTCCGGCAACGACTTCGACGCCATCCTGGATCAGCTCGCCCAGCTCGACGTCCCGTCGCTTGGCAATGGCTTCTCCGTTCGCCTCTGCCGGCTCGACGACGAAGACGTAGACGCCATCCGGGTCGTTTACAACCGCGGAAAGTGGCAGTACAAACGTGTCCGCGACCGTGGCAGTACCCAATTGAAGGGTAACGTCGGCCGCGAGACCGGAACGCAATGACGGATGGTCCTCGTTAACGCGCACGACAACAGGAAAGACTGCAGCGCTACCGGCTGTCGAAATCTCGGTGATTTCCCCTGTGAAGCGCATCCCATCGATTGCCCCGAACGTGATAGTTGCCGTAGTCGTCTGGTCGACCAGACCGATCAGGCTCTCGGGTACACCGAGTTCGACCTCATATTCCGTACCGCAACTGACGACACCGATCTGCTGCCCTGCGGACACGTTCTCGTTGACCTCGACGTCGACGGACGCAATCGAACAATCTTCAGCAGCCGTCAATCGCGTATACGAGACGTTCAGCCGTGCGATTTCGAGCGCCTTGGTCGCTGCGCGAACCTGCGCGGCCGCTGCCTCCGCCGCAGCGCGCGATGCGTCGAGCTCATTTCGAGACGCGTTGTCATTCGCATAGAGTCCTTTGGTCCGCTCGTAGGTTGACTCGGCATTGCGTTCACCCGCCTGGGCCTCGACGAGGCTGGCCTGGGCTTGCTCGACCTGCAGCGAAAAACTGTCGGAATCGAGCTCCGCGATAAGGTCTCCGCGGCTCAACCGTTGACCAATCTGGACGGGAACGTCAGTTACCGTGCCCGCCACTTTGAAGCTCAAGCGCGATTCACGTATCGATTTCAGGCTGCCGGTGAAGGTACGGTCGCGACCATCCACATTGTCGGCAATCGTCAGGAAGCGAACAGGCCGCAACAACTCCTCTTCCGCGTCCGGCGCGGTATCGCAGGCAACCAGAACCAGGGCGGCCGCAAGGCAGGCAAACCTGCAGAATGTCGGTGAAAGTGTCATCGCGTGGGTCTCCGGAGGTTCTCTCTAAACGTTGTTGCCAGCGCTTCGCGTTCGCTGGGACCAAGCAGGAAATCAAACCCGCCTGCCGCGCGTTGCAGTGCCATGATTGTGATCAAAAAGCGGTACAACGAGTCCGCCGCTGATGCATCCGCTGTCAGGCTCGCGTCCTGGGCATCCAGTAACTCGATGATGGTCACAGCACCTCGTGCATAGGCATCCGCAACGAGTTCGTAGTTCCGTCGTGCGGCGTTTGCCGCGGTTATCGACAAGTCGATGCGGGCATAGTCCGCGAAGGCTGCGTGCAGCTGCAGTCGAATGCTCTCCTCGACTTTCTCCGCCGCCGATGCGCGCAGAGCCCTGAGCTGCATCACTTCGAGACTCGCGCGCGATATATCCGCACGACGACCGCCGCCGGAGAACAACGGCAACGTGGCCTGAACGCCGACGGTCCAGTCTTCGAGATCCTGTCCTGCCTGGGCTCCGGCGCCAACACCCGACTGGCCGAGATTGCTCGTCAGCTGTCCGCCCACCGAGAACTGCGGTAACCAGATCTCGCGCCGGCGGCTTTTTAATTCCCTCTCCTTGGCCGCGAGCTGGGCATCGATCTGCGTTATCTCAGGGGCGCGGCTTACACCGCGTGCAACGGCGAATTCCGCGAACGTCGAGTAGTCGGCCGGACTCGTGACCAACGTGTTCCATTCCTCGAGAGAAATTACGAAAGGATCGCCACGCATCGCTTCCTTGAGGGGCAAGCGCTGCTCGAGCGGCTGGTTGAGCAGGCGATTCAACTGATTCCAGGCCTGATCGACGGCAGTTCTCGCGTCAAGGACGCGTATCTGGGCACGCGCCTCCTCGGCCTCCCAGCGATAGACGTCGGAAGACGACGACGTGCCCAACTCGACACGATCTTTCGCGAGCTCGAGGTTTCGCCGGGTTACTGCAAGGTTGTTTACCTGTACCCCGAGCTGCGAATTCGCGTTGAGCACCGAGTAATAGGCCGACGTAGCCAGTTGCACGATGTCGAGGCGGAATTCCGACAGGCTCGCTTCCCGAGACGCTTGCAGCTGGCGCTGAATGACGAGATTTGCGGCCAAGGGATCCGCATAGATGACCTGACGCAGCCCCAATGCCGCATCGGTCGAGCGTTCCGCAGAAAGCCCGGACTCCACAAGCGGCGACGTTTTGCGCATGTCGTAGCTGGTAGTCACGTCCAATTGGGGGAGCATTTCCGAGCGTGCGCTTGAGATGTCCTCCGCGCCTGCTTTGGTGGCGAAGGACTGTGATGCAAGATCCTGATTCTGCCGAATTGCAAGCCTCGCGATTTCCACCAGCCCGTACTCGTCGCCGGTGACGGCAGGTCGTTCGTTCAACAACGTCGCAACGCCCAGAATATCGAAGCTCGGCGAAACCCCGAGCTTGCGGGCCGTCTCCATGTTGATCGTGTACTGCTTCCGCGCCGTGGCGAGTACGGTCTGGTCCTCCGGCCTCTCGCCGAGCATTACGGCTTGCATGTTGAGAGCGTTGAGGCGCGCCTGGCGTTCGAGATCGCGAGTCTCGGAGCTCGTCATGAGCAGGCCAGCCTCAACGTCCTCGGTGCCGACAAAGCTGTAACTTGCGAGACCCCGATCGTTGATCGCCGCAACGAACGACAGAAACGCGTCCTTCGGCATGCGCGGCAACCCGGAGACAAACACGGCGTCGGTGCCCTCGGGCACGCGCTCCGCGAGTGCATGGTCGGCGCCGTCGTGCGTGATCGGGACCAACTCGATACCGCGTTCCGCGCAGATCGCCTCCGCCGATTCGCGGAGTTGAGGAATCGCATCGAACAGTTCCACGTCGATCATCAGGGCGACTTTGTCGACATCCACCAACTCGGCAATGGAATCCAGATCGTCACCAAAATTCGCGTAGATAAGCAGATAGCTCAGGTTCCGGATGCCGGACTTGCCTTCGCTTGGCGGCTTCATCAGCAATCCGGGGTCGAGGATCAACGGCAGGAAGGTCGGTTTCGGATACTCTTTGCGTTGGGTACCGAGCTGGCTGGCGATGAATCCCGTGACGAGCACCATGTCGATTTCCGGATTCGCGTAGGCTGCATCGAAAGCCCCTTCGATGGTTTCTTGCGTCCACTCGCCCCGATAAACCTGAATCCTGACGTCGAACTCGTTTTCGGTCAGCGCCAGAAGCTCATCGACGTACGTCCGGCGTTGGCTCGCCAATCGATCTTCGGAGCCATCATAGATAACTGCGACGTCGAAGCGTTGCTGGGCGACCGCGGGTGTTGCACCAAAAGTGAGCACAAGGCACGCCATGATTGTGATTGACTCAGCGAGTCTGATTGCGGTGCGCAACGCATTTCTCCAATCCTGAATTTGACCGATTCTAGCAACTGCGCTTTTACAGATCGTAGTATTTTCGAAACCCGGCGGCGAAGGCGTTCGCGACCGCTATACTGCCCTCGTGCGGATACGCGACCATCATCAAAGAGCGATAGACCGGCTGGCAAGTGCCTACCGGGACGACCCGGAGTTTCTTGCCCTGATCATCGGCGGCTCGGTCGCCAAGGGCTACGCCCGCGACGATTCGGACGTGGATTTCCTGATCGTCGCCAACGATGAGTCTTTCGAGCGGCGGCTGGCGGCACGCGACCTGTTCATCAATCGCCGGGACCTTTGTGATTACGAGGGCGGATTCGTCGACGGCAAGATCATCAACCTCGCTTACCTGGAGGATGTCGCTGAAAAAGGCAATGAACCATCCCGCGCCTCGTTCGAAGGCGCTTTCATCGCCTACTCGCACATCGCCGACCTCGATTCCCTCCTGCAACGCATCAATGTGTATCCGGATGTCGGTCACGATGATCGGATCAAGGCGTTCTATAGCATGGCGTTCATCCAGCATTGGTTGTTCCACGAAGCCGCCCGGCACAAGAATCGCTACACGATGAACCGGGCGGCGAGCCAGCTCGCGCTGTTCGCTGGCAGGCTGATTCTTGCGCACAACCGAAGGCTGTTCCCGTATCACAAATGGTTTCCGAGGGCGCTCGAATCAGCGCCCGACAAACCCGACGATTTCATGGAGTGCTTTGACAACCTCAGCAACGAGCCGCGAGGCGACCACGCGGCTGCGCTGTTCGAGAGTGTCAGAGATTTCCGGGACTGGGGCGTCAGCGACCTCGAGGCTTACACCTGGTTCATGACCGACGTGGAATGGAGCTGGATGTCCGGGAAGACCCCTATGGAGGACTGGTGAAATCGCCCAGGAAGTCCTTGTATTCACGCTGAGTTCCCATATACTCGCGCTTGTCTGAAAGTGACCTGTTCACTATGCACTCCATTTCGACGTTCCATCAGAAGCTTCTTCCGTAGTTCCTCGTCCTGTTTTTCATTAGTAATACATCACTTCCAGTCAGTTCCGCCCTTGGCAAAGGGCATCCATTACTTTGACAAACCGGGAAAACGATATGTCTACCACAACCGGAACCGTTAAATGGTTCGACGACTCAAAAGGATTCGGCTTTATCGAGCAGGAGTCCGGCCCCGACGTCTTTGCGCATTTCAGTGCGATCGCGGGCGACGGCTTCAAATCACTAACCGAAGGCCAGAAGGTCGAGTTCACCGTCACGCAGGGCAAGAAAGGCCCGCAGGCGGAGAACATCGTACCGGTCTGAGTCGCCAGGTATTGATACTGAAACGGCCCCGTCATCGGGGCCGTTTTTTTGTTGCGGTGGCTTTGCCGTGTACGATCCTATGGCTGCCAGGTTTCGCAGCCGACAACGGACGATGAATTATGAACGGCGACAAGCATCTTGCCCTCTTCTGCGACTTTGAGAACATCGCGCTCGGCGTCCGCGACAGCGGTGCGGAAAAGTTCGACATCGGCCTGGTCCTCGAGCGGCTCCTGCTGAAGGGCAGCATCGTCACCAAGAAGGCGTATTGCGACTGGGACCGTTACAAGCAATTCAAGCCGGGCATGCACGGCGCAGCTTTCGAGCTGATCGAAATCCCGCACGTCAAGCTGTCGGGCAAGAACTCCGCCGACATCCGCATGGTCGTCGATGCGCTGGACCTCTGCTATACGAAAGAGCACATCGACACGTTTGTCATTATTTCGGGCGACTCCGATTTTTCGCCGCTGGTCAGCAAGCTTCGGGAAAACGCCAAGACTGTCATCGGTGTCGGCGTGAAGCAGTCGACTTCCGACCTTCTCATCAGCAACTGTGACGAGTTCATCTTTTACGATGACCTGGCGCCGTCGGTTGCGGGCGGCAAGTCCCGCACCACGAAGAAGACGCGGACGAAGAAGACGTCGAAGAAGAGCCGCAAGAAGGCCGCGCAGAAGAAAGACGATCCCGCGCAGGAAGCCATAGATCTCGTCATTGCGACGACCGAGGGTCTGTATGCAGAGCGCGGCGATCGCGAGAAGCTCTGGGGCTCGATGATCAAACAGACTTTGAAACGGCAGCGGCCCGGATTCAGCGAATCCGTCTACGGATTCAGCTCATTCTCGGACCTCCTGGAAGAGGCGGCCAACCGGGATCAGCTCGAGCTGGAGCGAGACGAGAAGTCCGGCGGCTACATCGTGCGCGCAATCAGCAAGTAGCCGAACCAGAACAACACGTTCCGGACCACCGGACCAAGCGTCTCGCATCAGCCGGAGCTCCGCATCAGCCCGATCGTGACCATCAGGACTCAAGCTGGCCTTAGATGTCGTGCTCCTCGGCCCATACCCGCAACTGGTCGAGAACGTCGAGAGCCGAACGTCCGAAGTCGGTGATCGAGTAAGCCACGGCGATCGGACGCGTACTCAGTACACGCCGCTCGAGGAGGCCCAATGCCTCCATTTCCTTGAGGCGCTGGTTGACCATCTTCTTGCTCGCGCCGCCGAGCTGGCGGGCAAGATCATTGAAACGCACGGGACCGTCTTTCAGATGCCAAAGGATCGAGCCCTTCCATTTGCCGCCCAGCAGCCGCATGCCACGCTCGATCGGACATGGTTCCAGGCAGGGCTCGGAGACGGTCTTGCGGCCTTGAGGATCGATGGCTATAGCGGCTTTCACGGCAGTATAGGTTACCAAAAGTAAACTGGTTGAAATAAGTAACTTAGCCTACCACTATTCCGCTTTCCGATTCATCATCTGCAAAGGCAACACGACACATGCCAAACGCACTCATCATCAACGCCCATTCTCCAAGCGCATTTTCCAGCGGGACACTGAACGGCTCTCTCGTCGACAGAGCGAACGACCTGTTGCTGAAGAAGGGCTACGAGCTGCGAAACGTCAACGTCCTCAACGACTGGGACACGGACGAACAGCTGGAGCATCACCAGTGGGCGGATGTCATCCTGCTGCAGTCGCCCGTGAACTGGATGGGTGTCTCCTGGCGATTCAAGCAGTACATGGACGACGTCTACAGCGCCGGCATGGCCGGGCAGCTTTGCGACGGCGACGGCCGCACGCACTCGGACCCGAGCAAGCAATACGGTTCCGGCGGCACCCTCACCGGCAAGAAATACATGATCTCGTTGACCTTCAACGCGCCACGCGAGGCATTCGACGATAAGGACCAATTCCTGTTTCAAGGCAAGAACGTCGACGATCTGTTCTTCCCGATGCACATGAACTTCCGGTTCTTTGGCATGGAGGCGCTGGAGACCTTTGCCTGCTACGACGTGCTGAAGAACCCGGATATCGAGAATGACTTCCTTCGTTTCGATGAACACATCGCCAAACACTTCTGAGGAAACCCAATGAAAACCGAAAAGCTCCACGCAGGCGCGGAATTCCCTGCACTGCCCGCCACCGGCGAGGACGATTCCGTCGTCGATATCAGCAAACCCACAGGCGATGCAGACTGGCAGATGGTTGTCGTCTATCGCGGGCGCCACTGCCCGATGTGCACCAAGTTTCTGAACAGCCTCGCCGGCTTCCGCCAGAGACTACTCGATATCGGCATCGACATCGCCGCCGTATCCGGCGACAGTAAGGAACAACTCGAAGATCACCGAACCCGGCTCGATGTGAACTTCCCTTTGTATCACGGCCTGACGCTCGATCAGATGCAGGACCTCGGCCTGTACATTTCGGTCCCGCGGTCAGAACAGGAAACCGACCACAATTTTGCCGAGCCCGGCCTGTTCGTCATCAACGCCGACGGTCAGCTGCAGGTCGTGGACCTCTCGAACAACCCGTTCGCCCGGCCTGACCTCGAGATTTTCGTGTCCGGTCTCGAGTGGATTCGTAACCCGGAGAATAACTATCCGATACGCGGTACGTATCAGTAGCAAGCTGTCGTGAGCCTCGCGCTAGTGGGTTTGCGGGTTATAGCTGTCGATCAGTCGGTGAACCTGGTTGCGTAACTCGATCGGGAAGTTATCGCGATAGCTCTCATAAGCCTCGGCGCCGTACATGCGCTGCAACGAAGGTGTCGAGATAACGAAATACTCGATGCCGCCGATCAGCTGGTAGACGATGCAAAACGCAGCGGGCGGCTGAACGTCTTCGAAGCCCTTCATGCGTGGCACGACGGCGGCTATTTCGGTCAGGAATGGCAGCAGATAGAGTTCCTTGACCGTATCCAGGCGCGATTTGTTGTCCAGCAACTCGCGCACCAGGATATGCGTATCCAGCGGGTATTCGCGCGACAGCGCGTACAGCCCGAGGAAAATGTCTTCGAACTGGCGCTCGGGCGCGTCGGGACGGCTTACCGTCGCGCGAACGAGCCGCAGCAGCCTCTGCGAGATGTCTTCCAGGACCTCGGCATACAGGTCTTCCTTGCGCTTGAAGTGATAGAGCAGTGCCTGCTTGGTGAGGCCGACCTCCCCTGCGACCTGAGCAATGCTGGCCCCATAGAAACCCTTCTCCGCAAACTGCCTCTTCGCAGCTGCCAGCAGTTTTTCGCGTGTGGTGTCTGACATGGATGAATTTACCTATCGTTAAAACCCTAAGATTTGCCTGGGCTGGAGGTCTTGTAACTAACTATTAATATTGCCTTTTATTCTAACTCAAGGAAACTATTGACACTTACCGTTCGGTAAGTATGATTGAACCCCTGCGTATTTCCAGGCTGGAGGGCCCTATGGGACAAGACACGCTCTACTCAAAATCCGGCGCGATCGCGACGATCACGCTGAACCGCCCCGACAAATACAACACGCTGCGCCCTTCGCTGCTGAACGACCTGGATGACGCGCTGCGCCACGCGAACCAGGACAACGAGGTCAAGGTCGTCATTCTCGAGGGCGCGGGCGACGCATTCTGCGCAGGCTTCGATTTCTCCGACGGGCTCGAGCATTTCGAGGGCATCATGGAAGAAAACTACGATCCCGGCATGGACATGGACCTGGTCATCAACCCGTACAAAACCTACCTGACCCAGTTCATGGGCCTGTGGCGCGGACTGAAACCGACGATTGCCAAGGTACACGGCTACTGCATGGGCGGCGGTTCGGAAATGGCGCTCTGCGCGGACTTGGTCGTCGCATCGGACGACGCACGAATCGGGACGCCCTACTCGCGCGTCTGGGGTTGCCATCTATCGGGCATGTGGGTGTACCGGCTTGGCTTGGCGAAGGCGAAGTACTATGCGCTGACAGGCGAGTGGGTGAGCGGCGAAGAAGCCGCCAGGATCGAGCTTATCAACGAGTCCGTTCCGCTCGAGGAACTGGACCAGACTGTTCAGGCGCTTGCCGAGAAACTGGCAAGCATTCCGTTGACCCAGTTGATGGCGATGAAGCTGATCGTCAACCAGGCCTACGACAACATGGGCCTGCAAAGCACCCAGACCCTGGGGCCGATTCTCGACGGCATGATGCGCAACACGCCGGAAGGACGTGAGTTCGTGCGTGTTGCGCAGGACCAGGGCGTAAAGGCGGCCGTCACGCAGCGCGACGCACCGTTTAACGATTACAGCCAGGGACCGGCAGACCGGCACCCTCGCAAGAAGAGCGAGCTGGGACTCTGAGCCAGCAATTGACGCCTGGCATCGTCCGTGGCTTCAACGAAGGAAACTGACACCGTGACTCCCGACTATTTCAACGAGAACGACCTCAAACATCTCCCCGGCACACTCGGGATCAAAGTCACGTCAGTGCAAAAGGGGCGACTCGAAGCAGAACTCGATATCGCCGAGAAACACCTGGCACTCAACGGCTATCTGCACGCCGGCACGATCATTACCCTGGCCGATTCCGGGGCGGGCTATGGGTGCATGGCCAACCTTCCAGACGGCGCATCCGGGTTCACGACCATCGAATTGAAGTCGAACCACCTCGCGACCGCAACGGAAGGGACTATTCGCTGTGTTTCAGAGTGTCTTCATACCGGACGGACGACGCAGGTATGGGAATCCTCGGTGTATTCCGCAGCAACGGGAAAGCTGCTCGCGAAGTTCACGTGTACTCAGCTGATCCTGTATCCGAGAAACTAATGCCCGGCTTCAGCCTGTGACTTGTCCGGCAGCACGCGCCTGACGAGACTCTCGACGCCAACGATGATGCCACCGGCGATGATGCCGACGACGCCATTGAACACAATGGCAACGAGCACGCCAAGAAGTCCGCCGACCCCGTCTACGCCGTGCACAAGTTCCTCCAGGTAGTGCAGCGCTTCGACAGCCGGCGGTATTCCGTGCACGAGGATGCCGCCGCCAACCAGGAACATTGCAGCGGTGCCGAGCACAGACAGCGTTTTCATCAATTTCGGTGCAAGTCGAAGGATGAACCTGCCGAGAGCCTGCTTGGCCTTGCTGGCCTGCTCCAGCAGATGAAGGCCGGCATCGTCGAGCTTGACGATACCGGCGACCAGCCCATAGACGCCAATCGTAATGAGCACGGCGATCGAGGTCAGGACGACGATTTGCGTACCTATGGGTGAGTCCTGCACCGTACCCAGCGCAATGACGATGATCTCGGCGGAAAGGATCGCATCGGTCCGGATAGCGCCCTTGATGCGCTGTTTCTCGAATTCGACCATGTCGACCTCGGGATCCATGACGGCGTCCAGCCGTTCCTGGTGTTCCGCCTCGTCTTCGGCCTTGGTGTGCAACAGCTTGTGTGCGACCTTTTCGAAGCCTTCATAGCAGAGGAACGCACCGCCAAGCATCAGGAGCGGTGTGATGATCCAGGGGACAAACGCGCTAAGCAGCAGCGCGAACGGCACGAGAATGCTCTTGTTGATGGCCGATCCCTTGAACACCGCCCAGACGACGGGCAATTCGCGTTCGGCGCGAACGCCCGATACCTGCTCTGCGTTCAGCGCGAGATCGTCACCAAGCACACCCGCGGTCTTTTTCGCCGCAAAGGCTGTCTTCTTCGCGGCTACGCTGGTCATCGCCGAAACGTCGTCGAGTAACGTGGCGATGTCATCAATTAGTGTTAGCAGGCTGCTTCCGGACAACAGATCACTCCCTTCGGTATTCAGGCGTACTGTACTGCCAAACGGCACCCGATTTGCAAGGTGCTCGCAGGGATAAGTCCACTACCCCGCCTCGTTGCGCCTGCAACGATGGCGTCAACGACCACTAGACTGGAGCAGATTCGGCTGAGGATATTCGTCAAGAACCTTCCACGACGAGGCGCCATCGAGCAATCTGATCGGGACGTGGGCGACGATCGCTGGATCGTCGATGTTGCGGAGATTCACAGCGCCCATGTCGGAGCCATCTGAATGCTTGTTCGTTCTCTCATAATGCGTAACGCATCCGCACGTAGCGCATCGATAGAACTGGAATCTCTTTTTTCGCCAGGAATAAGCTTCAAGCGCGTCGTCCTCGGCCAGGACCCTGATCGACTTCCTCTGAAAATACGCCCAGAGAGCCCCATAGCGCCGACACAAGGAGCAGTTGCACTGCGTCATCTTGCGCGGCTTTCTGTTCAGTTCGAGCTTAACTGCGCCGCAGTGACATGAGACCGTGTATACAGAAGTCATTTCAGTGGTTCGCCTTCGTTGCTGTGGCCTGGGGTCAAATAAGCGAAATGGCAGGGATCGGGAATCTCTACGTCATGCCACAAGCCTTTTGGAACAACCGCGACACCTCCGGACCGCACTTCGTCGTCGGGTTCCGGGCCATCCGTACATACCAGTCTCGCCCTTTCGCGGGGCTCATGGTCGTTGGCGCAAAGAATGGCGCTCAGATCGCGGTCAAATCCGACCATCCGGGTCTGTGAATCAACTTTCCGAGCGCCGGTCATCGTCTGCATTAACGTCTGCAAAGGTCATTGGCGGTGCTTCAAGACTCTACCACCTCGGCTGGCTCACTGGTGAGTCAAGGTTGCCGGCAAAGGCCGGTCTGAATCCTTTGGATTATGCCGCGCGGCCGCTAGAGTAACGACATGGGCTACATCTCAGCTTTATTTGCCGTGAAGGTTGCCAACATCGCGACCGCCGACATGCCGTCGAGATTCGCCAAGCGGCGAGCACTCTGCCGTACCGTGGGCATCGAATCCGACGTGCCGATTGACCCCAGGCAAATGATCCGGGACACCGAATTCTTCAGCTTCCTCGAACGCATCGCGAATGAGTATAAGGACGGTCGCTCCATTGCCATTCGCGTAGGCGCCTCGATGCGCTGCGACGATTACGGTGCGTTTGGTCTTGCCTTCAAATCGGCTGTCGACCTCTGGGGCTCGTTCCAGCGGGTTGAGCGTTACGGGAAAGTCGTGACCAGCATCGCGAACTACAATGTCGAGCCCGGTGACGGATCGTCCTTCATGGCACTGCTGCCAGACCAGGAAACACGCCTGGGTTTGCGGACGACCAATGAACTGGCTATCGCAGCCGCGACGGCACTAAGTCGCGAGGTGTGCAAGCAGGACTTCTCTCCGGTTTCGGTGTCTTTTTCTCATGAAAAACCCGGTGATGTGTCTGCAGTGGAAGCGCATTTCCGCTGTCCTGTGTATTACGGCGCGAATCGGGACGGTCTCGAGATTTCGGAGGAACTGCTGTGTGCGGGGAATCGGCTGGGGGATGCTCGAATATCGGAGTTCTTTGATACCCACCTCGAACAGGAACTTGCACAGTACGTTGGCGATGCGCGGCTCGAAGAACGGGTTCGCATCCGGATTACCCAGGCGCTGAGCGAGGGCGCACCGAAGATCGCCGACATTTCGGCTCACCTGGGTTTGAGTAGCCGGACACTGCAAAGGCGGCTCGCGGCCCAGGGATGTGTCTACCAGGATCTCGTTGATGCCGCCCGCCGCGACCTTGCTGAACAACTGCTCCGTCGGACGGAGTTTGCGCTGGCCGAGATCGCGTTCCTGACCGGGTATGCTGAGCAAAGCACGTTCACTCGCGCCTTCAAGCGCTGGTTCGGTCAATCGCCGGCAAGTTTTCGTCGGACGATGCTGGGAAACTGATCCGCCCCCCCGAGGCATTTGGCGCGAGATGCCAAAACGCTGGCATAGCATGCCAATAACCTCACACCGTACTGTCGCTAGGGTTTGGTCATCCGTTCAATTCATGGAGATGACCAATGAAAACGAACCCTATTCTTGTCACTGGCGCGACCGGCAAGACAGGCTCGCGGATCGCCGCACGCCTTGCAGACCGAGGTCACGAAGTTCGCAGTGGCTCCCGACAATCAACTCCGGTTTTCGACTGGAATGATGAATCGAGTTGGGCTGGGTGCCTCAATGGAATCGCGTCTGTCTATGTCAACTATTCGCCTGACACCCGCGTCGCCACAGCGACCGACACGATCTCGAGCTTCGTCGCGACCGCCGACCGCATGGGCGTCCGCCGACTGGTATTTCTGACTGGTCGGGGCGAGACAGAAGCACAGGACTGTGAGCGAATTGTACTGGACAGCGGTATCGACTCCACGATTGTCCGCTCTGCGTGGTTCAACCAGAACTTCTCGGAAGGTGCGTTTCTCGACATGGTCCTGAAAGGAGCCCTCGCGCTGCCCGCCGGAGGAATAGGCGAACCGTTTGTCGACCTGGACGATCTCGCCGATGTCGCTGTGGCCGCGCTGACCGAAGATGGGCATTCAGGGGAAGTCTATGAAGTGTCGGGGCCGCGGCTGCTCACGTTTGGTGATGTCGCTAACGAACTCGCGAAAGCTGTCGGCAGAGACATCGCCTATCATGAAGTTACCCGGGAGGTTTTCGTTTCGGGCGTCGCCGATTCCGGTGCACCCGAGGAGTTTGTCCACGCGATGGATTACCTGTTCTCCGTCGTCATGGATGGACGCAACTCGTACCTGTCCGACGGCGTGACGCGCGCGCTCGGTCGCCCACCGAAAGACTTCTCCGACTTCGCACGCGAAGTTGCTTCTACCGGACTCTGGAGGAACGCTGCATGAAAAACTCGCTGACAGTTCTCTATCTGGTCATCGCCGGCCTGTTGCTGCTCGTCATCGGCGGCGCGCTGATGTTCGCGCCACACAGCTTTCACGGAAGCAACGGCATCGTTCTCGGCAACGACCCCAGTCTGCTCTCGGAAATCCGGGCTCCCGGTGGGCTTCTTGCAAGCAGCGGCATGATCATCCTGATTGGCGCGATCCGAAGACAGTTGCGGTCGCCGGCTGTCCAGCTCACAGCGCTCGTCTATGGCTCGTTCGGTCTGGCCCGCCTGGTGAGTATGGCACTGGACGGCATGCCTTCATCGTCGATCGTTGCCGCAACGGCGCTCGAGTTGATCGTCGCTCTTGTTGGGCTCGCGGTCCTGTGGCGACTACGGGGAAAATTCGCTTCGGATCAGTCTCTCGAGGTGGCTCCATCGACTGGAGGCTGAGCAGCTTGCGCACAAGATCATTGCAAGCGGTATTGTATTTGTCTTGCCCACGACTATTGCGACGAAACCGCCGTCAACACGTTCGCTAAAGACCGGTTCGGGTATCGCTCCAAGCGAAACGCGGACGTCGAGCCTGTCCACGAGAATGCTGTGTGTAACGACTACTCGTGGATTTCGAGCCGCGTCGTCATGCCGACGGATTCCTTCCAGTCCGCTACGACCTGCTTCAATTGCTCGATGAGATCCGGGCGGTCGTCACTGAGGTCGACCTTGCCACGCGGATCGCGCGACACGTCGTAAAGCCGAGTCTCGTCCGTTTCGGCATACCAGAAGAAATGGTGCGTATGCGTTCGCACGGCATAACCCTCGGCCGGCACGCCCATCTCGGACTCGGGACTGCGCCGGTTGTCGGTGTAGGCAATGAGCGCCGAGCGCTCGTCGATTTCCCCTGCCTCCTCGAGCAACGGCCGTAGCGAATAACCCGGCAGACCGTCGGGAATGTCCGCACCGGCAATATCGAGGATCGTCGGCATCAGGTCCGCCGAGGACACCAGGCTGTTTTCATTGAAGCCGTGCTCCAGACTGCCCTTCCAGTAGAACATGATGGGCGTGCGCAGTCCGAGGTCATACAGGCTGCCCTTGCCGTGATAACCGCCGGTGAGGTATTCCGAGTCGTAGTCCGCCAGTGCCTCCGGGTACCAGTACTCGACGTCGGCATCCTGCTCCCAGCCGTTATCGCTGAGATAAATGAACAGTGTGTCCTCTAGCAGCCCCTTGCTCTCGATGTAATCCATCAGCTGCCCGACACCGTCGTCCCACCACGAGATATTCGCGTAGTAGTCCTTCGCCGACTGCGAAAGGTCGCGATCTTCGTAGAATTTGCGATACGTGTACGGCGCATCGAGCGGCGTATGCGGCAGCATGGGGCCGAACCAGATGAACATGGGCTCGTCTTCGTGACTGTCAATGAACTCGAACAGCGGATCCATCGTCTCGCGAACCAGTTCGTTGCCTTCGGCGCCCATCATTTCGTGGAAGAACGCGTCCGTACCGAACGTGTCCATATCCCACCCTTCAGTCATGCCCGCGTCGAAGTGACCGTTGCGGTAGGAGTTTTCCCACCATTTGCCGCCCTGCCAGCTGACGTAGCCGCGGTCTTTGAGCAGCTTCGGGATCGTGTCGAAGATGCGCATGCCGTTGGCTTTTTCCACTGATAGCCACATTCTCTTTTCGACATCGCCCAGCGATGCGTACGTCTCGTCGTCGCGCTTGCGTTGCTCGATATGCGCATTGAGCCGCAGCTGATACTGGACCGGCGTCAGGCCCGTGATCATCGTCCGCAGGGACGGACGGCAGTACGGCACGGGCACATGCCCGTGGCTAAACGTGTACCCGCCACGGGCCAGCGCATCCATGGTCGGCGTCTCGACATTCCGGTCGCCCATGAAGCCGAAGTAGGGATAGCCATGGTCGTCGCCAATCAGCAGCACGACGTTCGGAGGCCGGTCGGCCCAGGCGCCGGCGCTGACGAGCACCAGCAATGCGATGAACAAGCAGCGTAGTGTCATGTGAGGTCTCCTCATAAAGTGCCTCATGATTTGCGGCGACGGTCAGTCGTTCCCCGCGACACCGATGTATCCCGAGAACGGTGGCAGCTCATCGGGAACTCCGGTCGCGGGCGCATCGACGGAAACGGCCGCCACGACGCGGGCCGCTGTGGCTGCCTGCGGCCGCCAGTGCACGGTGTCGGCGGACAGGTTGAACACGCAGAAGGCATTTTCCGAGCCAAAAGTACGCGTGAACGCAAGCACGTCGTCTCGTGCCCGCAGGAACTCGAGCTCGCCCCACTTTAGCGCAGGCGACGCCCGGCGCAGGGCGATCAGGCGCCTGAAATGCCCGAGCATCGAGCCGGGATCGTCTTGCTGGATTGCGACAGCCTGACGTTCATGCGCCTCGTCGACGGGGAGCCAGGGTTTTTCGGCATCCGAAAATCCTGCGTGTGCGCCGTTGTGCTTCCAGGGCATGGGCGTGCGCGCGCCGTCGCGGCCGAGCGTGTGCGGCCAGTTCGCCAGCGCCTCGGGATCCTGCAATTCCTCGTACGGCACGTTGGCCTGCGTGAGGCCGAGTTCTTCTCCCTGGTAGATGAAGATGTTGCCGCGCAGTGCAAACTGCAAAAGCGCGATCAATCTCGCGCGGTGATCGAGGTCGAGATTCTGCAGCCAGCGGCTCGCAACACGCGGCGCATCGTGATTGGAGAATGCCCACGATGGCCAGCCTTCGTCCGTTTCGCCCGGCCAGCCGCTGAGTATCTCAATGACCCTTTCGGCGGTCAGCTCGGATGTCAGCAGGAATTCGAAGCCGTACGCCGTGTTCAGCCGGTGCGCTCCGTGCGTATAGTCTTTCATCAGCGGCAGCGGGTCAGCAGTCCCCACTTCGGCCACCGTGAAGACCTCACCATACTCGTTCGTCACGAGACGCAGTCGCTCGAGGACCAGGGGTATGTCGTCGTGACACATGTTGTACTTCGGCAGCTGCATGAAACTCGGCCGCGTCTCCCTGCGAAGCTCCTCCGGTGCAGGCGGGTTGTCTCGTAGTTGCGGGTCGTGCATGCCGCAGTTGATCGCGTCGAGGCGAAAGCCATCGACGCCGCGGTCGAGCCAGAACCTCGCGACGTCAAGAAGCGCGTTTTGTACCTCGGGGTTGTGCAGATTCAGGTCCGGCTGCTCGGCCAGGAAATTGTGCATGTAGTACTGCTGCCGGCGAGCGTCCCAGGTCCAGGCGGGACACGTAAATATGGACTGCCAGTTGTTGGGTGGAGACCCGTCGTTCCTGGCGTCGGCCCAGATGTACCAGTCAGACTTCGGATTGTCGCGGCTTTGCCGGCTCTCCTCGAACCAGGCGTGCTGGTCCGACGTGTGGGAGTAAACCTGGTCGATGATGACCTTGAGATCCAAGGCGTGGGCACGATCGACGAGCCGGTCGAAATCTTCGAGCGTACCGAACATAGGATCGATGTCCCGGTAATCCGACACGTCATAACCGAAGTCTTTCATGGGTGACCTGAAAAACGGCGAGATCCAGACTCCGTCTACGCCGAGGCTCGCCACATAGTCGAGCTTCTCGACGATGCCGTTCAGGTCGCCGATACCGTCGCCGTTGGTATCGAGAAAGCTGCGCGGATAGATCTGGTAGATGCACGCGCCGCGCCACCACTCCTGTTGCCTTGTGCCTGCCATTCATTCTTCCGAGGTTCGTGCGCACCCATTGTAGTCGCCGAGACGATTCCCAGGACCGTCCTTCCCGGGTTGATTCTCACCAAGAATGATCGTGTAATCCAGAGTTTCTCTGCGCGCCTGAGCTGAAGGCAGGTCGGTCGGAGAGGTTTCTCAGCTCATTGTCGGCCATGAACAGGTTCAGGTGGCTCGTGTCGAATTCAACGCCAGCAACAGCTTTCGACAAAGTAAGTCATTTCCTGGCCGCCACCGGTAACCCGGCGGCCAATAGACGAGGTCCTAAGCGTCGAACCAGCGGGCTACGCGATCGGCTGTTGCGTCGAGCACGTCACCTTGGTCGTAGTATGCGAGATGCGGCGTGTCGTCCCAGATTACCTGGTGCCTCGTCCTCGACGCGATCGCATCGATGTGACGTCTCGCGGCGCCTGGCAGAAAACAATTGTCGCCATGAATCATCAGCCACGGTGCCTTGATCTCGGGCACGGCAGAGATCGACTCGAATGAGAGCAAATCTGCATCGCTCATCACTGCGTATTGATTGTCCCAGATCCCGCGATCGGCCCAGGGCTGATACCACTCCCAAACGAAGTCGCCGGGCATTCCGACATTGGGGTCCTTTTTGTCGACGCCCTTGACGTAGTCGACTTCTCCGGTGTTCGTGTATTTCTGCCTGGCGGCTTCACCGGCGGTCTTGCGAGCGGCATAGCCTTTTTCGGTCAGCCATTCGATGTCGCCCTCGGCGTCGCGGTAGTGCCCGGCAACGGTTGCCAGCGCCTGCAGATTCGGCAGTTCGGCGGCTGCCCTTACGGCTTCGGAGCTGCCTTGGCAGATCGCGAGGATAGACACCCTATCCGCGTCGACTTCGTCACGGCTCTGCAGGTAGCGGACTGCTGCCTTCAGGTCTTCGACTTTGTGCAACGGGTTCTCCCAGGCCCTCGGCTCCCCACCGCTTTCGCCGCGATAGCGGCTGTCGTAGGCCAGCGCAACGAATCCTCGCTCTGCCAGTCGCTTCGCATACTCGGTCGGTGCCTGTTCCTTCTGGTAGGTCATCGGGCCAATGATGGCGACGGCGGGCGCTTTTTCTGTCGTTGCCGGCTTGTAGAGATCACCGACAAGAGGCGTACCGTCAACTTCAAACGTCACTTTTTCCATGAGTTGTCTCCTGATTGAGGGGGTGTTTATGTTCGAAACCGCATTCAGGATAGGTTAGAGGATTAATGAGATAAACCGTTGCTTATCGAACTAATAATTCGATATCATTCATGAATGGATCGGGACCTCCTGCCCCACCTGCCAATTGTGTTGGCCGTTGCGAAACGCGGTGGATTCGCGGCCGCCGCTGCCGAACTGAACACCAGTCCTTCCAATGTCAGTCACGCGATTCGTGTAGTCGAGAAGCGGCTCGGGATGCCGTTGTTCTCGCGGACAACGCGTTCCGTATCCCTGACAGAGGCCGGCGCGGCTTTCGTGCAGTCGGCGAGCGGCGCTATTCAGGAGATCAACGCCGCATGGGAATCTTTGCAATCTCAGCGCACCGGAGCCGCCGGCCTGTTGCGCATTAATACGCCAAGAATCGCCTTGCCCTGGTTTCTCCGACGGGTACTCCGGAGGATGAACGCGGACTATCCCGACGTAACCGTCGAGTTCTTCTTCGATGACGGGCTGAGTGACGTAGTAGCGCAAGGCTTCGACGCCGGAATTCGCCTGGGTCACATGATTGCCGAGGACATGATCGCGATTCCACTGGCTGCGTCTTTTCGTGCAATCATCGTCGCATCACCCGAGTACCTGTCCGAACGCGGGACGCCGACACATATTTCGGACCTCCAGGAACACAATTGCATTCAGTACCGGATGACCAGCGCCGGAAACATCTATCGGTGGGAGGTCCGCGACAAGAATCACGACATTCAAATCGAAACGAAAGGTCGAGTAGTGGTCAATGACATGCTCATCGCGCTCGATCTTGCCCGGACCGACTGCGGATTGTGCTACACGTTCGAACCGTTAGCCGCCACTGACATTGAATCTGGCGCACTCATCGAGGTATTGGCAAGGAACGCTTTCAAGCAACCTGGGGTCTCGTGCTATTACCCGCGTCGAGCGGCGAACTCGCCAAAACTACGCGCATTCATCGACACGGCTAGAACAGTGTTCGCGGCGACACGCTAGCAGTACAGCAGCCAGGTCCGATCGAGCGCTTTTTCATGGCGCCGAACGATAAACGTGCTAATCGCAACTGTCGATGCTCGTCCGCGATACCGAGGCACAGCCCTAGCGACCACCGAATTCGAACAAAACCCGGAGCATCAGATAGCAGGGTCCGAAACCCTCTGGTGTGTACGTGCGGTCTATCCGGAACCCGGCCCTCTCAAACGCCCCATGGGCCGTCGTGTTCTCGACCGATGTCGTAAGAGCCGCGACCGTTGCAACGCCTTCTGCTCGCAGCTCATCGATTGCGAGTTCCAGCGCGCGCCTCCCAAAACCACGTCCCGTGTGCTGCTCGCTACCGATAAACAGGTCGATGTCTGCGGAATCGGCGGGCAGATCATCGAAACCGAGAGCGTCGAGCACGTCCCGCGGGACGTAAGACCATCTCAAATACCCTACCGCTTCTGCACCCTTCATAATCAGCCGGTGTCGGCCGTTTTGCGGAACATCGCGGGCCCACTCGAGGACGTCGTCCGGGTCTGGAAACCAGCGCCGGACCTGTTCGACCTGCAGCCACGATCGCAGCTGCGCGACAGGTACCGATTGAATTTCGGTCAGGGCAATATCATCCATATCGGTGCAATGTTAGCGTTTTGCCGACCGGATGAATTGCTCGACTTCCGATTGCGTCGGCGGATTGCAGCCGGCACGGGAGACGTTGATCGCAGCCGCCGCACAGGCGAAGTCCAGCGCGCGTTTCAGAACATCCGGCTCAACATCCCGGTACCCGCCGCCGGCGGCGCCACTGCGCACCAGCGATGCGAGAAACGCGGAGTGAAACGTATCGCCCGCACCCACCGTGTCTTCGACATGCGGTACGTGAAAAGCCTCCGTTTCGACTACACCGTTTGGCGTGTGCAGAATTGCACCGCCCTCTCCTTCTGTGAGCACCAGCATGCCGGACCCCATGGCTTCATAGGCACGTTCGGCCGCCTTGCGCATATCGGTCGCATACCCGAACGGCTCGAGATCCTCGTCGCTCGCCTTCACGATGTCGGCGAGCGGCAACAGGGAGCGAACCCCGTCGAGGTACGCCTCGGTATCGAGGCTCGCGCGTAACCGGATGTTGATGTCCATGCTGATCGTAACCCGGCGCTCGCGCATCAGCCCGAACAGCTTGCGGATCTTTGGCAGCTGGCTCGGCGTGATGGCCAAGGACCCCGTATGCAGCACGTCCAGGTCCTGCGGCAGGTGCGCCTCGACTTCCGTGAACGTCGTGTCTTTGTCAGCGATGCCTTCCCGGTAAAGACGGTACGACGGCAAGCCGTCGCCATCGAGCGTCACGAGTGCGAGCGACGTCGGCCACGCCGAGCGTCGCGCAACAGGCAGGTGGACGCCCTGCCCGCTCAGGAAATCGTGCAACTGGTCGCCAAATGAATCATCGGAGAAAGGCGACAGGTAGCTCACGCTCATGCCCTGACGTGCAAGCCCGAGCGCGACGTTGTACGGTGATCCGCCCAGGTGCGGCCGGTAGGCGCCGTCCTCGCCGACGATGAAGTCGATCAGGGCTTCGCCAAGAACCGCGATCGTCATTGCGCGGCGGCCGCTCGTCGCTCGTGCAGTTCGGACTCGACGTGGCGCAACGTCGCCCTGTCGATGCGGTAGAAGGACATGAGAACGCCTGCCGCGACGAAGAAGATGGCCGGCAGCACATTGAACATCAGTCTGATCCCCGTAATCGCCGTATCCGTCTGGACTTCATTTGCAACGAATCCGAACCACGCTAGCATGAATCCCGGCAGCGCGCCGCCGACGGCGGACCCAAATTTCAGCGAGAACATCGATGCGGATACGGTCAGCCCGGCCGTATTCTTGCCGGTATGCCATTCGCCGTACTCGGCGCAATCCGTGTACATCGAGAAAAGCAGCGTAATGATGACGCCGAACGTAAAGATTCCGAGACTGTGCACAACGACGATCAACTCGAACTGGTCCGGCGGAATGGCAAAACAGACGCCCAACAGCACCGCGTGCAGGACATTCATGCCGATGACAAGGTGGTGCTTCTCGAAGCGTGCTGCAAGCGCCGGCGTAGAGAGCGCACCCAGCAACTGTCCGATCAGGCCGCAAGACGTGAGCAGCGCTGTCTTGTCGAAGATGAGAAAGATGCGAACGCCGTCATCAAGCAGGTAGTACTTCAGATAGAAGACGATCGACGCGAAACGTGCGATCAGTCCGATGACGACGAGAATGCCGACGGCGACCAGGACCAGCCACGAAATGTTTTTGAGCAACGCCGAGACGTCGTCGCCGACCTTCGAATCGTGATGCGTGGGCCGAATGCGTTCACGCGTCGTCGCGAAAGTGATCCAGAAGATCAGTACTGACAGGATCGCAAACAGGATGATGGTCAGGCGAAATCCCAGCACTTCGTCGCCGCCGCCCAGCATGTTGACCAGCGGGGTTGCGAACGCGCCGACGCACAAAGTACCCAATGATGCGAAGACGAATCGAAACTGGGTCGCCTTCGTCCGCTCCTCGGCGACAGGCGATATAACTGCCAGCAGTGCCGAGTACGGTACGTTGATCGCCGTGTACGCCAGCATGACCAGCGTGTAGGTGATGTAGGCGTAGACGAGCTTGCCGACCTCGCCCAGTTCGGGGCCGAGAAACAGCAGGTAGCCGAGAAGCGCGTACGGCACGGCGACCCAGAGAAGATACGGGCGATACTTGCCCCAGCGGGACTCGGTCCGGTCCGCGATGATCCCCATGGCCGGATCGCTGACGGCATCGACGATCTTCGTCACCAGCAGCATCGTTGCGGCAGCCGCCGGCGATATGCCGAAGACGTCCGTGTAGTAGTAGAGAAGGAACAGGCCGAAGAACCCCATGTAGAAGTTCGAGGCCATGTCCCCGAGCCCGTAACCGACCTTTTCACGGAACGATAGCGGTGCCGTGTCGTTTCTTACGGTCATACGATGCCTGTCTCAACACCGGAACAGACCTCGCCAATACCAAGCGCCCCGGCCTGTCCCGCTTTGCTGTACGTAATAGTAGCGCGAGCGCATCCTCGACCCACGCGCAACTCGGCGAATTCGTCATCGCATTCCCAACGCAAAGCGAGTTCGTCCTGCGGGCAATCTACGAGCGAAAACGTCCCGTCGAAAACGGTCAGTGTATTGCGCAGTCGAATGAGTTCCATGAGCTGTACCACCGCAGGCTCCTTGAGCGCGACGGCGACTTCGTCCTGCGAGTAAACATGACGATTGATATCTCGGCCGATCCCGGAATGCTCGACCAACGCCATGTCGTTGCGGCCGGCGAGCAATCCCACGTAGTACACCTGGGGCGTACCTGGCGCGAAAAACTGGATCGCCCTGGCGATCAGATAGGCGACGCTATCGCGGCCGAGCGCGTCGTAGTAGGTCGAGTTCACCTGGTAGATATCGAGGTTCGACGCGGCGTAACCGCTCGCCCGGCGGCTCTGCCCGTTCGTCTTCTCGTGAATCGTATCGACGAGAATGTCGACTTCGTCATCGGACAGCAGTCCTTCGAGGTCGCCTTGTCGCGCAACGTCGTGAATGCCGATACCGTCGTGCGTGTCCAACACCGTCACGCAGTTACGCGGTGCGACGGCCAGCCAGCGTTTGAGTGCGCCAAAGTCCGACGTGTACAGCGAATGCAGCACCAACGGCGGCAGGGCGAAGTCGTAGACCCGACCGACTGACGCTGCGATGGCGATCTGCGTCTGGTAGTGCGAATGGATCTCGACGAGGGTCTGCATACCAAGCTCACCGGCCCTTGCAGACAGCGCCCCGATAAAGTCGAAGGTCTCAGGCAGCATAAAGCAGGACGTACCGCGGCGCTTGATGGCGTAGCCGGCCGCGTCCAGACGAATTTCGCGCACACCCGCTTCGGCGAAGGTCTCGAGGATCGAGTCGAGGTAGGCCTTCCCCTGATCGCTCTCGACGTTGATGTCCAGCTGCTTCGGACTAAACGTCGTCCAGAAATCGACGTCTGTCCCGTCGTCCAGGGTAATCGCCGTGAATGGCCGGCCCGGTCGCGGACGATAGAGGCGCGCGATGTCCTCGGACCAGTCTTGCCCGTCTCCGGACGGCGGGAAAACGTCGTCCTTCTTGATGAAGAGCGTCCAGAAATCCGATGCCCGTCCACGACGCCGCACGTCGCGAAACTGCGTCGAGTCGGCTGACACGTGGTTGACGATCAGGTCTGCCATGACGTCGTATTCCGACGCTATCGCTCGGAGGTCGTCCCAGGTGCCAAGTCGCGGGTCAACGCGCCGATGGTCTATGGGATCGAAGCCGGCATCGGCACCGTCAATCGGATCGAAGAACGGGAGAATATGAACGCCACCGAACAGGCCCCTGAATTCGTTACGGAGCAACGAGCGGAGCCGGTCCAGGTCGCCGCCGAGACGGTCGGCGTAGTTGATTAGCTGGACAGCATTACCCATGTGCGCATCTTGCCTCGCCGAGTCCAGTTCGCGGATGAAGGGCGCACGACACGGACCACTGTCGATCCGTGTCGTGCCTTTGTCGGTGCGTACTCGGGAGCTGCCTCATCGGACGAACGAGGCTCCCTCAAACGCAGTTCAGAAAAAGTCGTACTGCAGACTGACTGAAGCGGTCCGGCCGTTGATCGATCGGAGGCGGACAAAGTCTCCCGCGTTCGCCGACCCTTCTTCGCCCTCGGTATACCCGTCCTCGTCGAATAGGTTGTTCGCGTTGACACTCACACTGAAGTTGTCGTTGACGTACCAGTTCGCGAACAAATTAGCGACGACGTAGCTGTCAAACTTGAGTTCGTTGTTGTCCTGAACGTAGACCTCGTCCGTTCCGACGAAGTTGACGCCAACCTCCCAGTCATCCGTGGCATACGACGGCGTAATGTTGAAGATGTAGTCTGCCTGTCGGCGCGGTTTGTTGCCGATGTTGTCACCGCTCGCTGTGTTGACGATCTCCGCGTCGGTGAACGTCATGCTGCCACGAATGCCGAATCCGTTACCGAAGTCATAGTCGCCCTCGATTTCGAGGCCCGACGATTCGTAGGAGTTTTGCAGGAACTCCCGCGTGGTGACTTCGAAGGCACGTTCCTCATCGGTATCGGCGTCGAAGTAAGTGACGTAGAGCGAGCCGTCGTCGAACTGCCATTTCACGCCGACTTCCGCCTGGCTGATTTCCGCGTAACCTGCACCGTCGTCCAGCGTACCGTCACTGTTGAGATTGCCGGTAATGCGGTCCGGCGCGGCAAGGCCTCCGCCTTCGGAATAGTTCACGAACAGGGCGACCGAATCCGTCGCGGCGTAGTTGGCGCCGATCGACCAGGAATCGAAATCCTGGTCATAGTTGTACGGGCTGGACGCGCCGATCGTCGGGACTTGCTGCTCGTTTGCGCCTATCTGCCCGTCGCCGTCGACGTCGAGCGGAATGAGTACTGCGCCTTCCGCGAATGTACCGCTCACGTCGTAGTCGTTCTGCCGGTAGCTGATGTCCCAGCCGAGCCGATCACCGATTGTCCCGCTCAATGCGAGGTAGGGCGCCATCGCTTCGACCTCGTAATCGTAGAGGCGTGTGCAGCAATTGCCCCATGTCGGGTTACCGTAGAGTACGCCACCGACGGAATCGCCGGTGTTGTACGGTGTGCGATTCGCATCCAGCAAACGGTAGTACTCGTTGAAGTTCCAGACCGTCGTAATGTCCTGGTCCATCATCGCGAGACCGGCCGTTGCAGTGAACGTCTCCAACTCTGCCGTGACTGTCAGCTCAGTGTTGCTGTTGTCGAGGTCATCCAGTTTGGTGTTGAAGTAGTGAATCTGGACGGACGGGCCATTGGTCGGGTCATCGAACGCGATGGCCGCAAACGGCGACGCAAAGTTGCCTTCGATTGCCGCCGTTCGATGTCTCAGGCCGACGGAAATGATGTCGGTCACATCGTAGTCCGCCACGACCGCGAACGACGTCATCTCGGCTTCGAAACCTTCGTCCACGCATTCGACGGCGTTGTTCTGCCTCGGAGCGCAGTCCGTGAAGCCCTCTAGCAACGTGCCGTCGGCAAAGTCGACACCCACTTCGCTGAATCCGCCCCCGTTGTACTGTGCCGGAAACGGCAGGTACGTCGGTACGACGTCGTCAAGGCGCTTGAAATGAAACTTCACCGAGCCTCGATCGAACTTGCGCGCGAGCGTTGCTTTCAGCTGGTAGCCCTCCTCGACATCTGTCGCGGAGTCGCGCGGGCCCTCGCCTGCACGGAAGAACCCGCCAACGTGGTAGGTCCAGTCATTGGCAAGGGCGCCGCCGTATTCAGCATCAAGGCGCAGCGAATCATAGTCGAGGCCGCTCGTGATCCCGACAGACCCGCCTTCCTGCGAACCGTCTTTCGAGATGAAGTTGACGATGCCACCGGGCGAGTTGAATGCCTGGGTCATCGCGGTACCACCGCGAATCGACTGCACGGATGAGATGGTGCTGTCTACACGGATGAACGAGTCCGCCGTTGCAAACGCGACGTCGCCAATCAGCAGAGCCGGAAAACCGTCTTCCTGGAAGGACAGGTAACGGGCGCCGCCGGAACTGATCGGCATACCGCGAACCTTGATGTTGGCGTTGGCATCACCTGACGAGGACTCCGACTGAATGCCGGGCAGGTTTCGAAGGACTTCCGCCGTCGACCGCGGTGCGTAGTCCATCATATCGTCGGACGACATGGACGTGACGCTTGCCGATGACTCGAATTTCGTCGTCGGTCTCGCGACACCCGTGACGATGATCTCTTCGATGGCCTCGTCAGCGCCATCGTCCTGAGCCTGGGCCGAAAGGGCCGAAAAGGCCATGCAAACGGCGATCGAGGTGGCCGTTACACCTTTATGGATACGGAATAACAACGTTCTGTCCCCCTAGACGTCATGAAATACTGCTCATCGCAGAATGATCAAAATAGAAACTAACGCAATCGATTGCAAGAGTTTGGGCATGCAATCGATTGCGTTTTTTCATAAGTTATTGTAATTCAGTTAATTATAGTTGCTGCAGTCGATGGCCTGTTCATGCACAATCGAGGGCTGATCGCGCAAACTCGAATCGCCAATGCCCAAACCGACCGACACAAAGATCACCAGCCTGCAGGACCTTGCAGACCTCGCCGGCGTCTCCAGGGCGACGGCATCACGAGCGTTGAACGACAACCCCGTCATCAGCGAGAAGACACGTGAAAAGCTCCAGGCGCTCGCGAAATCGCACGGTTACTCGATCAACCAGAAAGCGCGGGATTTTCGTCTGCAGCGAACCAGTGTCATCTCCGTCGTGTTCATGCTCGATATCGCATCGGAACAGCACATGTCTGACCCGTTCTTTCTCGACATGCTGGGAGGCATCGCCGACGCGTTGGCGGAACACAACTACGACCTGCTGCTGGCGCACGCCCCGGTAGAAGACGTACTCGAACTGCGAAACAGCCGTGTGATGCAGCAGTCCGACGGGATGATATTCATCGGGCAGGCTCAACAGCATGGTCAGCTCAATGAGCTAGCGGAGGACGACACCAACATGGTGGTCTGGGGCTACCCGGTACAGGACAAGAGCTACGTCGTGGTCAGCGGCGACAACACTGGCGGCGGATACGCGTCGACGAAGCATCTCCTCGAACTCGGCCGTCGTCGAATTGCGTTCTTCGGCAGCGTCGACAACCCCGAGAACGCTGCGCGCCATGAAGGTTATCTGCAGGCACTCGGCGAGCACGGCCTCGAAGGAAATCCCGAGCGCATGGTCGACGTACCGTTCGAGATGCACCGTGCCCGGGATGTCATCAAGCAAATGGTGGAGTCCGGCATCGAACTCGATGCCGCCGTGTGCGTGTCGGACGTGGTGGCGCTCGCAACGATATCGACATTGCAGGAACTCGGCCTCGAGGTCCCGAAAGACGTTGCCGTCGTCGGCTATGACGACATCTCCCTTGCCGCCTACAGCAATCCTCCGTTGACGACGATTCGCCAGAACATACGTCACGCGGGCCGGATACTGGTGGAATCAGTGCTCGGACAAATCCAGGGCGAGCATGTCCCCGATACGATGCTCGCCAGCGAACTTGTCATTCGAAAGAGCAGCGGTGCCGGCAATTCGTGACCGCGAGCAGCCGCTCGCCTGGAGTGTCAGAGAATGTCCCCTCCGACCGGCAACTGGCTCGGCACATAGTCAGGTACCTGCCGCGGAAAATCGGCGTCAGTCAGGGTGTTCAGAAACAACTCGATGTCGCCGAAGTCGTCATCTTCGAGCGTCACGTCGAGGTCATCGCGGTCTTCGTAAAGCGCTATCGCATCTATCAGAGTCGCGCGAGAACCGTCGTGCATGTAAGGGGCCGTCAGCTGCACGTTTCGCATCGTCGGTGTACGTACGGCCGGCTTGTCAGGCTGCACGGGCTTCGCGATATCGATCAGGTTGTCAGCCAGCATCGGGCCGGAGTGACAATTCGTGCAGCCGCCATTGATAAACTTGTTCAGACCGGTGATCTCTGCAGCTGACAGTGCCGATTCGTCGCCGGCCAGGAATCGGTCGAATCTCGTACGCTGACTGATCAATGTCCGCTGGAACGTCGCAAGCGCCCTGGCGATGTTTTCCTCGCTAATCGGATCGGGATCTTCGAAAGCGGCGCTGAAGAGGCTCTGGTACTCAGGGATGAGCGACAACCTGAGCACGATTTCGGGCATGATCTCTTCCTCGAGAAAATCACCGCTACGCATCTCGACCTCGCTCCTGATCGGATCAATGGCCTGATCTTCCAGCGTACTGGCTCTTAAGTTCCAGAAATAGGGACCGGACACGAAACCGGGATCCGGATCGGTCTGACGCAAGCCGGTGAACGCGACGTTCAGTACCGATGGCGAATGGAACGGCGTTTCCTGGTTACCACGGCGCCCCGGCCCCAGACCAGCGCCGTCGACCCCGATGGAAAACGGTCGTCCGTCCGCCCAGCCATGGTTCGGGTGATGGCAGGTCGCGCAGGACACGTTCATTCGACCCGAGAGGATCGGATCCCAGAACAAGAACTCACCGAGCGCGCGCTTCTCATCGCTGTAGGGGTTGGTTTCCGGGAAGATCGCCGCTTCCGGAAGCGGCGTAAAAAAGCTGGTATAAGGTTCGACAGGGGGTGCACCCGACGCACCCGGCTCCTCACATCCCACAAGGGCGGCAATTGACATCAAGACGATCACTACGACCCGGCTTTCCATACCCAGCTCCTGAATTCGCAAAGAACCGCGATGCTAGTGAACGGATGCGGCCCGTTCCGTCAAATATTCACGAATAGCGCGAAAACTTCTTGAGCCGTCATCCTGGTACCGTGAGTCGTCACTCCCAATTGACCACAGACCTGGCATCGCCGCGCAACTTACGCCTCGGCACGCTGGTGCTGTTGCTGATTGCGCTCAATCAGATTAACGACCCGCTGGTCGAGCCAACACTTGGCCAGGCGTTCTTGTTCTGGGGCGTGCGCCCCTTCATGCTGGCCTGCGGCCTCTGGCTGGCTGATGAAATGGTCTCAAGGACACTTGCGCAACGCCTGACCAGTCCCAAGTGGCTCAAGCCCGTGGTGCTCGTTTCCGCACTGGGGCTAGTCCCGTTCGCCGTGACCGAGGCGCTGTTGGAGTTGAGTCTCCCGTTCCGACCCGAGTTTCTTGACGACGAACTCTGGGCCTATTCACCGGCTCTGGCCTTTCTCGGTGAGTTCGTAACCCTCGCATCCATCGTCATGCCGATTCATCTGCTGCTGTGGCTGATCATCGACAGAAGAGTCCCTCAGACCAGCGATGGAAACGAAGCTGCGCCGCCATCGACACCGGAGTTTCTGCAACGCGTCTCGAATCTCCAGGCGGAAGACGTTTTGGCGCTTCAGGCCGAGGAGCACTACGTACGTATCTATTCGACCGGAGGTTCTGAACTCGTCCATTATCGGTTCGGCGATGCGGCGCAACAGATGCCGGCGGAACTCGGCCTGCAAGTGCACAGATCCTGGTGGGTCGCCGGAAACGCGATTCGATCGGCGAAAAGGGGCTCACGGCGTTGGCAACTCGACCTCGTAAATGACGTCGCTGTACCGGTCAGCGACAGTTACGTGAAGGCCGTGCGCGCACGAGGCTGGCTGAAGCGCAAGCCCAGAAACAGCACCTAGCGCTCTTCACCGGTTGCCCCGTTATTGGGTGTTTCGTACCAATTATAATGCAGGAGCTATAACCCGTTCATTCGACGATCGCCGGCTGATCGCTGTAGTAAGAAGTCGGCGCGGCTAACGGTTTGCCGCAGCGAACGGCCGTTTCGTCGCAAATCCGACATCGTTCGCAAACTTTGCGACATTCTCTTGCATCCAATCGAGGACCACCGAAACGCAGCCAATTCAGAAAGGGCCGATATGTCACTGATCCGACTGTCTGCAGACAACCCCGCATCGCTGCTCGCCGCTGCCGTATTGCTCTTCGTGCTAGGGGTCGCGGGGATCGCATCGCTGCCCATCCAGATGCTTCCTAATCTCGAGTACCCCGAGATCAACATCAACACGTCGTGGCGCAATGCCGCGCCGCAGGAAGTCGAAGCCAATATCGTCGAACCGCAGGAGACGGTGCTTCGCCAGGTTCCCGGCGTTGTCGAGATGTCGAGTGACGTGCGCGCCGGCAACGGCAACGTTCATCTCCTGTTCGAGGTCGGCACGGATCTCCAGCAGGCTATGCTCGACGTTCTCAATGCCCTGAATCGCGCCGAGCCGGCGCCCCCCGATGCCGACGAACCGAGCATCCAGGTCGGCGGCTGGGATTTCCCGGTTGCGACCTTGCTCGTCCATCCGAAGATCGCCACCCCTGGCACTGACGTGACGCAATTTCAACGTGTGATCGACGCGGAGGTAGAGCCAGCCTTGCTCCGGATCGACGGAGTGCAGCGCGTCAACCTCAACAGCCAGCGCGACAGCCTCGTGCTGATCAACTTCGACCCGTATCGTGCCGCGGCGCTCGGCGTACAGGTTACCGACATCGCAAACACGGTCACGCGCGCCGTGGACACGACCGGCGGGCTCGCCAGCGTCGGTCGTCGCCAGTATACGGTGCGATTCCTGGGCGGGTTCGACCTCGACGAGCTCGGCGACCTGATCGTCGCCCGCCCGAACGACCAGCCGGTGCGGCTTCGCGAAGTCGCGGACATCTCGACCGATCTCTACCCGCGCGCCGGCTTCATGTACCGCACTGGCTTCCCGGCGTACTACATTTCCGTCCAGGGCAAATACGGCGCCAATACCGTCGCGATCCTGGACGACATCAATCGCACGATCGCCGAACTCAATGCCGGCCCACTCGCCGACGAAGAGCTGCAGATCGTATTGAGTTTCGATGCGTCAGTGCATATCCGCCGCGCCATCGGGCTGGTCAACGGCAACCTCGTGCTCGGCATGGTGCTCGCGCTCGCTGTGCTCTGGTGGTTCCTGCGAGGCTGGCGCGCAACGCTGATGATCGCGACGACGATTCCGTTTTCGCTGCTGTCGTCCCTGCTCGTGCTCAGCCTTCTGGGCCGCAGCCTCAATGTCGTGTCGCTCGCCGGGCTCGCGTTTGCGGTGGGTCTGGTACTCGATGCGGCGATCATTGTGCAAGAGAACATTGTGCGCCTGCGCCAGGGCGGCATGCCGGCGGACGAGGCGTCCCGCAAAGGTCCCTCTCAGGTCGTCGGCGCGCTGTTCGCATCCACAGTCACGAGCATCGCGATCTTCCTGCCCATCCTGTTCATGGAGGGACTCGAAGGGCAGCTGTTCGCCGACCTGGCACTGACGTTGTCCGTCGCCGTAGCCATGTCTTTCATCGCGGCGATCACCGTCTTGCCGGTCGCAAGCAACCATTTCCGCAACGACCAGCTGTCCGTC
>JAAUYD010021164.1_pt1 | contig 44159 bp, 36 predicted proteins | sample 7278101 | NCBI WGS metagenome assembly JAAUYD01 (sample SAMN14350128, study PRJNA611818) | marine sediment metagenome | isolation source: surface marine sediment (0.6m) | place: French Polynesia: Moorea | collected 2018-08
CGCACACCCACACCCTGGTCGACGCTGAAGCTGCCCTCGCGAATGATCCCGTCTTCGAGCGTCCAGCTTTCCTGGCGACTCACCTGGAAGTAGAGGTCGGCGTAATCAACGCCTCCTCGCATGACGGAACCGAGCGTCGCGGATAATTGCTGCTCGGAAAGCCCCGCGGGCTCGAGCACGCGGTGCATGACCGAGTCGAGTGAATTGTTGGCAGTATCAGTCAATGGCGTTCTTTTTGTGGTTGGTTACTTCAGTCGACGGTTCGACAGTGCCGGAAACTCGCTGCGCAGACGCGCCGGCAGTGCCGGGTCAATGTCGGCGGCAACGACGCAGTTGCCGTTGGGCTCTTCGGCGAGGATCCGTCCCCAGGGATCGCAGATGAGCGAATGCCCGTACGTCGAACGCTTGTCAGGGTGCACGCCATATTGCCCGGGTGCAATCACATATGCCAGATTCTCGATTGCACGCGCACGCTGCAACGTGTGCCAGTGGGCCGTCCCGGTCGTTACGGTAAATGCGGCGGGCACGGTGAATACCGTTGAGCCGACGTCCACCAGCCGCCGGAACATCTCGGGAAACCGCAGGTCGTAGCAGATTGTCAGGCCTACGCGGCCTATTGGCGTGTCGACCGTAACAACATCTTCGCCGGGGAACATCGAATCCGACTCACGATAGGATTCCTGTTTTTCCACGATGTCAACGTCGAACAGATGAATCTTGCGATACAAACCACGCTGCACGCCCTCGGCATCGTAGACGGGACAAGCGCCATAGACTCGCTCGTTTACGATCTCGGGGGACACAAGCGGCATGCTGCCTGCAATGATCCAGATACCGTGCTCCGCCGCCGTTCGCGAAAGGAACGTCTGTATGGGACCATCGCCCTCATGCTCGGCATGCCTGGCCTTGTCCCTGCCTCGTTCCGGCATCAGGGCAAAGTTCTCCGGCAGCACGGCCAGTACGCAACCATCGCCGGCCGCTTCGGCCAGAAGGCCGCCGGCGAGCTCCAGGTTGGCCGAAACGTCCGACCCGCTGTTCATCTGAATTGCCGCTACGCGCATATCACTGCTGCTCTTCGACGGGTAAACACCCCGCAAGTTCGCCAAAGCGAACGAAGCCATCGGAGCCGACCGAGTCGATTTCGGGCTCGTCCCAGGGACCGCTGATCCCGTAGAAGACCTGACCAACCTCCTGCAGCGGTTTCTTGAAGATCTGAGAAAAGATCAGCATGGCCGCGGCACCAGGGGGCCCGCCGACCACCGCGCCAACAATCGGCAGCGTGTTGCCGACCTTGGCACCGATTACGGCACCTTGTTCATAGACCTTGCTGTCAAGGTCAACCTGGCCAACGATGCCGATGTCGGCCGCCGGTCCTTCCATCGACATATCGCAGGTCTTCGCGACGCCGTCTTCGACGTTGAAAGTACCGGCGATTGTGTCGTAGCGAAAGCCCTTGTTGAACACGTCGCGAAAATCCAGCGACAGGCGACGCGGCAGCGCAACGAAGCTGACCAGGCCGAGCACACGTCCCGCACCGGGCTCGACCTCCTCGAGCGAACCCTCCTCGAGTCGCAGTTGAACTTCGCCATCGAGCATGTCCATGAAGTCAGCACGCGGACCGCCGGACCAGCTAAGGTCGAAAAGTACACCCATGGACCTGCCGCTGATGCCCTGGGCGAAATCGAGCCGGGACAGCGTCGTCCGGACATCGGTACTCGTCAGCGTTGCGGTCAGGTAGGTGCGGCTGCCGAGTTCCTCCTCTTCGTCGGCGACCCAGCGCCCGCTGCCGACAAACTCGAACGTGTCGTCTTTTGTGACCAGCGTCTCGGATTCCAGGCCCGATTCAGTGCGGTTCAGGACGGCTTCGACGCGCCCGAGATTGCGGTCACCGATTGCAAACTCCTCGGCGACGAGCGTGATCGAAGGCAGATTGCGCGGATCAAGCGTGGACACCGACGGCGGTGACACCTCGTCACCGGGCAGACGCAAGCGCTCTGCCTCGATGACCATTGCTCGATCCGACTGGAAATCGTAGGGAACGAACACGGAGCCTACGACGTCGTCCCCTTCGATCTGTACGAGCCAGTCGCGGGCGCTGCGATCGAGCCGTACCTGGTGTCCCTTGAGGTGCTGACCGACGGCGAACAGGTCCTCGACGACGAGATCGACCGAGCGAATTCGGTCGGCGGCGCCAGTCTCTGCGTCACCGCTGAGCGACAGGTCCAGCCACTCTTCCAACCGCACGGTCGTTGTGTTGCCCCTGATATGGAGGCCACGCGTCTCGGCAGGCTCGACAGCCGCTTCGCCGAGCGTCAGTACCCCGCGATCGAAATCCCAGGCCGCGTTCTCTGGCTTGTTGAACGCGAGCTGCCAGGCAATCTGATCGCCGGCCATGCCCGTCGACTCGATGGCGTCGGAGTCAGGAATGAAACGCAGATCGCCGCGCAGTGACATTGGCGTTTCGGCGGGTTTTCCGACCGGGTCAGGCAACAGCAACGCGAGGCCCTCGAGGTCCGAGTCGACCTCGATGGTTAGCGGCTCCTTCGGCTCCTGTTTGCCGCGCGGGAACAGTATGCGCGCTTCATACGGCGTCACGCCTTCGATGATGCCGTCCAGTGGTAAACCGAGCTCATTGACGATAGCCTCGGCTGTCGCGAGCCCGGTTGCGCTGGCTACCGTAAATACGCGCGGGTCCTCGTTCGGACCCAGGCGAATATCGATGTCCTGGCCGAGGAAGCGCGCACCGAGGTTGTCGCTGGTCAGCGTGTCGCGTGAGACCTGCAATTCGCCAATCAGGTCTGTGAGCGGCGCGGGGAATCCTTCGATGGCAAGCGAGCCGCTGTTGCTTCGCAAGACGCCGTCAATAGTCGTATCTCGCGCACTCTTGAGCGGCACGGTCAAGTCGAACTGGAACGTCGCGTCGCCATCCATGGTCAGGCGGTCGAGACTGCCGCCCATCAGGTTGTCGAGCGGGCTTTGCAGACCGTACTGACGGAAGGTCTCGAGTGTGCCCGTCGCAAGCGCCTTGATCGTGAGTACGCCCTCGCGCAGATTGGCGATTTCGACGTGGGAATCAACCGCAACGTTGCCGGCCGTCGTGACTCGATTACGCACGGAATAGAGCCGGGTATGGTCGAGGACGATTTCAACGTCGCCGCGCACGATGGCAGGCCACTGTGGCTGAAACTGCATCGTCAGCCCACGTACCGAACCCTCGACGAGCAGAGGTCCGTCGTCACCCTTGAAGAAGTTCTTGTCGACCGGTCCGCGCATACGCACGGTCCCGCGTGGAATCGAACCGGCGACCAATGCGTTCTCGAACCAGTTGCGCAGCTTGGGTTTCATGATCTTGAGCGGGAGATACGGGTACACGCTCGAGATATCGCCGATACTGTAGGTACCGTTGAAGTCGATCTCCGGGGCAGGCCGGTCCGCATAGAGAGACAGTTCGCCACTGCCGCGCATCTCCATGACTGGGGACGACAGGTAAACGCTGTCGGTCGTCAGGCGCGTCAGCTCGTCGCTGCTCCGCCAGATGAGCATGCCCTGTAATTCGTCGATCGGGATAGCCGTGGTCATGATGGCTGGCAGATCGAGCGACATGTTTGCGGAGTCGATCTCGATCCGTCCGCCGCTGAGGTCGCCGCGGATACGACCGGTGAAGCCGCGCAATCCCGGCCGCTTGTCGCCGGCTGCGAAGCCGACATCCTCGAGGTCAACAGATAGCTCGAAGTACCGATTTTCCTCATTAAGATTGGAGAAGGTAGCGTCAAGATCGCGCACGACGCCGCTCGGGCTGAACGCATCGAGCTGCGAGCGTTGCTCCTCTGTGAGTAGCGGCATCGCCATCGCCGCATCCGCAAGATGCAAATACGAGGCGCGCACATCGAGGATCGAGATCGCGCCGTCGGTACCGGTGCTTGCCTCAACACGAATCGACGATTCGGGCCATTCGTGGTCGGCCATCGTCAGCGTGAATTCTTCCGCCGCCGCAAGCCAGCCGTCTTCGGCAAGATCGAGCTCGAGGCGCCCAGAGGCGTCGAACGGCCTGTCCACCTCCAGGGCAATGTTCTCAAAGTCAAATTCGGCCGTTGCGCTGCGGAGCTCGCTTCCCGTAATCACGAGCGCCAGGTCGAGGTCTCCCCCGCCGGAATAAACCTCGCGCTCGGTGGCCCACTGCAGGTCCGACCAGCCGGCGAGGTCGATATCGTCAATATCGAGCGACATGTCCCAGCCGCGCTCCTCGTCCGGGAGGCTGAGAAGCTGCGTCGCCGACACCGTCATCTGCCGTCCGAGATCGTCGGGCAAACGCACGCTCGCGTCGAATGCAATACGTCTTTGATCGATGCTGACCTGGGCACTGCGCACCTGGAAGCGCCTCGGGCGCTGGTCGCCGGGTTGCAGGAAACGAATCTCGATGTCCTCGCCGACAATCTCCATGTCGAGCAGCCGCTGCGGCCCGCCGCGGTGTGCCTGAGCCAGGTCGCCGGGTTCCGTTCCCTGGATCCACCAGCCGCCGTCCTCGAGTTGGCGTACCTCGATCGCCGTGTCACGGATTCCTACGTGGTCGACAACGAATGATCGATCGAAGATGAGGTTCGTGAGCGAGACTCCGACGCTGACGACTTCTGCGGCGATCGCGCGCTTGTTGTTGTCGGGACGGATCAACTCTGTGTCGTAGAACTCCAGCTCCGGCCCGCTAAGACCCCACCGGGCGTCCATACCCGAGAACTCGACGTGCATGCCGATGGCGTCGCTGGCCCATATCTTGATCTCCTCCTGGTACTCCGGCAGTCGCGGCAAAAACAGGCGGAACAGTCCGACCGCAACCGCGAGAAGGATAACGACTGCCGCGGCGGTATAGGCGACGATCTTCAACAGTGTCCGGAGAAAGCGTTTCATCGCATCGATCGCCTACATCAGTACCACGTCGAACTGGTCCTGCTGATACAGGGACTCGGTCTGCAGACGAATTGACTTGCCGGTCTGTTCCTCCAGCTCCGCGAGGCTGTCAGCCTGTTCGTCGAGCAGCAACTCGATAACGTCTTCGTTCGCAAGCACCAGGGCTTCGTCGAACTCGAATTGGCGTGCCTGCCGGATGACTTCACGAAACACTTCGAAACAGACGGTCTCCGCAGTCATCACGAAGCCGCGCCCATTGCACGAGGGGCAGTCTTCGCACAACACGTGCTGCAGGCTCTCGCGGCTGCGTTTGCGCGTCATTTCGACGAGGCCGAGCGGCGACACCGGTGTAATCTGGTGGCGCGCGTGGTCGCGAGCCAACGCCTGCTCGAGGACCTGGAGGACGTTGTCGCGATGATCGGCCTCCTCCATGTCGATGAAATCGATGATGATGATGCCGCCGAGATTGCGCAGTCGCAGCTGACGCGCGATCGCGACCGCGGCTTCGAGGTTTGTCCTGTAGATCGTTTCTTCGAGATTGCGGTGTCCGACATAGCCGCCCGTATTGACGTCGATAGTCGTCATCGCCTCGGTCTGGTCAAAAATCAGGTAGCCACCCGATTTCAACGGTATGTTGCGATCCAGCGAGCGGCGAATTTCGTCCTCGATACCGTGCAGGTCGAAAATCGGTCGACGACGCTTGTAGAGTTCGAGCGCCGGACAGGTATCGGACAAGTAAGTTTCGGCAAATTCCAGCATGGTCTCGTAGTCGCTTTGCGAATCTATGAGCACCCGTTCGACGTCGACTGTCACCATGTCCCGCAGGACGCGTAGCGGCAGCGACAGGTCCTCGTGTACCAACGATTTTGCCGGACGCTTGCTGCACCGTTCCTGAACGACATCCCATAATTTCAACGAATATCGCAGGTCGGATTCGAGCGCCTCGCGGTCCATGCCTTCCGCAACGGTACGGACGATAGCGCCGCACTGAAGTTCTCGTTCAGCCAGCATCGCCTCGACCATCAGGCGGAGGCGCTCCCGTTCTTCTTCGTCCTCGATGCGCGCGGAAATACCGATCGTATTGCTGTGCGGCAGGAGAACCACGTGGCGTGACGGCAACGTAATGTAGGTCGTCAGCCGCGCACCTTTGTTGCCGAGCGGATCCTTGACGACCTGCACCATAATGTCTTCGCCTTCGCGCACGAGGTCGCGGATGCCCGGCACCTCGTCCCCGTTGCCGCCGTTCGGCTTGCGAGCAATATCGGACGCATGCAGGAACGCAGTCCGCTCCAGGCCGACGTCGATGAAAGCGGCCTGCATCCCGGGCAACACCCGCAAAACACGTCCCTTGTAGATGTTGCTGATCAGGCCACGGCGCGCAGCGCGTTCCACATAGACTTCCTGGAGCACCCCGTTCTCGAGCAACGCCGCCCGCACCTCGTTCGGCGTGACGTTGATCAGGATTTCCTCTTTAAGGGACTCGTCGCTCATGGCTTTTCGTTCTTCAGGACAGTCAGACCTGCCTCGTTCAACAGCTGCAGGGTCTCGAACACGGGCAGCCCCACCACGCCGGAGTAACTGCCGTCGATCCGCGTAACGAAAGCGCCGCCCAGTCCTTGGATGGCGTAGGCGCCTGCCTTGTCGCAGGGCTCTCCACTTTGCCAGTAAGCCAACGCCTCGTCCCGACGGATTTCGCGAAAATACACATCCGTCGTGGAGACTGCCGTTGCCGTACCGACCGACGTGCGCAGCGCAACGCCGGTTACGACCTGGTGCACCCTGTCGGACAGCAGGTCGAGCATTGCGAGACAATCGGCTTCGTCGAGAGGCTTGCCCAGTATCTGGTCGTCTGCGACCACGGCCGTATCGGCGCCAAGCACAAGGGCTGCGGGCCCGCGATCTGCCGCTTCAACTTTCGCCGATGCGAGTCGCAGGACCATTGCCTCTGCCGACTCGCCGGCGGCCGGCGTCTCGTCAACGTCGACCGCGCAGACACTGAATTCGAGGCGCAAAGCGCTGAGAATCTCGCGGCGGCGGGGCGATGTCGAGGCGAGCAACAGTCCGGAAGTGGAGTCCATGTCTATCGATCACGCGCGATGATAGGGGTGGCCGGTCTGCAATGACCAGGCGCGATACAACTGTTCGGCTAACAACACACGTACCAGGCCGTGCGGCAACGTCAGCGGCGAGAGCGACCAGGAGAAATCCGCGCGCTGCCTGCACGCTCCCGACAGACCATCCGGGCCTCCGATCACGAAACACAAGTCGCGTCCGTCCCCTTGCCAACCCGACAACTTGCCGGCAAGGCCCTTGCTGTCGAGTTGCCGACCGCGCTCGTCCAGCATTACAACTTGTTCGGCAGGCTCGAGCCTGGCAAGAATCGACTCTCCTTCGGCTTCCATTGCCTGACGCGATCGATCGTTCTTCCGGCGGCGCACCGTCGGTATGACATCGAGCCGGAATTTCCACTCGCGCGGCAGTCGCGTCGAATACTTGCCGAACGCGTCGTCCACCCACGACGGTTGACGGTCGCCAACCGCGAGCAATCGTATGTGCACGATTTATCCGTCGGAGGCCGTCGCGTCCCCTGTCGGGGAAATCGACCAGAGTTTCTCCAGGTTGTAGAACTCACGCACTTTGGGCAGCATGACGTGAACGAGCGTGTCCTGCAGGTCCAGCAGAACCCACTCTCCGCCGTCTTCGCCTTCGATACCGATGGGTCGATGACCGGCCTTTTTGGCCTTCTCGGCAACATTGTCGACCAGCGCCTTGACGTGCCGGTTCGATGTGCCGCTCGCGACGACCATGTAGTCTGTTACGGTGGTCATGTCCCGAACATCGAGACGCACGATATCCCTGGCCTTGACGTCGTCGAGCGCATCGACGACGAGGTTGGTCAAAGCTTCGCTGTTCATGCGTGGCTCTCGCGATTCATCAAGCGTCATTCTCCTTTGTACATTTCCGATTCAAGAATTTCATTGCGTACCGCATCGGGCATCAGGAATCTGGGATCCCGCCCGACGGCGATCAGGTCTCTTATCTCGGTTGACGCAATTTCGAGCTGCGTCACCGCATGTATGTGGATGCGACCATGCGTCGTCGTGTGCAGATCGCGAACCCGGTGCGTACCGCGCTCGCTGATCAGAGTGCCCAGTGCCCCGATGTCGGGCGCCTTCCACCCCGGCCGGTGAGCAACGACGATATGTGCCGTCTCGAGAATCTCCTCCCAGCGGTACCATTCCGGCAATCCGAGAAACGCATCCATTCCAACAATGAGACCCAGCGACCTGTCCGGAAATTCCGTCCGCAAGCCCGCCAGCGTATCGATCGTGTAGGATGGCCCGCCCCGCCGCAGCTCACGATCGTCGGCAATGAAGCCGGGCTGTCCCGCTATGGCTACCTCGACGAGGCGAAGGCGTTGCGCAGCCGTCGCGTAAGTGACGCCGCGATGTGGCGGATCGCCACACGGAATGAAGCGTACCTCTTCGAAGTCGAGCGCTTGCAGCATCTCGAACGCCGACCGCAGGTGGCCATAGTGAACCGGATCGAAAGTGCCGCCGAAAACACCGATCGGTCTCATGCGCGCGCCATCCCGACGACGATGTCGGCCGCCATCTGCCAGGGGTCGCCGTAACGCTGCCCCTTGGCCGCTGCGTCTGCGCGGCCGCTCGCCTTGAGCATGCGGTGGAAGTCCCCGTGCTGATGCCGGCCAATGCACGAACGCATGAGCCCCTGACGGTTGTTCCAGACGCGCGCCGCCTGCATGGCGCTGCCCAGGTCGGTGCCCTGGCGGACCGCATCGTCAAGCGTGGCAAGCGTACGCAATTCGCGAGTAAGTGCCCACACGACGATGACGGGCTCGACACCTTCGGCCCTGAGCCCACCCAGGATGCGCACCGCGCGCGGCGCATCGCCGGCCAGTGCCGCGTCCGCCAGTTTGTAGACATCATAACGGCTGCTGTTGGCGACGGCGTCATTCACGTCGTCGGCGGTCACCTTGCCTTCACCCAGCAACAGACGAAGTTTTTCGATCTCCTGTCCGGCGGCGAGCAGGTTGCCTTCGACACGATCGGCAATCAGGGCAACGGCATCACGATCAGGCTGCAAACCGGCTTCGCGCATGCGATTCGCAATCCAGCCCGGCAATTCGCGCAGGCCGATCGGCCAGATCTGCAAAGCGACGCCTGTCTTTTCAACCGCCTTGGCCCACTTGGATGCGGCAGCACTCCGATCGAGTTTGGGCGCCGTAACGATAAACAGCAGCTCTGGCCCTGCCTGCCCGACGAGGTCGACGATAGCCTGCCCACCGGTGCGACCCGGTTTGCCCGTCGGCAAGCGCAACTCGACGATTCGTTGTTCGGCGAACAACGACATGTTGCCGGTCGATGCCGTCAGCTGATTCCAGTCGAACCCTGTCGTCGCGACGTGCAACTCCCGGGTGCCGAAATTGCGCTCGCGAGCCGCCTTGCGGATTTCATCCAGCGCTTCCGCAACGAGCAGATGTTCATCACCGGTGACGAGGTAACAGGGAGCAAGCGAGTTCTTGAGGTGTGACGAAAGCTGGTTGGCGCGAATCTTCAAACAATCTGCTCCACGTGGATCGATTCGCCTTCGAGCAGCACCGGTATGCCATCTTTGACCGGATAGACCCGTTTGCCGTCTTCGGTCACCAGGGCCTCGGCCAACGGGGCATCGAGCCGCGTGCCCTCATGGGTTTCGACGTCACCGCTGGCGATCGCCGCGTTGATCGTCTCCAGCTTGTCTTTCTTTAGAATAGACAAGCCCTTATGAGTGACTGGGCAGCGCAGAATGGCAAGCAGGCGTTTATCCATGCTTCGTATTGTAGCGTTTCACATGGCCCTCAGCACGGCCGCAAGCTCGGTATTTCCGTGACGTTCAGCCGCCGCAATCAGGGCCGGAATGTCCTCGCGAAACGGCCGGAAATGGCCGTCCGCATGGTGTCCGCGCATCGTCACCTTGAGCGCCGTCAGCTCCTCACCGTGCTTCAGCGCATCGCGAATGTAGTGCTGTGCGAAAAACAGCGCATGATGGTTTTGCTCCCAGCCCAACATCCTGTTGAAGTACCAGGCCCAGGCCGCGACGGGATCGGGGTCTTTTTCGATCTCGGCGAACAGGTGACTGAAACCACCTTCTCGATTGTCGCGGCTCACAAACCCGTAAGCGTGGCCAAGCGTATTGACGCGGTGCTTCTCGATATCTCCACTGATCTCGTCGGCAGATCTTTGAAGTGGCGCCGGAATACCGACCTCGTCGAACAGGTCGTACGGCTCGATCAGGCTGCCCAGTAACGAGAACCAGGCGAACCAGAGATACATCTGCACGAAGCTCGCGAGCATCGAGGGCAAGGTACCACTCAGGTAGACGAGCCAGCCCGCAACCTGCAAAAAAACGATCGCGATCCAGAGCGTGCCACCGCAGCGCTCGATCAGCTTGAAGATTGCGACGGGATTGATGCTCTGCAATGGCGATCGCGTCACCGCGAGCACGGCAAGTGAAGCAGGGAATATCAGGCATACGATGACCGAGACCGCGCTCGCCCACGCCAATCCTAACTCGTTGCCTGCCGCGGAAACCAACCATCCGGACAACAGAACCAGTGCGACAGGGAAGAGGTTCCAGCCGTCGCCGAACGGACTGAAGAACTCTATCCCCGGGGTCTCGGGTTCCTTTCCTCGGGCACGTGCCTCAAGAACCATCATCGAGAAACGCACCAGGCCGAAAAGCACAAACAGCATCAGGAACAGGCCAAGCAGCCCGCCCCACGCGGCAAAAGAGACGAGCAACCAGAAGACCACGAGGGGCACCAGAACGGCCGTCGACGTTAACGGATAGACTATTGCCTGGATGATCCTAGCGGGCGTCATCGTCGCTCTCTTCCGTGCCAGGCACAGGATCATAGCCCGACCCACCCCAGGGGTGACAGCGGCCAATGCGCCTGGCGGCAAGCCAGCTCCCTTTCAGTGCCCCGTGCACTTGCAGCGCTTCTATCGCATAACTCGAACAGGTAGGTTGGAAGCGACACCTGGTGCCGAGCCACGGAGAGATTGCGACACGATAGAAACGGACGAGCAGAATCAGCGGTACGGCGAATGCCCGGCTGATCGCGTTGGGCATGTCAGGCGGCGGCCTCCGCAGCGAAACCGCGTATGGCCTCCAGCATCGAGCCAAGTCCATTGCTGCGGGTCGGACTCAAGTGATTCTGCAGCTGTAGCGCCTCGACGAAATCGGGCGGCGTGTCGAGAATGTCCTGTGGATCGCGACCGCTGTAAAGCCGGAGCAGAATCGCGATCAGGCCCGAGACGATAGCTGCATCGCTGATCGCTTGAAAATGCAGGCGGCCATCGCGCTTCTCGGATACAAACCACACCTGCGATTGGCAGCCACGAATGCGATTGTCGTCGTTGCGCAGCTCGTCGGGAAACTCGGGCAGGCGCCGACCGAGATCAATGATGTACTGATAGCGATCCATCCAGTCATCGAAGAGCGAAAACTCCTCGACGATCTCACGCTGTGCGGCCTGAACCTCGCTGCTCATCACTTCACCCGGCGCGACGCCAGGTCGTACCGCCCTCACCGTCCTCGATGATGACTCCGGCTTCCTTCAGCTGGTCGCGAATTGCGTCGGCGGCTTGATAGTCTTTCGCGGCACGCGCCTCGTCGCGCTTTGCGATCATTGCCTCGATTTCGGCGGCCGGCACGTCACCCTCTACATGCCCGGCAAACCACTCTTCAGGGTCGTGCTGCAACAGGCCCATCAGGTCACCGGCCGCGTACATTTGCGCGGCGAGCGTCTCGATCTCGGCCGGATCATCTGCCTTGTTCAGGGCGCGTGCAAGCGCGAAGAACTCTGCCATTGCCTTCGGCGTATTGAGATCATCCTCGAGCGAAGCAATCAGGGCATCCGGCACGTCAACGGAACGGCGGGCATCGTCTGATACTTCGATCCCGCGTACTGCGCCATAAAGGCGATCCAGCATACGACGCGCCGACTCGATCGTCTCGGCCGACCAGTCAAGCGGCTGGCGATAGTGTGCGCTGAGCAGTGCAAGACGAATCGCTTCACCGGGGATGGTCTTGACCAGGTCGTGCACGAGCAACACGTTGCCGAGCGATTTCGACATCTTGGTCTGGTCGATAGACAGGAATCCGTTGTGTAGCCAGTAGCGCGCAAACGGAGCGCCGCCGTGAGCGCAACTCGATTGTGCGCACTCGTTCTCATGATGTGGGAAAACGAGATCCTGCCCGCCGGCATGAATGTCTATCGTTTCCCCGAGGTGCTTCTCAGCCATCGCCGAGCACTCGATATGCCAGCCCGGGCGCCCGCGGCCCCAGGGCGAGTCCCAGCCCGGTTGCTCGTCGGTCGAGGGCTTCCACAGCACGAAGTCTTGTGCTGCTTTCTTGTAAGGCGCCACCTCGACCCGCGAACCCGCAATCATCTCGCGAAGGTCGCGTTTCGACAGCTCGCCGTACTTCGGGTGTGATTCGACGTCGAACAGCACGTGACCTTCTGCCTCGTAAGCATTGCCGGCCTCGATAAGCCTGCCGATCATCGCGATCATGACGTCGATGTGCTGCGTCGCGTAAGGCTCGACGTCAGGGGGCTCCACGCCAAGTGCGCCCATGTCTTCGTTGTAGATCTTCGCGTACTTCGCCGTGATCGTCTCGATCGATTCGCCGGTCTCATGCGATGCGGCAATGATCTTGTCGTCGACATCCGTGATGTTGCGCGCGAACGTGAGCGCGTAGCGACGCCTGAGCAGGCGCGCCAAAAGGTCGAACACGACCGCCGGTCGGGCGTTTCCGATATGCGCGTAGTTGTAAACGGTGGGTCCACACAGGTACATCGTCACCCGACCCTCGATGAGAGGCTCGAAGGGGACTTTCTTGCCCTGGAGCGTGTCGTGCAGCTGTATGGTCATCGTGTCTGGTGCCTGTCGGCTAAAGGACGCAATCATAGCAATATTGCGGGGGACCGCTACGTCAGGAAGCCATCGCGGCTATTTCCACGTATACTTCCGGGCCCCGGTTTCTCCGAGATTCAAAAATGTCTGTCGCCCCGGTCAAATTTCAAGCCCGCGAGACGATCGAGCAGGTCGAGGAAGGCAGCGACCTCGCGCCCAAATTCGACGACCGCGGTTTGATCACGGTTGTCACGACCGATGCCGACAGTGGCGAGGTTCTGATGCAGGGCGTCATGAACGCCGAGGCGCTGCAACTGACGATCGCCACGGGTGAAGCTCATTACTGGAGCCGCAGCCGCAGGGTCTTGTGGCACAAAGGCGCGACCAGCGGGCTCGTGCAGACGGTGCGCGAGCTCCTGATTGACGACGATCAGGACTGCGTCTGGCTTCGCGTCGATGTCGCCGGCGGCGCAAGTTGCCATGTCGGGTACCGCTCATGCTTCTATCGCAAGGTGCCGGTTGCCGGCGATTTCGAGGCGAAACAGGCTCAGGGTCACGTCCGGCTCGAATGGACCGAGACCGAAAAAGTCTTCGATCCCGACGACGTTTACGGCGACGCACCGAATCCGACGATACTCTAAGGGCGCTACCGCCCGCCTGCTTTTTCAACAGGCTGCTAGTCTCCGGCGACGTAGACGCGGTACGCCCACGGCTCCAGCGTCAGTTCGAAGTCGGAAGCGATACTGACAGTCTGCGATGAGAAGAACTCCGTGTAATCGCCCTCGAAAGGCGCCTCGGAAAACGTGATCGTCTGCGGCGCCGCCGAGAAGTTTATCGCGACGAATACCTTGTCGGTTTCGTTTCCCCGTACGAAGCTGAAGACATGGTCGGGCTGCGTGTTCCAGGCGCGGATCATGCGGGCGCCGGCACTACCGTTCCACAGCGCCGTGTTGGACTTGCGCAGCACCAGCAACCGACGGTAGAGGTCGCCGATCGAATGCGCCTGCCACTCGATCGGATCCTTCTCGAAGAACTCGAGCTGCTTCGCATTGCCGGCTTCCTGGCCGTTGTAGATCAGCGGCATTCCCTCGCCCACGAACGAGAGCACGATCGCGGCCTCCAGCCCGTCGCCGAAACCATCGAACATCGTGTAGTCCCATGAGTTGATGTCGTGGTTGCTGATGAACGTCATCCGATAGGCATCATGCGGCCAGGCACTCTCGTTGTGCGAGTAGTAACCGAACAGCGCACCCATGCCACCTTCTTCGTTGACGACCTTGTGTACGGCTTCGTGCCACGACCACGCATAGGTCATGTCGAATGCATGAGCGTGCAGGTCGCGTGCCTCCCACTCGGCCAGCATGAAGACGGGCTTGATCGCGTCGAGTTCGCGGCGCACGTTGTTCCAAAACTGCAGCGGCACGAAACCGGCAACGTCGCAGCGGTAACCGTCTATGCCGACCTCCCGTACCCAGTACTTGAGCGCCTCGGTCATGTATTCGCGCACGCCCGGCTCGCTGAAATCCAGGTCAATAATGTCGGACCAGTCGTACCACGGTGTAGGTCGGAAATCGCCGCGGAAATCACGCTCGTACCATTCCGGGTGGTCGAAATGCAGCGGATTGTCCCACGCGGTGTGATTCGCAACCCAGTCGATAATGACGTACATGCCGAGTTCGTGTGCTGCGTCGACAAACCCTTTGAAATCGTCGAGCGTTCCGAACTCGGGGTTCACGCCATAGTAGTCCTTAACCGAGTACGGGCTGCCCAGCGTCCCCTTGCGGTTTTCTTCGCCGATCGGGTGAATCGGCATGAGCCACAGGATATCCACGCCGAGTTCACTGAGGCGCGGCAATTCCTGTATTGCCGCTTCGAACGTGCCCTCCTCCGTGAACTGCCGCGTATTGATCTGGTAGATCGTGGCATTCTTTGACCACTCCGGATGAGCAACCTTGATGTACGGCTCTGGCTCGTGAGGATTCCTGGATTCCGCGCCTCCGGGAGCCTGCTGGCACGCGGCCAGGAATCCTGCGATAGCCAGAAGTGTCGCGGCACTGCGCCACAGTCGTTTCAAATACATCTCAGAACCTCCCTTCGGAATCTTGACGACGCTTGTCTCGAAGACGACGCGCTGCGGGCTGTGGCTGGCGATAGGCGATTGCCCGGGCCTGCAACGTGTATTCGATCGTTCCGATCATCCACAGGAAGTACCCTACCAGCTCGATAAACTCTTCCACCGCGAGCTTGATGACCCGCCGGTAATCGTCGCCGAGGATCGACATCCATAGTGGTTCGTGTCCGACGAGGCGTACGAAAGCGAACAGGATAACGGCACCGGCGAACATCAGCGTCAGCCCGGGCGAGGGCCACAGCCTTGCAAGGGCGATCTGCAATCGGCGCCGGTGGCGGTAGGTATAGGCGATGACGAGTGCGCCGACGATCGCGATCATGACCTGCCAGAAGTTGTCAGCAATGTAACGATCGAAAAAATAGTCTAGCTCACGAATGAAGAACGCCAGCGCCAATCCGCCAAACGGAAACGCCAACGGTCTCTGGCTCGGACAACGCCAGGCAACCCAGGCCATGAGGCCGCCGCAGGCTACGAGCACGATCGCCTGGATCATCTCGACTGGCGAATACTCGCTCGTGCCGTATACATCGGAGGGGTCCACGAGAATATGGAGCCTGAGGCTGCCCGGCGACGAGAGTTCAAGCGCCGTCAATGCCCACGTAACGAATGCGATCGCGATGAAGTAGACGAGGTAGCGCAGCAAGGCCATGCCAAACTATACACCGGCGCGTGGTCAAACCCTCAAGGCAAATGCCGGCAGGTCATCTTCGTATATAAGACCATGATTTAGAAGAAATTCCCGCGCATCTTCCGCGTCACCTTCGAACCACGCACGCGTACTCCCGAGGCGAAAACTGTAGCCCCAGGCATCCATGTCCTGCATCAACCGTGCGCGCCCGGCGCCCTCGACGAAATCGGCCAGCAGCACCTGCAGGTAACAGACAGCGGTTTCTTCGAGATCATCCCCGCCAGCGTCCCGATCGAGCCCAGCGCGGCGGCGTTCGTCCATGCAAATGATGTGGCAGGTCTCGTGCAGGAACGAATGCACGGGCGTATCTTCCCGGACAAATACCTTGCGACCGATGACGCCGGCCTCCGAATCGCCCCAGAAGCTGCCCGGGATCTCCGTCTCCCAGGACTCGAGGCAAAGCTCGAGACCGAAGCGATCCAGAAGACCGGTCAGAACAACCGTGCCAACGTCGGCGACAGTGAGAACCCGGTTCAAAGTGTCGAGATCTGTTTGAGTACGATGCGTACGAGATCGTCGACGATCGCTTCGCGCAACTGCGATTCCTCTCGCGCCTTGCCCAGTACGAGCGTCGAGTCGTACGTGTAGTCCCTCGTCAGGGTCAGCGTTTGCGATTCGAGCAGGTTCGCTGTCCCCGTGTCGAGCGCGTACCGGATCGTGTAGTAGACCTCATATTCGGTCGGCACATTGCGAGCCGATACCGAGAGGACACGCTGGTCCGTATCGTCGTAGGAGATCGTAAATGTCGCCGTCGCGCTGGCCGGTGAATCGACTACATCGACACCCGCAGCACGCAGTGACGCATGGAGCTCCCGGTAGAATGCACTGTGCCGGTCCGCCGTGGAGATATAGGTTCGTTCCATGGCTGCCGGCGTTGTCAACGCTCCCTGCAGCTGGAACCCGCAGCCCGCGAGCAACGCCAAGGATACGAATGCCGTAATTCTAGACAACGACGTTGACCAGACGACCGGGAACGACGATGACTTTGCGGACTGGCTTGTCCTCGACAAAGCGCCGCACGTTTTCGTCCGCCAGGGCGAAACCTTCGATCGCGTCCTTACCGGCATCAGCCGGTACCGAGACCCGGCCACGCAATTTGCCGTTCACCTGGACGACCAGCTCGATCATGTCGAGTTCGAGCGCGGATTCGTCGAACGCCGGCCAACGTTCGTCGATGAGCGCCGTTTCGTGGCCGAGCATACGCCACAACACATGACAAATGTGCGGCGTCATCGGCGACAACATCAGGACGACCGACTCGAGCGCCTCGCGCTCGACCGCCCTGCCCTGTTCCGAGGCATCGTCGAACCGGTTGACTGCGTTGATGAGTTCCATTGACGCTGCGACGGCCGTGTTGAAACTCGAACGGCGGCCTATGTCGTCGGAGATCTTGGCAATCGTCTGATGCGTCTTGCGACGCAACGCTTTCTGGCTCTCATCAAGTATGTCATTGCGCACAGCCTCGACCGGGCCGGCAGCCGCATGATCGACAACGGCCGTCCAGAAACGCTTGAGAAAGCGATAGCTGCCCTGGACGCCGTCGTCCGACCATTCTAGAGACTGCTCCGGCGGCGCCGCGAACATCATGAACAGCCGCACCGTGTCCGCGCCGTAGCGCTCGATCAGTTCCTGCGGATCGACCACGTTGCCCTTGTTCTTGGACATCTTCGCACCGTCCTTGAGCACCATGCCCTGCGTCAGCAGGTTGGTGAAGGGCTCGGAGACGTCCGTCAAACCTTCGTCACGCATTACGCGCTGAAAGAACCGCGAGTAAAGCAGGTGCAGGATCGCGTGTTCGACGCCGCCGGTGTATTGATCGACCGGCGTCCAGTACGCAGCGCGATCATCGAGCATGGCCGAGTCGCTGTCGGGGCATGCATAGCGCGCGAAATACCAGGACGACTCGACAAACGTGTCGAACGTGTCCGTTTCGCGCGTGGCGTCCCTGCCACACTTCGGGCAAGCAACGTTGACGAATTCGGGAATATCCTTGAGCGGCGACCCCGTGCCCGTTACCTTGACGTCCTCGGGCAACACGACGGGCAGGTCCTCTTCCGGAACCGGCACCGCGCCACAATGGTCGCAGTAGATAATCGGAATTGGCGCGCCCCAGTACCGTTGTCGCGAGACACCCCAGTCGCGCAGGCGATAGTTGACCGTGCGGCGGCCGCGGCCGGTACCCTCGAAATGTTCGGCAATGGCGTTGAACGCCGCATCGAAATCCATGCCGTCGTACTTGCCGGAGTTTACGAGCACGCCTTTGTCGACGAACACCTGTTCCTGTATGTCGATTTCGCTGCCGTCGGCCGGCGCAATGACCTGCCTGATGGGCACGCCGTGCTTCTTCGCAAACTCCCAGTCGCGCTCATCGTGGCCGGGCACGGCCATGACCGCCCCCGTGCCATAGCTCATCAGGACGAAGTTTGCGACCCACAGCGGAACCTCCTCCTCCGTCAGCGGATGAATCGCGGAGATGCCGAGCGGCATGCCTTTCTTCTCCATCGTCTCGAGCGTTGCTTCCGCGGCGTCGGTCTGCACACACTCCTCGATGAATGCGGCGATCTCGGCACTGGATTCGGCGGCTTTCGCGGCTAAGGGATGCTCGGCGGCAACGGCCATGTACGTAACGCCCATGAGCGTGTCCGGCCGCGTCGTGTAGACCGTCAGCGGCTCGTCCTCGCCCTCGACGTCGAATGAGAGTTCCACACCCTCGGAGCGACCAATCCAGTTGCGCTGCATCGTCTTGACCGAGTCCGGCCAACCCGGCATACGATCGAGTTCGTCAAGCAGTTCGTCAGCATATGCCGTCGTCTTCATGAACCATTGCGGAATCTCGCGCCGCTCGACAAGCGCATCTGAGCGCCAGCCACGTCCATCAATGACCTGTTCGTTCGCCAGCACGGTCTGGTCGACCGGGTCCCAGTTGACGACCGAATTCTTGCGATACACGAGGCCCTTCTCGAACATCTTTGTGAATAACCACTGCTCCCAGCGGTAGTACTCGGGACGGCAGGTCGTGATTTCGCGCGACCAGTCATAGCCGTAGCCCAGCCTGTCGAACTGGCCGCGCATTTCGGCGATATTCTTGTAGGTCCACTCCGCCGGTGGCACGCCGTGCTTGATCGCCGCATTCTCGGCCGGCATGCCGAACGCGTCCCAGCCCATCGGCTGCAGCACGTGCTTGCCCTGCATGCGCTGGTAGCGCGCGATGACGTCCGAAATCGTGAAAACGCGGACATGCCCCATGTGAAGCTTCCCGCTCGGGTACGGAAACATCGTGAGGCAATAGAATTTGTCCTTGTCCGGATCTTCGTCGACCTCGAAGCTTCGGGCTTCGTCCCAGTATTCCTGGGCTTCCTGCTCGACCACTTCGGGCTTGTACAGCATGCTCATGGGGTTTTTTTGTCGTTCGGAATCGAAACCCGGAAGGGTATCAGAGGCTGGCGCGATTGCGAATCCGGAAGAAACCGAGAATTGCAAAGCAGAGACCGATGATCAGCCAGTTGCCGGCGCCCGCATACGGTGTCAGTCCCTTCATAGGCACGACGTCCGCGGTCATGAACTCCGGCTCGAACTGCTTGCCGGCCTGCAACAGCTCGCCTTCGGGACCGATGAACGCACTGATGCCTGTATTCGTGGACCGTATCGTCGGACGACCGAACTCGAGAGATCGCATGCGGGCGATCTCGAGATGCTGATGCGGCGCGATCGAATCGCCGAACCAGGCGTCATTGCTGACGTTGACGAGGATGCCTGCATCGGGCAGCGCGTAGCGTTGCTCGGCACCATAGGCATCCTCGTAGCAGATGGCCGTACCGAACTTCGTGCCGTCAGCCGACGTCAGCAACGGCTGCACGTCGTCGCCCTTCGCGAGGTCGGAATGCGGCAGATTCTGCATCCTCATCCACTTTCGCACGCTGGGCGGCACCGGGAAGTACTCTCCGAAAGGTACGAGGTGACGCTTGCGGTAGTACTGGCGTTCGCCGGCGCCAAGCAACAATACGCTGTTGAAGATTCGCCCCTCGACACTTCGCTCGAAACTGCGCTCGAGGATACCGAGAATGACCGTCTGGCCACGAACACGCGCATCACGTTCGATACGGGCAAGAAAGCTCTCGACCTGATCGTCGAGCGCCGGAATCGCTACTTCCGGCCATAGCACGATGTCGCTGTCGGCGGCGCGGACCGTGGCGCCCAAGTAGTGCTCCATAATCGGCCGCAGCTGGTCTCGGTCCCACTTCTTGTCCTGCGACACACCGGCCTGAACGATCGTCGCGCGTAGCGCTTTACCGTCCGGTTCGTACCAGTCGACTTGCGCGAGCGCGCCGCCGACCATCCAAGGCATCAGGACCAACGCAACACCGCCGATGCGGCCACGAAGCGACTGTGCCATCAGTGTCGCAATGGCAGCTGCGGCGCTCAGCACGACCATGAACGAAACGCCATAGACGCCGATCACGGGCGCCCAGCCTGCGTAGGCCGTATCGATCTGGCCGTAGCCGAACGCCATCCATGGGAAGCCGGTCAACACCCAGCCGCGCAGCCACTCGACGATGACCCAAGCGGCTGGCCCGACAGTTGCCAGCAACCAGGGCTCGCCCTGCGACAACCGGGCAATTAGCCAGCCACCCAGTGAGGTAATCACAGCCATGATCAGCGCCAGACCGACCATCAGCAACAGCGCGATCCAGAGCGCTGCGTTGCCGAAAACGTGCACCGAGATGTAGATCCAGTAGGTACCGGTCAGAAACAGTCCGAAGCCGTACCAGAACGCGTGCGCTGCGGCGTCTCGCGGCGAAACTGTCAGGCAGATGTACAGCAGTGGTATCAGTAACAGCGGCGCGACGATCGGCCAGCTGAAAGGCGCGAATGAGAGCGTGGTCGCCGCGCCGATGACGAAAGCGATGAGTCGACTCAGTACCGGCTTGTCCGCCGGGACCAGGAAGATCGGATGGATGTCTTTGGATGCCAACGAGTCAGCCGCTGACTCGTTGGACCTGCAGCGCGTCGATGCGCCGTTTGTCCGCCTTGGTGACGGCGAACTCAAAGCCGCCGAAGTGAATCTTCTCGCCGCGGCGCGGCAGGCGGCCCAGCTCGTGCATGACGAGACCACCGATCGTGTCGTATTCCTCGTCCAGGAGCGCGCACTCGAAGTACTCGTTGAAGTCCTCCACGCGCGTAAGGGCGCGCACGGCGAAACTCGGCTTGCCGTTGCGGTCGCCGTCAGGACGAATGAACTCGGCTTCCTCGTCGTCGTGCTCGTCCTCGATTTCGCCGACGATTTCCTCTAGTACGTCCTCGATCGTCAGCAGACCGGCGACGCCGCCGTATTCATCGACGACGATGGCCATATGATTGTGGCTGGCACGGAACTCCTTGAGCAATGCGTTCAGTCGCTTCGACTCGGGGATAACCGCAGCCGGTCGCAGCAGTTTGCGAATCGATATCTCGTCGTCGCTGCCGAAATACCGCAACAGATCCTTGGCAAGCAGGACACCGAGCACTTCGTCCCTGTCTTCCCCGATGACCGGGAAGCGGGAATGGCCGGACTCGACGATGATCTTAAGCGTCTTGTCGAACTCGTCTTCGATGTCAATGACGACCATCTGCGAACGCGGGATCATTACGTCCCGGACCTGGGTCTCGGAAACTTCGAGTACCCCGGTGAGCATGCTCTTTTCCTCGGCGTCGAGTTCGACTTCCGATTCTATGAAGGTCTGGATTTCGTCTCGGCTCCAGGGTTCGCCACTGAACGCGCGGCGGATGCGCGCGACCAGGCCGGGGGCGCCCGGGCCGCTGGTACTGGGAGGTTTTTCGTTCATAGTCGTGTCATTCTATCAGCAATGCGCGGGCTCTTTATAAGGGTCCCGGAGCCCATGCTCCGTCAGGATTTCCGTTTCCATACCTTCCATTTCGGCGGCTTGCGGTTCTTCTTGATGGTCGAAACCCATCAGGTGCAGAGTGCCGTGAACGAGCATGTGCGCCCAGTGATCCGCCGGCCGCTTGCCCTGCGCTTTTGCTTCTTCTACAACGACTTCCGCACACACGACGATGTCGCCGAGCGGAACCGGTTCCCCGGCGGGCAGGCCGTCGATCGGCCCGGTCGGAAAAGAGAGCACGTTGGTCGGTCTGTCGCTGTCGCGGAACTCGCGGTTCAGCGCCTGGATCTCGTCCGCGCTCACGATACGCACGGAGACCTCGTGATCGCGGGATTTGCCGGCGGCCATGACCGCACGGGTGACCCAGGCGTCGATGTCGTCGGCTTCGGGAATCGTGTCGTTGCTACAGGCCAGCTGAACGTCAACCAGAACGTTCATTGTCTTCGTAGGCTTTCACGATACGCTGCACGAGATGGTGACGCACGACATCCTTGCGCGAGAAATAGGTGAAAGCAACGCCGTCAACATCAACCAGGACTTCGGTGGCGTTCTTGAGGCCCGACATCTGGCCGTTCGGCAGATCGACCTGTGTGATGTCGCCCGTCACGATCGCCCGCGAACCAAACCCGATACGCGTCAGGAACATCTTCATTTGCTCAACGCTCGTATTTTGCGCCTCGTCGAGAATCACGAACGATTCATTCAGCGACCGGCCACGCATGAACGCGAGCGGCGCGATTTCGATGACGTTTCGTTCGATCAGGCGCGTAACTCGCTCAGCGCCTATCATGTCGTAAAGCGCGTCGTACATCGGCCGCAAATAAGGATCGACCTTCTGCGACAGATCGCCGGGCAGGAAACCGAGACGCTCACCGGCTTCGACAGCCGGTCTGACCAGTACGATACGTCGAATCTGCTCCGACTCGAGCGCATCGACGGCGGCGGCGACGGCAAGATAGGTCTTGCCGGTGCCTGCGGGTCCGATACCAAAGGCAAGGTCGTGTTCGCGAATACTCTTTATGTAGGCAGTCTGGTTGGCACCGCGCGGACGAATCAGCTTGCGACGCGTCTGGATCGTAACCTCTGCGCCGTCGTCTTCGTTCGCCGGTACATTGATGTCATCCGCATCGTCCATGAAAGACTCCTGCAACAGCATGTGCACGCGTTCCGGATCGAGCCGCTCGTGATCGGTCATTTCGAACAACTTCGACAACACGTCTCCGCCGACCTCTGCCGCTCCGGGGAGTCCGGTAATTCGGAAACGGTTGCCGCGACTCGCGATTTCGACATTTAGGCGGCGTTCGATTTGCCGCAGGTGTTCATCAAACTGACCGCAAAGATTGGCAAGGCGGTTGTTATCGGCGGGCTCGAGGACTACGTCTCGAGAAATCTGGACAGCACTCAAAATCTGTTTTCGAAACCTCTGCGCAGGAAAGCACCCATCAGGACGACAGGAGAAGCACCGGAAGCGGCGACAAATCTATTTCGGCAATAGATCATTGACCACGAGACTACGCGGCAGCCTTGCTGTCTGCAAGTCGCCCGCGTAGCGAATTGGGCAGCGCCTCGGTAATTTCTACGTCAACGAACTCGCCGATTATTGACGGATCGGCGTCGAAATTGACCCAGCGCATGTTCTCGGTTCGGCCCGATACCTGCCTGTCGCTCTTCTTCGAGACCTTCTCGACGAGAACGCGCTGAGTTGTGCCGATCATGGCGCGGCTGATTTCCATCGCCTGCTGACTGATGCGGGCCTGCAGAATCTTGAGGCGCTCCTTTTTCACTTCGAGCGGCGTATCGTCGACAAGCGTTGCCGCCGGCGTGCCGGGCCGGGCACTGTAGATGAAGCTGAAAGACTGGTCGAAACCGATCTCGGCGACAAGGTTCATCAGCTTCTCGAAGTCGCTGTCGGTCTCACCCGGAAAACCAACGATGAAATCGGAACTCAGCGAGATGTCAGGACGCGCGTGGCGCAGCTTGCGAATCTTCTGCTTGTACTCGAGGATCGTGTGACCGCGCTTCATCGCGGCGAGTACCCGATCGGATCCGTGCTGCACGGGCAGGTGGAGGTAGTTCGCGAGCTTGGGCACCTCAGCATACGCCTGGATCAGGCTGTCCGTGAACTCGACAGGATGTGAGGTCGTGAAGCGGATGCGATCGATGCCCTCGACGGCCGCGACATAGTAGATAAGTGTTGCGAGATCGGCGATCTCGCCGTCATGCATCGGACCCCGATACGCGTTGACGTTCTGGCCGAGCAGATTCACTTCGCGAACGCCCTGGTCCGCAAGGCTGGCGACTTCGGCGATCACGTCATCCAAGGGGCGGCTGATCTCCTCGCCGCGCGTGTACGGCACAACACAGAAGCTGCAGTATTTGCTGCAACCCTCCATGACCGACACGAATGCCGTCGGCCCGTCTGCTCGTGGTTCGGGCAACCGATCGAACTTTTCGATCTCCGGGAACGAGACATCGACGATAGATGAAGATTTCCTCCCTGCGTCGGCAATCATCTCCGGCAGACGGTGCAGCGTCTGCGGACCGAATACGACGTCGACGAACGGCGCACGCTTCGTGATGCCCTCACCTTCCTGGCTCGCGACACAGCCACCCACACCGATCATGATGTCCGGGTTTTTCTCCTTGAATGCACGCCAGCGGCCGAGTTCGGAGAACACTTTCTCCTGGGCCTTCTCACGGATCGAACACGTATTCACAAGCAACAGGTCTGCGCTGTCGGGCGAATCGGTCAGCTCATAGCCATGCGACTCACGCAACACGTCCGCCATCTTTTCCGAGTCATACTCGTTCATCTGGCAGCCCATTGTCTTGATGTACAGCTTCATAGCGCGTTACTTGATAAAGCCCATGCTCTCCAGTTTGACGAGAATCCGGTGCGCTGCAAGGTCGGGCGACAATTCGGTCGTATCAATGACCATTTCCGCATTCTCGGGCGTCTCGTACGGATCGCTGATGCCCGTGAATTCCTTGATCTTTCCAGCACGCGCCAGCGCGTAGAGGCCCTTGCGATCGCGCTGTTCGCACACCTCGAGCGGCGTTGCTACGTGAACTTCGAGGAACCCTCCCAGCGGTTCGATCATCTCACGCACGATGCGTCGCGTGTGCGCGTAAGGCGCAATCGGCGCGCAGATCGCGATGCCACCATTTTTTGTAATCTCGCTTGCAACGAACCCGATACGCTGGATGTTGAGGTCGCGGTGTTCCTTCGAGAAGCCGAGTTCGCTCGAGAGATTCTTGCGTACGATGTCGCCGTCGAGGAGCGTTAGCGGGCGGCCGCCAATTTCCATGAGCTTGGCCATCAGCGCATTCGCGATCGTCGACTTGCCGGAACCCGACAGGCCGGTGAAGAACACCGTGAAACCCTGTTTATTGCGCGGCGGATGCGTACGCCGGAGTTCGGCAACAACGTCCGGAAACGAAAACCATTCGGGAATCTCCAGCCCTTCCTGCAGGCGGCGGCGGAGTTCCGTGCCCGAGATGTTGAGCACATGGTCGTCGTCGCTCTTGTCGTCGATCGGGATGTACTGCGCCTTGTTCTCGGCGTAGACCATCATGCGGAAAGGCACCATTGAAATATCAAGCTCGTCGGCGTACTCCATGAGCAGATCCTGAGCGTCGTACGGACCGTAGAAGTCCTCGCCAGCGGAGTCCTTCCCGGGGCCCGCATGGTCACGGCCGATGATGATGTGCGTGCAACCGTAGTTCTTTCGGATGATCGCGTGCCACATTGCCTCGCGCGGCCCGCCCATGCGCATCGCCAGCGGCAACAGCGACAGCGACGTCGTCTGCTCGGGATAGTAGTTCAGGATATGCTCGTAGCAACGCACTCTGGTGTAATGATCGACGTCGCCCGGCTTGGTCATGCCGACGACCGGGTGAATCAACAGGTTCGCCTCGGCCTCGCGGGCTGCCAGATGCGAAATCTCCTGGTGCGCCCGGTGCATCGGGTTGCGGGTCTGGAACGCGACGACCTTGCGCCAGCCGAGCTTCTTGAAGCGAGCACGCACCTCTGCCGGGCTCTCGCGAAGGTGTTTGAAGTCATAGTGTATCGGTGCCTCGATACCGGTCAGCTTGCCGCCAACATAGACGGGGCCCGCGATGCGATTGAGGTAGTGTACGGCAGGATGTTTTTCGTCCGTGGTGCCAAACACACCCCTGGCTTCTGCATCCTTGTCCGGGGTCCAGATGTCACCGACCTCGAGCGTCGCGATGATGACGCCTTCGAGATCCCGCAACGCGATGTGCTCGCCCGATTCGAGGCCGGCCGCAAACTCCTCACTGACGTCGAGCGTGATCGGCATCGGCCACAGCACGCCGCTCGTCAGGCGCATCCCGGCGATGACGGCGTCGTAGTCGTCTTTGTTGAGAAAGCCCTCGAGCGGCGAGAACGCACCGTTCAACAGCATTTCGATATCACAGAGCTGTCGCTCCGTCAGGTCCCACGACGGGTAGTCGCCAGCGCTTTTCTTGGCAGTCTCTGCCGCGCCGTTGTTGAGATAGAGGTTCTTAAGCTCGCCGCCATGCGGCTCCTTGAACGCGCCCATTATGTAAATCCTTGTAGTCCAATATTGAGAAAGCCGCGCAGACGAAGATCGCCCCGCGCGGCTTACGAAAAACAAATTGTTGTTTCAGCTCCTAGAACGGAATGTCGTCGTCAAAGTCGTCGGGACCGGGTTGCGGGGGCGCATTGCCACCGCCACTTTTCTGACCGCCGCCGCCGAAGGATCCTCCTCCGCCGCCGCCACCGCGGCCCCCGAGCATCTGCATCTCGTTGGCCCGAATCTCGGTCGTGTAACGATCCTGCCCGTCCTGGCCCTGCCATTTGCGGGTCTGCAGCTTGCCTTCGATGTACACTTGCGAGCCTTTGCGCAGGTACTCTGCGGCAATCTCCGCGAGTCGATCGAACATGACTACCCTGTGCCACTCCGTACGCTCTTTCTGCTCGCCGGTCTGCTTATCCTTCCACGACTCGTTCGTCGCGACCGTGAAATTCGTCACGGCTGAACCGCTTGGCATGTAGCGCGTCTCGGGATCTCCGCCGAGGTTGCCGACAAGGATGACTTTGTTGATTCCGCGGGCCATTTTGGCTCCTGTTTTTTGCGTTGCTCGTTCCTGCCGCCAGCACGGCAGGGGGCACTATTGTAGGGCCTGCCGCGCCAAATACCAGCGCGATTTCTCGGTCAGGAGCGCCGAAACCGGCCGAATCCCTGCATCGCGAGCCAGATCGCACCAAGCAAGGCACAGACGAAGAAGACGTCGGTCGGCCTGCCCTGGCCAAGGAACCGACCGCCCACGAGGCCGCCCACGAACGCGCCAAGAAACTGGGCGCTCGAGAACACACCGAGCGAGGCGCCGCGGATCGCATCATCGGCTAACACCGACAGACGCGCTGGCAGCGCGGCCTCGAGGAAATTAAAGCCGGCGAAATACAACGCCAGCGCGAGGAACACGGGAACCACGGAGAAGCCCAGAAAGGTGAGCGCGAGCTGCGCGGCGATGATCATTGTCACGGCAAGTCCGATCAGCCGGCCACGACCCCGGTGGTGATCTTTCATGATCATCGGGACCGCTATCGTGAGCGAAAGCAGCAACGCGCCGATGTACATCTTCCAGTGCTCGGTGAGCGCGAGGCCGAGGCGATCGGCAAGAAGAAACGGCAGCGCTACGAAGGTCGCCGTCATAATCATGTGCAGCAGGAATACGTAGGCATCGACACGCAGCAAGTCGGTGCGAAACGCCGGCAACATGCTCTTGCTCTCGCTGGTCTTCGGCTGCGGTATGTCGGGCAAAGCCCGCAGCATGACGGCCGCGACCATGGCGAGCACGGCGGCAATCCAGAACAGGGCCGCGACCCCGAACCGCGATGCGATGAGCGGACCAAGCACCATCGCGATCATGAACGACGCGCCGATTCCGACACCGAACACGGCCATGCCGCGCGTGCGGACCTCCTTGCGTGTCGCATCGGTAATCAGCGCCGACAGCGTCGCCGAGATCGCGCCGGCGCCCTGCAACAGGCGCCCGGCGATCACTCCGTAGATCGAATCGGACATCGCCGCCAGCACGCTGCCGGCCGCGAAAATCGCCAGGCCGCCAACGATCACGGGAATGCGCCCGATCCGGTCCGAGAGAGCGCCAAGTGGAATCTGGAAACCGGCCTGTGTCAGACCGTACGCGCCGACCGCAAGCCCGATCAGCAGCGGCGTCGCCTCGCGCAGCTCCGCCGCGTACAAGGACAGAACCGGAAGCAACGCAAAGAGTCCAAACATGCGGATCATGGCGATCAGGGCGACAACGCCGACCGAGCGGCGCTCGCCGGCATTCATCGCCATGCCGTTCCGTTCGTTAGTCTCCACTGGGCTTCCTTTGCGCCGCGGTTGCGCGGCGGCGTATATTAGCAGGTTCGTCATGAAAACCATCGATATCAGGGGCGCGAGGACCCACAACCTCAAGAATCTCGATCTCGCGTTACCTCGCGACAAGCTGATCGTATTCACCGGGCTGTCGGGATCGGGCAAATCGTCTCTGGCATTCGACACGGTTTATGCGGAGGGCCAGCGGCGCTACGTCGAATCGCTGTCAGCCTACGCCCGCCAGTTCCTGTCCATGATGGAGAAGCCGGACGTCGATCACATCGATGGACTCTCGCCGGCTATTTCGATCGAGCAAAAGTCGACCTCGCACAACCCGCGCTCAACGGTCGGCACGGTGACCGAGATCTATGATTACCTGCGCCTGCTGTTCGCGAGGGCGGGCACGCCGAAGTGCCCCGATCACGGCATCGCGCTCGAAGCCCAGACGGTCAGCCAGATGGTCGACCATGTCCTCGATCTACCCGAGGGCACGAAGCTCATGCTGCTCGCACCGGTCGTCAAAGAGCGCAAAGGAGAGCATGTGCAGCTCATGGCCGACCTGCAGGCTCAGGGCTTTGTCCGTGCGCGCATCGACGGCGAAATCTATGAACTCGACCAGCCTCCCGAGCTCGACCTCCGCAAGAAACACAACATCGACGCGATCGTCGATCGCTTCAAGGTTAAGGAAGACCTGCGGCTGAGACTCTCCGAGTCGTTCGAAACGGCACTCCGGCTCGCCGACGGCGTTGCCCGAATCGCATATATGGACGACGATGAGGCCGAGGAGATTACATTCTCGGATCGCCACGCGTGCAAAATCTGCGGGTACAGCCTGACCGAACTCGAACCACGACTGTTCTCGTTCAACAATCCGACCGGCGCCTGCCCAAGCTGCGACGGACTCGGCGTCAAGCAATTCTTCGACCCGGCCCGCGTTGTCGTTAACCCGAACCTGTCTCTGGCCGGCGGCGCCATCCGTGGCTGGGATCGCAGGACGACTTACTACTACCAGATGATCCAGAGCCTCGCGGCGCACTACGAGTTCGATATCGAGACGCCGTTCAACGAGCTGCCGAAGAAGCTGCAGAATATCGTGCTCTACGGCAGCGGCAAGGACAAAATCGACTTCTTCTACGCCAATTCCCGCGGCATGCAGGTACGCAAGACTCACCGTTTCGAGGGCGTGCTGCCAAATCTCGATCGCCGCTATCGTGAGACCGAATCGAGCGCGGTGCGCGAAGAACTGTCCAAATTCCTCAACACCCAGACCTGCCCGGATTGCGGCGGTACACGCCTCAACGAAGCGGCACGCAACGTGTTCATCAACGATCACTCGCTGCCCGAAATTACGCGCCTGTCGGTCGGTCACGTGCGCGAGTTCTTCGACACGATGAGGCTCGACGGCTGGCGGGCAACCATTGCCGAGAAGATCCTCAAGGAGATTTCGGACCGCGTCGGATTTCTGTCGGACGTCGGGCTCGACTACCTGTCGCTCGATCGCAGCGCCGAGACGCTGTCCGGCGGCGAAGCACAGCGCATCCGGCTGGCGAGCCAGATCGGCTCCGGACTCGTCGGCGTCATGTACATCCTCGACGAACCGTCGATCGGCCTGCACCAGCGCGACAACCAACGCCTGCTCGGCACGCTGACACACCTGAGGGACATCGGCAATACGGTCATTGTCGTCGAGCATGACGAGGAAGCCATTCTCGCGGCCGACCATGTCGTCGATCTCGGCCCAGGCGCCGGAGTACACGGTGGCAGAGTCGTCGCGGCCGGGCCACCCGCAGAGATACAGAAAGAGGCACAATCACTGACCGGCCAGTACTTGTCCGGTAAACGCGCGATCGAAGTCCCCGAGACTCGCACTCCTGACGACCCCGACCGTCAACTCCGGGTGCTGGGGGCCTCGGGCAACAACCTCAAGGACATCGACGCATCAATACCGGTGGGTTTGATGACGTGCATTACGGGCGTGTCGGGTTCGGGCAAGTCCACACTCGTCAACGATACCCTGTACAAATCGGTCGCAGAGGCGCTTCACGGCACGAGTCGCAACCCTGCACCGCACCGGGCGATCGAAGGCCTCGAGCATATCGACAAGGTCATCGATATCAGCCAGAGCCCGATCGGGCGTACGCCGCGCTCGAACCCGGCAACCTACAGCGGCTTGTTCACGCCTATTCGTGAGTTGTTTGCGGGCACTCAGGAGGCGCGTTCACGTGGCTACATGCCGGGCCGCTTCAGCTTCAACGTCAAAGGCGGCCGCTGCGAGGCTTGCCAGGGCGATGGCGTCATCAAGGTCGAGATGCACTTCCTGCCGGACGTCTACGTACCCTGTGACGTCTGCCGCGGGCAGCGCTACAACCGCGAGACCCTCGAGATTCGTTACAAGGGCAAGAACATCCACGAGGTGCTCGAGATGACAGTCGAGGATGCGGCCGAGTTTTTCCGGAACGTGCCCGTCGTCGCACGAAAGCTGCAGACCCTGACGGATGTCGGCCTGACCTATATTCGTCTCGGCCAGAACGCGACGACACTGTCGGGCGGCGAGGCACAACGCGTCAAGCTCGCCAAGGAACTCTCGAAGCGCGACACGGGCAACACGCTGTACATCCTCGACGAGCCGACGACCGGCCTGCACTTTCACGACATCGAACAGCTGCTCGGCGTCCTGCATCGCCTGCGCGACCACGGCAACACGGTCGTCGTCATCGAGCACAACCTCGATGTCATCAAGACGGCGGACTGGATTCTCGACCTCGGACCCGAGGGCGGCGACGGTGGCGGTCAGGTAGTTGCGGCCGGCACGCCCGAGGAGGTTGCAGCAACGAAGGGGTCATTTACCGGCGAGTACCTGAAACCACTGGTCAAACGCCCACGCAAAGCAGGCCGGCGCACCCGTGTCAGCGCATAAGTAAAGCGACGGTTCGACCCGTTTGTCTGCATCGCTGCTATTATCGCCTCACCGGCAACAACCTGATCTCCCACAGTGACTGACGCCAACTATCCGCATCTGCTTGCGCCGCTCGATCTCGGCTTCACGACGCTCAGAAATCGCATTCTCATGGGTTCGATGCACACGGGCCTCGAAGACGGCAATCAACATGAACGCCTGGCCGCATACTTCGCGGAACGCGCTCGAGGCGAAGTCGGACTCATTGTCACGGGTGGCTACGCACCGAACCGTGCGGGCTGGGTCAAGCCGTTTGCGGGAAAGCTGACCACGCGCCGCGAGGCCGCGAACCACCGCACAGTGACGGATGCCGTACATATCGAAGGCGGCAAGATCGCCTTGCAGATCCTGCATGCCGGGCGCTACGCCTACCATCCACTGGCCGTCGCGCCGTCTCGCATCCGGTCGCCGATTACGCCGTTCACACCGCGCGAGCTCTCGAGTTCGGGCGTCGAAAAACAGATTCGCGATTTCGTCAATTGTGCGCAGCGCGCGCGCGAAGCCGGTTACGACGGCGTCGAAATCATGGGGTCGGAGGGTTACTTCATCAACGAGTTCCTCGTAACCCACACCAACCACCGGACAGATCAATGGGGAGGCGACTACTCGAACCGTATGCGATTGCCCGTCGAGATCGTGCAACGAACTCGCGAAGCGGTCGGCAACGACTTCATCATCATCTACCGTCTGTCGATGATCGACCTGATTCCGGAGGGCAGCTCCTGGGGCGAGACGGTGCAGCTGGCCAGGGCCATCGAGACCGCGGGCGCGACGATCATCAACACCGGGATCGGCTGGCACGAGGCGCGCGTCCCGACGATTGCGACGTCGGTACCTCGCAAGGCGTTTACGTGGGTTACCCGCAAGATGAAGCAGGAGGTCAACGTGCCGCTCGTCACGTCGAATCGCATCAACCTGCCTGCCGTTGCCGAGGATGTCTTGGCGCGGGGCGACGCGGACATGGTGTCGCTTGCGCGGCCGCTGCTCGCCGACCCGGAGTTCGCGCGAAAAGCGCGGACCGGGCGCGCCGACGAAATCAATGTCTGTATCGCATGCAACCAGGCCTGCCTCGACCACACGTTCTCCAACAAGATGAGCAGCTGCCTCGTTAACCCGCGTGCCTGCCACGAAACGGAGCTCAACTACGACCCGACTGACAGGCCCGGGAGATATGCCGTGGTCGGCGCCGGTCCGGCGGGCCTGTCTTCATCGCTTGTGCTGGCGCAGCGCGGCCACACCGTGGACCTGTTCGATGCGGCAAGCGAGATCGGCGGGCAACTCAACATGGCGAAGATTATCCCGGGCAAGGAGGAGTTCCACGAAATGCTGCGCTACTTCAATCGGCAGCTCGAACTCAGCAGTGTGAACGTCCACCTGGATACTCGTGTGACGGCAGATGACGTCCGGGAGGGCGGTTATGACGGCGTTATCGTCGCGACAGGCGTCGTTCCGCGCGACCCGAAGATCGAAGGACAGGACCACCCGAAGGTGTTGAGCTACGTCGACGTGTTGCGCAACCGCGCACCGGTCGGCGAACGCGTCGCAATCATCGGCGCAGGGGGTATCGGCTTCGACGTTGCCGAGTTTCTCGTTCACGAAGAAGGCCGGTCACCCACAACCAATCTCGACGAATGGCTGGAGGAGTGGGGCGTCGTGTACCCCGCCGAGCAACGCGGCGGACTGGCGCGTGACCGGGCTCAGCCCGAGCCTCCGGCGCGACAGGTGACACTGCTGCAACGCAAGAAAGGCAAACTCGGGGCAAAGCTCGGCAAGACAACGGGCTGGATTCACCGGGCAACGCTGAAGATGAACGGCGTTCAGATGATCGCCAACGTGAACTACGAACGGATCGACGACGACGGCCTCCTGATTTCTTACGGCGAGAACCGCGAAGATCCGACGAGGATCGTGGCGGACAACGTCATCCTTTGCGCAGGCCAGGAGTCACTGACCGAACTAACCGGGCCGCTCGAAGCTGCCGGCATCGACGTGCACGTCATCGGTGGCGCACACATGGCGACGGAGCTCGATGCCAAGCGCGCGATCGACCAGGGCAGCAGGCTGGCGGCGCGACTGTAGTACGGGCCTTCTAGAACCGATAGCCGATACTGATGCTGTAGACCATGGGTTCGATCGCGACAGCGCCAATCTCTGCACCGCCGAGGGTGGCATCTGTCTCGATGTCGATGTAACGCACTTCCGCGTTCACCAACCAGTCTTCGCCGATCAGAAAGTCGGCACCGACCTGGGCCGCGACACCGAAAGAGTCGTCAAGATCCAGATTGACGCCCGCATTGGCAAGGTCGTCGATCGTGTCGGTATTGAAGAAGGTGGTCCAGTTGGCGCCGACGCCGACATAGGGCCGGAAATTACCGTCGGGGGCAAAGTGGTATTGCAGCGAGAGCGTCGGCGGCAGGTGATTCGTTTCGGCTACCTTGGCACCGACGCCGTCGGCCACCAGGACAATGTCATGATCGAATGGAAGAGCAGCCAGAATGTCGAACGCAATATTCGGGGTGAAGAAGTACGTGAGAGTGAACGTCGCGCTCGTACCGCCGTCTACCTCGATGAACGTCGTTTCATCCAGGGAGAGGTTCCTGTCATCGGGTTGCACGGTCCCGACGCCTACACGGTATACCCATTGTCCTGCTTCATGGGCGTGGACCGGCAAGGCCAGGAAAAGCGATGAAAAGACAACCGCGAAACACGAGATCGTGCGCCTCATATCAAACCTCTCTTTCTTTTTTCTCAGACTCGAATGGTGTTCAGCTACCTCAAGAATGTGGCAAGCACCATGCCTGCGTCAACACCGGTATCTGCCTGGACCGGCCGGCTCGCGAAACGCGACTATTCGCGACTATTCGTGACTGACGGGCCGCGTCTCCGTCAACCCAAAGATCCTGAGCGCGAACGCATAATCATGGGTGCGCTCTTTCAGCCTTTCGAATCGCGCTGCCGATCCCGCATGACCTGCCTCCATGTTGGTCTTCATGAAGAAAGGACCACCATCGGCTTCGTCGCGCAGGCGGGCCACCCATTTGGCCGGTTCCCAGTAGGTAACGCGATAATCGGTCAGCCCCGCCGTCGCGAGGATCGGCGGATACTCGACGCCCGGACGAATGTTGTCGTAGGGCGAGTATGCCGCGATCGTCTTGTAGGCCTCCGCGTCGTTGATCGGATCGCCCCACTCCACCCACTCGGGTGGCGTGAGCGGCAAGCTGGCATCGGAAATCGTATTAAGCGTATCGACGAAAGGCACGGCTGCGATAACGCCCGCGAACAGGTCCGGCCGCAAGTTGACCGTGGCGCCGACCAGCAGTCCGCCCGCGGAGCCCCCATAGATGACCGTTTCGCCCTCGCGCCCGTAACCACGCTTCTGCAATTCTTCGGCCGAACGCGCAAAGTCCTTGAACGAGTTGACTTTCTTGTCGAGCTTCCCGTCGAGGTACCATTGCCGACCTTTCGCGGCACCGCCACGAACGTGTGCGACGGCATAGACGACGCCTCGATCCACAAGCGAGAGTATGCTGGTGCTGAACCACGCGCCAATCGTCGAACCGTAGCTGCCATAACCGTATAGCAATAGCGGCGCGTTGCCATCGACTTCGGTCGTCTTGAGTCTGAGCACGGTGACGGGGATCTCGGCACCGTCCTCCGCGGTAACGAACAACCGCTCCACCACGTACAGATCGGGGTTGTGGCCGCTCGGGATTTCTTGCGTCTTCCTGAGCGTGCGTTCGCGGGACGACATGTCGAAATCGAACGTCTGCTCGGGCGTCGAAGGCGACTCGTAGGTATAACGAACCGTATCCGTATCGAACTCGTAGCCGGAGGAGAGGCCAAGCTGATAGGCCGCCTCTTCGAACTCGATCTCGAACGAGGACTCCAGCTCGTAGTCCGAAACGACGATGCGCGGCAACGCGTTTTCACGTTCGAGAAGGACGACGCGATCCGCAAACGGTATGAACCCGAGGATGTAGACGCCGGCTCTATGCTCGAGCCAATCCTCCCAGTTTTCGCGACCGGGATTGTCTACAGGGGCCCGTACGATCTTGAAGTCGACCGCACCACCCGCATTCGTCTGGATGTAGAAATGGTCGCCGTGGTGCGCAACATAGTAGAGCTCATCGTCGATGCGCGGCGCGATCAGGACGGGTTCTGTTCCCGGCTCCGCATCGGCACGCAGGTAGCGGTATTCGCTGGTCGTGCCCTTGGCTGAACCGATGAAAATGAACTCGCCGCTCTGGCTTTTCCCGGCGAAGAGGAACATCGTGTCGTCGGCCTCCTCGTACACGAGGATGTCGTCGGTCGGGTCGGTGCCGAGAACGTGCTGTTTCACCCGCTTCGGCCTCTGGTTGTCGTCGCGCTCGACGTAATAGAAGGACTTCGAGTCGGCAGCCCAAACGGACGAACCGCCGGTCGATGGAATACTCTCCTCGTACTCTTCCCCGCTTTCGATGATGCGAACGCGAATATCGTAATACTCGGACCCAAGACGATCGACGCCGTAGGCAATCATCTCGTGATTCGGACTGTGATCGACAGAGATCACCCGGAAGAAATCCTCTCCTTCCGATTCAGCATCGCCGTCGAAAAGAATCGTCTCTGCGCCGCCTTCGCGAGGTGTACGTACGTAGACCGGATACTCCCCACCTTCACGATATCGCACGGCATAGGCGTACGGCCCGTCGGGAGATGGAACCGAGCTGTCGTCCTCCTTGATGCGCCCCCGCATCTCGTCGAACAGCGTGTCCCGTAATGCGTCGAGGTCCTTGGTCGCTCCCTCGTAGAAGGCGTTCTCAGCCACCAACTGGTCGCGAATGTCCTCGCTCAATACGTCGGGATCGCGCAGTACTTCCTGCCAGTTCTCGTCCCGCAGCCAGGCGTAGTTGTCTACCCTCGTCATGCCGTGTTGCTCAATCTCGACGGGACGTTTTTCGGCGACGGGCGCCTCGCCCGCAAACATCGTGAAGGGTTTGGACATGCTCTCCGTCCCGGTCGTTTCCGTAGTTTCATCATCGGTCTTGGGCCCGCAGCCGGCGGCAACGACTAGCACGCCGATGAACGGGATCAGGAGCCGCAAATTGTTACGCAACATAGGGCAGTTCCTCTGATTGGCTGATTGCTTCGATTGCACGTTTCGACACCGAGAGTCCGTTTAGAGCCGCCCGGAGTCGATATCGTGAGCGAGCAGGCCGCGATTGTACCTTGGAACGAGCGGTTCGGGTGGGCGATTCCGTGCCCGGTTCACTCGCTCTCGAAAGCGCCGGTCCGTAGGAACCTGATCGTCAGTTCAATCGGTCTCTGCATGCGCATCATGAAGGCGTGAGAGTGTTCGACGACGACGAAATCCGTCATGCCGTCGAGCTTGGTATCTTCAACCGAAACGCGGCCGTCGTCGGGATCGTCGAGCATCGCCGACGTAATCGGATCGATGGTCCGGCTTCCGGCGATGACACCGAGCTCGAAGTCGGCCGGGCCAAGCTTGCGCGGCACACTGCCCTCGCCCTTGCCGAGCTGCCGCCCTGCTGGCCCGTTGAGCCATTCGAATCCGGGAACACCGCCCATATCGTCGGCCGCGATACTGCCCTGGTTCGGCGGCCCGAGCATGACTACACGCCCAAGCTCCGGAATCTCGTTGCTGCTCAGGTACTGGCGCACAAGAATCCCGCCGAGCGAATGTGTCACGAAATGAATGCGTTTGATGCCGTCATGGCTGCGGCACTCCGCGAGACCTTGCGGCACGGCCATATCGGCCAGTTCCTCGATCGTATAGTCGCGCGATGGATAGTCGATGTTTGCGGTCACGAACCCGGCGTCGTCGAGTTCGCGCTGCATCTTGTTCATCGAGGTCGATGATCGAATCAGGCCGTGCAACAAGACGACGCACTCGCTCGCCTGCGCAATGCCGGCGCAGGACATCAGGCAACAGGCAGCGAGAAAGCGTCTCATAATCGATCAGACCTCGTTGGTGAAACCGTGTTCACGCAGTTGTCGATCGTGCCAACGGCTCAATAGCGCCAATGCAAGCACGGCACCAATCAGCGCCCAGCCCATATCCGATTGCGTATCCCAGGTATAACCCTGCATGCCAAGGAAGCTGGCAGCAGCCTCCTCGGACAGAAGCGCGACCCACCATTCGATCAATTCGTAGAACGCGCTGAAGCCGAGGCAGAAGCTGACGATGAAGAAATCGCGCCAGCGCACAGAGTTGAATACCTGGAGACGGATCATAAGCTCGCGGGCGATGATCGCCGGAACGAAGCCCTGCACGAAGTGGCCGAGCTTGTCGTAGTTGTTACGCGTACCGTCGAATGCCTCTTGGAACCACTCGCCAATCGGTACCTCGGCGTAGGTGTAGTGACCGCCAACCATCAAGATAACGCAATGAACCAGAATCAGGACGTACGTCATCGTCGTCAGGGGAAAGCGTTCTCGCGTAAACCACAGAATCGCGCCGCCGATCACCGCCGGAGAAACTTCGAGGCACCAGGTCAGAAAGTCCTTCGGCCCGATACCGGACCATATCAGCACCGCAAGAAAGATCGCGATCCACGCAATCCTCATGCCTGACCCTTCACCCGCTTGCGCCAGAAGCCGTCACCGCTGAAGCACTGCCATACCCAGGGCAGCCAGCGCAGCAGTGCGAAGCTGAGCCACAGCGCCCAGGCCAGTATCAGCGTTTTATAAACCCACATGGGCACGGTAAACGCTGACGCTCCAGGTAACGCGGAGTCACTGCGATCGGCGAACCAGTTCAGGTCGTTGCCGAACGAACCGTGGCCGGCCACGTGCATGTCGGGAGACCCGAGCAGGCCCTGGGGCAACGCCGAGATGATGCCGAGCAACGCGACAACGGTAAGGCCACCGATAGCGACCTGGACAAGGTCGAACTGCCACCAGTTCAGAGTGTCGGCTTTGATATTCTCACGGGCGCCACAGGCGACCAGCCAGACAACGACGACCGCCAGCATTCCCCAGCTGAAGGTGCTGAAGCCAATGCCGAGCAGCAACCAGTGCCGGGTCGAAAGCGGCGTCAGTCCGATGCGCCCGAGAATGAGTGCAAACAGGACCATCGCAGCGAGTTCCGACCAGTACAACACGGCGGGGCCGAGCCGCGGTCCGGACGTCCCGAGTAGCCAGCGACTGGCCGGCAGCGTAACGCCGATCTCGATGTTGCTTGCCGGAGCCCCGAGGTCCACGGCCGGGGTCATCGTGCGCCAGGATGAACCGTCGGCCGCCCGCCAGGCAATGCTGACGCGGTGTTCGCCGGGCAGAATCGGCAACGTCAGGATGCCGGCCTCCGAGCGTAACGTCTGCTCGACACCGTCAATCGCAACCCTCCTGATTTCGATACCTTCCGGCAAACGCAGAATGTGCTGCGCACCGCGCGTACTGCGATAGTCGAGCTCCAGCGCGACGTCTGCACTGCGATCGCCCTGGTTGACCTGGAGTGCAACGGCGTCGAAAGCGAGCGTATCGCCCTCCGCCGCCTCGGGACGCTTGGCAACGAGTGTCAGGGTCTCGCCGGTACGCGGATCAAACTCCGCGACACGAACGGCGTCGACCTCGGCACCCGTATTGCTCTCGGGCACACCGTCGAAATCGACATTCCAGATGTTGCCGACAGCGATGCGCCAGCGCTCGGACCATAGCGACCCATCGCCGGCCGTCAGCGTCAGGGGCGACATACGCGGCAGGTTCGACGTCCAGCTCAGGCTATTCTGCTGCGGGTTCATCGACACGAGCACGGTGCCGTCCCTGACGATGAATTCGCCGCTGACGATATCTTCGCCGTCGATCAACGGCAGCTCGAGTGTCACCGCACCTTGCATTGGCGCGACACGTTGCACGGTCGTCCTGACGCGCCAGTCGAGATCCAGCTCAACCGTCCGTTCGACCTTGACGAACGGCGGAAATCGGCTGCTCTCCCAACGAACCGTGTCGCCGCCGGCTTCGACCTGCAGCCGTGTCAGCTGCAGCGAACCCGACAGCAGGCGACGATCCTTGATGCCCGCTACGAACCAGCCGTCGCTGTCGACCGTTATCACACGAGGCGGCGACAGGAACGGAATCTCGAGGCTGTCGGCCGCCGGGATCGCGCCGCGCAGGCTCACGCTGTGCATGCCCGGCGTGACGTACAGCCAGAGGCGCGAGCCGGCGTCGCGGAAAACGCGCGCATCGGCACTGCCATCTACCGCTGTTACCTGTGGATACCAGCCGCGCAAGGTGCCCGGCAACGGCATGGCGACGCTCTCGTGCGCGTGCACGTTCAGCGACATGCTGATCGCCTCGCCGCCGACTTCGACTCCGGCCGAAACGATTTCAGCGCAACGCGGCACGCAATCGGGAGGCTCGAGGAGACGCTGCTCGAGCTGCTGGAGCAGCTCCTCGCTCGGCATGTCGGCATCGGCAGGCATGCCGGTCAGCATCAATGAGGCGCATATGCCTGCCGCAACGACGCTTGAGGCAGGACTGCGCCCGAGCGCGATACCGCCCGGCAGTCGCCACTGCCGGTTCAGAATCTCCGCAGCAACAACACCTGCGAATAGCAGTAGCAGGATGACCTCGACAAACCGCAGCGTGCTGACGAGCCAGCGCGGGAGAACGACCAGGCGCATGGCCTGTTCGGTATCAACGGGACCATTCCACCTCAACGCGTACGAATTCCAGCGCCACGACGGGATTCCTTGCCCCGCCTGCACAACGGCATTGGGCGCATAGCGCGAGAACGTTTGCATTCGGCTGGTACCGGTTACGACGATCTCCTCAGCCAACGAGTCGGCCGACGAGACCTGCGACTCCGGGGTCATCGCTGCCTTTCGCATCCGCAACTCGGCCTGCTCCATCTCGTCCATCGACGCGGCAGCGCCAGGGGCGAACATCGATGAGTGCACGTATTGCGACTCGAGCTGCGGATAGATCGCGTCGCGAAGCTGCCCGGCGACAAACGGCACGAGAGCGACGACGAGCAGTGCCGCACTGACCAGCTGGTAGCTGCGTACCCACCGGCGCAACTTGCCCTCCGGCGTCACGCGGAGCAGTGCGATTGCTGCAAGCAGATTTAGCCACAACCAGGTCGGAGCGAACGGTTCGTGAAAACTCAGCGTCAGTGCAAGTAGCGCGATGACACCCGAGACCGGACTGAACAAACGCCAAACGGCGATCGTGATGATCAGGACGAGGAAGAAGTCGAGCAACTGCCACTGCCCGGTCCAGCTTCCCTGCACGCCGTCGACGCCGGATGTCGTCAGCAGCTTGTTGCCGGGCGGCAGGTTGAGGACGGCATTGACACTCGCGAATCTCGCGTCCCAGCCGGTTACGGGCATCGCACCGCGCGTTTCGCTTCGTCCGAGCGCACTGATCTCCACGTCAGTCTGGCGAACCTCGATACCGGTTTCACCCTCACTACTGCCTTGCGTGATGAGCAGACTCTCGTCGTTCTCGGTCGCCGTCAGCAGCGTGTAGGGTCCTCCCATGTCGAGCCGCCAGTCGGTGCGCATCTGTCCGCCTATTTCGTCCTCGACGACGAAGCCGGCCCCACTGAAATCCAGCCACATCGTGCGATACAACGAAAGCTCGTTGCTCGCCGAAACGACGCCGCGACTTCGCTCGACCACGGACAGGCTTTCGCCCGAAGCAACTCTGTAAGCCGGCAGGTTCTGCCACGGCCCGGGCACATTGACCTGGGCAGGATCGACAGGCGGCAGACCTTCAGCGGCAGTCACTCGCAGGCGATCGTTGGCACGATAGCTCCATACTTCCTCGGCCGGCATGTTGACGCCGCCCGCCGGCGCAGTGACGCTGGCGGCGACGCCGCCGGCCCTCGCGGCGAGGTGCACAATCCAACGGCCCGGCCGGACCTGGAGCCGCAGAACGCCGTCCGCCTCGAGTTTCGCCGGCAGCTCACTGTGCAATGACAGGGGTATGAAGCCCTCGGGCAGGACGGGGCCAAACGATTCTTCGCGGACACTCCCCGATACGTCGACCTGCAGCTGCGTCAGCAAGCGCGTCGGGACATCGTCGGCCATCAATCGATAGACGACCAGTCGCACGCCATCGACGGTACGCGTATCGCGTCGTCGTTCGCCGAGGAAGACGCTATTGCCGGAAAACTCCGGGCGCTCGATCGTGTTTCCTTCGACGGTCAGCGTGAGAAGAGCGCTCGAGCCAGGCAGCATCAGGACACCGGGTCGCTCATCCCAGGCAAAACGTCCGGTTACCCGGTGTGAGCCGGGGTCGAGGCGGATAGTCGGGAGGTTGTCCCGCGCGACGACTTCGACCGGCCGATCGTCAACCGCAACCCGGTCCGGCCAGTGGTCGGTGTTCCCGGGTAATTTGACCCACTGCGACTCGCCGTAAACGGTCCATTCCTGCGAGAAACGGCCGCCCGTTGTCGAGACATCGAGTTGCAGTCGGCCGGGCCAGGTGCATACGAAGTCATCGCGCCCGGTCGCTGCGCGATTGAAGAAAAACGGACACATGCGGTACTCGTGGTCCTTGAGCACCCAATCCTGCCAGCCGGTAAGCTCGTCGGGGATGTCATCCTGGCCGACGGCGGATCCTGCGAGTATCAGCAAGGCGACTACGAAAAGTCCGGTTTTCTTCGGCATGGCGACTCTCCGATGCTGTGTGACGATCACTATACGACAAACGTCGCAACGGGTTGCTGAGGGTTTTCCTAGCGTTTCCTGAGGGCCGGCAAGGACTCTAGAAATGCGGCGGACGCTCGTCATCGGGACTACCGGTCGTCACGCCGTCCCCCATCGATCGCACACGCTCGAGCAGGGCTTTGCACAGCTGCTCGAGATCCATGATGCGGGCCTGCTGGCCCGTCACGACCTCGTTGAGTTCGTGGAGGAGTTGGTCCTGATGCGCAATCCGCGTCTCGAGTTCGATGAAGCGATCTTCGCTCATCCTGGTCACCTGTGTGGTTGAGGCTATTCAGGTAGGATACACGCCAATACCCCGGACCAATCCATGTCACTGCTGCGCTTCGACGACATCTGCCTCGAGTTTGGCGAACAGCTCATTCTTCGCGACGCCGAATTCTCGATCGACGCCGGCGAACGCGTGTGCCTCATCGGTCGCAACGGTGCCGGCAAGTCGACAACGCTGAAACTCATCATGAGGACGCTCGAGCCGGATCGTGGCGAGATCACGGCCCGAAACGACCTGATCGTCAGCCAGCTCGAGCAAACGCTGCCGGAGGCGATGGACCAGCCTGTGATCGACGTCATTCGCGACGGACTGACGCAAATAGAATCGCTGCTTCAGGACTATCAGGAACGCTCGAAGCTCGATCTCGACAGGCACGGGCTACGTGAGCTCGAGGCGCTGCACGCGAAAATCGATGCGCACGACGGGTGGCACCTCGAGCAGCGCGTCGAAACGACGATAACCGAGCTCAATCTGCCCGCGGAGAAGAGAATGAACCAGCTATCGGGCGGCTGGCGGCGACGCGTCGCTCTGGCCAAGGCGCTGGTTCAGAAACCCGATCTCCTCCTGCTCGACGAGCCGACAAACCATCTCGACATCGCGACGATCCGCTGGCTCGAGGACCGCGTGTACGGATACCCGGGCGCCGTACTGTTCATTACGCACGACCGTGCGTTCCTGCAACGCCTTGCGACACGTATCGTCGAAATCGATCGGGGCAAGCTGACAAGCTGGCCGGGCGATTACCGGAATTTCCTGCGTCGCAAGGAGAAGGCGCACGAAAACGAAATCGACGCGGAACGGAAATTCGACAAAAAGCTTGCAGAAGAGGAAGCCTGGATCCGCCAGGGAATCAAGGCTCGACGCACCCGCAACGAAGGCCGGGTCCGCGCTCTCTTGAAGATGCGTGAAGAGCGCGAGGAGCGCGTCGCGCGAGAGGGAACGGCACGCATCCATATCGAGGAGGCCGAGCAGTCCGGTCGAAAGGTCATACGCGCGCGCAACATCGGCTACAGCTACGGAAACGAACAGGTCATCGAGAGCTTCTCGATCAAGATCATGCGTGGCGACCGTATCGGCCTGATCGGAAACAACGGCGTCGGCAAGACTACGTTGTTGCGTCTTTTGCTCGGCGAACTGCAGCCGCAGACCGGCACACTCAAGATGGGCACCGGCCTTCAGATCGGCTACTTCGACCAACTTCGTCAGAAACTCGACCTGGAGAAGTCCGTCGCCTACAACGTTGGCGAAGGCCGTACCTACATCCGTCTAAATGGCAAGGACCGGCACGTCGTCGGCTACCTGAAAGGGTTTCTGTTCAGTCCGAAGCGCTCGATGATGCCCGTGAAGGCCCTGTCGGGCGGTGAGCGTAATCGCGTCATTCTCGCAAAGCTGCTGACGCGACCCGCGAACCTTCTCGTGCTCGACGAGCCGACCAACGATCTCGACATCGAGACGCTCGAGGTTCTCGAACAGAAGCTGTGCGACTACACGGGAACCCTGATCGTGGTCAGCCACGACCGCGAGTTCCTCGACAACGTCGTAACCAGCACGATCGTGTTCGAGCAGGACGGTCGCGTCCGGGAATACGTCGGCGGCTATAGCGACTGGCTCCGCCGCGGGCACGAGCTCGCGGTTACCGACAGCCCGTTCGAAAAGGAACGCCGCAGACAAGCGGCGGCCGAGCGGCGCAGGAACAGCAGGCCCACCAAGCTGAGCTACAAAGACCAGCGCGAGCTCGACCGGCTACCGGGGGAAATCGATCAGCTCGAGGCGGAAGTCGCGGCACTTCAGGCGGCAATTGCCGCACCCGAGTTCTATGCGCAGAACGCCGAGCTGGTGCAGCAGAAACTGCAGGAGCTCGGCTCGGCAGAGGAACGGCTCGAGCAGAGAATCGAGCGGTGGGGAGAACTGGAATCACTGCAGGAGTCGTTTCTGAAATAGCGGCGACAGCGGCATGGCCATGCGCGCCTGGGTTCGCCTCCGCCAGCCTGTCGTTTCGGCTTTCGAAGATTCACTCGTCGTCTTCACCTGCTGCTTTTCTGGTCAGAAAGAAGCACTTGTCAGCCATCGCGGCATCCTCCGGATACTCGACAACGCCGAAGCCCATCGACCGGTAGCATCGGTACGCGGTTTCGTTGTGACGGTACACGAACAGCGAGTACTCGTCGTAGCCGTATCGTGCGTCCAGCGCGCCGATTATGTGCTGAATCAATCGCTTACCGGCGCCCTGGCCACGCAGAGCGGGATCTACCACAAGTCGCGCAAGGTGCCCGCGACCGTGGCGTTCATACGACTGGCCGAACGCGGCCAGCTCGCCGCCGGGTCTTCGCAGCACCCAACTTGCCATTTCGTCGAGCCGCAGGTCC
>JAAUYD010101849.1_pt1 | contig 44055 bp, 57 predicted proteins | sample 7278101 | NCBI WGS metagenome assembly JAAUYD01 (sample SAMN14350128, study PRJNA611818) | marine sediment metagenome | isolation source: surface marine sediment (0.6m) | place: French Polynesia: Moorea | collected 2018-08
GACAAGGGTTGGCTGCATTGCGGTCCTGCAGGAAGCGGGCATTTCGTGAAAATGATTCACAACGGCATCGAGTACGGAATGATGCAGGCCTATGCCGAAGGGTTTGCGCTCATGGACTCCAAAACCGAGTTCAATCTCGATCTTCAAGAGGTCGCGGAAGTCTGGCGCCACGGCAGCGTGATTCGGAGCTGGCTGCTGGATCTAACTGCCAACGCGCTGGGCGATGGTGGCATCGATGATGCCGCGCCTTACGTTGAGGATTCCGGCGAAGGCCGATGGGCCGCGCGCGAGGGTATTGAACAGGGCATCCCCACGCCCGTGATGAGTTTGGCATTGATGAGTAGGTTCTCGAGCAGGGGTAATCAGGATTTTGCCGATCGTTTGCTTGCCAACTTGCGCAATCAGTTTGGTGGGCATAGCGTCAATCGCGAGTAGGGTTTTCGTCGAAGCCGGCGATATCTACACACCAGTCGCAAATGCAATCGAAGTCGCTGCTCAGATCACGACTGGTCAATCGCGAGTGGTAGTGCGGCGGCGAATGTAGTTCTAACAGTCCTACGAGATTGGACTAGCTCACCACATGTATCTATTCATAGATCCGAATCTGGGCGCCGAGTGGGCACCGCGGCGCTCCGCCGAAAGACGAAAGCCGCGCTCCTTCTGCTCGTGCCAGAGTGCTTGCGAGAAAGAGAGGACGAATTCCTTGGTGCCCGCGTAGACGCTCATTCCAGGTACTGGAAGCAGTCCGAGGAGCCCCGAGACGTTGACCAAGGCGTCTCCCTGACGCGCGTTCTCGAGAAAAGCGCGTGACAGAGCCACCAGGGCCTCGCAGTTCAGTCGAACCATCTGCTGAGAGTGAAGCCCGTCACTGGTCGCGAAATCGCCGTATCGCCCTGTTGACCAGCAGATCGAAGTGCTTCGAATTCAACGCCGCGACGACCACAGCCACGCCCGCGGTCTCACAGAGATCGGCCGTGAGAAAGGAATGCCCGCCATCACCCAGCTGACCGACCAACTCCTACAGACGAGCCTGGTTACGGGCGACCGCAACGACCTGGTAGCCGTCACCAGCAAGTCGCTTGGCAAAGGCCCGCCCCAGTCCTTCGCTTACACCTGTGACCTACGCTAACCGCATCTCGTTCTCCGCTCTTCACCTATTGTCTATATGTTGAGATGCGCATTATCTGGCGCGGTACCGCGCCGATAAAATTCAAAGAGGCAGTGATCATCTCCGTTGGCAATGGTGCAGAATCTGCGGAATTCACAATCTAGATCTTCTTCAATTGCGGCAAACCCAGCGACATCATGGTCACATCCGAAACGACCCAGCTCCGGCACATTCAGCTCATTGAACAATTCAACGTTTGCGCACGTTGTGATATCTATCGTCAACTTGTCGGGGTCGTCCTCGTAGCTTTCCATTAACCACGTGCCATCTTTGGTGGTCCTCTCAAAGAGGGCGATGTTCATCTTCTTGAAATTCTCGAAAACGTCTCCCTCGCACCTTTTCAGATCAGGCACCTGATAGAGGAGCGGCACAGAAGTCCGGGCTGTCTTGTAGATCACCTCGTTTTTCAGGAATTCATATGCTTGCTTTCTTCCCAGGCGCTTGGCCAAAGCCAGGAATATCCCCGACAGAGCAAACAACTGTTTTTCAACGATCTTGCCCATTGCCGCTGCCCGCCGTCTCGCTTCGGGGAAGTCCCTTCTCAGGCGACGTTGGATCAAGTAGGTATCAAGGAACACACCCAGCGCTCCCAAGAAGCCAAATCGCTTCCGAAGCGCCGCCCACAAGATCCTGAATTGCGTTCTGACCGCTTCCTTCGGCATCTCAAGAGATGCACCGTATTTCTCGAGATCTTCAACTCGCATAACGGTATTCATGCCAAGTCTCCACTTTGGTCTGGCTCTGGCAGCCCGGCGGTCTTGGGGTCCTTCGTCGCGTCGCAGAAGGCGTGGCGGAGGAAGCGAGGATCCGTGGCTTTGCGTCCCTGACTTTGGTCAGGTTTGCCTTTGTCAGTGCAAGTATGAACCGGCCTTGATGGTGGTCAATTCTGGGATGTACTGAGGTGCAGAACGGGTCAGTCGCCGCCAGTTTAGATCAGATCGCCTCGCCGACCGGTTCCGCGCAATAACAGTCATAACCGCGTGCTTTTGCCGCTTGGGGCGAATACGAATTGACGTATACCAAGTACAGCGAAATACTCAATTGCGTGAGGTTTGGCTTTATTAAGGGAGGTTCTCATGGCTGCGCGTGCAGAATCCTTCAGCCCCGCGATTAAGGCCGTCCATGAAATCACGACGGGATACGTGGAGCAGCACAAGGAACATCGTTACGGCACTTCGAAACCCTTAATGTGGTGGGTGCTGACTTCCAGGAGCTTGGTCAGAGCGCCGATCACCGCATACGCATTTGAGCACCGCGATGGCCTGGTCCTGTTCGATACCGGTGTGGACCCCGCCCTCGTTTCAGATCCGAACTACGTTTCATCGCCCATTGGTCGATTCATTCTGAAGAAGGTCTTTCGTTTCCATGTTGGACCGGAAGACGCACTCGACAAACAACTCGAGGCGATCAATCTTGCGGCAGCCGATGTCAAGAAAGTTGTCGTTTCACATCTACACTTCGATCACATCGGTGGCGTATCCCATGTGCCACAAGCAGAACTACTGGTGAGCAAGAACGAGTGGCGACGATTCAATGACCCAAACCCCGAGCAAGACTGGATGCTGCGCGAGCACATCGAGTTGCCTGGGGCCAACTGGCAATCCATCGAATTTGTACCGACCAGTGATCCGCTGTTGGCGCCTTTCGGCGTCTGTTATGACTGCATGGGTGACGGGTGCATGATTCTGTTGCCAACGCCGGGGCACACCCCTGGCTCGATGTCTATGCTGGTTCAATGCAGCGGGCTACCGCCGCTCTTGTTTGTGGGTGATCTGACGTACGAGCTCGAACCGCTGCACAACGATCAGCTCCCTGGTATTGGTGACCCTGAGCAACTCAAAGCCTCGTTTGCGAAGGTGCGAAAGCTTGAGGAAGCGCTGCCTGACCTGGTAGTGGTCCCAAGCCACGATCCTTTTTCCTCCGAGAAGCTCGCGACGGCGCTCGGACAACATTAAAGCCAAAGTCACAAGCAGGCGGCTCGAGTTCCAGGCGGGCGCCAATGGTGTGCGAGGCCAGGCGGCCGGCCAGGAGCCGACATCTACTGACGTGGCGATTCGACCTCGTGATATAGCCATCCACCCGCAAGGGCGGCAATTGGAGCTTCGAACAGACCCCAGGCAATCGAGACAGTAGCAAAGTGCGCTGTCACAAATCCGCTCGCCCAAAGTGAAGCAAGAAAGAGCAAATACGCAATGGACCAGAATGTCAGCCCTGCGATTACAGCTGTCTTGGGGCCCGGTCCAAATCGAGGCCGGATTGCTGCGTAGATCCAGATCAGCAGGACTCCATAGACGATCGTAATGACCAGCCCGGCAGCGAGTTGGCCGGCTGTCAGAGCACCGAGGCCGCATCGCTCTCGCCAAGCGGCAAGCTCGGTACCCAGAATGATCACATTCAAGATGTACTCACCGGCTACGATGATGAGGCCTGCTACAAGACCTCCGACCAGCACGCGCAGAGGATTAATGCGACCTATCGGATTGGTGTTCGGCATAGTCTCCTACCTCCTCACTAGTAAGACAGTCCCGGCGTCTCATGGACATATCTACGGTCTTCAAGTTGTTTCAACATGAAGTCAGCGACGTCGGCGCGCGCAATCTTCCCTTTCAGTTTTTTCTCAGTGATCGAAAAACCGTGCAGATAAGTGCCGGTGAGTGGTCCGTCCGTTAGGTAACTCGGACGGACGATTGTCCAGTCAAGATTGCTCTGCCTGATGACGCGCTCCTGACGCTCATGGTCTGCCATCGTGTGACGCAGCACCGTTGGGAAAACGACGTACCTGAGCACGAACGGCAGATTACTTCGACTGTCGCCGATGCCGAGAGAAGAAAGACTGATTAGCCGCTTCACGCCGGCTTGTTCCATCGTTTCGATGATGTTCGAGGTGCCGTCCTCCCGTAATCGCGTACGCGCCCGCCCGGCACCAATCGCCGAAAGCACAGCATCTTGACCCACTACGCCTTCCACCACCGTACGGAGATCAAGAACGTCTCCTTGAACTACACGAAGTTGGTCATTGCGCACGTCGGCCAGTTTTTCTTTCTCGCGAGCAAAGGCGGTCACAGCGTGCCCGTAATCGAGCCCAAGTCTGACCAGCTCTCGACCTGTTCCGCCAGTCGAGCCAAATATTGTGATTTTCATCTTGGTGGACCGTTTGGGTCTGAGAGGAGTGGCCTCGCCGCGTGAGGCTGCGTATCAACTTCTCGTCAAGTGCGCAGGTACTCACGCAGCAATTCTCGCACCGAGCCGGAGTTAGTCAATTCGGAGATTTACGAGGGCCTGATTCGGGTCAGTGGCAAAACTCCATGCGATCCCGAAAGCGGTCGTTATTGAGGGTGACGCGGACGGCGCCATTCGCGAACTTTGATCGGAAAAGCTCCGTTCGTTTAGTAAGGGCCAATCAAGATCGACCAGCTATAGGGAAATCTGATTTGGTCACAACGCACTCCGGCGACTGCTCCGATACCACGTAACCCTTTGCTCCAATTAATAACTTTGATTTCTTTTGGTCAGCACCAACAAGATCTATTGACGCCGTTTTCGTCAGTCACCGTCAAAACTGGTCACGTTTCTGAGTCGAGAATCGACCCGCATCAAGACCAGTATTCGAACTGGCATAGGCTGCCAGCGGCAGCATTTTCACTCAAGAATGGCGCATTAGTGATCCTCGGCGTCATCGTCACTTCGACTCATTTCGATGCCGCGTGCCAGATTTGATCCAGATAAGTCTGCGTTAGTCGCGCGGCTTGCGCGTAGGAATCGCGCCGCGCCCTGTCGTTCAAACCAGCTACTTCTGCAAATCGCTCGATCATCAAGACGTCACCGGGCGCTTCCGATGGCGTTTCCACGAACTCGAAGTTCTTGCGCGTTGCCATGCCGGATCGGTGCACGTAGCCCACAGGAACATCGGCGTTCTGAAACGGAAAACTGTCGTGCCAATCGAGAACGAAGTCGTCCATCGTTATGATCCCGGCAGTACCGAACAATAGCAGTTCCATTATCGCCGTACCCGCTGTGTATCCGATGTCAAATGTCGACGTCTCGCCACTCGCGAACCCGACCAATCCCGACGCTCGAATGACAGCGCTGGTGTCGTCGTCTCGTTCTGCGATGACCGACGCGATTGTCAGTTCGCCTTCAGGCTGCAGATATTCAACCACGGCGCGCATCGAGTACCAGCCCATATCGCCGATCGTGCCCATGGGCTCCTGGGACTGATCGAAGCGGATATTGGCCCGGTCATCGAAAGGAAAATAAAACGCTGTATGCAGGGATTTCGGCGCGCCGATCCGGTGAGGAATCGCATCGCGAATGGCGCGCGTCCTCGGATTGTGCACGAAGTGCGTCGCGTCCATGAACACAAGATCATTGCGGGCCGCGGCGTCCGACATTCTTGCGACCGATTCCCGGTCAGGCAGCGGTTTATCGATCAGCACGTGCTTGCCGGCGTCGAAGGCCGCGATTGCGATGGCTTCCTTCGTTGAAGTCGGCGTGGCGATGTACACCGCATCGATATCCTCGCGTGCGAGCAACGCATCAAGACCTTGAACCGCGTCAACCTCAGTGCGGTCGCCAACGAAGGTACGTGCTGTCTCAAGGTTGCGGCTCGATACCGCTGAAAGCGTCGCACCGTCGGCGCGCTCGATCGAGTCGGCGACTATCTTAGCGATGAAGCCGGTCCCGACAATTCCAAAATTCAGGTTCGTCATTGTTCGTATTCCTTCAACGGGTTCAGATGACATGCTGCAGCTGCATGATTTCCCCACTGGCAATCGCGCCGGCAGATATTCGCGTGTTGAATGCGCGGATAGCCTCACCGTTCATGTGTGCCCGCCACAGCACTTCGTTTTCCCATTCCTCAACAAACACAAGTACGTTCGAATCCTCGATACCGCGATAGAGATCGTAGTGAACGCAGCCGGATTCCTTTCGCGTCTCCTCGACTAGTGTTTTCATTTGTTCGACAAGCTCTTCTGTATTGCCTGGCGCTGCCTGCATTCGGGCGACGATCTTTAAGGTGGCTGCCATGAATTTTCTCCATTCACACTCCCGTTGTTCGTGGCAAGCATCATAAGGATCTTTTAGATATCTAAGAAACAGATTATATTTATGTCAGATATCTATTGTGTCGATTACATGGCCTATGACTTGAACCTCCTGCGCGTGTTCGACGCCGTCATGGACGAGCGCAATGTCACGGCCGCCGCCAAGCGGTTGCACCTATCGCAATCGGCTGTCAGTGCCGCCATTTCTCGGCTGCGAAGCCTGTACGATGACGAGCTTTTTACGAGGGCCCGGTACGGTGTGACTCCCACTGAGCGGGCGCGAGCAATAGCGCCGGTAATTTCCAGTGCCCTGCGCGAACTCGACCGAGTCACGATAGCCGAGGTGCCGTTCGATCCTGCTACGGCAAGCCGAACGATCAGGTTAACCGCGAGCGGGTACTTCGAATGCGTGTTGGTACCCGAACTCGTTGCACAGGTAGCCACACAAGCTCCCGGAGTGATCGTGGATGTTCGTCCGTTGGCGGGAGACATTGGCGCTACCGAACTCGGCAGCGGGCGCGTCGACCTGGCATTAGGCCGTTTTGTCGATCCGTCCGAAAACCTCGTGGTCACCGAAATTTTGGAAGACGAGTATCGATGCCTAATCAGACGGGAAGATGCCAGAACGAAGCGGCGCCTGTCGCGCAGGGCATTCGAATCCATGACGCATGTTGTGGTATCTCCGCCGGGGCGATGGCGAACCGGCCTGTTCCAACCGCTCGAAAAGGCAGGATTGAAGCGAAGGGTGCAGTTGCGCGTCTCCCACTTTTTGGCCGTCGGTCCAGCCATCCTACGAAATGGTGGATGTGCCACTCTGCCTCGGCGGATCGCGTCACTCTTCGAGAGCGACAAACGCTTTGTCGTTCTTGCGCCACCTGTCGACCTGGGAACATTTCCAATGCAGATGTCGTGGCACCCTCGATTTCGCCGCGATGCCGGTCACGCGTGGCTGCGCGGTCTCATTCAGACAGTCTCGAGGACACTCGTCTAGACACCAGGATAAATACTCCCCGTTTTCTCGGCGTCGTAAGATCGCCGATTCGCAATCGTCTCGTACAGACCGACGGTCCAGCAGACAGGACAACCACGGAGCAACAACAGCCCACCGACGATTGCCAGGGCGGCGAACCAGGGTGCAATGGCATTGAAGTACACGGCACCCGCAAACAGCAGCGCTGCGGTGACTCCCCGAACCAGGTGGCCGGTGACCGACTTGCTTGCGAATCCGCTCACCTTTCGTGCCCGCCTTCGACGAGGTATTCGCGTACCATTCCTCTCGCTCGATGCAAGCGGCTTTTGGTCGCCGCGCGCGTGATGCCGAGTCGTTCCGCCATCTCGCCGATCGACAGCTCTTCGATATCACGCATGACGATCACACTGCGATACTGCTCAGGTAACGACTCAATCGCTTTCGATATGTCGATGCGCAGGTCCTCGTCCGAGCGTGTTGAGTAATCGATATTGTTGTCGATCGTAACGAGCGACTCGGTCGCCCGCATCAGTTGCAGAGCCGGTAGCAAACAGACGCGCGTGACGATACGAACCAGCCAGCCTCCGAATGCCTCTAGATTGTTTACCGAAGACATCTTGCGATTGACAATGATGAGCGTCTCTTGAATGACGTCATCAATGGCCGATGCACGGCTGCAGCGATAGCGCGCATATCGACGAATATCCGGCTGCACGATCTCAAGCAGCGCACTCATTGCAGTCGGATCGCCGGCCTTGGCGGCTTTCAGGAGGCTGGGATCGTATTTCATTCGGCGATACCTATTTCGCTGGCGAACGCCCAGCTATGGCGCAGGCGGGGCAATATCGGACCAACCCTGTGAGAAGCGTTACCGCCCCTGTCGCGCCAAGCGCCCATCCGGCTGGTGTAGCGCCGAGTACCACCACGGCGCTGCAAATCATCAGCCCGCCGGCCAGTATCCTTATTGTCCGCTCGGTCCTCCCAACATTTCTCCGAAACATGATGAATCCCTCCTTATTTTGGGTTGCATAAAGTCAGTGCTCACAAGACAAGAGGGGTGAAAAGTCGAAAAGGATTCAAAATACTTGCGTCTGGTGCCTGGTTCGGTCGGTTTTGACGATGTGCTGACTGGACGAATCATGTAGCGCGCCGCTCGGTTACGCTCTGTCCAGCGATGCCCCAGTTGTCGGTCTCGACCTCGTCGATTACGACGATCGTCGTTTCCGGGGTTTTGCCGAGCTCTACCTTTAGGAGGTCCGTGACGGCCCGAATCAAACGAGCCTTCTTCTCAGCGGTGAGTCCGTCTGGAGTAACTTTAATGTTCACGTAGGGCATGGCTCTGCTCCAATGGTATGGCTATTTGATAGGGCTCGAGCAGCATTGGATCTTCGATGGACCGTTGTGGTTCCGCTGCTGTGGGTGGCCAAGGACGACTTGGGTAGGCAACGACAAAGAGCTAGCGGCGCCGATGGCGCCGCGTAGCAAAGTGCGTCGAAAGACGGTCACGCCTAAGCCCTGGCCCGGGACACGTCAGACGAAGTGGTCCGGGTCACCGTGTCTTCACGCTCGGTGATGAGCTTGTAGATAGAGACAACGTGTGCCCAAAGCCACAGTGGCGCTGGCAGGAAGACGGCGTACATCATCGGGTGATGCGGGCCAATGTCCTTCAGCAGAACGAAGGCCAGTGACGTCGCGACAATCAGGATGTCTCCCAATCCGAAAGCGTTGGCGAACCAGGCGCGGCGACGAGCCTGGGTCCCGGCGGCAACTGCAAAGGCCGCGACCAGACCAAAGAAGCCGGCGGAGATGTGCGTCAGTCCGTCGATCAGACCGAAGGTCGCCGGTAGCAGACCGAGGCCACCCTGAATCAGAAATGTCGCGCCAAAGTAAACGCGAATTCCCTGAATCATCATCAGTTGGCGCTGATCGAGGCTCATCACGTACTCGCGAATCGGCCTGACGCCGAACAGCAGGGCACCGAATACGGCGACACCTGTCAGGATCGCGGCGTAGAACGAGACGCTCGAGATGTCGGCTGGAAAGAGGCTTTGCGTCGAGAAGATCCCGAACAGGACCGCCATCCAGCCAAACATGCCCGCGGCAATGAGGCCACGCGCCTTGTTGGTCTCACGGTTCAAGGAAAGGACCCAGAGGGTATAGATCACCATCAGGGCATCGAGGGCCAACATGGCCGGGGTTCCGAAGAAATTGATCATATCTAGCGCTCCTGTTTGAATTTCAGGAGCTACGATATCGACGCCAGATGATTGATCCCATCACTGTTTCGACCGATTTTATTGCCGAAACGACTATTCAAAGGGACTTTGGGTGAAATTGGCGGGCAGAGACGGCATATTTCGCAGACGCGGACTGCCTTTTCAGCCGCTTTGGGTTCTTTACCGAAACATGAGTTGATGGAAACGACGACTTGGACACACACAATAATGCGCTGAGCGATGTCCTGGCGTCACTCAAAGTCTCGGGCCAGGTATTGCTGGTGGATGAGTATCAGCCCCCGTGGGGGATCGACATTCCGACAGGCAGCCAAATTGCCGAGGCGTTGGCGATGCCGCCCCGAACCAAGGTCGTGCCCTTTCACATCGTGCGCCGAGGCTCCTTTGAGTTGCATTCTGCCGAGCAGGATCCGCTGATTATCCGGACGGGCGAGGTGGCAATCTGCACCGGCAGCGACCGGCATCAAATGATTCAGGGCGATCCCGACCGAATCGTGCCTTTCCCTGAGCTGTTAGGTTCCTGCATGAACCCGATAACTGCTTCCGGATTCGGCGGATCCACCGAGCTGGTGTGCGGAGTGTTCATGTGGCGGAATACGGAACACAACCCTTTGATTGATGCATTGCCACGCATCGTCCACACCGACGTCTCCGGTCGTGATGGTGGTAAGACGATGGAGCTGCTTACGCAGCTGCTTGTCAGCGAATTAAGTATGACGCGTGCAGGGTACGACTACATGGCCTCTCGCTTTGTGGAGCTCTTGTGCGCCGAATCTATTCGGCAATATCTCGATCAACACGCGCACGACCATCCCGGCTGGTTCCGAGCCATGAGTGATCCAAAGATTGGCCCCTCCTTGAACGCGATCCATGCCGCGCCTAACTCCAATCTCTCAGTCGCATCACTGGCGTCCGGCGTCAACATGTCGGGCTCCCGATTTGCGGCGCGGTTTAGGGAGGTCCTGGGTGAGTCCGTGATGTCCTATGTCACGAGCTGGCGTATGAATATCGCATCCCGACTGCTCGTAGAATCAGAACTTAACGTAGAGCAAATCGCACATCAGGTGGGCTACGAAAGCACGGCGTCCTTTTCACGGGCCTTCTCCCGTGCCTTCGGTCACTCGCCCGCTCGATACCGCAAGGATCGCGAGCGCACGTAGTCCGTAGATTCGAAAATGTGACCTGAAATAAGTAGATCGGTGGTCCGGTCTATTCTTTGTGGGCAGGGACCAGGCAATCGGCCTTTTACCCGATCCACTCAAACCAGAAAGGCCCGCTTTGCTGGAACTACATACGGAAATCGAAATCAACGCTTCGGCCGAACGAGTCTGGTCTATTCTTTTGGACTTTTCACGTTATCCCGACTGGAACCCATTCATACGCAAAGTAATCGGGGAGCCAGCGCGTGGCTCCAAGCTTACAATTCGGGTCCAGCCAAGTGGCGCAAAGGCGATGACCTTTCGACCAACTGTCTTGGAAGTTGAGCCCCGTCAGGAACTGCGGTGGATTGGGCGATTGCTTGTGCCGGGTATTTTCGATGGAGAACACGCGTTTGTTATTAACGAACTGGATGGCGAGCGCGTCCGCTTCGTGCACGAGGAACGATTCCGTGGCTTGTTGGTGCCGTTTTTTCGCGTGAGCCTCGATCGAGACACTCGGCGCGGATTCGAGGAAATGAACGCCGCGCTAAAGCGGCGCGCAGAGCAAGCTGAATCCGCGTTCTAGCGTAGCAAGAAGTTGACTCCTCCAAGGAACCGGATCGACCACACGAGAACTCATTTTCGATGACGCGCCATCTATTGGCCAAGGTCCGAGTCTTTGTCGATCCTTTGCCGTGCAAGCTATCTGTCGCCAGCACACTAGAAATCGTTCACTCGCATGTCTTCTCAAGCTCATAGACCGATTCAGCAAACGCGATTCCCATTCGGACGTATGCGTCGCTGGTGTAATGCCAAGCGTCCTTGGAATGCTGATAATCATCGATCTCTGTAACATATGCAGCACATGTGTCGCCGGCAACGTACGCCGATTGCGCATCTTGTACGAGCTGAATGTACTCCATCACCTGCCCATCATCGTCCATTCCAGAGTCGGTTATGCGGCCAATGACGACAGGGAGATCGTCGACTCGAAGTGAGGCCCTTAGCAGGTTCATCATGCGCCGGAGGTTTTGCCGATAGTCAGTTGCCGGCCCACGCTCGATAGCATCGGATTCACCCTGCATCCAGATCAGTGCGGCGGGAACTAGGCGATCGGGGTAACCGTCGCCGTCAATATCGGTCGCGGCCATTGCCCGACTGATGGCTGTGAGCGCGTTGTCGTATTGATTGCGGCCGTTACCGTCATTGTAGTCCGGATCCCACGTGCCATAGTTTGGTGCATCCAGCGCGAGCGACGATCCGCCCCGAGCGTATTTGACGATAGCGATTTCCGCGCCCGGATTGAGCTCAGCTATCCGAATGCCGAACGATAGCTCGGGGCCAAATCGATCAGACAGGCGATTGGTGATGCCGTCAGATTCAAAGCCGACGCCGAATCCGGGCTGCAATGGTGCCCAGATGCCAACGCCGCCTCCATCGTCGCCATCGGGCACAGGCATACCGCCAAATATCCTGATCGAGCTTCGTTGTGTCGTCCACTGAGGCGCCAGATCAGCGGTGTGGCCGTAACCCACCATGTTTGATTGTCCGCCCAAAAAGTAGACGCGATAGCTCGTTCCGGTTACAGGATCGGCTGTCGGAGTACTGCCGCAGGCTGAAAGGAATACACAGAAGATCAGAAGGATTGGACGCATGGCAGCCTTGCGATAGCGTGGTTTCGCAAATCTTGCACCAGTTGGCGGTACCCCGCAAATCGCACGAACTAATGTGGCGTGCGAATTCATATTCATCGCAGAATCTCGCGATACTCGTAAGCTTGTAAGGATTGTTGGCCAGACTCAAGACTGTTCCGCTTTACATTCACCGCCTGGCTAATGGTCAAGACGCCGGCCCAGCGCCAGGCGCGTGGATTGTCCTACACGCTCCAACCGCTCGCCGCCGTGACATAGTTGAACGACACGGTCGCCGACTCTTGCCTGCGTCTGAGTTGATGCCAACGGAGCGGCACGGGCTGTTACCGTGAAGCGGGCATGAACACCTCGAGGTGATCCCGAACGAACTCGGTGAAGCTGCGCGGCTTGCGGCCAAGCAATCGTTCCGCGTCCGGCAGGACATCAGCGTATGCGCCGGTGCCGAACAGCGCCTGTATCTCCGCGAGTGCATGCGCCGACCATTCGGGCATGCCTTGTTCCTTCATTGCAGCTTCGGCAGCCGCTTGTATGACCGGTACGTAAGTCACGGGCTTGCCCCTCTGATCGCCGATGCCTCTGGCAACGTCATGGAAGGTCAGGCTTTCCGGACCTGTAAGATCGTAGGCTTTGTTTTCATGGCCGTCGCTCGTAAGAATCTTCGCCGTGATCTCCGCAATATCGCGCACGTCGATCGTGCTCTGGGCGGCATCACCCATCGGCAAGTAGAACGTATCGGTCTTGGCGATCGCTTCAGCTTGCCAGAGCATGTTCTGGTGAAAGGAATTGGGACGAATGATCGTGTAGGTCAGACCACTGTCGCGGAGCAGATCGTCGCTTTCTCCATGGTGACGAATGATCTCCGAAGGTGAGTCATTTGACGCGCCCAATCCCGAGAACTTCACAACCTGCCGGACGCCGGCGTCTTTCGCGGCGTCGAAGAAGTTTCTGAAAAGCGCGACCGAATTAGGCAGAACGGCGGTTACAACGTAGGCTTTGTCCACCCCCTCGAACGCGGCGGCCAGACTGATCGGATCGGCCAGATCCCCTTCGGCCACTTCAATCTCAGGCGCCAGCGACTCCCGTGCGGCATCCGTCGAGCGCACGAAGGCGCGCACGATGACGTCGGTGTTCGATAACGCATCCAGCAGGGCGCGTCCGTTGGTGCCGGTTGCACCGGCGACCAGAATTCGAGGGGCTGTCACAAAGTTCTCCCAGGTTTCATGGTTACAGGGTCAGGGGTTGCGTACGCGCCGCCTCAGTTATGCAAACGAATTGGCGTACCAGTTACAGGTCGCTCGATACCTCGTATCAGCGGCTCCGGTCGGATGTTCTGCGGGAACGCCCAGCCATTTTCGTGCATGTAGATGACCAGGTCGAGCGTGCCATCCGCAACCTCCATTCGGGTCACGAGACCGTCTTTAACAGTGAGAATAAGGTTCTCGATTGACGTTCCTTCGCGTCCGGTCGGCTGAAGAACGTCGAAAAAGGGTTCAACGTGTTTCCAGTTCAGATTGAATGATATGACTGCACGACCATCGCCATCGTCGCCGATCGCATCGATGAAATCGACGAGGTCGACGCGTGGCGAAAAAGCGACCAGAAACTCGTTCGCCCAGGTTTTCGCGGCATCGATACCGGTGTTGCCGAACCCGGCTGAGCTGTTGATGACAACATCGGCGTGCATTACCGCGTTCCAACGCTCGAGTTCGCCCGTCTGGAAAGCGTCATAGACCTCGATGATGATCGGATGCGGTTCGTCGGCGACGGCGGTGACTGAAAAAGGCAGCGCCGCAGCGATGACGAGGAACTTGAACTTGAGTTTCAGCATGGTGAGCGAGTCCACGTGTGGTTCTGGAACGGCACTGTAGGCCTGGCTGTCGGATTGATAAATCCGTTCAGCTGAGACAGAGTGTTGTACATGGGTACAACAATCGAGATTCTGGAACTCAAAGCTCTAGTCGCAGTGATCCGTCAAGGCACGTTTACCGCGGCTGCGGAGACGCTCAGCACCGATAAGGCTCACGTCAGCCGCATCGTAAGTCGGCTGGAGAAGAAGTTGGGCGCTCGGCTCCTGCAGCGCTCGACGCGGCGCCTGCACGTGACCGAAACCGGGCGGGAGTTCTTTGAACGAGCGAGCGGAGTTTTGATGGCGCTCGAGGAAACTGAAGCTGTTGTCTCTCGATCAAATCGAGAGCCCTCGGGTACGCTCCGCATTACCGCCGGCGCGGAGTTCGGCGCCGCACGAGTCACGGCCTGGATTGCCACTTACCTTGAGCTGTATCCCGATGTTCGCGTGGATGCGACGTACACCAATCGGATTACAGACATCATTCATGAAGGCATCGATGTCGCGGTACGAGTCGGCACGCTCGCAGACTCGGAGCTCTCCGCCCGCAGGCTAGGCGAGATCGAATACGGCCTGTTCGCAAGCCCCGCTTACGTTGACACTCACAAAGACCCTCGTGACCCAGCGGAACTTTCTGACCACGATCTCATCGTATTTGCGCCGCGTCCCGCGTCGAGTTGGAGACTCGTGAAAGGCAAGGATTTCTTCGATGTGAAGCGCGAGCCAAGGATCGTTGTCGACAGCAACCAAGCAGCACGCGATCTTGCTATCGCGGGACTGGGTATAACTCTGGTGCCAAAGTTTATGGCAACAGATGCTGTGGATGCCGATGAGCTTGTCGGTGTGTTAACCGGCTGGTCCCAGGCCCCGATTCCGGTGCACGCGGTCTTTGCCTCGAGTCGCTACCTGGCACCAAAGGTGCGGGCTTTTGTCGATCTTGCGGCCGAACGGTTCGAGCCCTGATGCTGTCATTCGTGAGAGGCGTCTACCTGATATGTTCCCAGCAACTACCAGTTGAGCGGTTGGCCGTCGCGGAAGAAGCCGCCGTTGGGTCCAGACGTGTCGAGGTTCGCCGCCCACAAGACGCTCGCTGCGCCCTCCGACAGATCACGTGTGGCATTGGGGCCGCCCATCTCCGTCCGCACCCAACCGGGGCATACGGCGTTGACCTTAACGTCGGGCCCAGCATCGTGCGCAGCGACACGGCTTAGTGCATTGAGCGTCGTCTTCGATACCCGATAAGGCACCGCACCGCCGCCCATTTCTGTGAGGCCGCCCATCCCGGACGAGACGTTGACAATCCTTCCATAGCCGGCAGCGTTCATTATCGGGAGCGCTTCCTGCATCATTCGCCATGCGCTGAGCGCGTTATTGTCCACTGCTTCGGCAATTAGATCGGCGTCTGTCGTGCTTATCGAGTGATCGACTCCGCCGTAGGCACGACCAGCATTGTTGACCAACACATCGATGCGTCCATGTGTTGAGGCAAGCCAGTCGAAGAAAGCATCAACGGAGGACTGGTCGGCAACGTCGAGGATTTGGACCCCGGTTGATAAAGGCGCATCGATCTCAGCGACCGCCGCCTCCAGCTTCGTGGAATCGCGACCCGTGAGCACCACGTAATCACCTTGGCGCACGAGATCCTTTGAAACCTGCAGACCTATGCCCTGTGCAGCACCGGTAACAACTGCGATTCGTTGATCAGCCATTCGAGTCAATCTCCCTGGTCCGCGACTTGGATCTTGTAGTTGAACTCTGCTGTACCTAGGACGCTCCACATCCGAAGCCAGAACGGCATCATACCTTCGGTGCCACGCGCCGCCGCAAGCGGACCGAGATCGACGGGATCCTTCCAGCCCATGCTGTTCAATAGGCCGACGACTTGTGTCTTCGCGGCTTCATTGTCGCCGCAGACGAAAACGTCATGGTTACCAGGCACTTTCGACGGCGCAACCATGATTTCGCAGTTCATCGTGTTGAGCGCCTTGATGACGTTGGCCCCTGGCAACATCGCTTGAAGCGCTTCCGCCGCCGAGGTCGTATTCGAAAGCTCGGGAATGAGCGTGGGCGGCATTCCGCCCGACATGTCGAGCGGATTGGTTACATCCAGCACTGTCTTACCTTCGAGGTTTTCGGTGCCGGCGAGTTTGGCTGCATCGAGCAATGCGGCGCCCAGGGTTGCAAAGACCACTGTGTCTCCGAATGCTGCTGCCTCTTCGAACGTTCCGTGATGAGCGTTCTCGCCGCCTGCCTTTGCCCAGGACACAGCGGCGTCATTCGATGCAGTGCGGCTACCCATCATCACGTTGTGACCCAATTCCAGGAATCTGTTGGCAAGGGCCTGTCCAACCATGCCGGTACCGAGTACGGCTATCTTCATCACGTAGTTCCTCCGAGTACTTGTTTGTTTGGCTTATCGTCAAACGTTGGATAGTCTGTATAGCCGTGCGGTCCCGGCGTGTAAAACAGATCAGGGTCCGGCTCCGCAAGTGGCCAACGGTGTTTCATTCGCGCAACCAGATCCGGATTTGCGATGAATGGTCGACCGAATCCGATGAGATCGACCGCGCCGGAGCGCAGTGTGCGTTCTGCACTCGCCCTGTCGAAACCGCCGGTCGCAATAATCGGTCCGTCGAAGTGCTCGCGTAGCGATGTGACAGGATCGAAAGAGGGAACATCGGGGAAACGTGCCGGCACACGCATCACGTGAAGATAGGCCAGTCGCAGATGGGCAAGGTGCGCCAGGAGCACGCGGTGTGTTTCGAGCGGCTGTTTGTCATGCAGATCATTGTGAGTGAAGCCCGGTGATACACGGATGCCAACCCTTTCGGATCCCGCCACCGCGATCATCCGTTCGAGAGTTTCGACGACGAGGCGGACACGGTTCTCCGCCGAACCACCGTACTTGTCCAACCGTCTATTGGTGTTGGTGGACATGAACTGGGCCATCAGGTAGCCGCCGGTCGCGTGCAGCTCCACGCCGTCGAAGCCGGCTTCCAGTGCGCTTCTGGTTGCTCGTTCATGATCCTGCTGAACCTCCTCGATGCTGGTCTCGTTCATTACTTCTGGCACGGGGAAATCCATGGGCCCAGATGCGTCGGTAAAGATCTTTGAGGCATCTGAAACAGGAATCGCTGATGGCGCGATAGGCGTAAGCCCGCTCGTGTTGAGAGCGTGCGAGACGCGTCCAGCGTGCATGATTTGCAGGAAAATCTTTGCGCCGCCTTCATGAACGGCAGCAGTAACGCGCCGCCACCCATCGATGTGCGCCGATTGATAAATGCCCGGCGTGCGCGGGTACCCCTGGCCCACGGCAGATGGCTGCGTTCCCTCCGTGATAATGAGACCAGCCGCCGCCCTGGCCCCGTAGTACAACACCATGTCGGCGTTAGGCGCGCCGTTGGTGCCGGCACGATTCCTCGTCATCGGCGCCATCACGATCCGGTTCTGAAGCTCCAGGTTGGAAATCGTAACCGGCGAGAACAAATCGACATCGGACATGAGTGTGGAACTCAGCTTTACTCTAGAATTGCTCTGAGAACACCGCACCCACCGACTGCAACGTTGTTGGTCGACCGGCCGGCATGCACATGTTGTCTGTTCTGAAACCGGGAATGGCGACTCCTTCCTTCATCTGAACGATGTCGTAGTCAAAACCACATTCCGCAACTGGTTTCATGAAGAGACATGTCGCGTCGGAGACGTCGCGCTGCACGCCGACCTCGAACCGACCGTCGGCGCAACCAGCGGCTGCCGCGGCGCCACGAGGACTATCCAGCGTGAAGAGAATCCGCTCGAAGGTGACTTTCGCATCGACAGTGTCCTTCAATCCCTCAACTGGGTCGCCCATCTCTACGGTTCCTTTGAATACGAAGGTGTACAGCGGTTTCGTGCACTGAGCATCCGCGAAGAACTTGTATTGCGTTGTTTGCTCTGTGCCTTTGAACAAATAAATCCGCACGAGATGCGAAATCTCGTCTCCCGGACCGAGAGCTACGCTTGAGCATGGCGCACTGGTGAACTCCGTCGGTCCATCTTGTGCGCTAGCCGTGTCCGGGCCAAGCAACGAGCACCCGCTCAGGAATCCGACGACGACAAGAACAGTAAGTCTCATTGAACAGAACAATTGGTGTCTCCTGAAGCGGTTTTGGGTTGTATCCATTTCGGGTTCTCACCAACTGATGGGACCAGTCTCATTGAAGAAACCACCTGTCGGCCCATCGTCATCAATCGTGGCAAGACGATATGCAAGCGAGGCCGCTTGATCCGGAGTATTCGGGGCATCGGCACCGCCCATATCCGTCTGCGTCCACCCGGGGCACATGGCATTCACCTTCACACCGTCCTCCCGCAGGGTCTTCGCGAGCATGCCGGTGATCCCGTTTAGCATGGTCTTCGAGAGGCGGTAGGCGGCGGTGTCGTAGTGACCGTACGGGGAATCAGGGTTGACGGTTTCGGCTACGGAACCAACCGAACTCGACACGTTGACGATGTGCGGTTGTTTGGATGCCTGGATCAGTGGGAGTAGTAACTTGACCAGTTGCAGCGGGCCAAATGCGTTGGTCTGCATCGAGATCTCAAGATCCTCCTTCCGGGCGTCGAGAATGGTGTCCTCCATGCCCACGTGGATCGCTGCGTTGTTGACCAGTACATCAAGCGACTCGTGTCGGCCGGAGATCTCCTGCGCGGCTTTCTCGATCGACGCCGGATCGCTCATGTCGACGGTGACAGCCTCAACCGATCCGCCGGCTGTCTCTATTTCCTGGATCACGTCGTCCGCTTTTGTCGCGTCTCGTACAGCAACGATGACGTGAAAACCCTCTTTGGCGAAACGGCTCGCGATCGCGCGGCCGATACCGCGGTTGGCGCCGGTCACGAGGACTGTCTTCTTCATTGCGAGGCACCTGGTCCCTGCTGATTCGATTGATGGGAGTATTACGTAGCCGATTGTTCTTGATTAGTTGGCAAATCTGTATCACTTTGTCTTTATTATGGAGACAATTGATCAGATCGATTTGCGGATGCTGCGCTGTTTCGAAGCCTCTGCACGTCACGGCAGCTTCTCGGAGGCAGGACGACGGCTGGATCTGCCGCGAGCGGTAGTTAGCCGTCTGATCGAGCAGCTCGAGAATCGCGTCGGCGCCAAGCTATTTCAGCGCACCACCCGCAAGGTCGTACTGACCGACCAGGGCGAAGTGCTGCGACAGCAACTGGAGTCGCCGCTCGCCGCACTACGCGAGAGCTTGCTAGCCGCGGAAGAAAGCACCAGCAACCTCGGAGGCGTTGTCCGTTTGTCTGCCAGCCATGCCTATGGACGTCGTTTTGTCTTGCCGTCCCTGGCGGCCTTCCGGACAAGTTACCCGGACATTCGTATCGAAACTTTTTTGTCGGATCAGATTGATGATCTGATTGATGACCAACTCGACCTTACGATCCGACTCGGTGAGCTACCGGATAGCTCAATGATTGCCCGAAAACTCGCGGATCTGGAGGTCGTGCTAGCGATACCTTCCGAGCTAATCGCCGACCGGCGACCGCCCGACTCGATAAGCGATCTATCAGAATTCCCTACAATTGGATATCGCGTACCGGGAACCGGTGACTTGTACGCGTGGACATTCGAAGGACAAGGCGAACGCTACAGCGCTGCGCCCCAATCACCAATGCTGGTCACTGATTCAATCGAGGGCGTGGCGGATTTGGTGCGTTGCGGACTCGGCGTAGCGCCAGTTCCGAAATACCTATTAAGCGAAGAACTTCGGACGGGCACGGTCGTCGCTGGATTGTCGAACCACAACTTGCCGGCCGTTCCCGTGCACTTGTGTTTTACGAGTCGGGAACACTTGCCTCAGCGTGTGCGTGTGTTAATCGACTGTCTGGCGACTCATCTAAGGACCTGACACGCCATAAGGGCTCTAAACGAAAAAGGCACCCCCCACGGGGGTGCATTTTGTCGTTTGGCGCGCCCGACAGGATTAGCGGCCGCTACGCGGCCCGCTTGTCGGCTCGCTTCGCTCGCCTCGGTACGAACGCAGCGCTTCGCGCGTCCAAAACGCTGTCGCGTTTTGTCGAACAATGTCCGCCTCCTTGGGCGGGACACACCAGGTAAACAAAAAAGGGGCCCCGCTGGGGCCCCTTTCTGTTTACTGGCGCGCCCGACAGGATTCGAACCTGTGACCCCTGCCTTCGGAGTTATGAGTCCGTCCATATCTCGGGACTCGTAGTGCCGGAAACCCCTTATTTTACGCTGCCTGCACCTTGCCTACGCGAGAACTCGCCGGTAACCTGTGAGCCTTACGTAGAACTCATTCGGGACTCACGGCATGGCGAAGAAGATCACTGAAGCCAAGCTACGCAAGCTTAGAGCCAACCCACCGAAGACCCGACAGTCGATCCAAGAAGACGGACTCAGAGTCGAGGTGAACCCCTCCGGGCGAATCGTTTTCTTCGCTCCGTACTACCAGCACGGTCGCAAGCACAAGGAGAAGATTGGAACGTATCCGGCTCTCTCCGCCGCCGACGCACGGAAGAAAGTACTCGACATTCGCCATCAACTGGAGATTCAGGAAGTCAGCGTAAAGCAGACGACCGAGACCTTCATGGGCTTCGTCGAGGGTGACTTCAAGGACTGGTGCGTGGCGTCCCGCAAGGACGGGAATTCCACGATAAAGCGCCTGAAGGATCAGTTCGGGTCGCACCGTATAGGCCGAACGAAGCTGAAGGACGTTACACCCCAGATGGTGGACCAGTACAAAGCGGCTGCGATGAAGAAGTACAAGCCCGCAACCGTCACACGGCACTTAGGAGACCTCTCTCGGGTCTTCTCAAAGGCCATCGAGTGGGACATGCTCAAGAAGAACCCGGTCTCGAAGGTGAGCAGGCCCAAGGTAGACCGCAATGCAACGCGGCTGTACCTGACGAAGGATGAGACCAAGCGGCTGACCAAGGCGCTCGACAAATGGGAAGGGCTGTCTCAGTTCGGAACACCTGAGGAGCAGAGAACGCATCCGGCGTACCTCCCTTACATCGTCCGTCTCGCCGTGAATACCGGCATGAGACGCGGTGAGCTGATGTCTCTGCGTTGGGCGGATATAGACGAGCAAGAGCGGATTATCACAGTTCGCGGCACGGTCGCGAAGTCAGCCACGACCCGACGTATACCAATCTCGGAGAAGCTATTGGAGGACCTGCGGCATTGGAACAACTTGTCAGGACGTGAGCACATGGACGATGAGGACTTCGTGTTTCCTTTCCGCTCCTTCAAGCGGAGCTGGACGTCGTTCCGCGAGATGGCTGGACTGGAGCACATCGTGTTCCACGAGCTTCGGCATAACTTCGCCTCGCAGTTGGTACTTCGGGGTACGCCTATCCCTGTCGTCTCTGAACTAATGGGACATACTGACATCAAGACGACGAGCATTTACCTCTCAGTCAGGGAGGACGAGAAGTTCAAGGCCGTTGAGCTACTTTAGTTGTCTGAACGAGAACCAGTCCAATGCCCATATCCAGTTCGCCGCTCCGCCTCATAAAGAACTCCGTTGAGTACTACCACAAGTCCCGATGGGACGAGATACCGTTGTTTGTTCGCGGCATCTACGTGCTGTACAAGTTCAACTCGCGCACGGGCAGCTACGGTGTTGTTTACGTCGGAATGGCCGGAGCAGAGACCGCCGGTGTTCGCAGGCGCATCATGTCGCACTACAAGAACAAAGGCAGCCAGTGGTCGCACTTCTCCGTGTATCAAGTCTGGGAGAACATTAGAGAGGATGAGGTCCGAGAGCTTGAAGGTCTCTTCCGGCACATCTATAGACACGACGCACGGGCAAACAGGCTCAACAAGCAGCGTGGCTTCAAGAAGCTAAACAGGCTACGCAGCGAGACCTTCGAAGACTGGGAATAGAGGTTGGAACTACGCGGACTTCTTCTTAGTACGTTTCTTCACCTTCTTTTTTACTTTCTTCTTGGTTTTCTTTTTCGCTTTCTTTTTCGCGCTACGCTTTTCCGCTTCTTCGAGTTGCTGTTTGAACTTCGCGAGTTTACTCGGCGCTATATAGACGTACTCCACAACCGCTCGGAAGAAATCATCAATCGCCCATGTCATTGGGGTGGTGATGGTCTGTACGCTGCCATGCGCTGCTGTGTTTCCAACGACGCGGAGTGCATCAGTTACCTCTGCAAGTGCGGGCGGTATGTCTCCTCGCTCTGCAAGTATACGCAGGCGCGCCGCAAGCGTGCCTCTTGATACGGAGCGGTCATCGCAGATTGCCTCAAGAGATTTGCGAATCAGAATCGCAAAAGCATTGGGTGCATTTTGCCTAACGACGCTGGCCTCGTGATAGATATCTCGTACCGTCTCCGGCACGGCCTTCGGCAGATTTGAAGTTTCGGGGTAGACCAGCTCCGGCCAGTACCCGGTCTCCGAGTGATCTATTCCGTCGTAGACCAGCACTGAGTTGCAGGTCTCACAGACACAGACGATGGCCTCGCTAAGCGGCCCCTCCTCCGGGCCAAGTCTTCGGCCATCACTGCTGTACCAAGTGTCGCGGTATGTATGGGAGAAGACCTCACGCTGCGGCGAACGGTTGCCGCAATGCGGGCAAAAGTCGATGTGCTTGTGCGGCTCACTCATCGAAGTTCCTTTCCGGTCGGATCAAGTCGAGCAACATCAGAACGGGATGTCATCGTCAAAATCTCCGGGCGGCGCCTCATCGCTGCGGTCATCCTCAAACATAGACAATACGCGCTCCGCAATCCTAAGCAGTTGATCGAACGTGATCACCTCGATGCCATGCAAGTGCGAGTTGAAGTTTCGCAGTGCGACTTGTTGCTCCGGCGTCCCATCGCGCCCAACGATTACCCGCGCCTTAATTTTCAGTGTATCTACTTTGTCTTTAGCAATTATCGAGTCGCGGTTTCGCTCCACTTCGTCGATGTACCGCATCACTTGGCCAATCGCCTTCGAGAGTTTTGACGATGGGTAGTAGCTGTCGTGGGACTTGTCGTGCAGGAACAGCGGTTCTGAGAACGCAGTCTTGATCTCGACGATCTCCAAGTAGTCATCGACCGTCCGTCGCAGCATGTAGTCAAGCTCGTCGTCTCGCGTCCAGTGACGGCGTGACAGCAACTCACTGTACTCGCTCCCGAACATCCACGGGTTCTTGTCGAGATGCTTCTGCAAATCGTGCTCGTTCGACTCCGGGTCTTCAACGAGCGCAAGCATTTCTTCATATGCCGCCCTGTACTCGACCATGCGCGACGAGGCTGCAATGTGGTGTAGCGTGTCGCCGCTCGTGGCTGCAAAGAGCTTGCCGAACTCCTCCCGCTTGACCCCTTCGACGTTAGCGAGTAACTGGCCAATAAGCCCGAGCTTCTCGTTGTCGTCCAAGCCGGGAATCAACTGGATTAGGCGCTCATACTTGGCATAGGCCTCGTCCGATAGCACATGGAGCTTGCCTATCTTGTCTTGAAGCTCGCCCGAGTAGTGAGCGTTGAGGAAGACAAATAAGTCGTGAACTTCTTGGCCGTCTTTGTCTTCGAGCGTGATCTTGTGCTTGCTCTCGTACTCCCACCCGTTCTTCTTGGTGTACTTGATCTGCTCCAGTACGAGCGTGTGGTGGTGCAACTCCCCAGTCTGCTTGTTGATCACCTCAAGCAGTGCAGCAGTCTTGTACGCTCTCGGCCCCTTCTTGAGCACGACTTCCGCTACCTGCCGGATATCAGACCCCTCGCGGGCCTTTTTCAGCTTGATTAGTACGTCTTCAAAAGGAGTGTCGGGTGGTAACGCCATAGCACGCATGTAATTCTCAATCTTCCAATGGTACCACCCCGCGCAGGCTGTTCCGCACAAGCAAAACTTGGCGATTCCCGGAGAATTGTGCCTTTCCAGGCCCCCGAAACCGAGACATGGTTTGCGCATGAAATTGACGGTAGAAATCACCGTGGGGTCCATCGACGAGTACTTGCAAGTTCTCGCCGTGCTGGGTCAGGGGTTGGACTTCGAGTTCACCGCGAGACCAGCTCTGAGTTCGCTACCAGCGATCAGCGAGGACGCCGTCAGCCGCCTGCGCGCTCCATCAGAGTGTCAAAGAACGCCGACGTGTAGGTATCGTCCCAAATCTCAATCCACTGATTGAAGCCTTGCCCTTCGCCAAGGACCGCGCTGCTAAGTGATTGGACAATTTCCTTGGTCTGCGTGGTGAGGAAGTACAGGTAGTCTCGTTGAACGGGCTGCACATGCTTCGGGGCGACTTGCAGTGCTCCGTGTGCAAGCTTGGTGTGGCGATAGCTTCGGACTTGCGCGAACTGATGGGTGCCCCTTAGCGTACCCAACCGCTCTCGAACAGCATCAATCTCAGCGATGTGCTCGTCGGTGTCCTGCTGGGCTTCTTCTTCACTCACCCACTGCCGACGCCGCTCCAAGATTCCCGCCCGCAGGTTCGCCTTCGTTGCTTCATCCTTTAGCGACTCGAAGAACGCCATGAGGCCGTGACTGTCGGGTCTATGGTCGTGACACCGCATGATGCACAGCACGAGACTGGACTCGACAGCCGAGCGGCATGATACGAACCCGTGCGCTTCATAGGTGTTGTCGTACGTCGGTCCGATACGCTGGTCCTCGCTGAACGCTCTCGTGAGGCTGGCAAGGGCAATCGCTGTATCGACCTCTTTGACCAATGCCTCCACGAACTCTTTGAGGTTCTCGAAGGTACGGGGAGGGTCTGGCTCTTTCTTCTTCTGACGCCGCCGAGTAAGTAGGTAGGTCGCAACGCTGGCGGCAGCAACCGCGAACAAGACAAGTGCGGAGACAGTAAGCGTGTCCACCGCCCCGCCTACTTACCCGACTTTCTTCTATTGTCTTCCTTGCAGAGCATCTGGCAGTTCTTTGCATCAGTCTTGCCGCCCAGATGCCACGGCGTTATGTGGTCGCCTTCCATCTCGTCGAACTCGAAGTGCTCACCGCAGTCCACGCAAATGCCTTTCTGACGTTCGTACGCCTCTCGCTTCATGTTCTTTGTGAAGGCCCGGATGTTGAGGTGCTTCTCTTTGCCGTTCAAAACGTACGTGTAGATACCCTTCTTATTCGTGACATCCTCGTCCTCCATGAGTCGAGCGACTTCTGCTTCGAGTTTCTCGTGGTCAAGTTCCTCATCCTTGAACTCGTTGTAAAGGAAGCCCCAGTTGATTCCCTTCATCTCGTTGCGATATGTCGGGAAGGTAGCCTGAACCCAAGCAATTACTGACTGGAAGTACAACCACAAGCTATTCGCGTTCGGCTTGTGCTGGTGCTTCGCCATGAACGCTTCAATCTCGTCGTCACTCACCCATTTGATCGTCGTTTCAAGATAGTCTTGCCGAATCGCAGTGCCCTTCAGATAGTCGCCGCCTAACCCGTAGGCGGGACAGCCGCTTTTGCTGAAGTACCGCTTGGCATCCGTAACCCACGACCCAGAGTAAACAGCGTTCCTTAACTCCTGATCTGTCAGCTTCTCGCCTGCGATATTGATGGTCTTGAACCACTCCAGCTTCTCGCTGTCCTTGCCGCTACAAAAATAGACCGTAAGTGTGTAGTCCAGGATTTGCGACTGCTCGTCGTCTTGCAGGTTATGGAAGTACCGACCATCGAACGCAAAGTCACCTTCGACGTACTGGCATATCGAGATGGTGCGCTGCTGCCCATCAATAATCTCAAAGTCCCCGTCATCGCGGACAGCCCAGTACATCACGTTCAGCGGGAAGTCCTTCTTGACGGTATCAATGACAGCGTCACGCTGCTTGTCCTTGTAGATGAACTCGCGCTGGTAGGGCGGACGAATGTCCAGCTTGCCGCCGTAGCCAATTACGCCGTCTTCATCCCTATCCTCGTAGGCGTCAGTCAGCTCGCGGACGGTGATTTCCTTGAACTCAATCTTCATTCAGTCAGCTCTGTCTTACCCTTTTCTTGATGACGAGGCGGTCATAAAGCCGCCGGTATGTGCCATCACCGTTATCAAGATAGAACCGTGGCCCACCTTGCATGTATGAGCCTTTCTCCGCGATTTCCGACATGCTTACGCCGAGGGTCCTACTTGATCCAACAATCTCGAACTGGTCGGGGTTGTACTTATTCAGAAACGTGATTGGTACGCCCATTTCACCATCATAGTCCGCTGGAATGTTATCCGTTTTTCCAACTTCGATGGCATCGTAGTTAACGTACTTGGGATACTCCTCGGGGCTGTACGTCTTATAAAGAATCATTTCTTCATGGCGCTTTGAGATGTCGAGATTTGTGAACCAACAAGCGTTGCCCAAGCTCCTCCACTTCTGTCCGTCCTCGTCCTCCCAGTATCGAGTGGCGCGCGGCTCGTAGTAGTCCGGCACCCGAAATGCCATATCCCCACTCTTGTATCCCACCCAAATCTCGTCGTTCTTGATGAACTCGAATATCTCTTTGTACGTTATCGCGTTCTGGTTACCGACAATGACGAACTTCTTCGACTGTTCGATCAGCAGCGACACGAAGTCGCGGAACAGAGAGAACGGCGGGTTGGTGACGACAATGTCGGCCTGCTTCAGCAGCTCGATGCTCTCCTCGCTACGGAAATCGCCGTCGCCATTCAGGTGCTTGACGCCAATCTCCTCCGGGTCTGGCACGTTGTTCTTGTTAGTGTCTCCGTCATATTCCAAGTAGATCGCCTGCTCCGAATCGTTCCGGCTGAACAGGTCCATCTCTTGATTCTTGTAGCAAGTCGTGATGAGACGCTTGAGACCCAGCCTTTCGAAGTTGTACGAAAAGTAGTGGAAGAAGTTGCTCACGCGAGGGTCATCGCAGTTGCAATACACGACCTTGCCCTTGAAGTGCCTCTTGTAGTGCTTTAGCTCCTTCTCAATGTCAGAGAGTTGCGTATAAAACTCGTCTTGCTTTGCCTTCTTCGCGGCCTGAAAACTTCGGTTTTTTGCCCGTTCTGCCATTCAGTTTCCAATGTTGTTCTCGAGTTCGATGATTCACCGGTATCGTGCCGGTCTTGCGATCCGCGAGGCGTCAATAGAGCCCATAAGGAATGATATCAGCCCGGTGGCTGCTATTGGACGTGGAGCGGACAGTCTATTTCGAATTGCTGGGGTCAATCATGGAATTACTGACAACAAAACAAGCCGCGAAGTATCTTGGTGTGAGCATGGCTTTCTTGGAGAGAGACCGCTGGGCTGGCGCACAGGTACCCTTCGTGAGGATTGGGAGTCGGACTGTGAGGTACTTGAAGTCAGACCTTGAGGAGTACATTAGGGAACGACGCTGTACGGGTACAGTACGCGATAAGTAACTCGATCCCGGATGGGGATTGGCTCCGTCGAGGAAGTAGTGCAGCATCAACATCATGCGAGCTACCAGAAGCCGCCCTCTCGCTGCACAAACCTAAGTTGGCATTCAATGGCAGACCTTCCCTTTGAAATTCCTGACTACCTGAAGGCCAGATTCGAGGCCGATCTACGTCGCGAGTATGCGTCTGAACCTCTGTTCGACTACTACGAGCTATCCCTGTTCAAGTGGCACCTACAGGAGACTGAAAACCTAAACAAACGCATGCATGACGCGGCTCTTCAGTACATCCGCGAGCAAGTGGACAACGACGTAGACATCGTCAATGACAGCGGGATGCTGCCGGTTGAGTACTTCTACAGACGGGTCCGCTACTCAGACGTTGTCTTTATGGTGTCTCTACTTGAAAGTCTTCTTGAAAAGGCGTGTATGCGGTTGAGACAACTTCTTCCACGTGTAGATATGCCGGAGAACTTTAGCGGCGGTAAGTGGCGCGGCCCTCAGCAATTTCTCGAACGCTACGGAGAGGTTCAGACACCCGAGAATCTTTGGGAGCCGGTCAAGAGATTGATCGACGTTAGAAATCTGATTGTCCATGACAATGGGAGCGCAGAGCCCCTTGGTGACGATGGTCGCAAGGAGTTGTCCAAGTGCGCAGGCCTGTCCATAAAGGGCGGCAGAGTTGAGGTGAGTCCAGAGTACGTAGAACGGGCTATCGACGATATAGAGCTACTGATCCAGCACTATGAGGAGGGCATTCGACAGACCGTTGAAAGGGCAGACTCCGAGTTGAAGTAGGGCGCTTGCCGTCACTCTGCGTTCGACTGACAGCCCCTCGTGCAGGCCGCGTCGTTGTTGGCCTCTGGTGGGCCGTGGACGTGAGCGGCACACCATCCCCCCTATCTGTATTGGGGATACGCGTGACCGCACCAGCCCAAATATTTAGCTGCAATTTTCCGAGCACAGGTATTAACGTATATCCGCTCGGATTCCCCCCGTGCCCTCCCCAACGTACCGGTGCTGCCCGGGATACCCCACTACCCATGCGCTCTGCGCGAGTACACCTGCGGCTACCGTTCTGCTGCGGGAGGGCGGCCAAATCTGGCGCGCGGGAACTCGCAGTAGGACTCGCGATGCCGTTCAGGTGGCACGAGATCAAGTGTGGCAGGCCCTTGCGGCTCTCCGGGCCTTGCCTATCTAAGGACGAGCCCGAACCAATGAGGGGGCCGCCTATAGCAGAGAGGAACGCGCCACTAACCCGCTGCCAGCTCCCTTTGCGAGCACATGACGCCCGGAGGTCAGCCGGTAAGTGCATGATTGTTCGACGCGTGATGGCGAACGCGCGTCTGGCCGCCTACCTGTTTTCGACATAGAAGACAGGTCACACGTAGTCGGCCCATTTGGCCTGTCTGCCTCGGGTGGAGAAGCCGCAAGTTATCCACAGGGGGCCACCCCTCGGAGGAAGGGAGCCGAGTTATCCACAGGGGTATCATCCCGTGGAAGGAAGAAACCGAGTTATCCACAGCTCAGCCGGACTGAAGACCTACCAGTAGCGCGCACCGCGCCCGAGCAGTACCCCATCGCTTTCCAAACGCTGACGGCAAGCTCTCCTGCCCGTCTGCTGGCTGTCATCGGCCCCATGAACTGGACAGCAATTTTTTCGCCTGAAAAGTCCGCGCACCGCCCGCCCTATCTGTAATGAGGAAAACCCGGAGACAACATGAATACGAAGACCTGCCGCACCTGCGGTATCGAAAAGCCGACCTCAGAGTTCGGCAAGGCGTCCAAGAACGCGGACGGCCTGAACATCCACTGTAGGCCCTGCCACAACCGAAAGACGCAAGAACGCAAGGCGGCGAAGTTCGCCAACATGTCTCTCGAAGAGCTGGAGTCCTATCGACCGAATCGAGGCGACCCGGAGAAGCGCAAGGCCAACCGTGCCCGAGCAAAGCGGAAAGGCAAGCTGATCGAGTACATGGAGATCATTGAAGAGATCGAGGCTCTGCTGGCGTACGCCGCCGAGCATGGCAACGATAAGCGATGGTCGGACCGGAGCCCCGGTACGAAGGAGTACGACTGGCCGGACCCTGAGATGGTGACGACAGCCGACCGACTTAGAGCCTCCGCGTACCAGACCATGCGGGTGCGAGGTGTCATCTGCTATGACGGCCTCGACCGCGACGACCACTGGCTCGACGTGAGAGCGCGCTTGCAAGGACTTCGGAAGTTCCTCGCAGATACGCCCGAAGATGAACTGCAAGCCGCCTGCAAGCTACGCGAGGAGCGCAAGGCTCGGGTACAGGCGACTGCCACGCAGGACGCCGAGACCGATAGCGTCACCTCAGGCGGCTGGTTTCACCATTGGTACGAGCGCATGCGCGAAGAGTCGCTCAAGGAGAGGCGCAAAGACTGGGCCGCCCTGACGCCGGAAGAGCGTGCTGAAGTTCGAGCGGACAGCGACGCAGAGGCAATCGCAATGCGGCTGCACGACGGCACCAGCGACTCCCAAGACATCGACAAGGCCAAGAAGCAGTACGAGGAGTGGCAGCAGGGCGACCGACCAAACCGACCGAAACATCCCGACGAGCTTGCCAGTGAGCGGTACGTCGCTATGTGCGGCTCCAAGGACTTCGGGATGCATAAGGCGGCAGCCTACGCGGAGTTGTACCCGAAGTATCTGGAAGAGGAACAGCAGACGCCAAGCGAAACGAGGCCGGGAGTCGTGCTCCTATCTGCGGGCAACGACACCGTGGACCTGCTGAGCGATAGCCTCCCCGAGTACGACGAATGTGGAGACCCGTTATGAGACGGGACCGAAGGTGCTCGCATCTCGCCTCGGCGCAGGCGAAGCGTGCCAGATCGACAGGCCGCCAAGGCGGACAGATCGACGGCAACGTGAGCTATGACAGTGGCAGGGATGGAACGACTGTGTTTCGTCTTGGCGCGCCTCTGTCTGGCTCATCGGAGAACGAAATGCCGCCAACCAACGACGAAATCAGGCGCTCACTGGAGCGCGATCTATCACACGTCCGCGACAAGCTGCGGACCATCAAGGAGAAGTAACCATGGGTGACTTTCACTCAGTCATGCTCGATGACCAAGGCAACGAAATTGTTGCGGTCGAGGCGGGCGTACAAACGAAGCAACAGGCCGCCGAGCTGAACGCCACTCACGGGGGCGCGCAGTTCGGCCACGTGAAGTTCCAAGGCGAGGAAACCGTCCAGCGTGTCCAACAGGGTGTGCAGGGAGCCGATGCCGCTGAGTACGACGCTCTCTGGGCGCGGACGAAAGCGTATGACGAAGAGCTTCAGCGCGTCCAGCATCTCGAAGCTGCCGGACGGTCCATCCCTCAGTCCACGCGTGAACACCTGACGCGTGAGTATCAAGACATCTTCATCGGCTGGAAGGGCTTCGGTATCGACATCGAGGCTCCCCAGCAGTAACCGAGTTCGGCGGGCTTTTATCCTTTGGCCCGTCAGCATCAGGCCGCCGTCATCTATCTCAAGGGCTGCTCTCCTTCGCGGTGGCGGCGGCCTTCTTTCAAGAGCAACAAGGACGACACTATGGCTCCGCCACTCACGGCGGAGGAGAAGACATTGAGGGCACGGGCGACGAAGCTGACGTCGTCCGCGAAGTGGCGGGCCAAGAAGAAGGGCCTGCCGTTCGAGATCGACAGGGAATTGGTACTGGAGAAGCTGCGGTCAGGGAAATGTAAAGTTAGCGGCCTGCCCTTCTCGTACGACCCCGCACACGTCGGGCGAAAGAGAAACGGCTTCGCGCCATCTCTTCACAGACGCGACTGCACGCAAGGCTACACGCGCGAGAACACGATGCTGGTGTGTGTCGCCGCGAATGTCGCTATCAGCGAACTAACTCACAACGAATTCCTATTGCTCGCGCTTGCGATTCTGCGAGCACACGACCTCGCCTGATCTTGGCGAGATGATTTTCCGTTGGTCGCGTCTGCGACTGACAACCACTCACCGCTGTCTCTCGGTGGACCCGCCATGCCCGCCCCAGTCTGGCCGCTGGGGTGCGGCTGGCACCTACCCCCTCCACCCGCAGACAGCGTTCACACCCAACCGAGAGATACACCATGTACAAGAGAGCATTTATTCACGAGTTGCGGGAGGCCGTCGAAGACGCGGCCATCCCGGCATCACACGCGCTGCTACTGCTGATCATGGCGAACTATGCCAACAGCGAAGGCGGCAGCGTGCGTCCATCACAAGTGCGGCTGGCGAAAGGCTGCAAGGCTGGCGAGCGCAGCGTGAGACGATACATCGCGCACCTCAAGGAGGCTGGCTGGCTGGAAGTCACCAAGCAAGGCTCAAGCGGCGAAGGCCGGGGCGGCGTACGGCACGCGAACGAGTACCGTCTGCACGTCGGGCGGAACTTCAAGCTCACGAAAGGCGGCGTAGAGTTTCCTGAGAGCGACGACAACGTCGTGGCATTGCCGCCGAGGCGCGAGGGACGCGTGAAGTCCGCTTCAAGTCCAGCCGAGAGGTCGGACGAGACGCCTGACCACGAGTACGACTTCGAACCAACCTTCGACATTGACGAGGCGATGGCGGCGACAGTCGAGCATGAGGAGTTTTGATCCGGCCAAGTACTGGCCTCTTCAATGATGATTGATCCGGCCACGCACTGGCCGCTTCAATCTTTTTGATCCGGCCACCTATTGGCCTCTTCAATGACTTTGATCCGGCCAAATGGCGCATTGAACCGGCCAAATTCGGCTTTGATCCGGCCAAATAACGCATTGAACCGGCCACCTAATGGCCTCCCAACAGGATGAACAGGGGAACAGGAAGAACAGGTTTACTGAAAGTTGACTTGTAAGCTGACTGTTAAGTTGACCTGCAATTAGCAGGTAACGAAGGAACCCTTGATCCGGTGTCCCCGGACTCCCGTCCGGCTTCAGTCCACTTCGAGTTCCACTTCCATCTGAAGGTGTGACTCGAAGTTGCCCTGCGATTCGTCTTCACCGCGCCCCTCGATCAATCAGACTATGGGCACGTGCTCTGTCGGGGGCTCTTCGCTCGTCATCGTCTCTATATCGACGCCGGAGAGCTTCATCACGGCTTTGTAGGCATCGAGAATTGTCTCGTGGATGGACTCAAGGTCCTCCAGCATGACAGCACAGCCATCCTCTGAGTTCCGCCGGTAATTGTGCTGCCGATAGAACGAGTGGGTCAGTCGGTTCCGCTCACGAAGGGCCTTCGTCATAAGCTCCTCAAGGTCATCGACGGAGTAGTCGGTGCTACCCAAAGATCGAATCAACTGCCCGAGAGTCTTCCTGTTGACGAGCTGTAGTAACTCCCAAGCCTTGTCGTGATCCGGGCTCTCAAAGAGGCCCGCCTCAATCGCACCAGATCGAAACAGGAGGGTTCCCAACTCGGTCTCAAGTAGCTGCGCCGCCTCGGAGACGAAGCCGAACTTCCAATAGACATCTTCGATTGTTGGCATGAGAACCCACTGAAATGCTGCACGCTGTTGAACAGGCTTGCAGGATAGCACTCCAGCCACGGCGGGATTTCAAGTGACTGCTTGGTCGGGTCAGCTCAGCTTCGGTTCAACCCTGCCGTCAGGATCAGGCAATGCAGGTTCTTTGAGCAGTTCCCTGACCTCCGCCACCGAGTACGCCCGCTTCGCCTCAACTTCAATCAACCGCAGGTCAGCGCCCGCACATGTCTCACGGATGAACTGGTCGCGAGCTGCACGCTTCTCTGAACGATGACTCTTGTCGTTCAACTCGATGACCACCTTCACGTCCAACGTGGCGGGGTCTGCGAGCACGAAGTCGAAGTGCTTACCATTGATCTTGTTGAACGCGGCTTGCCAGCCCGCCTTGGGCACCTCCCGGGATACCTTCAGGACATCCGCCACGCGTACCTTGCCGAAGACTCGGTAGTCGTTCCCGACCGCCTGATCGAGAACGCCAAGGAACGACCGCTCTGCTCGCGTGAACAAGCCACGACGTAGCTCGTAGTTGCGAGGCGGGCCGACTGCCTTGCGTTTTGAGCCAGACCTTAGCAGCGCCAACAGAACGAAGACGCCGACCGCGATGAGTATGAGGATCAATGGGTCCATAGCGCCTCAGTGTAGCTGAGTGCTCTTCGCGTATCTGCGACGCAACTCCCGCCTTCAAGGAACCAACATGAACAACACCATCACGCGACCATGCACGGTCTGTCAGGCCGCAATCGTGGTTGCCTCGCTCGATGACGCATTTTGCGGACCGGCGTGCAGCGCCTTGTACGACCGCCGCAAACGGGCCCACGACAAAAACCGACAGCCGGGACATCCCGACTTCTACTCGACTGACCCGAAAGAAGCGCGCAGGCATGACCGAAACGTCTCCCGCCGCTACCGATAAACCCAACCCTAAGGAATCCCAATGAGTGCAAGAACATTCACCCTGCTGGACGGCGTCACCGCCAACACCACAGGTGCAACTACGAACCTCCTGCTCGCGAGGAACAAGCACATCGTGCAAGTCATCGCCGCAGATTCACCGAACGCCTCGTGCCTGATCGAGGGAAGCCTCGACGGCTCGAACTGGAACACACTGGCCACCAAGACCGGAGGCGAGGTGTTTGAGGTACTCGGCGTTCCGTACATCCGTGCTCGTGTTACCGGCTACGTTGCTGGTACGTGGACCGTCCTGCTGCAACAGGGCGTCTCATAAGTGCGGTCCACGGCCTATGTGCGCGAGGACGGTCACCGGATCACCCGGAAAGGCAACCTCGACACCACTACTGAGAAGTTTCAGGAACGGTTTTGTGCAATCTACGAGCACAACATGCGCGCCCTGAAAGAGCAGCGCGGGAATCCCCCCGAGCGATACATCTCCACTCCCACCGGCCATGTGCTGGCGGCGAATCACAAACCCCGTAACAGCCGCCGCAGGCGGTACAGGAACCAATAATCATGACCATCAAAAATCTGTCCGACGCCGCCCTTGCGGCTGAGAAGGCCCGACTGGAGACGCTGCTGAAGCGCAAGCGTCACGCCCCGGCGAACTACACGGAGCAACTGGCCAACGTGAACGATGAGATCGCTCGTCGTGAGCAGGACGGCAGCCCGGACGTGGACGATACGGTAACCATCGAGACCTTCTGAGTCAGTCGGAAAGCAGACTACAAGTGCCCCTTGCGAACATCAGTGCGTGAGGGGTTTCTATTTCGAGGAGCAACGAATGAGCAAACCCATCGGTCGGCCTCGCGTCCCACACTCTGGCGGCAAACCTGCCAGCTACTGGCGCAAGCAGCTCAAGCGCAATGAGCGCGCGCAGGAGACTATCCGCCTCAACCACGGTGCGCAGGACTACCGCCTGAAAAGCATGGCCATCACGGCTGACAAGTACCGCGCCCATCTTCGAGAGATCGAAGCGATAGAGAAGCGATGGTCAACAGAGGACGCGGCTCCCGGCCAGAGACCGAGGTCAAAGAAGAAGCTGCCCGCACATTGCCACATGACGGTGTACGGGGTGGGCTGCGAGCTGGCTGGCGAGATTTACATTCAGACCCCAGCGATGCCAGCCGCCGACGACCCTCTGCACAGCCTCGCTCGAAACCATCAGGACGAGTGGCTGACACCGGCCCGCAATGGGCTTGGCTACATCTACTCCGGTCCACTCATCGAGGAGGAGCACCATGAGTAAACGTAGGCGAGACCCGGACGATCCCACGCATCCGACTGTGCCGTGGCTTCGTTACTGTGGCGGCTGCAACAGATACAGAGACAACAGCGGTGACGCGGAAGACACCCTCTTCGATTCCTACTTCGACCGGGAGTGCCTCATATGCCGGAGAAAGAAGGAAAGAATCGCTCAGGGCTTGGTTGTTCCCGACAATAGCCGAGTAGGCGCAAGCCGAGCTGCTTATCGCCGACGCGCTGATGTCCGTGTGAAGGCCGAGCAGGAGTACGAAGAGTATAAAGTTCGGCTGCGCGAGAACCTGCGAAAGAACGGCGTGAGAGAGTGGGAGCTGTTTGAACTCATGAAGCCACGACTCAGGAACAAACGACTGGCGCTTGGACTACCTGAGTGAAGTAGACTGAATTGCGATGCGCGCAGCACCCTCGAAGTTCATCTCACCGTTCGGCCTGATGTCCGACGCGCATCTCTTCGAGCCTGACCCGTTCGGCTGCTTCAAGGTGAGCTTGTCGTACACGCGGACCGAGGGCGATGCGTTCGAGCGCAAGCTCAGTGAACTTGCCGGTGACTCGGATCGTGACTTGAAGTTCTCCGATACAGGGAATGACCTGATGACCTTTAGGTTTGTTCTCCAGTCGCACGTCCGCCTTCATACCGGACGGTACCTTGAACAACGCCCGCACCTATACGGCCCAGACGATGAGCCTGCGAACCTGTTTAAGGTGTGGAGTTGCGAGCAGGGACGTGTTGCCGGTGAACTCTGGATACCGCCGGAACCGTACAACCCCATACTGCGTGTGAAGGCGTTTCAGTTCAGCCAACGCTTGTCAGCGCACGCTTTTGCAGATTAGAACTCGAATCAGAACTCAGAAAATAATAAGGGCCTGAAATCTCTTCCAAGCCCTTGATATTATTGGCGCGCCCGAGAGGATTCGAACCTCTGACCCCTGCCTTCGGAGGGCAGTACTCTATCCAGCTGAGCTACGGGCGCTTGGTGGGCGGCCATTCTACAGTTAATCGCGAGGTCCGGAAACGAATTCCGTGTCTTGCGACACTTATTGCTGTGGGGCGTTCCCGTCTTCGCCGTCATGCCAAGTGGCCTTCAAGCCTCTTCAAACGGCGTGAAATTAGAGTCGGGAAACTACTCTCAAAGGATGTTCGATCGTAGCGGCGATCGATCTTCGATGAAACATCGCTCTGACAGCAGGACATAGTCGATGGGCCTTCGCTGGTTTCCAGGCCCGCAAGCCGGTCAGCAAGGCTTTGTTCGTCCAGCCGTTCTCTGGCCGCAGCAACGGTACCCGCTGACTGATGCAGTCCGAAACCGGCGAAAACACTTCCGGAGTCGCGGAACAAGCAGCCGGCGAGTCTCGACTAGCGAGTAAGATATCCGCCGTTGATGAACAGAGTTTGACCGTTCGTCCACTGGCTCTCGGGCGAGGCCAGGTACTCCACGACGGGCACGATATCGGAGACCATGCCAAGACGGCCTTCGGCAGCGAGATTCGTTGCGTACGCCACTGAGCGTTCGTTTTCCTGACTATGGAAGAACGGTGTATCAATGGGGCCAGGCGCGATCGTATTCACCGTGATTCGCTTGTCGCCGAGTTCCTTGGCGAGAATGCGCGTGTACTCTTCAACCGGTGCCTTGGTTCCCGCGTAGATCGCATAGCCGGGCGCCGCACCAGCCAGGAGCGACGTGCCGTTGTTGATTATGCGGCCGCCCGGGCGCACACGCCGTGCCGCTTCGCGAAGCGAGTAGAACAGGCCTCGGTTGTTGACCCTGTCCAGCCGATCGAATTCTTCGTCGGTAAACTCGGCGAGCGACTTCTTGAGAATCGCACCGGCATTGTTGACGACAATGTCGACGCCGCCGAACTCGTGCTCCGCCTTGTCGTACATCGCCTTTACGGTTTCCGAATCACCAAGATCGCCCTGCACAAGTACGGCGCGTTGACCGGCGTCGCGCACCATGTCGGCGGTCCGTTCGGCTTCGCCGCGGCTTGCGGCCCGGTGAAAGTGCACAGCAACGTCGGCACCCATGCCGGCGAGCGCGACGGCAAACGCGCGACCCATGTTTGCGCGGGCGCCCGTCACGATTGCTGCCTTGCCGGTCAGAATACGTCGAGCGGTGTTGGCTCCAGCGGTCTCCGCGGCAGCAACGTTGACGCCAAGCGCGCCGGCTGTTGCGAGCGTCGATCCGGCGGCGAGCCCCAGCGTCTTGAAGGCCGCACGGCGGCTGAGATCGGGGGTGTCATCATGGCTCACGGGTCTTCTCCTTCTGGCTTCGGCGTGGGGTCAGTTTCGACGCAAGAGAGGCTAAAGGATGCGAGCTAATGATAGAAGTGAGATAAAATCGCTCTTATCTATCAGTTAGATCGATGGAAATGCGATGCTCGACGCCCTCACCCTCGATCAGCTACGGGTACTCGTAGCGATTGCCGATGCCGGAAGCTTCACCGCGGCAGCCCGACAAATCCGCCGCGCGCAATCCGCCGTCAGCCACGCCGTTGCCAATCTCGAGGCTACGCTCGAGGTCAAGCTATTCGATCGTTCGAGCAGGAAACCGGCCTGGACACCTGCCGGAGAGGCCATCCTGGCAGAGGCCCGCATGGTGCTGGTGCGTGCCGAGCGGCTGCGTGCGACGGCAAGGCGCATAGCCGCGGGACAGGAGAGCGAAATCGTGCTGGCAACTGGCGTGATCGTCCCGGAACAGGCCCTCATTAATGCCCTGGACGCGTTTCGGCTGGAATTCCCGACGATCGCGCTGACCCTGTTTCGAGAAGAGCTCGGCGGCCCCGTTGACCTCGTCGCGCAGGGCAAGGCTGACCTCGGGTTTGACGGAGCGCAGAGCCTCAGACAATACGACGAGGATGTCTTTGACCGGCGAAGCCTTGGAACGGCGGACGTCGTGAGCGTTGCGGCACCAAACCATCCACTGACGCAGTGCGCGGCGGCCATCACCGACGCAGAGCTGGCAAATCATCGCCAGCTGGTGCCGACGAGTCGAACCTTGCCACGGTATGAACACGCACTTGTGCACGACACTTGGGCCGTCGCCGATCTGCACGTGCGCTATCGCATGATTGTCGACGGCATGGGCTGGGGCACCGTACCCCTCGCGCTCGCCGAATCCGATCTAAAGTCCGGAATCCTGATCGAGTTGTCGATTGAGGCGCGACCTGCGGCGGCGCTGCAGGTGCCGCTGTTCGCCGTTTGGCGCACCGGAGATGCTCCAGGTCCGGCGAGCCTGCGGCTCATTGAACTCGCTCGAGCGGCACTCGCCGACTGATCGAACAACGATACTCCATCCGAGTGGGCCACGCCGTTCACGCATATACCAGTGCATGTGAGGGAATCCGACCCTAATTGACGCTACCTAGTGTGTAAGCCAATGGAAATTACTGGGTGAGGCACCTATGGGCATACTCGCAAAACTCACGGGCAGAGTGGCCGCGCGTAAACCGCGGGCGGGCAATACGCGGCCGACGTCCCTATATCGTGGCGTCCAGATCATCACCGGCGAAGCGGGCTGCTGCCGCGCCGCCGGGATTCTTACCGGCCAACGTTTTCTTTCCGACGAAATACCACGCTTGCCGCTCGACGCATGCGACGCGCCGGATTGCCAATGTAGCTACAAGCTGTTCGACGACCGCCGAACCGGGGAACGGCGCCTGTCCGACTTCGGCTACGATATCGTCAGCGAATTGCGAATCGACGAGAATCAACGTATCGGCCCCGACGATCGACGCGGCCGACCTCTCGATCAGACGACATTCCTAAGTCGGATCGCGTCCGTGCTTCGCTGACTCGCGACTTTTATTATGGAACACCAACCAACTGGCCAACGCGCCGGTCGTCGACCAGTCGAAACAGACCTCTCCTGGTCACCTTCAACAAAAGACTCGGGCCCCTGTACTCGCGCTTTCCGTTTTCGTATTGAACCTCTCCGTCAGCTAACATTGGGTTGAGTACCTGGTCAAACAGTCCGTCTAAACGTTCTTGTTGTACTGCGGCACCTTGCTCAGATCGCTCTGCCAGGAACGGATCGTACGGTATATCAAGTGTCACCCATACGCGCATATAACCGTTCTTTCTCGCCATTTGCGCGAGCGTCCGTAGTGATTCTTTTGATTCCTTGTTGATCGATCCGCCCGCTTCTCGGGACACTATCAGAGAAATATGCGCGTCATTGCTCTTCGCCCAAAGCGGAGACGGAGCAGTCATAACGAACAGGACAAATACACAGACTATGTAGTTGGTAATCTTCATTCGAATCTCCAACCGTTTCAGCTCCGGTTCCAGAGCATGAGCGGCTATAAGGGATCGCCAGAGCCGCACCAAATCGGAAAGACTTGAACAGTACACTCGAGTACATGTGCACCGACGATCTCAACTGTAGCCCGCACAATATTCATAAATGTGCTCGGCGGGTTGTATATCGGGCATGTAGGGTTGCCTTCGTAGACCGGATACCAATTGTTACTGCCACTAAGTGTGTATTCCACATCAATCCCGGTCATCGTGAAGCCCGGGACAGTAGGCGTAGCAGATGCCTGTGGCGAATCGTTATTGCACCACTGAGTTACGGTCAAAACGCAGTCTTCCGGTAGCGGAACAGGTTTGTACGCCGCTACCGCGTTCCAGGACAGATCACGCACGACGCGTTTCGCATTTGCGTGAGTGCTACTCCCCATGTCATTCCCGTTAGGAAATTCGTCGTTCGGATCGGACATTTGATTGACGGCGGAATTGCACGGGTTGGGAAGACAGTCACCCGGCGCGGCGGCGGCTGTCGCCTGCCTTATGGACGTATAAGCATGATTATCGCGCACCGGATCATCAAGTTCCGGGTCGAAGAGTTTGTGTTCGATAGACAGTAGATGCAGGATTTCATGTGATGCCGTATAGAAAGTCCCAGGTACGTTGCAGGCAAGCCCAACCGCCGCATACCCGTACTGGCGATTATTAGGTGTGATCGAAGGGAGATTTGTCATGCCGCTCGGAGTGACTCCACACGTTGCGGCACTCACGAATGGTACGACCATCAGCACAATATCTGCATCGTACAAAGTTCTCGCTGCCGGAATGTCAAATACGTCCGGATCCGGGTCGTCATACATGAGACAGGCGATCAGTGCATTTGCAGTCGTCATGCTGCACGTTGACGGCTGAGTCAGTCCCGGAGCCCCAACGTGGTCACCTGCATTCTCAAAGTCGTATGAAGCAAGACCGGACAGACTCATTAGCTCATTCAGTTCGTTAAGCCTGCCAAGTGCAGTAACAGCGTTTACACCCGGGCCCCTCACGACTAGCACCTTTATGGATTCCACGGCGCTTGCCCGGCCTGCTGCCAATGACAGCGACAGTAGAATAATTACCAGGGTCATTTTCTTCATCGAATTCTCCGTACACACAACGGCTAGTCGAGCGAGTCGCCTACATACAGATTGGATTCAACAGCCATATACAGGTCGGGTGAATCCACTGGGTTTTCTCCCGTGGGGGCTATTACTATTGTCGGATTGGGAAAGTTCATGACTCGAATTACAAAGGCTGGGGTTTCGAAGGCACTAACAATTGACACCTCGATTTCTCCGACATCCGATCCACGTATTTTGCCCCTCCAAACGGCGCCGTGGGACTCTTCCATGACGGTGTAACGCGTTTGATCTGCAACAAACGAAACATCCGGAAACGGCGTAACAGAAATCGTCTCGGGCATTGCGCCCTCATCAAGATAACTTCCGTTCATTATTGAGAACGGATCGATTCTTACCGGAGCCCATCGATTGTAGCTTTCGCGAGGATAGTGCTGAATCAGGTTCTCGGCGGCACTCGTTGCCATCTCGCGGAACTCGAGGCCGCGATCATAGATTGAACTAACGAGCTCTTTGGGAACCTTGGTCTCTTCAGCGGGCGGGTCGCTAACACGCACTGCGGCGAGATTCGGTGCCAAGCCGTCGTTAGCTGGACCCTTAGACGTGTAAGCTTCATCGGTTGCTGGCAGTTGATCATTGGAATCGGGCGGAAGCCACGCAATGATGTAAACGAAGCCCGCAACCGCCACCAGGAGGAATACTGAAACAATGGTTGCGACTCTCGGATTCATGTCTCGCTCAAGCTTGGATCTTGTGCCAGTGACGCTAATCGCGTTGGTCTTCCAATAGAACTATCGATTCACGAGCGATTGTCAAACACGGTCCGAAGTGTGCTTGAACGAAATGCACAATCTTCAGCTACGAGGAAATCGCGCGTGCTTGACTCTGTGCTTTCGAAAGAGCCTGAACTTTTTCGACGCAAGCGTTTGATCGCCTGTTTCGTCGAGCCTTTAGATCCGATTTATCTTGATCTGCATGGTCCGTATCGTCATATTGGGCAGTTGGAATAGCCAATCCAAAATTCGATACTCCTCAAATACATCGGCATATTTATCAGCGGCACTTTGCACGATCTGATCAAATATGGTGAAGATTTCCCAGTCGTGGGATTGCCAGAACAGAACGTTTTGCGCAAGTTAAGGCTCGAGTGCGGTTACTTCGCTCCGCTTTTCATTTCCTCGTCCGAGGCAGTCTGGACGTGCGATGCGTGCCGCAAGCCGCCGCACTGGAATCAGAGCAGTCCACGGGAAATTGCCCTCTACTTTGTTTGGTACCCCGGCTCTGAATGTCCGGATTCGGTTGCTGGTTCAACCGGTCAGCGCAACACTTTGCCCAAAACACTCGGCCTGCGCTTCAAAGTCTAACGTTCACCTGGGCCGTTCGTTTAGCCTTCTTGCAAGGGCGTTGAGTCTATTCTGATGGATGCCTGAGCGGTCCACGCGTTTTGGGAAATACTACCGAAGAAGTCCGTTGATGGAACTGACAACACGAAACTCTCGACTGTGATTTGTAACTCGCCTGCACAGAATGGACGCTCAGACACCATTGGACGGGGAGCATCGGCTGCAACGATCGCGCACGCTGGACGGCGCCACCCCGTGGTGACGGTGAAAGCTCCGGGCAAACGCCGTCCTGTCCGAATACCCGACGCTTCGGGCTATCTCTGCAACAGAATGATCGGACTCCTGTAGCAGTCGCAATGCTGCAATCATTCGCGTTGCCTGCAGGTACTGCATCGGCGCTCGTCCGGTCACGGCCTTGAATATTCGAATCAGATGATAAGGCGACAAACACGCTGCCCGCGCAACGTCTGCTAGCGAGATTTCGGGATTGTGAAAATTCTTCAGGATATATTGCTGCGCACGATCCACTCGGGCGGTAAGGATTTCCTGGGTCTTTGTCTTCCGGGCAGCCACGAGTTGCGAAGCGTCGTCGATCTCTTGCTGCGTCTTCGCCAGACGTCGATACAGTGCGACGATCTTTTCGTGATACCAACGCTTCCCTTTTGATTGTGTACGGCAGCTCTCGGAAATTGAGCGCAACAGCGCCTCCGTCCGTCGATCCGACCGGATCAGCCGAGTCTGCAATGTGACGTCCCTATATTCAGCCAACTCGGTCACCGACCGCGGAAACACGATCATGTTGGATAGGAAAGGTGTGTCGCCGGCTCTGTAGGCGTAGCGATCACCCGCCGCAATCGTCATTGCACCGGTATTTTCCAGCTCGATGACTTCACCATTTTCGAGCAGGTAAGTCTCGCGCCCGCCCAACGACCACGCCACCGCTGGGCACGACCAGGCATCGTCATACGAACCAACCGGGTCGTACGACTCGCCGCACATGCTTGACGAAAACACCATGCCCTCAATCGGCAGTCGGGTGTAAAGGCCTGTCAGGTCGGCACCGCACGGCGGCGGTTCAGTCAAAATGATCATTCATGCATTCCGCGTTGCCGAAATTGCGTATTTACTCATCGAGCACACTTCGTGCCTTTGGGTGCGCCATCGCTACGCTATAGTCATTTTTTTTCTTAGAGCGGATTCAAATGAAAAAATTCGGCCTTTGTTTAGTCCTTCTATTCTACGGCGCATCTGTACTCGCCGATGACGACCGTAGCTGGGCAGAAACCCTGGGTGCCGAAATCTCCGCACCTTTCGACACACCCGAGCATCGCGCATTCGACTTTTGGATTGGCGAATGGGAGATGGTATGGCGTCCGCCCGTCGAGGGTCAGCTGAAACACAGTCCAGAGGGCAGTTGGACGCGGCAGCGCGTATTCCCGATTCTTGGCGGCAAGGCACTCGTCGAACTAGCCTGGGCGCGGGACAATCCCGAGCAACCGAGCCAACGTGGCTTCTCGATCCGATACTACGACCCGGAGCGCGAACGTTGGATCATGGCGCAGAACTGGCCGAACGCCACGAACAACGGCTCTGCATTCGTCGATCAGCTCATTGGCGACAAACATCACGGCCGCTTGACGATGTATTCGGCCGTGCGCCGGCCGAATCCGGACGGAGAACCGACGACCGAACACCGGCGCTACAATTTCTCCGACATTCGCGCCGGTACCGGGTTTCGGTGGGATGGCTCAAATACCGCCGATCTCGGCGCCACCTGGTACACGTGGTATGTCGTCGACGCGTATCGCAAGCGGGATCTCGATGCATTCCGGCCCGCCGGATCCGCGTTTCCGAACGTACATGAGCAGAGTCTTTGCGCCAGTGAACCACATGGCGCCTATGACGGCCTGCAAGGGCGCTGGCACGGCACCGCGACGGTTTCGGACGGCAAGACCGTGGGTGCGTCATTTGATGCAGGTCTGGTCCTGGACGGTTGCGGAATTGCCGGCGTTCTATCCACTGACGGTGCGAGGACCTTTCTGGCGATGGGTTACTTCGAGCGTGCAACCAGTTGGGTGACGTACCGGCTATCCGACGTGCCGGGAGCGCCACATGCGTACTTCGTCTCACGCGACGCGGGGAGCGGCGCCACATTTACCGAAGCGCAAGGCCTCACCATCAAGGACGAGTTTGCCTTGTTCGCAATCCCGGAAAACTTTTCGACCGAAGGTGCATTGCGCAGAACAGTCTGGACCGAGATTTCGAAGGACCGGATCGTCCTCAGGGATGATTCGCGTGCTGATGCTGCCTCACCCTGGGA
>JAAUYD010255204.1_pt1 | contig 44009 bp, 67 predicted proteins | sample 7278101 | NCBI WGS metagenome assembly JAAUYD01 (sample SAMN14350128, study PRJNA611818) | marine sediment metagenome | isolation source: surface marine sediment (0.6m) | place: French Polynesia: Moorea | collected 2018-08
TCCCGAACCAGGGCTGGCTGCACCCCGAGATGAAGTTCGGGTTGTCCTGGCCCTGGAGGGGGCTGAAGCACTGGTAGACGCGCAGCGTAGCGCTGTCGTAGGAGATGGCCAGGCCCTGCCACTCCTCCGGCGTGGGCGGATCGTAGGTGCCCTCGAAACGGTGCTCGAGCAGCGTGTAGACAACCCCGAAGTCGCTACAGGACACGCAGTCGGCGAACGAGGTTTCCAGGTCCATGTCGGCCCAGGACACAGAAGAAGCGGCCAGCAGGGCCGCGGCAATAAGGTGTTTCATATCTCAGGTTCTCCGGTTGATGAAAGACTCGATGTAGTCGATGGCTTTGCTAATATCGGTGCCCGCCCCCCCGCACCCGTCGTACTCGAACAGATGGTAGACCTCCTCACTACTGAGGCCGAAGTGCTGCGCTGCTTCCCCGAGCGGCCCCTCCCCGGAAGTAGCCCGCACTAGCCCGTTCTTGCGAAGAACAAAAGAGCGCTGCAGATCCCGTCGCGCAGCGTAGTGGCCCAGGGCGCATGCGGGCGTACCGCACTTGTGTAAGGGGTCAACCTCCTCATCGTACTTGTCCCACCCGAATTGCCCCATGTCGAAAGCTCTCGGCTCCGGGGCTTCGCGGAGACAGCGAACCAGGTTGCGCATGCGCTTGAGGTATTTCCCCTTCAGTACGGGGGTATCGATTTCTGTCGTGTCTTGCATGACGAACATGATGAGGTCTCCTTAGGTCCCGTCGATCTGCGCCGAGTCCAGGACAGGCGCCGGTATGACGGCGTAGAGCCGCTTTTTGCCCGTGCGACCGTGGGGCAACCAGTCCCCGCCCGGCATCACGTAGTAGCGGGTCGAGCAGGTGTCCGTGGTGGCGTACACCACCAGGTCGTCCGATCCCACGTCGTCCAGGGAGGGCGGAGTATCGCTCCAGGTAAGGGCTACAGCATCCCGCAGGCGCTCGTTGGCGGCCAAAGCCGCCGACAACTTGTCGTGCGCATCGATGACGCCCCTTCGCTGTTCCAGGGCGATGGTGTACCAGGCCAGGCCCTCAGTCTGGGCAGTAGGCCGCGGGCCCATCGCACAGCGCACGGCCTCGGCGAAGTCCGTGAACAGGCCCAGGTCATCTTCGCCCTCCGTGACAAGGTACTTGAAGCCGTCGAAATTGCGCTCGAATACGGTGCGCTGCCCGCAGTGAAACTTGGCCAACATCACTGGGCACCTCCTGCGGGGAACTGCCAGCACACCCGCTCATCGAGGTGCGCCAGGATGGCATCGCACAGCTCGCCCATGGTCAGCGAGGCCGTGGGAATGCTGGTGTCAGCAGCTATCCACTCGGAAAGGTACTGTACGTTGGAGATGTTGGCGATGATCTTGACGGCGGATCCTCCCGTGCGGGTACTTGTGCAGGGCTTCAGGTTGGCAACCGGGCGGAAGTTGTCCGGATCTATCACGGTGAGGGCGTTGCTGCCCAAAGAGCGTGTAGAGCGCAGCCGACGCCCCCGGTGATCCCTGTTAGCGAGCGCGGCCCCCAGGTTGTTCATGAAGTCCCCAGTGCTCCGGGTTTCGGGCGACACGGACTCCGGTAGTATCAGCATGTCTTTGCGTGGCATGGTGTGCTTCTCCTTTGAAGCGTTACGCCTCCGTAGAGGCTCTAAGAAGTCGGAATTGACGCGCTAGCTACGTACCACAGGGCTACAATAGCCAGCACCAGGGCGAACATGTACACCCAGTCTTCAGGCTCGAAATCATTGTAGTACACGTGCAGCCTCCTTGCGGTGTCCGAGCGTGTCTAGCAGGCCTCTCTCCTCAACCAGGCAGGTGCCCTGGTAGTCCGGGTGGAAGACCGCCTGGTGAGGGCTAGCCCGCCAGTTGCCGTTCGCGGGCAGATCGTAGCGGCGGAGTACGTAGCCTTTCTCCTTGTCTAGTATTTCCAGCATAGGCCGGCAGAAACTAGGCGGCCACCATTTCTCGTACTGGCGCAGCGATCGGAACCCGAAGATCCAATTGCTGTGGATTTCCTGGTCAAATTCCAAGGCGAAGTCGCTAAGGCGTGCGCAGGGCGTACGGGCCTCGTCGTGGAACAGCATCGCAAGCCCGCGATGGTTGTGGTAGGGCCCGGTGCGCTGCGCGGAGTGCTCCACGCGCCAGATTCGTATCCTGCCCTTACCCTTGCGCATTGGCCTGCCCCTTGCTGGCGAAGTTCTCGATGAAAGCGATGGCCTGGTCGATGTTATCTCCGGCCATGCCGCAGCCGTCCGAGTCGAACAGCATCTCGACGTCATCGTCCGAGATATCGAAGTGCTCGGAGAGAGCCTCCCACAGGTCCCCGGTGATCGTGTGCCCGGGTTGGTATTCCAGATCTCCATCAGCGTTGAGGCGTAGAAGATCCTGGAGATCCTCACGCACGGCGTAGAAGCCTATCGCGCAGCACGGCGTGCCGCACCCGTGCGGGATACCTTCCTCGTCCAGGTCCTCACTCTCAAAGCCGAAGTAGGTCATGGTGAAGTTATCCGCCTTCGGCGTGTTCTTGGCCTCACGCAGAGCGCGAGCCACATTCATCAGTCGTTCCACGTGCATCGTCTAACTCCTCGGGTACATCTTGCCGCATGCGCTCCGCCTCAGCTCCAGGTCCCAGCGGCCGCGCCAGGATCCCAGCTGATCGTGCGACGCTCGCACGTCCTGCTCGCAGTCAGGGCACCGGCTTATCCAGATCGTTGACGCGGAAGAACGCCGGGCAGGCAAACTCCACCCGCGTAGACCCGCATTCGTTGCATCTCCACATTGCTCAAATCCTCCAACTTGCCTTTGAACTGCCCTTGCGTAACTCATCGTAGTAGTTTCCCGTCGTTGTCGAACCACCACACGAAGGAGTCCAGCGCGTGGAACACCGCATCCGCAATCTCGCTCACAGTGTGGCCCTCCGTGGAAATGCTGGGCTGCGCCTCCCAGATAATGGTATGGCACTGGTGGTCGATGTTGGTGACGATCTCAAGCTCGGTGCCGCCGACCGCGCGGTTGCACGGGAGGATGCGCGCCACAGGGCGAGCGCAGCTTTTCTGCACAACGCTGATGTCGTCCGAAGACGTGACGAAGCACGCCAGCGCCCGGTAGTCATCGCCAGACAGGCCGGCGGACGCAGCTGGCAGATACACTGCGAGTCGCTTCATGAATTCCCGCCGCGGCGTGTACGCGGCGGGATTGTCATTCTTGTGCAAGATGTAAGTAGGGTGGTCGGTCATTTTAGTCTCCGGGGTGATGCGGCCCCCGAAGGGGCCACGAAGGGGAACACAGTTTACGCGGCCAGCAGCATCTCGGCCACCTTGCCTTTGAACTTGGCGCCTGCGCCGAACTGCGCCGACTTGAAGCGATTGTGCGCTCCACCGTCCTCCTTGCCGCGGGCCCGGGCCTTGTAGTCGATGTAGTGCGTTACCGCGTTGAGAGCGCCCCAGGCGCTACCCCGCGCCGTCTCCAAGTGCGATCCAGGGCCGTTGTCCAGGGAATCCATTATGTCCTTCACGACGGCGCGCATGTGCTTGTCATTCTTGATGTTGCCCTTGTCGTCGTACTCGGCGACGGCCTCGCAGAATACGTTGCAGGCCTCCTGCCGGCTCATCGCCGTATTGATCAGGTCATCAACCGAAGTAGCGAAGTGGCGCATTGCGGCGCCTACGCCGAGCCTCTTCTTGGCAGCGTCCGGGGCAAAGGTGGAGCGGTGCGACAGCTTGACGCGCGTGGTCGACTCCTCCGCCAGGGCCATGGCCATCGTATTGGCGCACACCACGCGCTCCGTGACGTGGTCAGCAGTAGTGGCGGTACCGTTGACACCAGTGGCAAGCAGCAGGTACGGCTTGACAATGTCGCCCGCGCCGAAGTCCATCGCTTCGCGATAGCGTGCTAGCGCCCAGTAGCGGCTGCCCCCGTCCAGTACGCCGGCAGTCTCCAGATCGTAGTCTCCGGCAGCGCTCACCAGATCCTCGAAAAACTCCAACACCTCGCCGGGCTGCACGATCTTGTAGCCGTCGCCCACGGTCGCCAGGGGCGCGAACGTGTCCGAACGATACAGCAGGTGCTGCTTTGGATACTCGATGGTGCGGCGCGTGGGCTCGGCCCCGCCCTCAAACGCGGGTACCGCTATGGTAGCCTTGACAGGCGCGCGCAGAATGTCGTAGCCCATCCCGGCGTCCACAGTCCAGCCGGGGATGTCATTGTCTTTGCGCTCGGTTCCGAGGCCGTGCCAGGCCTTGCGGCCCTTGTAGACGAAAGAAGCGCGGCCGATGGAGTCAGTGTCGATCATGTGCATTTTCGTGTCCTCAAAAATTGATGTCATCTTCGGGCTTGTCGAGTCGCGGCCAATGCCGCAGCGGTGGCGGAGGCGGCCCCACGTAGCGGGGCGTGTCCGTGAATGGCTCCGGCTCAGTGGTGAGCCATTCGTCTAATTCCTTGCCGGGAAACTCAGGCACTTCGGGTGCATTGTGCATCATAGCAACCCCGCATCGCGCCCGGCGCGAATCACGGCGGCAGAGATGATGCCCCCGGAAAGAAGCACGGCAGCGTATATCATCATGGGGTAGTCCTCGGTTTGGTTTCAGGTTCACGCATGGCTACGCGCCTCCCAAGCTTCTACGAGCGCGTCGTAGTCTGTTTCCATGTCGAGGGGCTGGGGGTCGTCCCGCTCTGCCAGGTACTTGAACTCTCCGTCGTGGCCGGAGGAGGAGCACTGCTCGCACCAGCAGTAGCTGCCGGGGCCGTCGCTATCGACGACTTCGTTGGTATTGGGGTCGGCCCACACGGGCACCTGCACAGCTGTGCTCCCGCAATTGGGGCAGCAGAAGTACACTTTAGGCGTCTTTTCGGTAGATGCTTGCATCGCTGCTTCTCCTGGGCTACACGTTTCGGCCTGCTTTAGCCTCATCAGCGCACCAGCGTCAGGTGCGGACCGCGGGGCGCTCGGGCCCCGCTCGGCACCGGTCTAGCCGGTGCGCCTTCCCATTGTGCCCACCTTGTGGGGCGTCCCTCCGGGAGTCCGACTGATTTCCGGACTAGGTCCGGCCGACGCCGTCTACGGTTGGCGGTTTAGCCTAAGGGTCAGTGACGTCCCGCGTGTGTCCCCCGCCCGGGTGGTCGCCGGGCATGAGTCAAGCCTACAGGAACCGCGCACCGGGTCAACCCCTATTTTCCGGTTTCTTTCTCTCTCGCCTTGTGTGTACTGCGCGGGCCTTCGATATGAAACAGGGGCGCACGCGCGTAGCACACCCTAAGATAGCCCGTCAACAAATTTATTTTCAAAAACCCCTTGATAAAATGAGCATGGCATTTTCTTGACCATACCTAGGCCTACCTACCGGGTAGCCCCAAAATCGCTTAGACGGCCATACAGAGCGTTTTAGAGCTATTGGTGATTTCGGCTACTTGTGGTAGCGTCGCGCGCCCGCGTTGCACAGAATCTTGCGCAAAATCAACATCGATAGAAATAAGCTATTGGACGCGGGCCCGGCGCATAGTAGAATGGGAACCGTAGACAGACACAACGCCCGCCACCTACAACGGAGCACCAACAATGATCACCGAACAGAATCGCCAACGCTTAGCAGAGCAAGTGCGGCAGGCCCTGCTCATACACGGGGCAGCCACGGTCAAAGTTGCTATCATTCGCGCCCACCTTTCGGGCTCTACGGACGCGATCGAAGCCATGGTCCTGACCGGCGCATGGTTACGCCAGTACCGCAACAGTGTGACCACAGACGCCAACAAGCTTGTCGCAGAGGCCGCCGCGTTTCGCCCGGTCATGAGCATCACTCTCGAAGATGACGGCACCCTTGACACTGTCTTTTCGTGGGCCTGCTTGGGCTACTCCGGCACCCTGCGCTATCACGGTTTCCCGGAGGATGAAGAAGTCGCACACGATGCCGATGAGGAGTTTTACGGCGCACTGATGGGGGACGTGGCATGAAACTGCTGAACATCGACGCCAACCCGAAGACCGTAAAGGGACAGAAGCAGGGCTATATGACTGCCGTCCTGTACCTTGCCCCGTTCACCGCTGCAGGCATCAACGTGTGCCCCATGGCCGAACTCGCTGGCTGCGTGGCCGCGTGTCTCAACACTGCCGGCCGGGGCGGCATTGCCAAGGGGGGCGCTACCTTCGCTCCTCACGGTACTGAGTTGCCGGACAACGCCGTACAGCGCGCTCGTGTAGCCCGTACACGGTTGTATGCCGAGTATCGCGACGCGTTCATGCGTCAGTTGGAGCGCGAGTTGCACGCTTTCGTCCGCAAGGCCGCGCGCGCCGGTCTGGTGCCCGCCGCCCGTCTCAACGGAACAAGCGATATCGTGTGGGAACGCGTGCCCGTCGATAGCTCACACCCCGATCCGCGTGTCGCTGCTACTATCTTCGACCTATTTCCTGACGTGCAATTCTACGATTACACCAAACTGCCGAAGCGCTTCGCCCGGCCCCTCCCCGCTAACTATCATCTGTCGCTGTCCTATTCCGAAGCGTCTAAGCGCTACGCCGCACTGTGCTTTGCCGCCGCACGCGAGCATGATGCCCCGCTGGCAATGGTTACCCGTAAAGGTTACACGGCGGATTGCACCCTTCCTTGGGCTGCCGGCGAGACTATGCGCCAGCGTGGCGAATGCCACGTCGTCGACGGAGACGCGCACGACCTGCGGTTCCTGGACCCGCCCGGAGCCGTGGTCATCCTTCGCGCCAAGGGCCGCGCCCGCAAAGACACGACTGGCTTTGTGATCGACTGACACACACCTTGCACGGAACTGCACGCCGTCGGGCTCTGACTACTAACAGGCACCTGCTAGCGAGCGCCCGCGCAATGCGGGCGTTCTTGTAAGTGCTTGATTTATAACCCCCATACCCCTACCCCCTAGCGTGTGGGCGGTGCCGCGCCTACTTTCCCTTTGTCAAGTCAATCCGACGAACGGTAGCCCAGCGCACCTGTGCGACCTGGCGTGCACAGCTGTGCCCGGGCAAAAATCATGCCGGTATCACTTCGCCCGGTGATACATAGAAAGTATCAGTCGGGGGTGTACCCCCCTGTTGACTAATGGTTTTGATAGGCGCACCTGCTCTCGTAGATTGGGGGAGGTTTTTTGGCTACTCGAGCGAAAATTCCCCCTCCGAGGGGGAAAGAAAGGGGGTGATGCGGGCCTTAGTAGGCCCGTCAGGGGAGCGAAAGTGGCCAAAATTGCCCTATACAGGGCTTTTTGGGCCGCTGAAAGCGAGCTGGGTCGGCCCTACCCGTCATGGGGACGGGCTGACGGGCCTCTGCGAGCCCTTTACAGGGCGAGTAGTGGAAAATGTGACATTTTCTGCAACCCCAGAGAAAGAAAATGGCCATTTTTTGCATATATACTATTATATAGTGAGCGAAAAGAGCACCTCGCTGAGCTGCGAATGTAGCGAACTATATCAGCTTCCAAGGAAAGCTGGGCGCACCAGTTTTCCGTTGCCATCCATGGAGTTACGTCTCCAAAGACCGCCAATCGGGGGTCCGTCCGGGGCCCACCAGGTGGTTTGCCCGGCGCTAGCCCTGTCTCGAGGGCTTTCAGCGCCGGGTTTCTCCAATGGGGCGATTTGGGCTAAAGAGGCAACCTCGTGCGCTCGCCCAACTCACTCCACCATTTCCCCGCCGCCGCTTCGTCGGCGACCCTTCTTCCCAAAGGAGCCCCATGGCTCGCCCTCCCGTACCTTCCCCCTGCCAGGGGGTGTGCGACTTGGATTACCAGCGCCTTGCCTGCAAAACCTGCGGACGAACTACTCAGGAAATTGAGGAGTGGTCGCGCGCAGACCAGGAACGCCGCCTGGAGATCAATCGCAACGCCTATCTTCGCCGCACAGGCGATGGGCACCGCTGCACTATGACTCACCGCAAATCATGAGCGAAAGTACCCCGCCTGAGCGCAATGCGCTAGGCCAGTTCCCGAAAGGAGTATCCGGCAACCCTGCCGGGCGCCCCAGGGGCGCAAAAAACCGAATCACGCTCCTAAAACAGTCTCTCGAGCTGGCTATGCGCGAGCAGGCCCAGCCGAGGATGCACAACGTGATGAAGCAGGCCTTAAACCTCGCGGAAGCGGGCGACAAGGATATGATCAAGCTCCTGCTCAACCTGCACATGTCCAGGGGCTCGGCGGACGAGAAAGAAGCCAAGGACAAGTTCGAGATCACCATCAATTCCGAAGCTCCTCCCCACGTGGAGCAAACCACTGTCATCGAGGCCCTCGAGGCCGATTACGAGGAAGTAGACCATGCCAAAAGATAAGATGTCCCAGGAAAAGCAGACCCAGGGCTACCAGCCCGGCGGTATCGGCACCATGCCGCAGAACCCCAGCGGCGACGTTGCCAAGTCCGTTCCCTCCAGCGGTATCCCCGGCCCGGCCACGGATCCGTCCGGTGCCACGTCCCAGAGCCACATGCGAGGCAAAATTTGAGGTGGATAGCGTCTTGGTGGGCGCAATAGAGGAGCTTTTCGGCTCTGACCTCCCAACCCAGGAATACGCAGTGAGCACCGAGCAGGTGACCTACGAAACGACTGGGCGCGAAAGCATCTACCAGCACTACGTGCCGCAGGAAGAGATCCTGTTCACCCTGGTTTTCGTCCACGGGTGGGATAAGGGCTCTGGCGAGGGCTCCATGAGCGCCGACACTGGCCTAAGTTGGCTCGCCGAACGCGGCATTGAGTGCTACTCCCTCCAGATGGAGGATCTGCCCCAGGGCTTCGCCAACTACCCCACGCGCATCGAGGAGACCCGCGAATTCGTGGAAACCCTCGGCAAGATGTGCATTCTCGCCGGCCACTCCTTCGGGGCGCACTGCGCACAGGCGGTGTGCGGCGCCGCAATCGACGGGTTCAGCACTGAGCCGCCGGAAAACCTTCTGGCGGGCATTCTTCTGTCGCCTCCGGGCGGTGGAGCTGGTCTGGACGACAACTCCTGGTTGACGCTCCAGGTACCCGTCATCGTCCTGACTGGAACGAACGACCCGTCTCGTACGGGCGATTGGACCACACGGCTCAAGCCGTATACTCGCTCCCGCGGCATCTTCAGCGTGGGAACTGCCCTGGAAGGAGGTGATCACGACTTCGGTGGTTTCATCGGCGACGAGGTCGACAATCCTGTCTTCGTTGACATCACCCGCTCGCAGTGGGCTGCCTTCATCTGGGCACTCGCGTTCAACGACCCCGAGGCAATGGACTGGTTGCAGCGCGGGCGGTGGCTCGAGACGGGCGAAGTGGCCATTTACGCCGTAAAAGGCCTGCGCTTCAGGCGCTGAGGAGGATTCCGTGGCGAGAAAAGACGACTGTCATGACGCCCTGAAGACTGCGCTCAACAACGAGATAGCGGCCAAGAACGACGCCCGCCGGGCGAAAAACAAGATCCGCAATCTGATGGGGATCGAAAGCGACATCCAGAGCATCGCTAAGAGCACGACTGACGCCGCCAATTCGCCGCGGTCTACCATTCTTCAAGGGGAGCGTCGCCGTAGAGGGACGCAACGCTAATACATGCAGGTATCGCTCCACGCCGGCCAGGCGGAAGTCTACCATGACACCGCTCGCTTCAAAGTAGTAGCCGCTGGCCGGCGATGGGGCAAATCCTACATGGCAGCCGTCACTCTCTTCGTAGAGGCGGCCCGGAATTACAAAGTACGCTCCGACGGAGTCACCATTGACCTGGCGCTCGAGGAAGTCTACTACGTAGCGCCTACGTTCGAGCAGGGCAAGAAGATCCTTTGGCCCCTCCTCAAGGAGGTCGGCCACGAGCTGATCGACCAGAAGTACGAGAACACGGGGACCCTGACCCTCAAGAACGGGCGCAGGATCTCCATCAAAGGGGCGGATCGCCCCGATTCCCTGCGCGGGGTTGGCCTCTCCTACGTTGTCATGGACGAATACGCGTTCATGAAGGAAGAGGTCTGGGAGATGATCATCTCTCCCGCCCTGGCGCGCGCCGAAGGCGGCGCTCTCTTCATCGGAACGCCGGACGGCAAGAACCACTTCTACCACCTGTGGCACTACGCCCTGACAAGCGGCGACCCCGAGTGGAAGGCGTGGCACTTCAAGTCGATCGAAAACCCGCACCTTCCTGCGGCGGAAATCGACAAGGCGCGCAAGCGCATGAGCGCAGAGCGCTTCCTCCAGGAGATGGAGGCCTCATTCGAGGGCTCAGGGGGCCTGGTACTCACCAGGGAAATGTTCCCCTTCCTGGACACCGAGCCGGAAGGCCTAACCTACATTGCTGTCGACCTGGCGGGCTTCACCAAGACCGAGGGCGGACGCAAAATCAAGAAGCTGGACGAGCACGCCATCGCCGTAGTGGTCAACCACAAGGGCGGATGGTGGGTCAAGGAGATCATCCACGGTCAGTGGGACGTCCGAGAGACGGCCCTGCGCATCGTCCGAGCAGTCCGCGAGCACCGCCCCCTGGCGGTGGGCATCGAGAGGGGCATGGCCCTGAACGCCGTGGTGCCCTACCTCGAGGATATGCAGGAGCTGCATCGAACCTATTTCAACATCGAAGAGCTGACCCACGGCAATCAGCGCAAGCAGGACCGCATCGAATGGGCCCTTTCGGGCCGTGCGGACAAAGGCCGGATCCAGCTCAAGAAGGGAGCCTGGAACGTGCCTTTCTTCGAGCAGGCTACGGGCTTTCCGTCCCCCCTGATTCACGACGACCTTATTGACGCCCTCGCGTACATCGATCAGCTGGTCGAGCCTTACGTTGAGACTGGCGAGATAGACGTCGAGGACTGGGAGCCGGAAGACGCAGTCGCCGGGTACTAAGGAGCACAAGTGGCGATTCCCAACCGCTTCGGCGCGAACGACAACAAGAGCATGCCCGAGTCGGCCTCGCACAGCTACGGCCGCCTGGCGGCCTGGGTCACGGCCCGTGTGCAGCGCGGCCGGGACGTTCGTGACGAGTTCTGGGAGCATCGCTGGGAGGAAGCTACCCGCCTGTGGCGGGGCTTCTGGATTGCCAAGGACAAGAACACCAACTCCGAGCGCTCCAAGATCATCACGCCGGCCCTGAGCCAGGCGATCGAGATGACGGTGGCGGAAATGGAAGAGGCCATCTTCTCCCGCAAGGCCTGGGTCGACATCGAAGACGACCTGGAAGACCAGCAGCGCGAAGACGCGATTGCCTCTCGAGACCTCCTCCTTGAGGACTTTGAACTCGCCGATGTAAAATCGGCGATAAGCCAGGTGCTGCTGATCGGCGCCATCTACGGCACGGGCATCGCTAAGATGAGCGTGCAGATCATCACCGAGTACATGCGCACGGCTGAAGGGCGCACCCGCCCCGTCAAGCGCCCTATCATCACTCTAATCCCCATCCGGCCGGACGAGTTCATCATCGACCCAGCCGCCCGCAACGTTGACGAGGCCCTCTACGTAGCTCACGAGATGCTGAAGCCAATCCACGGCATCCGGGAGAAGCAGGCAGCGGGGCTCTACTTCCCGGGGAACGTATCCGCCTGGAACTCAAACGAGCGCACGGACCCAACGGGTACCGGCGATACGCGGAACATCAACAAGGCCGACGAAGGCGCGATGATTCTCGAGTACTTCGGCCGAGTACCGCGGAACCTCATGCCCAACGCCAACGGCGACGAGCGGGGCATGGTCGAAGCCATCGTAGTTGTAGCGAACGAGACCACGCTGCTAAAGGCGGTTGAGAACCCGTTCACGTACAAAGACCGCCCGGTCATTGCGTACCAGCATGAAACCGTCCCCGGGGAGTTCTGGGGGCGCTCAGTCACTGAGAAAGGCTACAACGCCCAGAAAGCCCTCGACGCCGAGATGCGCGCCAGGATGGACGCGCTAGCCCTCACTACGGCGCCTATGATGGGCGCGGATGTTACCCGCCTGCCGCGCAACCCTGATCTGCGTGTGCGCCCGGGCAAGTTCTTCCTGACCCGGGGCCGCCCTTCGGAGATTATCGAGCCGGTCGGGTTCCAGAACCCGTCTATCGCCGCCCAGTTCCAGCAGACCGGCGACCTCGAGCGCATGGTGCAGATGGGCACCGGAGCGATGGATTCGGCTACGCCGAACAACATCAGCCGGCGCAACGAGACCGCCAGCGGTATGGGCATGATGCAGGGTGGGTTCATCAAGCGCTCCAAGCGCACGATGTACAACGTCGAGCGCCACTTCCTGGATCGCCTGGTCAAGAAAGCGTTATGGCGTTACCAGCAGTTCGATCCGCGCCGCTACCCCGCCCAGGACTACAAGTTCACGGTCCACTCGACCATGGGCATGATGGCGAAGGAAGTCGAGAACATGCAGCTAGCGCAGATGCTGCAGTTCACGCCGCCGGAGTCCCCGGCGCACGGCATCATTCTCCAGGCGCTCTTTGAGAACACCGTATCTGACCACAAGGCCGTCCTGCACCAGGCCATCGCCGAGATGAACAAGCCGCCCTCGGAAGAGGAGCAGGCTATGCAGAAGCGGCAGCAGGACCTGGCCATGGCTATGGCTGAGGCCACCCTGGCCAAGGAGCAGGCGGAGGCGCAGCAGCTTCGTATCGAGAACGAGAAGCTCCAGGCGGAGACTGAGCTGGCTTTGGCTAAGGCCGAGCTTGCTCGAGTCCAGGCGGACCTCGAGGACGACAAGGTCGAGATTCAGGCCGCCAACGCAGTGACGGGGGCCGAGAAGGCCCGCCAGGCGCGCGACCAAAACGAAGTAGCGCGTGAGCGCAACGATATCGAACGACGGAAGATCAACTCGAACAGCAACTAGCTCGCTCGCACTAGGAGGAGACAATGGTTCGGCTACCCGACGACGTCCAGAGGGAGTACGACGAACTCCAGGAGATGTTCGCCACTCCCGGCTGGAAAGGCCTCATTGATGGCTTCAAACGGGAGATTTACCAGCTACAAGCCGCCGGCTTCGAGCACGCCCGCAACTGGGGCGATCTACGAGAGATGCGCGGCCAGGCCAAGCATATGGCCTACATGATCCACCTTGAGGAGGTCGTGGATAACGAGATGCAGGAAGCGCGTCTCGCCGCGGAACAAGAGGCGGAAGAGGCAGACGATGGCGCTTAAGGTCTACGACTACGAGTGCCGCGACTGCAGGATCACGTTCTACGACAAGCTAGTTCGTGATGAGGAGAAGGATGACATCAAGTGCCCTTGCGGGAAAACACTTTGGCGTCTTCCAGCGCTTGCCAAGATCGATTGGGACAGTCTCGCTAGGGGCGACAACGCCAGCCCTGAGGCCAAGTCTCACTTCGCGCGCAAGCGTAGGCAGCAGAAAACGCGAGAGACCAGAGCCAAAGTTGAGCATGGGGACTACGGATCTCGTCCTGGTGCCGACTAAGGCCCCCCCCCCGGGTAACACGGCATCCGGTGCCGGGGGAATATCAAGAGGGATAACACGTCTAGCACGTGCCCGAGTTTAGGAGTAGTGAAATGGCCCGTTACGAAGACTATCTGGCTAAACTGGAAGATAACGAGAGCGACCAGCTCGAGACTGAAATCAACGAAGCAGCCTCCAATACGGAGCAGCGCAAAGAGAACGCCCAGCCGGGGTTCGTGATGCCTGCCCAATTTGTAGGCAAGACGCCCGAGGAAATTGCGCAGAGCTACGTAGAGCTTCAAGGAGCTTACGGACGCATGAGCAACGACCACGGAGAACTTCGAGGCACGGTCGACAAGCTCCTCCAGTCCCACGAGACGCTTCAGCAGGTGCAGGCCCCTCCCGATAAGGAGGAGCCCGTGACTGTCGACACCCTGTATGACGACGCGGAGGGAGCAATCGCTCGCGTTGCCAACAAGACTGTAGGCAGTCGTATCGAGGCGCTAGAGCAGCGTCAAGAGAAGTCGGATCGAACCCGCGCCCTGGAAGACTTCCAGGAGCGGCATCCCCACTGGCAGGACATCTCCAACAATCCGGAGTTCCTCAAGTGGGCTACCGCTAAACCGCACCGCAACCGACTTGCTCAGGCGGCCGCTCACCAGGGCGACCTCGATGCAGCAGATGAGCTGTTCTCCCTGTGGGAGGATAGCCAAAGTACGCTCAAGCAGAAAGAAGAGGAGACTGCTCGGCAGGAGGCAATCCAGGCGGCAACGCTGGAGACCACCAGCCCGGGGCATGTGGACACCACGGAGACTTTCTCCCGGTCCAACCTCCTCCAGGCCCGCCTTGCAGCTAAGCGCGGAAACAAAGAGGCCCGCGCGTGGCTCCAGGCCAACGGCCCTGCTATTCAGGCAGCGTACAACGAGGATCGTATCACTGACTAACTAATCAATATGCTAGGAGAACAAACAAATGGCTAGTAATGCCTGGAATCCAGGCGATACTTTCGTCAATGTCGACGTCAAAACGGGCCAGGGCACCGTATCCGCGGCTTCCCGTACCCGGTCGAATTCCGCGTTCATTCGTGAACTGTGGGAAGACGAAATCATCGCCTCCTACAAGTCCAACCTTGTGATGCCGCAGCTCGTGGTCGTGATGGACCACAATCGCAAGAAGGGCGACACCATCCACGTTCCCAACCCGGTTCGTGGCTCCGCCTCGGAGAAGCTGACGGAATCGTCCGTGACTCTGATTGCCGCTCAGGAGGAGAAGAAGCAGTACCTCATCGACCAGCACTGGGAATACTCCCGCCTGATCGAAGATGTGGTCGACGTGCAGGCAGACGACAGCCTGCGCCGGTTCTACACCGACGACGCGGGCTTTGCCCTCGCTCGAGAGGTAGACACCAAGATCCACGACGAGGGCCAGTTCCTCAACGCCGCTACGCTCGGCTCGGTGTCGGACGCTACCGATCCTGCGGCCTCCGCTCTGGACGGCGCCGCCATCGGCTCCGGTCTGACGCAGTGGAATGCTGCCACCAGCGGTAACGGCGCTGCTCTCACCGACGCCGGCATTCGTGCCTTCACTCAGTCCCTGGACGACAATGACTCCCCGGTCGCGGGCCGGTACATGGTCATTCCTCCGGTCGCGAAGAACACCCTTCTGGGTGAGACTCGCTATACCCAGGAAGCGTTCATCGGTGAGCGAGGCGCGGAGAACTCGATCCGCAACGGTCGAGTGGGCGACGTCTACGGCACGGAAGTGTTCGTGTCCACCAACTGCGGCTCGGTCGCCTCGGCGGACTCCACGCCGTACCGCGTGGTTCTCTTCTTCCAGGAAGAGGCGATGCTTCTGATCGAGCAGCTGCGTCCGCGCGTACAGGACCAGTACAAGCAGGAGTTCCTCAGCACGCTGATGACGGCTGATACCCTGTTCGGTACGGGCCTGCTGCGTCCGGAAGGCGGTCTGGCTATCGTGGTGCCTGCCTAAGTGATCAAGGCTCTTCAGACTCTCTATGACCTCATGGTCGGCGTCGTGCAGAACTACGATTTCCTGGTGGAAATCATCCAGTACTACACGGAGCACGAGAGCAAGTTCGAGAACCTGGTCGATCTGCTGAAGCAGGCAGCGGACTAAGCGGAAAGGGAGGGGGCCCTTCGGGGCCCCCAACTGTAAGGGGAGCACGAGATGTCCTACGAGAGGCGCTACGCCCCCATCGGATCCCAGTTTCCAGTGGCGTTTCCCCAGGCGGGGGGCTACTGGTACTACACCAACACAGAATTCACTCGAGCGCAGGTGACTGTAGCGGCCACCGCGCCTCCGGATCCCCCGACCGGCTTCGAGCCAGGAGACGTGTGGATCCAGCTACCCACTAAGGATGTGCCCACTTAATGCCCCCGGTCTTCATCCTCGATTCCGACAACACGTGGAAGGAGGTCACCAGGACCAACTTCAACGTTCGGGATTTGACGGCTACGAAGACTCCGGACCAGGCGTTTACGCTGGACTCTGACAACACGTGGAAGCCGTGGTTCGCCACGGACGACGGAACCATCATTCTGGTGGGCTGCGAAGAGACGGCCACTACTGGGGACACCGTCACGGTGGACGTGCCCACGGGCGCTGCTACCGGCGACTACCTCATCGCAATCGTAGCGGTGTTTACAGACCCGACTACGGTCAACGTGGGGCAGGTTACCACCTCCACTAGCGACTGGATTCTCCCTGCGGGGTGGACGGGGGTCGTTGATAAGGTAGGTGTGCGCCGAGACTCCAGCGACCCCTGTGTACTGGTGGCTTACAGAGAAGTGGACGGCACAGAGCCCGCTTCCTACGATTTCGAACTCAACCAGACGGTAACTACCAACCGAATTGTTGGCAACATCTGCGCATTTCGTAACGTAGACGCTCCCATTGTGGAGAGCGCTACGGTGAGTTACGACGAGCCGGCGTTTATCCGCTCCGACGCCTCTGTAGGGCCTTTAGCCAACCGCGACGTCATTGAGGTACCGGCTATTAGAGTGCCTGGCGAGAGCGCGACTATCGTAATTTCCGCGGTCAATGGGCAGTTCAATACGACGGATGAGCAGGGCCAGGGCGCCTCTCTCATCGACAACAAGAACGCAGGCGGCACGATCCGCGCGCGCTGGATCGATTCTGAGACTGGCGACGGCGAGGCTTTCACTAATCTCATCACGTCCCCCTTCGACATTACCGGCGCGGACTGGACGGATGTGGGCGGCACCTCCGGCACTAACAACGCGGGCGGCCAGGATCTAGCAGAGCGCGACTCCTACTTCCTGGAGTCCGGCGCTACGGGCCGGCACGGTGTTGAGCAGGATATCTCGGTTGTAGCCGGGGAGACCTACTACATCTACTGCCTGGCGGACGCCCTCCCGGACTCAGGCGAGACACGAGAAGGCGGTCAACTTAGGGGCCTATCTCTGACTTGGACGGAAGGCGCCACTGAGGTGGGTCAGACGTACGAGGGCAATCAGTCCAGCGCAGGCAACGCTCTAACCGTTAGAAAGCTTAGCGCGGTTGGCGCGGGGTTCGACGAATTTTACCTTTACCCCTGGCAAGGGCGCTTTACCGTAGCTTTGGCTAAGGTAACGGCAGCCGCCACGGGGACCGCCACCCTGGGCATCTACGGGGGCACTATTACGGGCAGCGTTCTAGATTGGGAAAACCGCGCAGCGGTGACCCAGACCATCTTCGACGAAGGCGCCGGCAACATCATGGAAGTGCACGGTGTATACGTAGGCACCGACCCGTGGGTAGACCCCCGCTTCAGCGAAATGGACGGCGACGATGGTACAGGATTGCTTGCCAGCGATGGTTGGGTATTGCCCCGGTTCCTAACGTCTTCGACTACTCTAGGCACGGGTGAAAGCTCTACAGACGAAGAGATCCACACGATGCACGTAGCGTTTACTCTCCCAGCCTCCGGGGTAGCTATCGCGAGTCGTGCACGTCCAAGATTTTGGGACAACCGGGGCATCAAGCCGGACAGTCGCGGGGATAGTCAGTACCAGTACCCGGCCATTATCCCCTTTACACAGCAGACTAACCACACGCCGGAGTTCCGATTGGAGTACTCCAAGACCTCCGGCAAATGGTACTGGGAGGTTACTAATCTCAATAACTTCGCGGGCAGTGCTGCAGACTTTCGTGGCTTGTGGGCAGGTATCTGCCACGCGCACCAAGCGCAGGCTTCAGGCGTCCAGGGCTGGTCTATTGGCGGCGTAGACAGCCGCAACCGCTACGCTGTGAGCCACTCGGGAAGTTTGCGCATCGGGAGCAGCCTGTATGCGGCCATCTCGGCTACTATCGGTCAGGGGGATACCATTGAGTTTGCGTGGGACGCTGACGCGGGAACTTTGGCGGTCTACCAAGCGGGAGTGCTAGTGGATTCCGATATTCTCAACAGGGACTCTGCTTCGTACGTAGTAGGCGAGCCCTACGTTCCTTTTTGCTCCGGCCCGACCCTGCAGGATATGCGTCTGTACTTCCGAGACCAGACCGCTCTTCTCACTCAGACGCCCCCTGGCGGCTTCACGCCCATCGGAGACTAGCATGGCAACCTTCCTCGAAGTTACCAACCGAGTGCTGAAGCGGCTCCGCGAGGACGCGGCTACTGACGTTAACCAGGACACCCTGGTCTCAATCGTATCCGACATGGTAGCGGACATGCAGGACGACATGATCGGGCGGCATGCCTGGTCCAACTTGTTCGCCAACCAGGTGATCACGCTGGCTGACGCCACTGCCACCTACACACTGGCCATCAGCCCCAACTCCGAGCTGGCCCAGGAGCCCGGCGGCGGGCCCAACGTCTACTACTTCGAGTCGGGCGACACGCAGGCAGCCGGCTATATGTACGTGACTACTCAGCAGGAGCTTACCCAGATGAAAGCCCGCCAGGGCGATCAGACTGGTCAGCCTTGCTACATCGCGTTCACTCCCAACTACGTAGCGGGCAACTACACCGTAGAGGTCTTCCCGGTCCCCACAGCAGGCGAAGCCGGAGATACCATCGAGGCCGAGTTCTTCGTCGTGCCTGCGCGCCTTGCTGCCAATGACGATGCCCTCAGCGTCCCGGATAGGCCTGTTTTCCTTGGCGCGTACTACCAGGCTGTCAACGAGCGCGGCGAGGAAATCGGCGAGCCGATCCAGATCGTCGAGCGACGCGCCGTCGACGCCCTGGGCGAGGCCATCGAGAACGACATCCCCCTGCGCGAGCGGGTCAACCGATATGAGGCGTACCGGGACTAATGCCGATCCAGAGGCGCTCCGGCGCCCCACTAGGTAACATTCCCCTCACCCTGCCAGGGTTTCGCGGGCTGAACAAGCAGACCGAGAACTCCCTGCTGGGGCCGGAATGGGCCACCGAGCTTACCAACACGGTACTCGACCAGGCCAACCGCGTGGCAGCCCGCAAGGGCTGGGCCTCGAGCACTACTACGCCTTTGCCGGGCGGCGCGGAGATCACCCAGGTGATCGAGTACGCGACGACGACCGGCACTCGTCAGCTAATCGCTATAGCGGATGACAGCGCTTTATACCGTTCAACGGATAACGGCGAGACTTGGACAGACGTGACTGGCACGGCCACGGTCACCGACACTCAGATGAAGCTCCTGAACTTCAACGACAAGGTCGTGGGGCTCCAGGACGGCGACAGCCCCGTTGTGTACAGCGGGACTACCTTCTCAGACCTAACGGACAGCGGCAACGAGCCTCAGGGCAGGGCGGGGGCTTCTGCCTTTGGCCGGCTGTGGGTAGCCTCGGCAGACGGCGCCACTCTCCAGTACTGCGGGCTTTTGAACGAAGCCGACTGGTCGGGCTCAGACACGGGCAGCTTCCAGCTGCAGAACGTGTGGCCGGACTACGATCAGATCACGGCGGTATCCGAGTTCAACGGCGCCCTGGCCGTGTTCGGTGAGGAGAACGTCGTCATCTACACGGACGGGCAGGGCTCCGCCGTGGGCCTGGATCCTCTTCAAGCGTACGTAGTGGATACCGTGTCCGGCATCGGGTGCGTCGCTCGAGACTCCATCCAGAACGTCAAGGGCGACCTGTGGTTCCTCTCTCGAGACGGCATGCAGTCCCTGGCGCGCCTGGTACAGGAGAAGTCCAACCCGCTTATTAACCTGAGCACGAACATTCAGGATTACTTGATCGATGCGATTACGGCCGCCAACATCGATCTGGAGGACTGCCGATCGGTCTACTCTCCGCGGGATAGGTTTTACCTTCTAAGCCTACCTGTGGGCAGCGGAGTAGAAGAAGGCCAAACCATTGCCTTCGACACCCGGGGGCGCCTAGAAGACGGCAGCGCTAGGGTAGTGGGCATCTGGTCCGGCCTGGTGCCGCGGGCTATCACCCGCCGCCGCAACCAGGATGTGGTCATCGCCATCCGCGCTGCTCCTGGAGAGGTGGGCACCTACTCCGGAGTGTTCCAGGACGCCGCCTCGAGCTACACCTTCGTCTACGAATCCGGCTGGCTGGACCTCACCCAGCAGGGGCTTCTGATCTTCCCCAAGATCCTGGAGGGCCTCCTGTTCCTGGGCCAGGACACGGCCGTAACCTTCAAGTGGGCGTTCGACTTCAACGACAACTTCACTACCCGCAGCGTCTCGTTTTCCGGCGTGGCGGGAACCGCCGAGTATGGCGTCGCTGAGTTCGCTGTGGCGGAGTACGGAGCCAGCGAGGGCCTGCGTACTGGGCGCACGCCGGGCGCCAAGAGCGGCCGCTACATCAAGCTGGGCGCAGAGGCGACCATCTCCGGGGGGGAGGTGGCAATTCAGCAGATCGACCTGTACGCCAAGGCCGGGAGACTCCGATGACCGACTACACGCAGAATACCAACTTCACGGCGAAGGACGGTCTTCCCTCGGGCAACCCGAGCAAGATCGTCTTGGGGGCTGAGTTCGATACCGAGTTCGCGGAAATCGAACTTGCCATCGCATCCAAGTACGACAACACCGATCTAGCGGATCAGCCTACCGCCGAGGCGGGGGTAGATAACACCAGCCTGATGACGCCCTTGCGCGTAGAGCAGTGGGCTACGGCTAACCTCATCGGCGGCGACGGTATCACCCTCACGGGCTTTTCCATCGCCTTGGACGTAAACAGCCTCACCACGCTAGGCGACCCCGTAGACGGGGCTAACGATTTCATCGCTCTCTACGACGCCAGTACCGGGGCTATGCGCAAGGTAGCCGCCAGCAACGTGGGCGGCGGCAGCGGAACAGTTACTCAGGTGGATAGCGGTACCGGCCTGACGGGCGGGCCCATTACCACGTCCGGCACGCTGAGTCTGGATACAGGCAACACCCGCAACACCGACCACGCAAGCGTATCCCTCATCGGGGGCACGGGCATCTCTGCCACGGGCCTAGGGGATCTCACGGCTAGTCGCACCATCACGGTCGATCTGACGGAGTACACGGACGGCTTCGACGCAACCAACCTGGCCGCCACTACCGAGATGCTGATCCAGGTGGAGGGTACTCCCCGCCGGATGGCCTACCAGGACGCAGGCGGCCGCGTCATCGTGGAGACTACGACTACGCGCTCTACTACCGTGGGCGACGGTAACGCCATCATCGTGTCCACCAACGCCTCCACCCTGTCCTACACCATCAACGATGACACCGCTGTGCCTATCCCCGTGGGCGCTGCCATTGTCGTGATTGCTCAGGGCAACACGGTAGACCTCATTGCGGACACGGGCGTGACGTTCGATTCCGTGCTGCAGGCCGGCGGGGGCACCGCTACTCGTACCGTACTTGACGGCGGCACTGGAGTGCTTGTGCACACCGGAAGCAACCGCTGGGCCCTGTCTGGAGACATCTCCTAATGTTCGATCCGCTCCAGTTGATTAAGATGGGCGCCGGAGGGCGCCAGTACATCGAGATTAACCTCAGCACACCGCAGAGCGGCGTAAACCTCTACACGGCCGCGGGCTCGCCGACCATCGTGGGCCTGCCTCTGGTAGTGGTCAACATCACGGCAGCTATCAATGGCCGATCCGCGGGAGGGGAGGGCGCCACTATCCTGGCTGACTCTAACTTTCCTGCTAACACTATCTACCTCATCAACAACGGCACCTCTAATACGGTGCATGGCGAGGGGGGCGACGGGGGCAACGGCGGCGACGCCGAGTCAGACGGAGCTGGAAGCGGTTTTGCTGAGGACGGGTTTCCTGGAGAAGACGGGGCTCACGGTATTGAATTCACCAACGCCGCTATTGTGGTCTGCGATAACCTCGGCGCTGTTCGCGGAGGTGGCGCAGGCGGCGGCGGAGGCGGCGCTGGATCGTTTTTCAACAACGCTGGCGCTACATGCGGCGGTGGCGGCGGAGGCGGCGGTGTTGGCAGCCCCGCAGGTACAGGCGGGCAGCGAGGTTCACGGAACGGGGTTCTTGAGAGCATAGCCACAGACGGCACGGCGGGCAACGACGTAGCCCCTACGGGGACGCCGGGTACGGGCGGATTAGGCGCCACACGTGGAGTTATTGTCTCCGGCGCCGGGGGTAATGGTGCAGACTGGGCCGCAGCAGCGACCGCTGGCGGAGCGGGTTCCGGCGTTTCCGCCTCAGGCGCCGCAGGCGCCGCCGGAGTCGCCGGACGGGCCTTCCGTCTAGTTGGCGGGGGGAGCGTGAAGTTCATCAATCGCGGCACCATTGCCGGCGTCGTAGATAACGAGGTGGTCTAGTGGAAGCAGGAGACGTCAGCACGTGGCTGGGAATTGCGGGGTTCGTGGGCAGCATAGGGGCCGTATACGGGGCAGCGCGCGCGGCGCTGTCGAGCCTGATCAAAGGACAGGAGCAACTGCGCCTGGACCTGGCAGCCACTAGAGAGGCCCTGGACGAGCATGAGAGGAGTTGCCGGGGCAACATAGAGCGCCTGGTGCGCGTCGAGACCAAGCTGGACACTCTCCTGCAAAGTCACACCTTCGTAAGTCATGGGCCCGTGCCCGCTAGGAGAGAGACTGCGTGATCAAAGTACGCCGGGGGAAGTCCGAGGACGTTCCCGCCATGGTTGAACTTGGCGAAGTATTCTGGGAAGAGACTCCCTACCGGGAGATGGACTACAGTGGAGAGGCAGCTGCCCAGGCTGCGCTGTTCCTGCTCGAGAATGGCATCGTACAGGTAGCGCAGGATGACGAAGACCTCGTCGGCTTCATCCTCCTGGCTGTCGGGCCGATTCCTTTCACTACCGCGGGCTTAGCCGCCAGCGAGCTTGCCTTCTACGTAGCCCCCGAAAAGCGGGGCGACGGCGTGGGCCAGCGCCTGCTCAAGCAGGCGGAGAACGTGGCGCGCCAGCAGGGCGTGCGTCGCATCAACATGGTTCACCTGGGAGGCGAGATGGGTGACGCGCCCACGCAGGCGTACGAAGCCCAGGGCTACCGGGAGGGAGAAGTGCTCTACACCAAGGAGCTGTAAGACATGGCACTAGGAACTGCAGCAGCAATCGGCTTAGGCCTGGCGGGGGCCGGCAGCGTAGCCGGATCCGCGATCCAGGCAGGAGCCCAGGATCGGGCAACCGATGCAGCCATCGAGGCTGCTCAGTTCCGTCCGTTTGACATTTTCACGCCGGGCGGATCTGCCGCCTTCAATACTCAGACGGACAGCGTAACGGCCAGCTCGCCGCAGCTGGACCAGTTCGGGCAGCTACTTCAGCAGAACATTCTGGGGGCGCTTGACCCCTCGGCTCTGTCCTCTCGAGGCTTCGGCCTCATCCCCTCACTGCAGAATTTCTCGCTCGAGCAGCTCGAGGGAGTAGACCCCAACGCGGACCTGGATGCGGCTCTGGGCCTGCGTACAGACGCTACGGGGCTCCTCAGCGGGCAGCTGGGCGGACTCCAGGCGCAGCTCTCTGGGCTCGCCGGGAACAGCCTTGGAATCTCCGAGGGGGCTTCTGTATTCGACCCGTTCGCCCAGTTCGCACTGGGCCGGGGTCAGGAGCTTCTCCAGTCGGACAGCCAGTCGGTCGTCGACCAGACTCTCCAGCGCCTCAGAAACCAGGCGCGTCCCGCGGAAGAGCGCGCAGTCGATTCCACAGTGCAGAGTCTCTTCAGTCGCGGCGTCCTGGGGGGCACCCAGACGGACCGCACCCTGGGGGAGCTGTCCCTGAGCCAGGAGCTAGCGGACATTCAGCGGCAGCAGGTGGCCGAGCAGGTCGGCCTAAGCCGGTTCCAGGCCAACCAGAGCGCCGGTCAGAGTCTGTTTGGGCAGGGCCTCGGGGCCCTGGGCGCCGGGCGCGACGAGCGCCGCGCTACCGCCAACCTCTTCGGCAACCTGGGGCTTCAGTCCCTAGGGCAGCAGAGGGGCCTCTTCGGGGACCAGTTTGCGGCCAGCACGGGCTTGGCGGACTTCACTGCGTCTCGAGGCCAGCAGCGCCTGGCCAACCTCCAAAACCTGTTCAACTTCGGCCAGCAGGCCGAGGGGGCCCAGCTCCAGCAGGGCCTGGCGGGCATCTCAGGGCAGCTCCAGCTGAACCAGGATCTGCGCAACCTTATCGCTCTCGGGGGGAACCTTGGGGGCCAGCAGCAGGTGGCGAGCGGCCAGATCGCGAACGCCATCCTTGCGGGGGCGCAGTCACCGTTTGGTGCCGGACTCAGTACACTGAGCGAGGGCCTTCTCACGGGGATCTTAAACAGTGGCGGTTAACAGCAAATTCACCACCCTGCTCGAGGAGCACGGGCTCCGCAGCCAGGAGTCCATCCTCCGAGAGCGCACTCAGGACGCGATCCGCTCTACCCTCAGTGGGCTAGCCCAGACCAGCCTGAAGCCCTCAGAACGTAGCGCAGCGCGGGCCGGAGGCATTCTTGGCGCCGCCCTGGGCGCGCGCCTGCGCAAGCTCAGTCCCGAGCAAGAGCAGAACGCCAAGATCGCCCAGGAGGCACAGGACGCCTTCGATCGCTTTGAGCGCACTACCGAAACGTCTCCGTCTGTTGCGGGTACGGTCTTCAATCCGCAGACGCAGGAATTCGAGAGCGTCTCCGGGCCGGCGCAGGAGTTTACCTTCGAGGGGGACGACCCTCGCGTATTCTTGTCGGACGAGGACAACCTGTTCGAGTTCGAGCGCCAGTTGGCTATCGCCGCCATGAAGAACGGGCGGCCTGACCTGGCTGCCTCCATCGAACAGAAGCGGGTGCAAAAGCTCATTCAGCTGGGCCTGGCTCAGGCGGAGCTGGACAGAGAGTCCAGCCCGGGCGGCGCACCTGCGGACCAGGTGAAGCTGATGAACAACCTGATCCAGAGTTCGGAGCGGCGAGAGCTGGCCACCAAGGCCCGCTCAGTGCAGGCGCAGTCTGCCATCATGCAGACCTTCGGGGATCTGATTGAGGAATCCGGAGCGGAGGCGGGGGACTTCGGCGCCTTCCTGGACACGTCGGGTAACCTATCTAGCGGCTTCGTGAAGCTGCGCAACGCTGTGCGCGGCGTGGGGGCGGCCTTCGGGGCCTTCCTCGTGGGGGATCCCGAAGCCGGCGAGCAGACCTTCGGCTCGAGTGCGGAGCTGCGCAGCTCTCAGCGCTTCGGTAACCTGGTGGATGCCATCAAGGTACCGCCGCAAATAGCGGACAACGCGGTCCGCTCCAACCAGTACAAGGCCCTGATCGTAGACCTGGCCTACGCCACTGCACGCTCCAACGAGAACGCGGGCGGGCGCTTGTCCAACGATGACTACGAAAACGCTCTGAAGCAGTTGGGCGCCCGGTCGGGCGACCCTCGATCCCTGCTCAGCATCTTGTCCCGCAACCTCCAGGGCAAGTTGGCAGACCTCGAGTTCTCCGTGGACTCCTTCGAGGGCCGGGCCGAGGGCATCCTGCCCGAAGGCTTCGTCAGTCAGCGCATTCTGGGCCTGCCCCTGGAGGCCATTATGGCCCCGGCTACAGATGTGAACCGCCGCTTTGGCGGACTGCTCGAGGAGATCGAGGCGCGCGAAAACCAGGCCGCCTTCGAGGCGGAGGGCCGGCGCAACGTAGAGAGGGCCGATCGGGAACTGCGCCGAGCAGGGTTCCGGCCTATCCCGGATACTCCTTCTTCCGCGCCAGCAACGCCCACGGACAGGCCCCCGGCCGACCAGGCGGAGGTAGTGGATCCGGACCGCCTGCGCACCCTCCAGGAGCGCCTGGACGCTCTAGACCAGAACTAAGGAGCCCGCATGGCTTTCAAAGCGGAGACCATCGAAGACGTAGAGACTCTCATGGAGGCTCTCGAGACTGAAGGTGCGCTTCCCCCGGAACGCCGGGCAGAGGCCCAGGCAGCCGTGAAGGACTTCCTGGCGCGCCAGCAGTCCAGGGACACCGCTATCGCGCCGGTAGAGATGGTCACGCCCGGGCAGAAGGCGCAGGCCGCTCAGGCCCGCCAGATCAGCTCTCTGATCGCCACTAACCCGGTAGGCAAGCCGCAGCAGCGCCCCCGCCAGGCCGCCCTCGGCGGCGGACCGCTGGGCTTTACTCCGGGCGCCACCAACTTTGACCCGGCGCGGGGCCAGGTGGGCGCCCCGCGCGAGCCCGCAAGCGATGATCCTTTCACCTTGGCCGCCCAGGCCCAGGCGGGGGGCGTAGATGTCAACTCCGGCGCGGACCTTGTACAGCGCATCGGCGTGGGCCTCTCCGGCTACAAGGAACCCGCCCTCAAGGCGTTGCTCCTGGAGCGAGGCGCTCGAGAGAACATCCGCGAAGCTGGTATCGAGTACCCGGGCAACGCCCCGGTCGTGTTTCTGGACAACGACACCGGCCGCTTGGCCGTGCTGCGCCCCATTCGCGAGGGGGACGTAGACAAGCTCGGGGACAGTCCTGAGAACGTAGGAAAGCTCCGCGTTACCCTGGTGGATCCTGTAGGGATCGATGCGGGGGACTGGGCAGAGTTCGGCCCGACTGGCACGGTCGCCGGCCTGCAGACGGGCGCAGGCATCCTGGCCGGAGCGGCAACGGGCAGCCCTACGGTGGCCCTAGGCGTCTCCAGCATGCTGTCCGGGGGCATCGAGCTGATGGCAGCTCCCCTGCGGGACAGGCTCCTGCGCAACTACTTCAAGCTGTCAAAAGAAGAGATCGCTCAGTTCTCAGATCCTAACGAAGCGCTCGTTAACGCTGCTTGGGCAGCGGGCGGGGAGCTGGGCATTGGCGGCCTCATGCAGGGCATCAATGCCGTGCGAAGAGGGCGCCGCTTCATTCCCCCGGAAGAATACGACACCATCGTCGCGGAGATGGGGCGAGTTCGTGATGTCGCCGACGAGTTCCGCGCCGTAACCGGCGTGGACATGCAGCCCTCCGACGAGTTGGTAGCGGCCGCCTCCGGCGCCGGGGCCGGTACGCAGGCCGGGCAGCGCCTGGCTAGGCGCGCGCGCTCGAACGTAGGCCGCCTGGTAGAATCCGAACAGGAGAGAGTGGCGGCGGAGAACCTCAACACGCGCATGCGCGTGGGAGCCGGGTTCATCGATTTGACTAACCGTGCCGTCAATACCCTGGATCCGGCCAATCTAGTAGCCTTGGGCAACCAGCGGGGCCTGGCAGCGCCCAACATCGGGGACGAAGCTACTCGAGCGCTCCAGACGAGGAGACTCCTGGAGGAGGACGCAGGGGTCCCGGGGGCCCAGCGGGGACTCGAGCGCAGCATCGCCCGAGAAGAAGCCGCTTTAGACCAGATTAACGATCAGTTCAGCAGCGCCCGGGTCGTCCGTACCCAGGAGATTACCGCAGAGGGGCTCCTGAAGGCCGAGAACCGCGCTACGGCGGCGTGGGCCAACTTCGACAGTTACATGCGCCAGCACGGGCTGGTGATCCGTAACTCCGGCGGGCTGGAGCCGGGGGCCCAGATAGCTAGCCCCATCCAGCAGACCCTCAACCGCATCGGCCGGGACGGGGTAGAGAACCTGTCCGCGAAGCTAGGGCAGAAGCAGACGGCCTTTGTAGAGGACCTAGCGTCCCTGCGCGAGCCGACGCTGGATGCTCAGCGGCTGTACCGCCTGCACCGGCAGCTGTCCCTGGAGGGCACCCCAGAGGCGAGAGAGCTGGTAGCCGCTATTGACTCCCAGCTGTCCACGGGGGACTGGATCAACCCCGCCACAGGGCGCCTCAACCCCGCCAAGGCGGAGCAGGCGCACAAGCGCTATGCCGCTGCTGCCAATGCCACTGAGTTTTTCGAACGCATGTCCCAGAAGGATGTGATTCGCGCGCTTACGGATCTGCAGCCGGGCAGTACCGAGTTCAGCAATTTTCCCTCCAGCGCGCGCCGGGCGGTGTTCAACCCCCAGAACCCGGAGGCTCTGCGGGATGTCCTGGCCGTGACGGGCAACAATCCGCGGGTGCGCCAGGCGCTGGCTAAAGAGATGGAGGCACTGTACCGCCGCACGGTATATCCGGGCCGGCGCTTCTCTGCCGCCGACCACGACCGCTTCATGCGGGACTTCGGCGACCACATGGACCAGCTGTTTACCCCCGAGGACGCCGCCCGCATCCGCAACGTAGAGACCATGACCGACGCCGTGGCGCGAAGCCAGGCGCGCCTCAAGAAGGTGGAGGATACTCTCTCCAAAGAGTTCGGGTCTATCTGGTCCCGGGGGGACCGTATCGCCCCCGATCACTTTATCAACGAGGCCATGGCAAACAAGGGCGTGTCCCTCCAGCAGATGCGCAACACGATGAGGGTCCTGGACCGAGAGGACCCGGCCCTTGCTCAGCAGATGCGCGCAGAGATGGCCCAGTGGATGGGAGACCGCATGCTGGCCACCTCGTCCCTGCGCTCCGTAGGCGCCCTCCGGAAGCTCCGCAACGAGAACGGGGGCAAGATCGGAGCCATCATGGGGGCTCAGTACGTGAAGGATTTGGAGGTAGTGGAAAAGGCGCTGTCGTTGACTGATCTGGCCGAAGGCGCCACCGCCCGCGTAATGAACGAGGCCTGGGTGTCTACCGCTCGAGCGATCTTCGGTCCCCTGGATCCGAAGAACCGCGTACTGACCCGGATGAATGAAATCATGCGCCGCCGAGGGGCGGCCAGCGCACTGCGCATCATGTCGGATCCGGATGCCCTGGGGCGCTTCGTAGAGCTTCGCCGCTTAGATCCTCAGCTTCTAGCTGTGCAGTCTACGCTGCGCCAGAACGCTATAGAGCTGGGGCTGGCGGAGTACTTCCGCGAAGCCGGCATTGACCTTGAGACGTTGCCGCCCGAGGCGGCTGTAGGCGAGCTAGATCAATTCCGCCGCATGTCAGGAGCACTCTAATGGTACCTCGTTGCTACAAAAGCGTTAACGGCGTCTGGGAAGTATTCGCAATCACCACCGCGGGTCTCCAGGCCTGGGTGGACTACATCCCGGTAAGGGTAGTAGCTACTCGGCCGGCCTCTACCCGAAACCGCTACGAAAACGATGGCTGGATGCAGGTGCGGTTTCTCACCGGCCCTGAGGCCGATGCCGCTGAGGCGTGGGTCGACTACACGCCCGTAGGCAACAACGCCGCGGGGGACGATCGCTGGAGCACCAACCAGCCGGGCGGCTACATCCCAGTAGGAACCAACGCCAATGCCTGACTTCCAAGACAACATCAAGCGCCTCCTGCTTTGGCATGAAGGCTACCGGCAGAAGCCCTACCTGGATACGGAAGGTATCGTTACGATAGGTATCGGATTCAACCTGGATGAAGTTGGTCTGAGTCTCGAGGAGTCTCTGCTTGTTCTCGAGCACCGCCTGAGGGCCATGCGCGCTGAGCTGATCAACGCGCTCCCTGAGTACAACCGGCTCTCGAGCGCCCGCAAGGCGGTCATGCTGGACATGACCTACAACCTGGGTGTACCTCGCTTCCGGGGCTTCAAGAAGATGTGGCAGGCAGTCCGGGACCGAAACTGGAGCCGGGCAGCCGAGGAGATGCTGGACAGCAAGTGGGCGCGCCAGGTGGGCGCTCGTGCTACGCGCCTGGCAGAGATGATGCGCTCCGGCGAGTGGCCGGACTTTCCTGAGGAGATTTCGATATGAAAGCTATCGCTGGAGCCCTAAGCGGGATCCTCAAACCGGCGCAAAAGGCTCATGAGAACCGCGTCAAGCGGAAGATGGCGTCTGAGGCGGCTGATGCCAAGCTCAAGCTGGCAAAGCACGAGGGGGCCAAGGAAGTCACCCTGACCGACGCTGAGTGGGAGGCTAAGAGTGCCGACGCTCAGGGCGAGACGTGGCGAGACGAGTACGTTACCGTGTCAGTGGTGGCCCCGCTGAACGCTCTTGTGATTGGCGTTTTCGCAGCGGGGTTTGGTCAGCCGCAGATTCTGGACCGAACGCTGGAGGCGTTCACTAAGCTCCAGGAGGCGGGCATCGACATGAACTGGTACCTGGGGGCCGTGATCATGGCTGCGATTGGTCTGAAGGCTTGGAGAAAGGTGCTGTAGGACAAAGATCCGTAGACCAAGGATTCGCCCTCTCTGTACACGAAGGGCCGGTAGTTGTAGTGACTGCCGGCTCTTTTTGTTCTGGGGGACAGATCACGTCGACCTCTACGCGGGCGCCCTCTCCTACGTTGATGTTGATTTCAATCCGGCAGTAGTCTGACTGTACACCCTTCATATCAGTCTCCATCCGGGCTGCTGGAACAGGCGGCGTAGTACAGCTCGAAGTCGTGGGCGTAGACCTCCAGGAGCTGCTCGTAAACCCCCTCCTGCTCGTCGGTCATCCCCACCAGGAGGCTTACGTTAGCGTCCGCCTCGACTCGAGACTGGTTGAGCTGGAACTCCGGGGCGGGCAGGGATTCGGTCCCGTACTTGCTTACGCCGTTTAGCGTCCACAGTTCCCCCGTCTCCGGCCAGTAGTCCTCTAGCAGGCGCCCGTAGGTCTGCACGTGCCAGTCCCGCTTGGCGTCCGGCTTGGCCAGGACGAAGCGGCGGGCGAAGTCCCAGAAGTCGTGGAAGGACCCCCAGTCCCTGTGCGTGCGCACATGCGCTCCTGTGGGGAGGCGTGTAAGCGCTCCGTGCCAGGTGGAAATCAGGCGCTCCAGGGGATCACGGACCACGATCACCTTGTCCTCCAGCTCCAGCCACTCGCCCTTGTGGCACTGCTTGAGGTCCCAGGCCTTCTGGAGCGTGGTGGATCCGCAGCGGGGGAACAGGCGCACACCTGTGCCGTCGGGCGCCTTGAACCAGAACTGGTGCTTGCCGGTGTTGATGTTACCCAACGTCGGGGCCCTCCTCGATGTGCAGGAACTTGCTGACCAGGAGCCTGTCGGCAATGGTCATCCGGGGGAAGCGGGTCGTCAGCCACAGGGCGCCGGCAGGGCGGCCGTGCTGGTAGATGACGGTGTTGATTCTGTCAGCGATGCGCTTAGCAAAGCGCGGGTGCATTGTTGTCATAGCAGGGGATTATCCTTGTGCTCTTCGTCGGTCCACTCGCGCGTGTCGACAGTGCGTGGCTTAGCGAATACGAACTTGCGCCCCATCTCTCTGGTGTTCGGGTAGTCGATGTCAGGGAACACGACTATCTCGTGCATGCGCAGCAGCTTCATGTGGACGCGCAGCTTCGGCGGATTGTCATGGCGCCAGAAGTCCTTGGGGAACTTCTCGATCAAGTGGTTGAGCGCCAGCTTGATGTGATCCCACAAGGTGATCGGCCAGGCGGCCACCACCGTATTGTCCTGGAGCACGTCCCCCAGGGGGCGAAAGCTGGCGTAGATTTCGTGGGCTTTCTTTTCCGCCAGGTAGCGCATCTCTACCTCTCCCCAGGGATGCTCGGCCCGAGACAGATCCACGTCTACGATAGCCTGGGAGTAGAACTCATTCACCTGCAGGGTGATGGTTTCCATCGGGACCAGCTTCTCCACGTTATACTCCATCTCTCCCATGGCCTGCGTCCTCCTGCGTTCGTAGAGACTCAAGAAGGCCCTCGGAAGCGGGCTTGGCGAATTGGGCGCACACAGCGTCCCCCGTGTTGTTGGGGCGCAGGCCCTCCCGCTTGCAGTAGCGGCATCTGCCTATAAATTCTTCGCCTTTGGGGCTGGTGCGGTCCAGTAAACAGACGTGCTCGCTCATAGAGCTGCCTCCCGGGTAAACACTTGTTGAACGTTCGCTAGGCTCAGGTCGCCCCCTACGGGGCTCATTGGTCTCAGGGCTTGATCTTCCTCCGGGCACTCTCAAAGGCAGTGCCGCAGTTCATGCAGCGACGGCGGAACACCGAGAAGTTCTTGGTGCGTCGACTGTCGTGAGCGTGCGTGTGCTCGGATCCGCAGGCCGGGCACGTGTGTGTCTCGGTAGCGGGGCGGTTACTTGGGGCGGGCCCCACGTACGGGTGGTTCTTAATCACCGGCAGGAGCTTGATGTACAGCTCTTCCGTCGAGGTCACGTCGTCGATGTTGTAGTCCAACATCCGCGCCAGGGCGCCCTCGTCGCCGTGGATTGCCAGCTTCCAGTCTTCCTTGGGCAGGGAGGACTTACGGTTGTCCTTCTCGTTCAAGGACTCCGTCAGGGTCCCCAGCCTGTTGGAAGTCATAGCCAGCTGCGAACGGGCGATGCGCCAGGTGTCGATCACCGTCACAGGAGACGGGGGGGCGATGCCGTGCAGCAGGCACCTGGTGTTCAGGAACGGCAGATCGAAGCGAGAACCGTAGTGAGCTACTACCGCATCAGCCTCGTCCACGATATCCCGCAGCTTTGTGACGATGAGCTTGTCGTCCATCATCGATAGCGGCGTAGTACCGTAGTCCTCGTTGTCCGCAATGGTCGCGTACCAGACCCAGTCCTCGTCAAGGAATTTCGCGGCCCACATCAGCATGTAGCCGAAGTTGGCTTTAAAGTCTGTCGTCTCGATGTCGAACGTCAGAATGCGCCCGTTACTTAGTAGTTCCAATGGCCTGCCTCGTCTAGTGCATCTCGCACTGCCACGTGCAGCAACGCGAACTCATCACCCAAAACTTTCCGCACATCGGCCACGTTACCGTCTATCATGGCGAAGTACTCCTTCACCAGGTCCATGAGCGCATCATCCATCCCCAGTCTCCGGACCCATCAGCTCCAGTTCCAGCTGGATGTAGTGGAGCGCTTTCTCCAGGTCCTGGCGCCTGTTGCCCTTCAGTCCGCAGCGCGCGATGTACTTGACTGCGTTGCCCAGATACCAGGGCAGCTCCCAGTCGATGATCACGTGGGAAGGCTGGGGCGTGAGCAGCCTGTAGTGGTCCCCTCCCACTTGGCGGTCGCTGGGGGGCCCGTTCAAAGTTACTACTTCAGCCATTCTTCTGGTACCTCTCCGAAGGCGTACAGGAACCCATGCTTCTCGCACCAGTCCGAGTACCTCGTCTCGCTCGCCTTGTTGATTTTGTTGTCTACCTTGAACAGGAACCGGATGTCCTTATCCGGGTGCTGCTGCTTGATCAGCAGGTGCTTGGTCCTGTCGTGCACGGTTAGCCGTCCTTTGACTTCGATGATGACTCCGTTGGGGAGTCGGAAGTCGGGGAGGTACTTCCGCTGCTTCGGCGTCCAGGTGATCGTTTCCGCCTTTTCTTCGTAAGTGAAGGCGACTCCTCTTCGCTCGAGGTCTTGGGCGACTCCGTGCTCGAGTCCGCTTCGGTAGCCAGCTCTTCGGGCGTCGGCTCGAGCGGTAGATTTTCGTCTTCGAGCCACAGTATCCTCCGTATCTCGTCGCTCACCTCAGGAGAGAAGTCCCGCCGGTTGGCCCCCTCGTAAACGGCCTTTAACCACAGCTGCACCGTAGTAAAGTCCAGGAACAGGCGCTGGACGGCGGCCGCTACGTTGTCCGGCAGATCCACCTGGCGGGAGGAGAAACTGGTGCGGTCCGTCAGGCCGTAGATTTCCCGCCGGAACCCATCCTTCTCGATGCGCACGCTCACTTGATCACCTGATACACGATGCCGCCCACGGCCACTACAGTGGCGACAAGCACGATCCAGTGCCCCGCCATGAAGTCCTGGACTTCCGTGTTGAAAAAGCTCCATATGGAGCTCCCCTCGTAATTGTCGTTCTCGTAATCGTCGCCATACATTACGCTAAGTCCTCCGGTAATTGTCGTTGCTCCCGCTCGAAATACATGATCTTGAGCGGGCAGAGAGTCTCTGCAGCAGTGCTCTTGTACGTGCCGTGCGGGAAAGCTCTCTCAATGTAAATGGGGGGCTCCGGCTGCATCACAGTCGGAGGCGTCTCTGCGTAAGCGCAGAGCATGAACGGGCCTCTCAGGAAGATGTCGAGAAGCCACAAAGTCTTGCTCATCTCTCATCCCTCCGCCCCGACTAGGGGCTACGCGCCGAAGTTCTTACCCCAGTCGTCGTTGACCAGGGTGGCCTTGAAGAGCTGGTTGGCTGCCGTGTGATAGACCACCACGCCCTCGGGCTCCATGAAGCCCGGGGCCGCCACAGAGCCGCTGATGCCCAGTTCCCCCATCTGCATGTCGATGGTAGCCGAGCAGAACGCGCCCTTGTATAGCACCGGCACGCAACGCAGTTGGGGCAGGTCCGGGTGGCCCGCCGCCAGCCCACTCCAGCGCTTGGCGTTGAACAGGGAGAAGCGCTTCTCCTCTAGACCATAACGGCGCTGGATGCCCTCGCCCCACCACTCCCCGTGGTGAAGGCCCTCGCCGAGAATCTGCGGGAGAAGGTCGGCGTGCTTTGTGACCCACGCGCAGAAGCCGAAGTTGTCCTGGTCCAGAGACAGCCAGCGGTTGCGGCTGCCGGCGCGCACCTGGCCATCTTCGATGGCGATCAGGCCGTTGGTGCCGTCGAGCTTCTCCGTGATGACCATGTCGCGGTTGAGGCGCGGAACCTTGGGAAAGCCGGGGTACTTCGTATCACTCATCTGGGCGAATCCTCTTGGGGGGAAGCCACCACTCGTGGGGGCGGCGGCGCATCCAAAGTAAGCGACCTACCTCGACCAGGGACTCGTACCACTGGTCTCCGTAGTCGCGCTTGTAGTACTCAACAATCAGGTCCCACTGCTCTCGAGGAGAGCCGGCCTGCTCCAGGTACGTGTGGGCCCGCTTGGGCCCGATGTTCTTGATCCCGGGGATGTTGTCCGTAGGATCCCCCGACAGCAACTGCTTCCTGAAGTTGAACTTCCCTAGCTTCTCGCTGATGAAGAACGCTTCGTCTTTGCTGAAGTCGTAGTGGAGCCCCGGGACCATCCGCAGGTCCTTGTCGGAGGATACCAGCACGCTGGACCAGGGGTCCTCGCAGAACATCCGGTAGTGCGAGTAGGCGATCAGGTCGTCCGCCTCCTCGTTGACCGAGGTGCTAACCCGGTAGTTAGCGTGCATGTGCTCCTTGATGGCCTTCCCGTGCACAGGCTTGTGATCAGGATCGCGGTTCCCCTTATAGGGAAGGATGGTAGCTACGCTGTTGCGGAAGTTGGTGGGCCCGGAGAGATAGAGGATGAGGTCATCCTCCGTCTCCCCGAGCTTCCCAAGGGTCGTACTGATGATGCTGTCCACGTTGTACAGCGCATTCTGTACAGGCTCCGGTACCCGCCTTTTCTCTACCGTGTACTCCGCTGGATTGTGCTCTTCTAGCCAGGCTTTCACCTTTGCGTGAGAGGGCTGCGGGACTACGTCCTCCTCGCCGTCGTCGGCAGGGAGTAGGATTTCGTAGTGCGTTTTCTCCGCGGCAAACCCCGCCCGGTACACCAGCAGATCAGCATCAAAGTGTACGACCACCCCACGGACCCCTTAGCTGAGGGCGCCCAGCATGCTCATCATCGGCGGCGTGGGCTCGTAGCCGCTTAGATGCATCTCCTTCTGCAGCGAGATGTCGAACTGGCACGCGGCGGCCAACGCCTCCGGCAGCACGGGAGTCTTGTACTCCTTCGCCCCCGTGTGGTTGTTCACCACGTAGTACAGGTCGTCGTACACCAACCCGTCCCGAATCCACGGCTCCTCGCAGCTGATCTCCAGGAGCACGTGGTAGTTCTCGTTGCGGAACTGCTCGGACATGTCTTCGCCGTCGAGGGTAAGGCCCCCCTTCGGCCGGGCAAGCTCCTTCTCCTCGGGAGCCGCCGCGTCTTCCATGGCCTCCGTGGCCATCTGCTCCAGCTCGGCGTCGGTGAACAGCACGCCCGCGCCGATGCCCAACTCGTCGTTGTTGTCGTTACTCATCGTCGTCATAGTCCTCGTTGTGGGAGACTTCCTCCGCCGCCACAGGCGGAGTCGAGTCGAAGTTGCCGTCCATCGTCCGCGCGTAGAGCTGGAGGGTTACCTCCTCCACCATCCCCAGAAGGATGCCCAGGCGCTCGTTCTTCTTCGATCCAAGGTTCAGGATGCGATCCTTCGTCTCGGTACCCGAGTCGTGGCTCAGGGCGGCGGCGATTATTTCCACCGCGTTGCTGCGGGCGGCGCACCAAGTGATGCGGGGCTCAACCACGGCACGCTCGTGCTGGGTCTTCTCCGCCCAGTACTCGCTACTGCCGGAAGATTCTCCTGAAGACCCGCCTGACGAACGCCTCGTCGAAGACCCTCCCGACCTCTGCGTGGAACTTCTCCCAGTACTCCCGCGACTCTGGTTCGAGCGGCCGGAGCTGCGCGGAGGGGGGCGGCGCTCCTGCACGTCCTCCTCATCGATCTGCTCGAAAGAGGACATCACCACGTTGTGGTTGTTGTTGCGGGAGTTGTAGCTGAAGCGCACCGCATCGCCTTCCTCCACCGGGCACTCCTCGCCCGTGCGGTAGTAGTTCCGGTCGTTCTTCAGCTTGAAGGAATAGAGGACGATGTCCTCGCCCTTGGCCTCGTCGTAGAAGTCTTTGTCGTAGACTCGATCTACGACTCCCTCTGCTTGTCTGCTCATCGTGTTGGTTTCTCCTCCGCACCTACTTTTAATGTATGCGAGATTGGTACAAATCTTTCTCTGCGATGTACGTAACCTCGCCGCCCCTCACCTTGTCCGCCTGGTCCAGGAAGTCCTGGCCCGGGAGGTACTCCTCCGCATCGCTGCCTGACCAATGCGTCGCACACTTCACGCCCGCCCCGAGAGGCACGGTGAAGTCAACGCCGTAGACAGTCGACAGGTAGGGGTACACGTCCCGGATCAGGCACTGCTCACTTAGCGCATGAAACACCTCCACTTCTTCAGGGGGCAGCTCCGTGATGATCGAGTCATGCACGGTGTTCACTATGTACATCCGGCATTGCTGCTCGCGGATACGGTGCCAGAAATACACCAATGCTATGGGAATGATGTCCGCCGTAGCGAACGACTGCACGGGGTAGTTGCAGATCGAAGGCTCCTCCTTGAGGTAGCCCGTCTTGCTCATCTTGGCGTAGGGCCAGTAGAACTTCATGCCCCACTCCGTGCGCAGGCACTTGTGCTCCAGGACCTCGTCCACCCAGCCACGCTGGGTCTCCGTGATCCCTGAGTAGTGCTCGCGGAAGAACGCGTAGTAGCGCTCCTGGGCTCGGGTGCCCTTCTGGCCCCCGTACAGAGGCTTGAAGGTGTCCGCCTTGGCGTCCTGGCGCTGCTCGCTTTTGACCTCGGACTCCTCCACCTCGTTGAGTACCGAGGCAGTCTGCAAGTGCACGTCCTTCCCGGACTCGATGTCCGCTAGAGCCACCTCGCACCGCCCCAAGTGGCCCGCTACGCGAAACTCCAGCTGCGCCCCGTCCGCTTCGCCCACCAGCCAGCCCGGCCGGCGTGACTTGAACAGGGGCTTGTACTTCCTTGGAGGGTTCTGAAGTTGGATCTTGAATCGGCGGCCCGTACACGACAGACGGTGCGTCTGCGTGTTCGTCTGGTTGAACTCCGCCATCAGCACGCCCTTGGCCTCGTCGCAGCACTCGCCCATCTTCCGCAGGTACTTGGTCAGCTGGTAGTATTGCTTCTGGTGCTCCGCAAACAGCTTCTTGAACTTACGCTGCTTAGGCGTCTTAGCCTTCAGGGATAAGATCGTGTCCTCGTCTACCTTAGGCTGCCCCTGGGGGAACCGCTTCGAAGGCTTGGTTCGCAGCGGCCGGCCCCCGGGGCCCTTCAGCTCATCGAAGCCTAGCTCCTCATAGAGGTACTTCTGTACCTGGGGGCCCGAGGCCCAGTTGATCGTCCCGGAGAACTCCTCCATCTGCTCCTGCAGCTTGGCGTACTCCCGCTCCACCTCCAGGAGCTTTTCCGATACGGCAGAAGGCTCCAGCTGCATGCCGTTGCGCTCGATGTCCGCCAGGACAGGAGTGAGCAGGCAGCGCGTGTACTGTATGGGCAGGAGGCCCTCCCGCCCCAGCTCGGACCGCTGGTCCAGGAACAGGCGCTCGGCCAGGGCTACGTCCTGGACGCAGTACTTCAGGAGCCAGCGCTTGGGTATCTCGGACGGGCACACGCCTGCCTTGATCAGCTTGCTGACGAGCCCTACTTTACCCGCCCATCCTCGTCGTTCTGCACACTTCTCCAGGCTAAGTCTAGCGTACTGCCACCGGTTCCCCCCCAAGACGTAATCCCCGATCTGGGAGCACCAGACGAGTGTACGTCCAAGATCCAGGCCGCAGCGCTCGAGCCATTGTAGCTCAAACTTTGCATTGTGGGCGACAACGAAATCAGCATCTCGGATATCTTGGACAAGGTCTCCGAGACCGAACTCGTTGCTCCAACTAGCCTGAAAACGACTCGCTTCTCCCCCCTGCAGCCTTGGATGACCCGGACCGAGACTCCACACCGAGAGCACGAGACGATTCTTGGGATCCAGGGCACTACCCTTGGATGCATTCGTAGTCTCAAAGTCAAGGACCACATAGTTGTTACTCCAGTAGATGCCCGGGTTGGGCTCCGTCAAGAACTTGGGCAGGCTCATACGGGCCTGTCCTGGCACTCCCTCCACCACTCCGCCGCCTTACCAAGCAAGAAGCCGGTGACGACCATCCCTAGGATGGCTGCCGCCACGATCCATATCTCCACGGTGGGCAGCATCTCAGGGGTAGCTGCCTCGTTGGGGATCCTCGCCATCAGTCGATACCTCTTATCTTGGATAGGTGGGGCACGATCTTCACCTGGAAGAAGTCGTGATTGTTGCCTGGCTTGTTCTTGCACAGCGAGAACATCAGCCGGTTGTGCCGCTTGTCGTCATCCGTGGCGCCGATGCCCAGCATCACGTCCACGGCTGCCGGGATTCCCGTCTTCGAGTAGTCCACGTCGTTCAGGTCCAGCACGGACTTGTCCGACGCGCTGTCCCCCGCCTGGGTGACGGAGATGACCAGGGCGTCGTGGCGCTGGCCCAAGGTACGCGCGCCCTGGGCTAGGTGTTCCAGGGCGTTGACGCGGCTCTCCTCAGTAGCCTTGAGGTTGCGCAGCTGATCCAGGATGATCACGTCCGGCTGGTACTTCGAGGCCAGGGCCTCGACCTCCCGGAGGGATCCTGGGGTCAGTTTAGCGAACACCAGGTTGCTGTAGCCCTTCTCGCGGGCGGCCTCCATGTGCGCCCCCACGTCCTTCTGCACCTCCACCGTGGGCGTGTTGGTGAGCCGGGACACGAATCGCGCCATCATGTCCGGAGTGGGGTCCTCGTTCCCACAGTACAGCACGGTGTAGCCCTGATTCAGGAAGCCCGCAGTCATGTTGATCATCACTGCCGTCTTGCCCATCTCAGGCCGGGCGAACACCAGCATGTGATGGCCGCGCAGTAGCCCGCCGGCCAGGCGCTCGTTGAGCTGGCGCGGCAGTATGCGGATCCGCTGACCATCTGCGTAGGTATCCTCGAACATTTCCTCCAGGTCCACGTCCTGGAGTACCTCGGAGGAAGACTGGGTATCGGCCAGGCTGGCGGCCTGGCTCAGCTCCTGGTACTGCTCGAGCAACCGGGAGACCTTGTCCTGCTCCGCTCCTCCGGTGAGGACCGTAGCCAGCTGGTCCCCCGCGTTCTTGCGCTTCACCTCCAGGAGGTCTCGCACCACGTTGGGGGCGGATACGTCCATCTCCGAGATGGCCTTGAGGATCCTGGAGAACGTCTCGACGTGCTTGGGCGTACTCATCGTACGAGCGATGGAGCGCTCCACAATGTCCGCGTCGGCGAACTGCGCGCCCGGGTCAGTTTCGTAGTACTCCTCCAGATGCCCCAGCACGATGCGGGCCTGCTCCCCGAACTCATCCGGGGTAGAGAACCGCAGCACGGTGTCCATGGCCTCCCTGCTGTTCAGGCACGCCGCCAAGACGTTGCGTTCACTCATCTCGGTCACGCTCCACCAGCCGGTAGCTAAGAAAAGCACAAGCTACAGTCAGTGCGCCTATCATACAGCCTACGAAAGCAGAGAACCCCTGCGATCCGCACTCACCCATTGAATCTCTCCCAGCCAGGGCCTGGGGCCTCGTCCCAGTCACCGGACTCCAGTCGGTTGTTGAATCCGCCGAAGCGGCCCTTGCCTACTCGCAGAGCGGTGAGGTACTCCTCCCGCGTCACCGCTTCGCGCTCAGCTTCGCGCGCCACGCGCGCCGCGACTCCCTCCTCCTCGATGTAGCCCAGGAAATATCCGTCTCGCCGATACCGCACCACCCAGTAGTCTCCGAAGCCCGGGTTGGAGGCGGCCGCGTCGAGCGGCCCCTCCTCGAGCACGGCAACGGCGGCGGCCGCCTGCGCAGTCGGGTACCTGCGAGCGCACTGCCGCCGTGCCGTCAGCTTCACGACCCGTGGCGCTCCATGGTGACCGAGGCCTTGCCGGCGCGCGTCACCCGACCGGTCTCGTAGTCGACCTTCACCGGGAACGGGAACACCGTCACCTTCGCCTCGATGTAGATCGGCTCCAGCGCACCACCTTCGCCTGCGCACAGCACCCACGTCGCTGACGTGTTCTGCGATGCGAAGATGCCGTTGGGCTCAGGCTGGCTGACCACGTCGACGCTCGCTCCGACGGCCGGCCCCCAGTAGCGCTTCTCCTGCGTCAACGGATTGGTGAGCGACGCATCGTACGGAATGCCGAAGCCGATGGCGGGACAGTCGAACTCGATCGTACCGTAGTCCGATCGCCACACGGCGTGCGTGCTCGCTTCCATGTTGCGGATGTTGTAGAGCTGGATCAGCAGGTCACGCTCCAGGGACCAGTCGTAGGCAGGGACCGGCTGCACCGTGCCGTACTGCGCCTGCTGGCGCGCCACGTCTTTGGCCACCTGAGCTGACTCAGAGTTGCGCACGTACCCCCCAGAACAGGCGCCTAGCGCCAGAACCGCTAGCGCGGCGAGAAGGATTTTCTTCATTCGTTGATTCCTCAATTACTCGTTGATGGTGATGGCGCGAAGTTGCGCCTTGAGCACGTCCCGCTGACGACCGAGGTCCTCGCGTTCGGTGCCGGTCTGTGCGCGCGAGATGTCCAGCTCGACCTGAGCGATCTGCGCTTCTAGGATAGCGCCACGTTGCGCCATGCCCTCGCGGTACTGGAACGACGTCTTCTGAACGACGCGGTCCACAGCCTTGTTGCCGATCCGGCCTACGGCCCCGAGGGCGCCCAAGAATAGCGCGCCTACGACCACGGCCACCGCAACGGCGCCGGCAGCGGCCCACGGGCCCTTTTCGGCGGTGTCCGCCAGATTATCCCAACCAGTCCTACTCATCCTTGCTTACCTCTTCTGCGGTGAAACCCGCCACGATCTTGTACGTAGAGACGACTTCGTGCATAGCCCAGTTGTACACCGAAAAGTCTGTGATACTGCTACTGGCGGCAGCGAGCGCCTCCTCTACGGTGTCCCCGTAATAATGCTCGCCATCGGTCGTGTCGAAAATCAGAAACTTGCTCATCAGCCCACCTCCGTTGTGACTTCCTGCGCCACGATCTTGAGCTTGTCGACGGCCACCTTACCGATGATCCAGTCTTGCGTTCTGAAGTTACCGTCCGCCAACGCGCGCTCGCCGAAAGCCCGCAAAACTTCCGCCTTGGTGTCGTAGGCGGTAGGGTACAGGTAGTCCTGGTTCCAGTTGACCAGGAAGAACTTATCCTGAATCTGCTTCATATCTCCTCCAGTTTTGTCCGAAGCGCGGGCTCGCTCATATTCTTGAAGTCCTCATCCAGCATGAGCACCCTGGACGAATCGAACAGGAGTCCCCAGCGCCGGTCAAGCTCTATGGCTTGGCCCGTTGCGTCGTTGTCCAGCGCCCAGATCACGTTCCGCTTGTGAGCGGCAATCTCGTTGATGTAGTCCGGTCCGCACCCGGTCCCGTTGATGGCGACCGCATCCACGTACCGGGCGGCCCTAACCGCAGACGGTATGTCCTCTACAACCAGCACCGAGGAAGACCTCCCGCCCGTGTACCACGACAGGTGGGGCTCTTCCACGTCCATCCGGGTCTTGGCCTTGGGCTCCCGCCCCAGGTACGAGCGCAGCACCCATCCCCTACGTCGCCCCATCGGGGAGTAAATGGGAAAGGCGAACCGCTCTTGCTCCTCGGCGTACCGAGGCCTGGCCAGCAGGAGGTGCCACTGGCGCCACCCGATCTTCTCTCGGAGGAACTGCTCCTCCTCTTCAGTCAGTTCGCGCAGGGCCCCCTGGTAGGGGGCTATCCTCTGCTTGCGCGGCCGAGGCCGCTCCATCAGCACCCGTCTCCCGTTCGCCTGGAGCGCGCCCCCTCCGTGGAGGGAGCATGAGTTGCGAAAGCATCGATACAGGATACGCCCGTCCTCTCGCTTCACGGAGAACTTGGGCTTCCCGCACGCCGGGCAGGAGGTGTACTGGTTCTCACCTTCTTCAAGGTCAGAACCGAGTAGCGCTATTTCGTCACGATACGCCATTGCTCCTCCTCGCGGAGCGACGAGCCGCTCAACCAGAGCGTCCGGCGCTCTTTCATCTGAGCGTTCGCTGTTCACTCCGCTCGTCGTCGCAATTTAAATATATGAAAAAAAGGGCGGTTTTCTTTCTCAACCGCCTGATAGTTTTTGCCTAATGCGCATGGCAGTGAGGTCCACTGCCCGCCTGGTAATGCCAAGAGAATCAGCAACCTCCTCGGGGGAGTTGCCATCAACTAGCAGCATTCGCCCCACCAGGAACTGGTGGGGCGATAAGCTCTCGAGAGCCTTCTCTACCTGCTCAATGGCGGAGAACACGTCCTCCGGGGAGTCGTCGTGTGCCGGCAGATCGTCCTCCTCCCTGAGGGGGAGGTCGTAGTACTGCCTGAACGAATCGTATTCGCCTGGCTCCGCCCCTGCGCTGTAGAACTCCAGCTCGGGGCCCCGCTTCTTGTCCCGCTGATAGGCCCGGGCCACGTTCCGGGCGATGCCGCCCAGCCACGTGACCTCCAGGGCCCGCTCAGGGTCGTACTGGTCCTGCTTGGCGCAGGCCTGCGTGTAGGTCTCCTGGACCAGGTCCCGCACCTCCCAGTCGTCCAGGGAGGGGACCGTGTCCATGACCACCCTGCGTATCGTACCGCGGCACTTGCGGTACAGTGTGTCCAGATCCATAGGCCTCACCTCCGGCGATGGCGACGGCCACTAGGGCCAAGACAATGATGACGGGCAGCGGGTTGTCCAGGAACGACTTGATGAGCCACAGCGTCATGATGCCTATCAGGATGAAGCCGAACCAGGGGCTCATGTTGCTCATAGCATCCTCACAAAGGGCGTCCACAGGCCCAGGACGTACACCCGCGTCCAACTCTCCTTGTAGCCTACGAACACGGAGTGGCGGTTCCAGCGTAGTCGGATCATTTCTTTTCCTCCTCAAGTTTCTTGTCGATCGCCTGGAGCATCTGAATATAGTGCACAGCGGAATCAAGCGCCTCTTCCAGGTTGCCGGCGTACTCGAAGATGTCGGTGATGTTCTCCAGGGTGAGGTCGAGGACGGTAACGGAGTTAGCCTCCGCCGCGCGAATACTGTTGCCCATCGCGCCGTAGCAGGTGTTGATGCGCGCAAAGGCGGCCGCCACCCGCGTTGCTAACCGGGTTCTTTGGTCCTCAAGTGATTCAGTCTCCATAGCGCTCTCCTTCCCAGTTCTTCTTGCCCCGCTTCAGTTCGCGGAGACGTTCCCCGTCCAGGGTCACCACGGGCGGGCCCGAGATGCCCACGTCGAACTGCTTGCGCCAGGGCACACCGCGCGCTGTCTTCTCGTACTGCCCGGGGGCCTTCTCGTCCTTGTACGTAGGCGGTAGGCCCTCGTACACCGTTCCTGCTACCAGGAACACGTCTAGGTTCTCCATTTGGGGCCGTCCTTCTCTCCGTTGAGGGTGCTGTAGATGTGCTGCTCCTCGATGATCTCCCAGCCCATCTTGGATGCGATGGTAGTCAGCAAAGGAGTAGCTGCGGCGTCCGAGCAGGCCGCTCGGACCAGTGGTAGGCGGGTGGATGCCAGGCACAGGGAGCGTTCCCAGTACGGGGGCCCATCGGGGCCCCCGCCTTTCTCCCGGTGCACTAGTATCACGGGAACCCGCGGGGGCCCCGTTACGTGTGCGCCGTCAGTCATTGCTCTCCTCCCTCTTACGGACGGTACTCGTCGTCCTGCATGCCGCACCAAGGCGGCCCGCCCACGGTGTCCGAGGCGATGATCTTCGCCCACGCTTCGGGCGCCTGGCCCGCAGGGACCTCGGTAGGGACGGCGGCCAGGTAGTGGTAGCGTTCGCCGTTGCCGAAGGGGAAAGTGCGGTTGGCGGCGATGTACTGGTCATCGAAATCATAGGCGTCTACGCTGTCGCCCGCAGATACCGTGCGGAAGATCCCGCGACTCCCGAACCAGGGCTGGCTGCACCCCGAGATGAAGTTCGGGTTGTCCTGGCCCTGGAGGGGGCTGAAGCACTGGTAGACGCGCAGCGTAGCGCTGTCGTAGGAGATGGCCA
>JAAUYD010101561.1_pt1 | contig 43860 bp, 41 predicted proteins | sample 7278101 | NCBI WGS metagenome assembly JAAUYD01 (sample SAMN14350128, study PRJNA611818) | marine sediment metagenome | isolation source: surface marine sediment (0.6m) | place: French Polynesia: Moorea | collected 2018-08
CGAAAATGTTGGCGGCGTCATTCGAGCCGAGCGACCAGCCGAGGAACAGCCCGCTCGAGAGAAACACGAGAATGATGAGTTCCATGGCGACGCCCCCCTTGGCCTCAACCCGACCGATCGTGCGACTTGTCGCCTAGACCGACCGCTTCACCGCGAGGATCGCCAATTGGTCGCCGATATCGTCTGCGGTCGAGGCCAAGTCGCGCACTTTGATCAGCCAGTCGCGCAGCTGCAGCTTGCGGTCGAGCGGCAGGTCGGAATCGAAGATCAACGAGCCGCCCTGAAGGCCGATCGCGGTCGCTTCCTGATTGTGGAAATTGATTTTGTGCACGTAGTTGCGCACGGTCTGAGGTTCGGTGAAATAGGCCCGCGCGCCGGACACCATGACCTGCGCCGCCGCGTCGACCTCCGCCAGCATTTTTCGGAACCCGTCATGGAATAGATCGGGGAGCTCGGGACGCTCCATCGCCAGTCCCAGAACCAGATGCACGCAATTGTCCAAGGCGATGTCCACCTGGTTGAGCAGGCTAAGGACATCGCCCCGCGTGTCGGGCATCAGCATCTCAGTATACATCACATTGGCGATGTTGCGCCGGACCTCGTCCGCCCGGTCTTCGACGGCGCGAATCTGGTCGACCCGTTTGGCGAGCTCCTCATCCGGCCCATGGTCGAGATAATGCAGGACCGTGCGCTGAACGATCATCGCCGCTTCCGAGACCTTGTCGAAATAATCGTCGATCTCGCTGATCAGCAGCCCGGTGCGTTTGAAAGGCAAAATATCGACCATCTCTACCCCCTTTCGAAGCCGTGAGCGCTCCACTTGCGGCGTTCTGGGTCACCGCATGGCGTTTGTTTTTGGACGCCAACGCGACAAGCTTAAAACAGTCTCAACCGAAAAAACCGTATCTGCAACAGCGCCATTGAGCCAGGAATGCCGACCATCGTCGGCTGCAGCGCGCAACGCAGGTCGTTGCTAAAGCCGAACACATGCGGCCAAACCTCAATATCCTGAAAACGCCCGCTTGATTGGCGCACCCTGCTGGACGACGACCGATTCCAGACTCCCTGCGAAGCTTTTCGACCAATCGGAGGAGGGCGCAGCATATGAGATAAGGACCATAGCAGCAGAATAGAAAAAAGAATGCCTCATCTTGGGAAGACGGCATCAACAGCATTGTTCCTGACATTCACCCTGATATACAAGCCATTGCGAACTTGAACAGGCCAACCAAACACTCGGATTTCAATAAAGGGAGGGAAAGAGGATGCGCTCCATGTTTCGCCTCGGCATTGTAGGACGCCTCTTGGGATTTTTGATCTTCATCGCGCCGCCGGCGGCGACGGCGCAAGGGGTCGTCACCGGCGAGGTCGTGGTATTGCAAGCCGAAGTTGTCGGTATTGACCGGGTCGACCGCACCTTGTTGTTAAGGCGCGAGGACGGCAGCGTAACCTCGCTAGAGGTCGGTCACGCCGCTCACAACTTTGACCAGGTCCGGGTTGGCGACACGCTGACAGCGAATTACGTCGAGTCCGTGGCGCTGTTCCTCGGTGACCCGAGTGAGAAGCCGAGCGTCGTAATGGGCCATGTAGCGGTCCGCGCCAAGAAAGGCGATATGCCCGGCGGCATCGTTGTCGAAGTCGTCGACGTGTCCGCCGCGATTGTCGCGATCGATCGGGAGAACAACATCGTCACATTGCGGGAACCAACCGGCTATCTGTCGGTCGTGCGGGTCAATCCCGATGAGGTCGATATGGACAATCTGGAGATCGACCTCATCGTGCACGCCCGCTATACGCAAGCGGTCGCGATATCGGTCGAACATCCAGACGAATAGGAAGCACAGGCTTGGGCCTTACGGCAATGCGCCGCCCTTCGAGCGGCGTCGCCGGGGCCTAGATGTTTGATCCTAGGTTTTGATGGTGCAATCTTCTCACCCGAATGGAAGGAGAAGGCCTAAGAACCGGAGGACCGGCGGGGCGCACTTTTTTGCATCGCGAAGGGCTGCGTAGCGGCAGGGGAAAAGTGCGGAACGGCCGTTTCATGCGACGACCGTTCGCCATAGGTCCATCAAGCAGAAGCAGGCGCAGGTGGGCCACGTCGAAGATCAGCCGGGTAACGCTAAAGGAACTTGAACAGCAGGAATAACAGAACAGTCGGCCCCAACGCCGCCAAGAGCAGCTTGGCCGGCGAGACGCCATGCTCGAAATGCCGGCTCAAGATCGATTGGCCCGCCGGGTTCGGTGCGTTCGCGATCACTGTCAGGCCGCCGCCGGTCACCGCCCCCGCCACCACCGCATACTTCAACTCATCGGTGAAACCGGGCACGAGAGTGCTGAGGAAGGTGATCGCCGCGTTGTCGTTGAAGGCGGTCAGGACCGTCGCGCTGATCATCAACGGCGTTTCGCTCAGCCCGCCCAGAACCGGTTCGATCCACCAGCCCTGCAACCCGCCATGCACGACCAGGCCGGCGAGGAAAAAGCCGACTAGAAGAGGACCGCGCAGATTGATGCGGTTCTGATATTGCGCGGTGATGGCCGAAAACCCAAGGAAGAATAGAAGGTTGGTGATGAAAAGCGGTGGATGATGCGCGTTCATGATAGTCAGCCCGAGAAACACGATATGCACGACCGTGATCCAAACCGGCACGGGATGCTCACGCGAGTCCCAGGCCGGGTCTAGGAAAGGCGGGCGTTGATCCACCGGCAGCACAGAAGGTATGGCCTCCTGGAGCCGAGCAAGCTTCAACTCCTCAAATCGTTCTTGGAACGCGCGCTCTGCAAGCTCCCGGTCGACTCCGAGGTCGGCGACCGCCTCAAGATATTTCGGCGCCAGCCGGGCCCGCACCGCGACGGCGGCTTCTTCGATCTTCTCAGAGAAAGCTTCGCCGATGCGCAGTTCCTCGCGGACATTGAAAACGATTTCCTCAAAATCGGTCAGCACCAAATCCTGGCGCAGATGCGTGCTCAGCACTTCCTGCTTTACTTGGCGGATAACAAACGCGTCATGCAGCCGCGCGAACTCACGGCGGAAAACAAAAAGATAGATCAGATTTCCAAGCACGATGCCGGTGACGGTCTTCCAGCCGAAATGAGTCAACATAAACGCCATGTCCCAGCCCCAGGGCTCGGCCACCATCAGAACCGGCGGTGCGGCGAAATGGGTCAGGGTGCCGCCGACTGAAATATTGACGAAAAGCAGGCCGATCGTCGCATATTTGAACGCGTTGCTAGGCTCGAGCTCATAGAATTTGCGGCCCAGCAGAAGCGCAGTGATGGTGATTGCGGCGGGTTCCGTGATGAAGGATCCGAGGATCGGCCCGACCGTCAGCAAGGTCAGCCACCAGGCCATCAGGCCGCCGCCAAGCAGCCGCGCGATCTGCGCCATGATGGCTTCCGACAGCCTGAGGATCGGCCGTGTCGAGGCCAGCGTCATGACCACGACCACAAACATCGCCTCGGTGAAATTCACCTGCTCCGTGGCATAGAAGATGAAGGTGCCCCAATCGAAATAGACCATCATCGAGACGCCCAGCACGATCGCCCAAAGCCCGAAGACCACTTCGACCTCGCCAAGGAAATGAAACAAATTGGCTCGCAGGCTTTGCGACATACGCGGCGCCTTCCGATCCGCGACCAACGTCGCGTGCTCGGCTTGCCATTTATGGGCGAAGGCGAGGAACTTCGATGATAGGAACGTATGGACGATGGCGAGCAGGAAGATCGCCGTCGCCACCACATTGTATGGTTCCGTTTCGGCGCGATGGACCAGACGCGCCCAAACGCCCTCCATCTCCGCGTCGCCATAGCTGTCCAGGGGAAGCGGAAACGCGCCGGGTTCGACCGATCCATGTCCGCCCGACGCCAGAACGGCGCTCGGCGCCAATACCGCCAATCCCAGCAGCGCCAGCAACAATCCGGATCGCTTCATCATCCCCCCCAGAGCATCACCGATCTTCCAGAGCTTGATTTTTCCGCCAGTTGCGGAGGGCGCAATCGGCCCCAGCGCCCCTAGGAGCGGCCTACGTAGTCTAGTCCGCGCGTTCCAACCTCACGCCCGCGTGGAGCTCGCGATCCAAGACCGCAGTTATTTCCAGCTAACGTAAAGGCCGACATCGCCGATATAGCCCTTTGGATAGTTCAACACGCGGGCGATGAATTTGAAGCCGCGGCCGCCCAGCTCCAACAGTTCGAAATTCTCATGCAGAGATTTGGCGAACCCGGTCAACGAGACCTGCCAGTCGGACGCGCCGTTGTTGATGCGCCGTCCGTGATCGGTCAGATACTCGGCGGGGAAACGGATCAGCTCAATCTCGAATAGGTCTTGTCGCACTGCGCTTTCAATCATCCGGCGGTACCGCGCCCGGTCATCATCCGTTAGCTTGCGCGCCATGAACGCGTCAAAGGCTTCTTTTAGGCTCTTGTCCTTCTGGCGCTCTTCCGCCGCAGCCTTCTTCGCTTCTTCCAGTAATTGTTCAGCGATCCGCTCCCGAAGCTGCTCCGCGGAGAATTGTCCTTCTTGTATCGTGAAGTCGTCGGAGTTCATAATTGCCCCTCTTGTCCGAGTGGTTTGCGTGTGTAAGAGCCTCAATGATACTTGATATCGCCCGCATCTACGCGAATTGTCGTGCCCGCGGCGCCGGTCGCGATTTCCGCCAAATCCGCCAGCGCGCCGATGGCGGCGCTCTTGCCGGTCCGTTCCGCGAACTGGCACGCCGCCTCGACCTTCGGCCCCATCGACCCGGCCGGGAAGTCGAACTGGCGCATCGTCTCGGGTGTCGCCGATTTGATGCCGCGTTGTTGGGGCGTGTTCCAGTCCAGATAGACCGCATCGGCGTCGGTCGCCATCACGAACAGATCGGCTTCCAACTCTCGCGCCAGTAACTCGCTGGCCAGATCCTTGTCGATCACCGCCTCGACGCCGTGCAGCTTGCGCTGATCGTCATAGATCGTCGGGATGCCGCCGCCGCCGGCGCAGATCACTACCGTGTCATTCTCCAAGAGCCACTTTATGGGGCGGATCTCGAAGATGCGTTTCGGCAAGGGCGACGGCACCACGCGCCGCCACTTGTCGCCGTCCTGGCGGATCGACCAATCCTTCTCGGCCGCCAGACGTTTGGCCTCCGCCTCTTCATAGACCGGACCGATGAACTTCGTCGGGTCCTTGAAGGCGGGGTCCGACGGATCGACCTCGATCATGGTCAAGAGCGTCGCGAACGGCACTTCAAAGGGCAGCAGGTTGCCCAGCTCCTGCTCGATCATATAACCGATCATGCCCTCGGTTTGGGCGCCGAGCACGTCCAGCGGATAGGCCTCATCCGGTTTGTAGGCGGCCCCCTGCAGGGCGAGCAAACCAACCTGAGGTCCGTTGCCGTGCGAGATGACAAGTTGGTGTTCTTTCGCGATCGGCGCCATCGCCTTCGCCGCGATGACGATATTCTCGCGTTGGTTCTCCGCGGTGAGCGCCTGTCCGCGGCGCAACAGCGCGTTTCCCCCCAGGGCGACGATGACCCTCATCTCTAGCGCCCTATCGTGGCGACCAGAACGGCCTTGATCGTGTGCATCCGGTTCTCCGCCTGTTCGAATTGGATCGCCGCCGGGGATTCGAAGACCTCATCGGACACTTCCATTTCCGAGATACCGAACTTGTCGAAAATGTCCTTGCCCACCGTGGTTTCGGTGTTGTGGAAGGCCGGCAAGCAATGCATGAACCGCGTCGAGGGGAGGCCGGACGCCGCCATCAACTCCGAGGTGACGCGATAGGGCGTCAGCAGTTTGATCCGCTCTTCCCAGACATCGTCGGGCTCGCCCATCGAGACCCAGACATCGGTATGGATGAAGTCGCATCCTTTAACGGCTTCGACCGGGTCTTCGGTCAGCGTCAGCCGCGCGCCATAGCGTTTAGCCGCTTCCTGCGCTGGGCCGAGAAACTCGTCGCTCGGCCAATTGGCTTTCGGCGCGCTCAGCCGGACATCCATGCCCATAATACAGCCTGCAATCATAAGAGAATGGCCCATATTGCTGCGGGCGTCACCGACGAAGGCGTAAGAAATTTCCGACAACGGTTTGTCGGAGTACTCGCGCATCGTCATCAAGTCCGCCAGCATTTGGGTCGGGTGAAATTCGTCGGTCAGGCCGTTGAAGACCGGCACGCCGGCATAGTCGCCCAGTTCCTCCACCACATCTTGGCCGAAACCGCGATACTCGATCGCATCATACATCCGCCCGAGGACGCGGGCGGTATCCTTCATCGATTCCTTATGGCCGATCTGCGATCCAGACGGGCCGAGATAGGTCACGCCCGCGCCCTGATCCATGGCCGCGACTTCGAAGGCGCACATCGTCCGGGTCGAAGATTTCTCGAAGATGAGGCAGATATTCTTACCCTTCAGATGCTGCTGCTCGGTCCCGGCGTATTTGGCGCGCTTCAGGTCGCGCGACAGATCGAGCAGGTATTTCAACTCACGCTGATCGAAATCCAACAGTTTCAGGAAATTCCGCCCTTTGATATTGAATGCCATTTTTCCGTTTCCTGTGTGCTTGAGTGTTGTGCTCGACGGGCTCCATGCCCGCCCTTTCGTCAGTACGCCGGGTCGCGCAGAATTGGACAGGTCATACAATGCCCGCCGCCACGGCCGCGGCCCAGTTCCGAGCCCGGGATCGTGATCACCTCGACGCCCGCCTTGCGCAGCAAAGTATTAGTGTGGGTATTGCGGTCATAGCCGACGACGACGCCCGGTTCGATCGCGACAACATTATTGCTGTCGTCCCACTGTTCGCGCTCTTGCTGGAAATCGTTGCCGCCGGTGCCGATGACTAGTAGATCGGACAGGCTCAGGGCTTCTTTATAGACGTCGAAGAGATGCCCATCCTCGCGGCGGATATCCAGCCCGTTCTTGTCGTCTGGCCGCAGTGAATAACAGGTTATCGCATCACAAACCTCGGTGAATGCGGTCGCCTTGTCATGATCAAGACAGGTGAAGACCGTATCGAGATGCATCGCCGCGCGACTTTTCGGCATCACGCAGGCGATCACGCGTTCGGCGCCGCCGCCTTCGAACAATTTCAACGCGACTTGCGAGACCGCCTGGCGGGTAGTCCGTTCGCCCATGCCGATCAACACCACGCCCTTTCCGATCGGCATGACGTCGCCGCCTTCCATACAGGCCTGGCCGAAATCCTCGTCGCTGTCGCCCCACCAGATATTAAAATCCGCCTCTTGGAACATCGGATGGAATTTGAAGACCGTGCGCTGAAACAGCGTTTCCGGCTTACGGGCCGGCCAATACATGTGATTGAAGGTCACGCCGTTATAGATCCAACAGGACGGATCCCGCTGAAACATTGCGTTCGGCACTGGGGCGGTGATGAACTCGCCGCCGGACAAGGCGCTTCTGATTAACGGAGTTGTCTCAGTATCGGGAATGTCACCCATGGTGATCCCGCCGAGCAGATGTTTAGCGAGTATGTCCGGCGCCATCTCGTCCAGCCATGGACGCATCAGTTTCGTCAGGGCCGGTCCGACATAGTTCGGCGAGATGCGGCGGTCGAGGATGAAGGCGCGCGATTCCGGGACCTTTTCCAGTGTCTCCGCCAGCAGGTCCTGCACGTCATAAACATCGACGCCGCGATCCTTCATTTTCAAACAGAAGTCGCTATGCGCGACCCGCGCCTGATGCACCCAGAGCACGTCATCGAACAGAAGCTCGTCGCAATTTGCCGGCGTCAAACGCTCATGCGCCAGGGACGGCCGCGAGACCAGGACTTTCCGCAACTTACCTATTTCAGAATGAACGCCGAACTCCATTGTTTCCTCCCAAGCTTTACAATTCGATTGTCATTCAGCGCTTGGAGCGCTCTCGTCTTTGTTTCGCCATGCGATCCAGACATGCAGCGGCACGCCCATCAGGATCAGTAGGAACCCGTAAAACACCACGTCCCCGCCTGCGCCAAAGATCGCCCAGACCGAGTAGAGGAATCCCGCCATGCCGAGGCTGACGACCTTGACGATATCCGGGCCGGCCAAGGTCTCGCCGCGCCGGATCACGATCATGATCTCGGCTAGCGCGCAGAGGGCATAGGGTAGAAGCGAAGCCATGACCGCCAGCAAAATGATGAAATTGAATGTATCGACCAGACCCTGGCCGAAATTCAGGATGATCAGTGCCGAAGCCAACAGGTTCGACAGGATCAGGGCGTTGGCCGGCGTGCCGTATTTCGACAGCCGACCCAGCGCCGTCGGGAACACTTTGTCCATCGCGGCGCCGTAAGGCACCTGACCCGTCAACATCGTGAATCCGTTCAGCGTCCCAAAGGTCGAGATTACGGCGCCGATCGCGACCAGGATCGCGCCGGTCGCGCCCCACATGACCGTCGCCACATCCGCCAGGGGCGCGGTAGATTGCGCCAACTCGCGAGAGGGCGTCACACCCAGCGCCACGGCGGTCACCGAAATATAGACCAGCGCAGTCACCAACACGCCGGTTACGGTGGCGCGCGGAATGGTCTTCTCCGGCTCGACCACGTCCCCAGACGGCACAGTGGCCGATTCCAGGCCCAGATACGCCCAGAGGGTCAGTGCGGCAGCGGCCGAGATCGCAGCAATCTCACCCTGACCGCTTTGATTGAACGGGGTGAAGTTGGCGCTGTCGATCCAGAACAGGCCGAAGACGCCGATCATCAGCAAGGGCGCCAGCTTCAGGATAGTGGTCGCAACCTGGACCAGACCCGCCTCCTTAACACCGCGGATATTGATGAAGGTCAGCAGCCATATCGCCCCGAGCGCGGTGGCCAAGCTGTAGATTTGCGACTCGCCGATAGCCGGGATCAGGAAGCCGACATAGCCCGCCATCGCTACGGCGACGGCGGCGTTGCCGGTCCATAGCGCGATCCAATAGCCCCACGCGATCAGAAAACCGGCGAAGGCGCCGAACCCCTCCTGCGTGTAGGCGTACGGCCCGCCGGTCTTCTGAACGAGACCGGCCAGCCGGCCGAAAATCAACGCCAGGAACAGCGCGCCGAGCGAGGTCACGATCCACCCGACGATGGAGATTGGCCCGAAGGCGGCCAGAGACGCGGGCAACAGGAAAATCCCGGAGCCGATCATGTTCCCGATGACCAAGGCGGTGCACATCCAGAAGCCCAATTGCTTCCGACTTTTGACGGCCGTTTGCCCGTTATCCTGAGCCAAGCCGATCGTCTCAATGGTCATCCTGCGAACTCCGGGATCCGTGCTGGCAGTGTCAGCCCAAGAGCGTGCCGACGCTGATCAGGACCATGATCATCAGCGTCAGGATGACCAGCAACGGCCACATGAATTTGAGCCAGCGGTCATACGGCACGCGGCCCAAAGCCAAGCCGCCCATCACCACCGCGAAGGTCGGATTGACCAGGTTCACCAGGCCGCTGGCCGACTGATAGGCCGTGACCACGAGCGCGCGCGAGACATCGGCGAAGTCGGCCAAGGGCGCCATGATCGGCATGGTCAAGACAGCCAATCCCGACGAGGACGGCACCAGGAACGACAAGCCGACCTCGATCCCGAACATGGTGTTGATGAAGCCCATCGCCGGCAGGCCCTGGACCGCGCCTTCGGCCCAGAACAGAATCGTATCCGTCATCTTGCCGGCGTCCATCACCACGACGATGCCGCGGGCGATGCCGATGACCAGCGCGACGCCCAACAACTCCCGCGCGCCATCGACGAATGTATCGGTGAACTCCAATTCACTCATCCGCGCGATGACGCCGACCACAATCGAGCTGACCAGGAACAGGGCCGACATTTCGGCCATCCACCAGCCGCCGACCGCAACGCCCCAGATCATCACGCCGAAACTGGCCGCGAAGAGGGTCAGGATGATTTTGCGCGTCGTGGTGAATTCCGGAATCGCGTCTTCGTCGTGGCTTTTCAGGAAATGCGCCTCGTTTTCTTCTTTTCGATCCGCCACGATCGAAGCGCTCGGATCGGCCTTCACGCGCGCGGCGTAGCGCATGACATAGGCCACGCAGGCCAGCCAGCCCAGCAGCAGAATGACGGAGCGCAAGATAATCCCGTCGGTGAAAGGCACGCTGGCGGCGTTGGATGCGATCACAGTGGCGAAGGGATTGATCGTCGATCCGAGCGTGCCGATTCCGGCGCCGAGCATAATGATGGCGACGCCGGTCACCGCGTCATAGCGCGCGGCGATCATGACCGGGATGACAAGGCCGTAGAAGGCCAGCGACTCCTCGGCCATGCCATAAATCGTGCCGCCCGCCGCGAACAGCGCCATGAGGATCGGGATCATCCATTGCTCACGCCCTTCAAGCCGTTTCATCGCCCTGCCAATGCCCGCGTCTATCGCGCCGGTCTTGGTGACGACCCCCAGGAAGCCGCCGATCACGAGCACGAACAGCGCGACATCGACCGCGTTCGCCTCATATGTATCCGGATCGAAGAAGCCGGCGATCGGCGCCAGCACGACATCGGTGAAGCCTTGCGGATTCGGCTCTACCTGTTTGTAGGTGCCCGGGACCGGCACCTCTCGGCCCAATTCCTCGTTGAAGGCGCGATCATATTCGCCTGCGGGCACGACCCAGGTGGCCGCCGCGACGACGATGATCAGGCCGAACAGAATCGTATATGCGGTCGGAAACTTGAACCCCATGCCTTCCCCCAATGTGGCAGGGTTTCAGCCTTTTGCGGCGACGGCGACGCCAAAACGCCGCCCGCTACGCTCGGAACCGACCCTGCTTTTTTCGCCATCCGTTCCGCGTATTATTAACGAGAACCATGGCGGTTTTGTTACAGTTTTCCAGTCGCGGTTCGAACGCCGCGACGACGTCTTCCCCTACTCCTTTTTCGGCGCGTCATCCTCTACCCGGAAGATGACGAATTCGCCGTCGTCGCCGGAGAAAACGCCCGGGCCTGGCCGAATCTCACGATTGGCGTAGGACTTATCGCCGGCCTTGATCTGCGCGCCGCAGGCGGCGACTGCCAAGCAACAGAAGATCAACGCTATCGCCCGCATCAGAATTTCAACCGTGAACCGATAGTGCCGGCGTAAATTTCGTCGGGATCTTCGATCCCTTCCCGATCAAGATCGAAATAGCGGAATTGCCCGTAAACCTCCCAGCCGAATTGCTCGATCAATTGAACCGCCGCCAGACCGACGGAAACGCTTTCGTCTCCTTCGCGGGCGATGTCTTCGCCGTAGGTGTAGTCGACGCCGAATCCGGTCGGGCCGAAGTCGAAAATGGATGTATCCCAGCCTAGCTTGCCATACAGGTTCAGCGGGTTGTCCAGACCATCGCGCTCCTCAAAACCGCTCGACACGGTGACGCTCAGGCCCGTCGGGTTATGCAGCGCGGAGAAGGAGCCGGCGACCCGATAGTCCACGTCGTCCTTGTTCGGTTCCTGCAACGAGATGGCGCCCAACGTCGTCACCGACCCGATATCCACCGCCGTCCAGTCACCGTAATCGCCGCCCCAGGTCAGAGCCCCTTCATAACGGCCATTGTCGCCGCCGGATACCGAAGCTTGCAGCCCTTCTAGGAAGACGGGCGAATCGTAGCGAACTCGGTTTTGTCGGTCTCCGTCGAAATTGAAGAACACATCCCCGACAGCGGTCCCGGTCAATTCGCCGTCCCGCGTGAACTGGATGCCGCCGACAACGTCCGCGACGCCGGAATACATGATCGGCCCGGCGACGAGGGACAAGTCGTATTCCGCCGTATCGTCGGCGGCCGCCGACCCTTTCCCGAAGGACACCTGCCCGTAGCTGTCATTGCGAACAAAGATATCCGCCTTGCGCGCATCAATGAAATCGCTCGGCGACTCGTCATCCTGACTGACATCATAGGAATTGTTGGGGCTGAATGCGACTTCCAACACCGATCCCAAGGTCGTGCCATCGCCGAGGTCGCCGGTTCCGACGAACCGAATTCGTGTGTTCGAGACGTCGTTGTCGACAAAGTACGAATCCGTCTCGTCGCCGTCATCGACCATGTTGGCGGCGCGGTTGATCTGCCCCGACACCGACAATTTCAGCTTTTCATTGCCGGAAGCGATGACGGTTTCACCGTCGCTGGCCGGCTCGGCGGCTTGTTGAGCCGTTTCGACCGCTTCCGCCGCGGTTTCCTGCGCCTCATCGGCGACGCCGACGGCCACGGCCGCCCGCTCCTGGGCCTCGTCGGCGGCGTCCGTCGTTTCGGCCAGTCTCTGGTCCATCTGATCAACGCGCTCTAACAAACGTTCGATGGTAGTGGATTGCTGATCCAGGCGTCGTTGCTGTTCTTCAATGAGCTGGTTCATGCGCTCCAGCAGGGCCGCGTCGACCGCCACCGTCTGTGCGCTTGCACCGGCGGCCAGCGCGAGCGTTGGGACTGCGATAAGGACCGATCTACAAAAACGGAGTGTCATTCTAACCCCCATATGCGCCCAGCAGTTAAAAGATGTTATTGTGGCCTGTACGAATACATCCACACCAGAAAGATAGCGTTGTCTAAAACAACTCTGATCAAAACGATAGCTATAAAACGCAAACCATGTCTAGTGTGAGTCTTCGCAATTTGCGCCCATCTCACTGCCGGCAAGAGGCGAAAGCTCATTGTCCGGAGCCGGTGAAAGGCCTGCGGCACTCGGTCGCAACGTCCTGTCCGAGTTTTAGGAGACGAAAGCAAAATCACCCTATGTTCTACCAAAACCAGTAGTTCCAAAAAGCGGGGCGTTGTTGCCAAGTAGGACAAGCGTGCTGGGATTAGTGAAAGTGTCGCCTGCATGGCTTCATTTCTGGCCGCTTATTCACCTCGGCGCTAACCCTTCGTCGCGCGACCGGTCGACCAGCCCTTGCGCGCCCCTCGAGTCAGGCTCGAGGACAGGCTGCGGTCTGAGAGTTCCGTCGGATCTCGTAGAACTGCTGACGACTGTAACCCACCAGCCTGCAGGCCTTCGAAACATTGCCGAGATCGGTCGCAAGCGCCAACAAACTCAGTTTCCGACGGGCTACCTTATCCTTCGTGGTCATGTCTTGCTCCTGTTGAAGGTTGGATGTGTCGTGGAAAACAATTCCTAACCCCAATCAGGAGCGGCATGGCCACACCCGACCCGCAATCTCAGCGCGGGTCGAATGCGGCCTAACTGTCAGGCGAATACCGTCTCAGGACATCCCGTCGGTTCCACACCAGAAGCGCCCCGCCATCATCCTCGAACAGCGCCGCGCGGATTGGTTCGGGGAAGCTCGGGTCGTCGAGTTGGACGCTGAGATAGTCCCTTGGCTCGTCACCATTGGTTTGCGCTTTCCAGGCGGCGCCGAGCTCCGCCCGGCCCGCATAGATCCGGAAGTCCGGGGCGCCTTCGCTTTTCTTGGCGTCGTTGGCGACGATCTTCGCTTTCACATTGACGGTCAGGGTGCGGATCGTACCGGTGTAGCCGTCGGGAACGGCGGTGAAACTGCCGATGGTGGCCATTCAGTCCTCCTGTGGTTTGGGTGCGGGTGATGATGGGCGCGCGCCGCCGAGTTCTTTGCGGGCCCGTCGGAACCCAGGATCGGCGTTCATGAAGGCGTCGAGCATGAAAGGGATCAACTCGGCGACGCCCTCCTTTTGGCCGTAAGTCCGGCGGTAGATTTCGGCATAGTCGGCGAGCGCCGCCTTGAGGTCGGCGTCGGCTGTGAAAGTGATCTTGACGCTTTCGCGATCGGGCAGCCTGTCGAGTTTCAGGGTCATCGGATTTCTCCCAAGTCGCGATAGGGTCTTAAAATCAGGTCCTTGTTGACGATGATGCGAAGCGGCCAACCGGGGCGCACCGTGATGGTCGGCTGGATGTTGAGATTGCGCTCGGTGATGCGCTGGCCGACCTGGTTGGCGTTGTCCTGGGTCGACTCCCGGATCGCCTCGACCAGGTCGTCTTCGTCGTCGCCGAAGGTCAACTCTGTGGAGACGCTGAGCAGGGTCGAGAGCGTAATTCCCTTGAGCAGCCGCCAAGTGTGGAAGTCGACTGCGTCCTCGAGACCGGCGTAGCCCGCCACGTCGGTCGCCGGGAGGTTCTCGATCACGACCGAGGCGCCGTCCGGCATGATGATTCGCCGCCAGACGACGAGCGCCCGCTCCTGACCGAAGGCGATGACGCTGTCATAGGCGCCAATGACGCGGGAGCCTTGCGGGATTAGCAGATAGTCGCCGGAGACCGTATCATACACATTCTCGGTGACCTGAGCGATGACGCGGCCCGGCAGATCGGAATTGAGGCCGGTGATCAGGCTCGCCGCGATGACCGTCCCCGCCATGACCTGATAGGGAGACGCCGGGTCCTGCAGGGCGTGCGGATTGTAGATATCCGGATCGACGCCTTGGTCGAGGAAGTCGAGCTTGCGCCCTTGCAGGTTCTGGTCGTTCCGGAGGCCTGGGTCCAGTCGCCCCGATTGCGCTTCGCCGCGCGCGATGTCGAAGGGACTGCGCCGGTCCGCGCCCGCCGCGCGTGCGATCTCCGCGATTGACTGTCGGCCGCCCGCCCCCGCGCCAAGTGGGGCGGTGCGCGAGGCGAGCTGGAAGAACACGCCCGACTCGCGACCCTGCTGGGCGAGCCGCGCCTGGCGAATACGCTCGGCCCGGGCCGCATCGTCCTCGGAGCTCGGTCGGAAAGGAAGGTTCGGCGGCGGCCCGATGCCAAGGTCGCGCTCGGCGCTGACGACGGCCGGCCCAACATCGCCCGGCAGCGGCGGCCCCAATGCCACCGGCGGCTGCGGAATGTCGCTATACCGGCGCGGCAGCGCCTCAAGCCCGTCAGGCGTCGGATTGTTCTCGGTGCGAATGAGTTCCTGTCCCGTATCATCCCGATCGAATAGCCTGGGCGGATCCAGCGCGACAATCGTCGCGCCCAAGATCAAAAGCAGCCCCGTCCCAGAGAGCAGGATCAGGACGCGCCGGTTGATGCGAGTCACCGGGCGCGGCTGAGCGCGCAGCGCGATCTCTTCCGGATCGATCTTCCGCGCGCCTGCGGGATCGGCGACGGCGGGCTGGACCGATTCCGTCATCGACCGGTCTCCCAACCCTGGGCGCGTTTGCTGGAGACATCGACGGCGTCGCCATGGCGGCGCCGGTTGTGACCGTCGGTGCGGGTGATGCGAACCACTTGCTGAGGCGCTTGCCCGAGCCGAAGTTCGGCGGCGGCGAACAGTCGATCGACAATGTAGTAGTCGCCCCGAACCCGGTAGTTGACGAGCTGGTTCTCGCCATCCGCGCCGACGACAAAGAGCGGCGGCGCTTCGCCCTGATCAAGACGACGCGGAAACTGGATATAGACTTTCCGTGTGTCGTCGAAGACACGCACCGGACGCCATGGCGGCGCGTCGCCGGTGATCTCGTAGCGGAACCGAAGCCGCTCGAGCGCGAGACCGCGATCAATGATCCGCTCAGCCTTCTCCTCTGCGACGGCGTTCCGTCGCTCGAGCACGAGCAAGGCGTCTTGCGGATAGCGCCAGGACACCGATGCCATGTAGGTCTCGGCGGTGCTGGTCAGTTCCAGATGATAGGCGCGTCGGTCCGTAATGATGACGAGGTTGGTTCTGAGATCCTCGGCGATGGGTTTGACTAATATATGGGCGCGGGCCGTCTCACCGGTCCCGCTCACAGTGTCTCCGATGACCCAGCGAACGGTGTCGCCGGCGGAGACCGCAATGATCTGCTCGCCGGGCTGCAGCGCGATATCGCTGACCTGACTCGGCGCCGTGTAGATCTGATAGAGCGCCCCTTCCGTGAACGGATAGACTTGGATGGCGTTGATATAGCCATCAGCGGTCGGCTCTACCGCCGCCGCGCCATTTGCGTTGGCGACCCGTTCTTTCGGTGGCCGATTGTCGCTTTCTCTTGGCGGCGCGGCGGCTGGCGGCGGCTTCAATTGACCGGGCAGCGGCAAGGGCTCCGCCAGCGTGACGATCTCGACCGGCCGCACCGGCTCGGCCCCGAGCGATGCGGGCGCAAAATCGTCCGTATCATAGCTGATCTCGGGCGGGGGCTCGCGATGGGCGCAGGCCGCAAGAAAGGCGGGAACCATAAGTAAGACAAGCTTCTTCATTCTTCATCTCCTGCGATAAGGTCGCGGCTCCAATTAAGCGCGTGGACATAGACGCCCAGGGGGTTTTGGCGCAGCGCCTCTTCGGTGCGGGGGCGCTGCAAGACGATCGAGAGGACCCCGGTGTAACGAGCGCTCGAAGCGCGCGACCCGTTCACGTAGGTGATTTCCAGCCAGCGCACCTCGAAGCTGTCGTCGGACGCGCGCACGATGCTGGTGACCTCCACGGTGACGGTCTTCGATCCCACCTGTGAAAAAGGGTCCTTCTCGCGGGCGTAATCGTTCAGCGTGTTCGCAGCCCGCGCGGTCGCGTAATCGTAAGCGCGAAGCCAATTCTGGCGTACGATGATCGGGTCGATCGACAGCGAACGGACGTTTTCGACGAAGCGCGCGAGATGGTGAGCGATCTGCGCGTCGGTCGGCTCATAGGCGGCGATCGCGGGGCCGATCGCACGCACCGCCCCAAGCGTGTCTACTTCGACCACATAGGGAGTGATGGTGCTGCGTCCGGTCTGCCATATGACGCCCCCGGAAAGCCCGAGCGCGAGGACCAGGCAGCCGAAGGCCATGAAGCGCCAGTTCCGCGCCTGAACCCGTGCGGCGCCGATCCGGTCGTCCCAAATCTGCGCCGCCCGTTGATAGGGCGTCTCCGGCGCCGGAGTTTGGCCATAGGTCGTGGTCGATCGCTTGAAGATCATTCGTCGTCATCCCTGATGCGTGGGTTTTCGCCGGCGGCGGGCCGGTCGCCGTCGCGGATCGTGTGCGCGGCGACCGTGGCGCCTTCGCGCAGGCGCTGTTCTTTGCGCAGACGCTGCGCCCAGTCCGGCGCGCCGCGCGCGTCAGCCGTCGATAGAACGCCTGCAGATTCGCCGCCGCCAGGGGGCGACGAGCCACCGGTGGCGCTGAAAGCGCTGCGCTGGCCATCGGCGAAGGCTGTGCGCACGCCCGTTGTCGCGCGTTCGGCGACGGTGCGCGCGCCCTGCCCCAAAGCGCCGGCGCCGGCGCGGGCGACCCCCGCCATCCCGGCCGCGACACCGGTCGCGCCCGATGCGCCGGACGTTGCGCGCGCGAGCCCGTAAGCGCTTTGCGCGCCGCCGGCCACCGACGCCGCGGCTCTGGTTGCGCCGCCGGCGCCGGCGCCGAGGGCGCGCGCACCGCCCAGGGCGACGCCGGCGCCAGCGCCGCCTCCAATCGCGAGGCCCGCGGCCGATCCTACCGCCGCGCCCGCGCCGAGCTGCGGCGCGCCGGAAACAAGGCCGGCCGCGACGCCAGGACCGAAGATGCCGAGCATGAACATCGCGAGTGCGCCGAGTAGGGTCGAAAGCGCCTGTTCGATGGTGATGTCACCGCCGGCGAAAGAGGCGGCGAACGATCCAAAAAGCGTGGAGCCGATGCCGACGATAACGGCCAGCACCATCAGCTTGACGCCCGCGGCGATGACGTTGCCGAGCACGCGCTCGGCGAGGAAGGCCGTCTTGCCCCAAAGCGCGAAGGGCGCCAGCACGAAGCCGGCAAGCGTGGTCAGCTTGAACTCGAGGACGGTGATGAAGAGCTGGATTGCGAGAATGAAGAACGCGAGCAACACGACGAGCCAGGCGACCATCAGAACGGCGATCTGAACGAAGTTTTCGAAGAAGGCGATTGGGCCGAGCAGATCGCTCGCCTCCGCCAAGAGCGGTTGCGCGGCGACAAAGCCGGTTTCAGCCACAAAACCGGGTCGCATGAGATCGGCTGTGGTGATGAGCGAGCCCGTCGCGCGCAGGCCGAGGCCCGCGAAGCTGCCGAAGATGGTAACCGACAGCGCGGCGAAATTGTTCAAAATGAAGGCGAAGGCGCCGACATAGAGGACCTTCTTGATCAGCGCCGGCACGACCGCTTTGTCGTCAGCGAGCGCCCAGAAGAGCCCCGCCAGTGTGATATCGACGCCGATGAGGATGGTGGTTAGGAACGCAACATCGGGACCGAGCAGGCCGAAACCTGAATCAATATAGGTGACGAACGTCTCGGTGAACTGATCGATAACGTTGAGGTCGTCCATTGGGCCCGCCTTCTCTTTGCTCAGCGCGTTGTGTAGGCGGCGCTGTCGCCCATGAAGCGTTCAAAACGCGCGCGAGCCTGCTCATGGGCGGCGACCTGTCGGGCCCGCTCGAGGGCGTCGGCGCGCGCCGAGGCCGCAAGCAGGGTCTGAAGCTGCATGGATTGCTTGGTCGCCAGCGCGGTGAGTTGGTTGCCCGCCTGGGCGACCTGAAGATTGCCGACCGCCGCTTGGCTTTCGGCGATCAGCCGGTCCAGCGTGACCGCGTCGGCGCGGATTTGGCCGATTGTCTCCGCTTGCACTTCGAGGCTGTGCTGGAACCCGCGCCGCGCAATGCGCCAGGCCTCTCGCGCGTCCTGCACGATCCGAGAGGTGGAGACCGCCGCGTCATAGGCTTCCGGGAAGAGCCGTTGGTACTCCCGATCGATCGCGTCCACGTCATAGACCAGACCTTCCGCGCTCCGGACAAGAGCGTCAATTTGGGAGAGAGAGGCCTGCAGATCGCCGGCGACAGAGCTCGGTAAACCCGTCAGATTTTGCGCCTGATTGGCCAGCATCTGCGCCTCATTGGCGAGCTGCTGGACTTGGTTATTGATCTGCTGCAGCGCGCGGACCGCGGTCAGCAGGTTCTGGCTGAAATTCGCCGAGTCGAAAACCGAGATCCCATAGGCCGGCGGCGCGGTTGCGGTGATCGACGCGAATCCAAGCGCCAAAGCGGCGCAGGCCGAGTAAAGCTGTTGTCTGATCGTGATCATTAGTCGTCGCCCTCTTTGTCGCCCCAGGTCCATCTGTTTCTCCCGTTCATCAGAATTTCGACACGGTAGTGGTAGGTGTTGAATTGGCTGATGGCGGCGACGGCGACGCCAAAGGGCCGGACGCGCCCCCGGCCAAAACCGTCATAGACGCCATAGAAATACCCATCGGCGTAGCTGTCGCCGAAGACGTAGCCGTCAGCAAAGTCGAGCGCGACGCCGCCATAGGCGACGCCGCCTTCGCCAGCGTCCGGCCCGATCCGCGCGTGACAGCCTTCGAAGCGCGCCGAGGCGGCGCGCCCATATCCCCGGGCGAGCACGGCGCCGGCGCCGGGCGCGTTTGCCGAGGCGATTTCCGGAAAGTCGGTCTCGCCGCAATGCCCGCCGATCGAGGACACGCGGATTTCATCGACGTCCGGATGAAGCGGGATGCAGAGCGTTCCAGCGGCACCTGCCGCCGAGTGGTCCAGCCATTGCCGGATCGTCTCGCGGGCATCGCGCTTTCGCCAGACATGTCGCCAGGCGCCGGCGCAGTCTCGTGAGACGGACAGACGCGCATCGCCGCGCTTCGTCGTCACGCTGAGATAGAAACTCGGACAATCGTCTTCTCGTCCACAGCGCGGCCATCCCTCCTGGCTCATGGCCGGCGACGCGGCGATCAGGAAGGCGAGCGTGGTGACTCCCGCCCATTCAAACGAGCTTTTCATCGCACGCCTCCTCCGGTTGTCCGATTGTTTCTCTTAAGGCTTCAGGGACGAGCAGGTCGGCCGCCCAGGCGAGACCCTGGGCGCGCAGCCAGATATCGGCGAACGCCGCCAGCCCGTGAGCGGCGATGATCTCGTCCATGAGCGCGTGGTCTTGCTTGGTGGAAGCGGCCGTGAAGGCGAGCGCGACCGGACCGAGGCTCAGGTCGAACAGGCGGTTACCCGCGCGGGACTGGAAGTAGTAGTCGCGCTTGGGCGCGGCGCGGGCGATGATCTCGATCTGCCGGTCATTGAGGCCGAAGGCCTCGTAGACCGCTTTGGCTTGCGGCTCGATCGCGCGGTCATTGGGCAGGAAGATGCGGCTTGGGCAGCTTTCGATAATCGCCGGCGCGATGGTGCTGCCGGCGACATCAGACAGGCCTTGCGTGGCGAATACGACCGAGACGTTCGCCTTACGCAGCGTTTTCAGCCATTCGCGAATACGCGCGGCGAAGGCCGGATTGTCGAGAAAGAGCCAAGCCTCGTCCAGAATGAGCAGCGACGGTCGCCCGTCGAACCCGGCCTCCAAGCGATGGAAAAGATAGGTCAGCACGGGCAGCGCGGCGCCCGCCTGATGCATCAGTTCTTCCATCTCGAAGCCTTGGACAGCGCCGAGCGACAGACGATCGTCGTCGGCGTCGAGCAAGCGGCCATACGGCCCTTCGAGCGTGTAGGGCTGGAGCGCCTGGCGAAGCGCGTTGACCTGCAAGAGCGTCGTAAGCCCGGTCAGCGTGCGTTCGGGCGCGGGCGCGGCCGCGAGATTGGTGAGCGCCGACCAGACCGCGTCCTTGACTTCCGGCGTGACGGTGACGCCTTCATGGGCTAGCAGGTTCTGCACCCATTCCTGCGCGAAGGATCGCTCCGCTGTCAGATCGATATTGGCGAGCGGCTGGAATGCGAGGTCGCCCTCGGCCCCGAGATCGTACCAGTCGCCCTGCATGCCGAGGACCGCGGCGCGCGCCGAGCCGCCCTTGTCGAAAATGGTGATCCGGGCGTTCTCGTAACGTCGGAACTGCAAGGCGATCAGCGCGAGCAGCACCGACTTGCCGGCGCCGGTCGGCCCGACGATCAGCGTATGCCCGACATCGCCCATATGGGTGACGAGCCGGAATGGCCTGGTCTCGTTCGTCCGCACAGTGAGGAGCGGCGGAGCATCCAGGTGCTCATTGCGCAGCGGACCGGCCCATGCCGCCGATAGCGGCATCATATGGGCGAGGTTCAGCGTGTTGACCGGCGCCGCCCGAACATTGGCGTAGACATGGCCGGGCAGCGAGGAGAGCCAGGCCTCGACCGCGTTGGCGCTCTCATCGATGGTAGCGAAGCCGCGCCCATCGAGGATGCGCTGCGCCGCCCGAACCTTCTCCCGCGCAGCGTCCTCGTCGCGATCCCAAACAGCGATCGTCGTCGTCACATAGCCATAGGCGACAAGATCGGCGCCAAGCTCCTGCAACGCCGCGTCGGCGTCGGCCGTCTTGTTGTCGGCGTCGGTATCGACCAGCACCGATTGCTCGTTGGTCAGCACCTCCTTGATAATCGCGGCGATCGACTTGCGTTTGGCGAACCATTGCCGCCGGTAGCGCCGCACGACCTTCTCAGCCGCCGCCTTGTCGAGCGGTATGAAGCGGGTCGTCCAGCGATACTCGAAACCAAGATGATTGAGCGCATCAAGGAGCCCGGGCGTCGTCGAGCCGGGATAGCCCAGGACCGTCAGCACGCGCAGATGCACGTCACCCAGCATCGGCGCGAGTCCGCCGGTGAACGGCGTGTCGACCAGAACGGCGTCGAGATAGATCGGCGTCTCCGGCACGGCGATCGGATGCCGGCGGTTGGAAATACACCCGTGCAGATAGGTCAGCGTTTCCTCGTCGGACAAGGGCGCGACCTCGGGCATGAGCTGTCCGAGAAGGTCAAGCGCCCGATCCGTCCGCTGGATGAAGTCCTGAAGATGGTCGCGATAATCAAGCCCGCGCCGTTCGCCATCGGTCTCGACCAGCAATTGCTCAGCACGGCCAACCTGCTCGACCGGCGGCATATAGATGAAGGTCAGCACATAGCCGCTTTCGAACAACGCCTCGGAGTCTTCGAACGCCGAGCGGCGCTCCTCGTCGATCAGCCGCGAGACCGGATCGGGGAAGACGGACTGCGGATAGTCGCGGGCGACATGGCGGTCGGCCTCGAAGAACAGCGCCCAGCCGGAGCCAAAGCGCCTCAGCACGTTGTTGATCCGCGCGCACGCAGCGACGAGTTCGGCCTCAGTCGCGCTTTCAAGGTCGGGCCCGCGAAAACGCGCGGAACGCTGGAAGCCGCCATCCTTGTTGAGGATCACGCCGGGAGCGACCAGGCAAGCCCAGGGCAGATAGTCGGCGAGCAGCGTCGGGCGCTTGCGGTATTCGGCCAGGTTCAGCACGAGAGATGCCCCTTGTGCCGAATGTGGCGGACCAGCACCTCCATGAAGGCTGGATCCTTGCGCGCCGCGTAGACGGCGGCCGTGTGGCCGACGATCCAGACCACGATCCCAGCAAGCCAGAGCTGTAGTCCCAAGCCGAGCGCAGCCGCCAAGGTGCCGTTGACGATCGCCACCGTGCGCGGTGCGCCGCCCATGAGCATGGGCTCGGTCAACGCCCGATGCAGTGGGATTTCATAGCCCTCGACACTCATGCGATGAGCGCCCCGCCGCCGAAGGAGAAGAAGGACAGGAAGAAGCTCGTGGCGGCGAAGGCGATGGAAAGGCCGAAGACGATCTGGATCAGCCGCCGGAAACCGCCCGAGGTCTCGCCGAACGCCAGAGACAGGCCGGTGATGACGATGATGATGACGGCGACGATGCGCGCGACCGGGCCCTCGATCGATTCGAGGATCGCCGTCAGCGGCGCCTCCCATGGCATGCCGGAGCCCGCCGCGTAGGCCGGATCGGCGCCGACGAGCGCGACGCCGGCGGTCAACGCCGCAAGGGCGGCGTGACGCCTTCGAATGGGTTGGGAATAGGAACACAGGGGGAATGACATTGACCTCTCCTTCAAGAGTTTGCAGCGAGGTGGATGGGAATGAGGGAACGCAAGCGGTAGTCGCCTTCCGGCGTGAGACCGTCGAGAGCGGCGACGGTCTCGATGCGGCGATCGGCGCCGCGCCCCTTCAGGAAGACGACAACGTCGATCGCCTCGGCGATGAGACGCCGCGGCACGTTCACGACCGCTTCCTGGATGAGCTGCTCGAGCCGGTACAGACCGCACGGCGCCGAATTGGCGTGGAGCGTGGTGATCCCGCCGGGATGACCGGTGTTCCAGGCTTTCAACATGTCCAGCGCCTCGGCCCCGCGCACCTCGCCGACGATGATCCGGTCGGGCCGAAGCCGAAGCGTCGAACGGACAAGATCGGCGAGCGAAGCCACGCCAGGTTTGGTCCGCAGACTGACGCAGTCGTCCGCTGCGCAATGGAGCTCGCGCGTGTCCTCGATCAAGATGATGCGGTCGCCGCTCTCGGCGACCTCGGCGAGCAGCGCGTTGACCAGCGTCGTCTTGCCGGAACTCGTGCCGCCGACCACGACGATGTTCCTGGCTGTCGCCACCGCATCGCGCAGCGCCTCGGCTGTGGGCGCCGTCATGATCTGCGCTTCGACATAGTCGGTGAGCCGATAGAGGATTTTTGCGGGTTTGCGGATCGCGAAACACGGAGCGGCCGCGACTGGCGGCAGCAGGCCTTCAAACCGCTCGCCGCTCTCAGGCAGCTCGGCCGAGACGACGGGACAGTCGCCATGGCATTCCTGGCCGATATGGCTTGCGACCAGCCGGATGATCCGTTCGGCCTCGGCGGCCCCAAGCGCCCTGCCCGTATCGACCCGCCCGTCACCATGGCGGTCTAGCCAAAGGCGGCCGTCCGGATTGACCATCACCTCGATGACCGCCGGATCGGTAAGCGCCGAAGCGATGGCCGGCCCCATGGCGGTGCGCAGCATCGTGCGCTGCCGGTCGCGGGTTTGCGGGTGGAAGCGATCAGCCATGATCCGCCTCCGCGCCGTCGAGTGGGTCGGCCGCTTCCCCGTTCGGTCTTTCCTGTCCCTTGTCTCCGTTTGGGGAAGCGGCGGTCTTCACGGCGCGAAGGGCTTCCAGCTCGTCTTGCGTGAAGAATTCGGATTCGTTCGCGCTTACCTCTTCCAGGACATCGCGGATCATGTTCTTGCCACCGGCGAGACGCCGGGCGAGCTGGGTGGTGAAATATTCGAATCGTTCCTTGCCGAGCGCTCGGGCCGAGTCCTGATCGACGTTCGGCAGCGGCGGCGTGACAGTCAGGAAGAAGCGGATATAGAGCGCAAGAGTCTCGGTCGTGATCGATAGGTTACGCTCCAGCCGATCATATTGCCGCGTCATCCGATCGAGCCGCCGGATCAATGCGCCGTCGCGCTGATCGTCAAACTCCTTGGAAAAGAAGCCGAGAAGCGCCGCTTCGACCACGGCCGCCTTGGTGACGCCCGGTCGTTTGGCGGCAGTTTCGACCTTCTCGAAGAGTTCATGGGCGACATGGACATTAAGGCGGGGTTTCATGAGCGCGCTCCTCTAAAAGCTCGGGATCAGGTCGTCGTCGGCCTGATCGCCCATTCCGTTATTCAGGGCGTGGGCGCGCCGAACGGTCGCCGCATTGCGCGCGAGCTTGTCCATGCGCCTGGCGTCGTTGGGATCGAAGTCATCATCGAGCAGGCCCGCATCGGGCGCGCACTCAGGTTGCAGTTTCTCGGGCGTTTCTTCGGCCAGGGCGGGATGACGCGTGAGGCCGCCGTCATCCTCTTGATCAAACGCCACAGGCGCCGACCCGGGCTTGATCAGGTCGGCGTGGGGCTTGCGCACCTGACCCGACCAATCGTCGGTCCGCGATAGCGGACGGTCCGCATAGGAACCGTCCGCCACCAGCGCGGGCGGGGGGAGCACCCGGCCCGTGAAGGCGCCATCCTCGTAATAGCGGAGCTTGTGAGCGCGGATCGGCGGTTGGCCGGAGACCATGATGATCTCTTCGTCCGCCGGCAGTTGCATCACTTCGCCGGGCGTCAACAGCGGGCGCGCGGTCTCCTGGCGGCTGACCATGACATGGGCGAGCCAGGGCGCCAGCCTGTGGCCGGCATAGTTGCGCTGCGCACGGAGTTCCGTCGCCGTGCCAAGGGAGTCCGAGATACGTTTGGCCGTGCGCTCGTCGTTCGACGCAAAGGCGATCCGCACATGGCAGTTATCCAGGATCGCGTTGTTTTCGCCATAGGCCTTGGTGATCTGGTTGAGCGACTGGGCGATCAGGAAACTACGGACGCCGTAGCCCGCCATGAAGGCCAGTGCGCTTTCGAAGAAGTCGAGCCGTCCCAGCGCGGGAAACTCGTCGAGCATCATCAGGAGTTGATGGCGGCTGCGCTTGCCCGCCTGTCCTTCCAGCCGCTCGGTCAGCCGCCGGCCGATCTGGTTGAGCACCAGCCGCACCAGGGGCTTGGTCCGTGAGATATCGGAGGGCGGAACAACGAGGTACAAGGAGACCGGCCGTTCCCCCTCCATCAGATCGGCGATACGCCAGTCGCACGCACTCGTCGTCTCCGCCACCGTCGGGTCGCGATAAAGCCCGAGGAAGGACATCGCGGTCGAGAGCACGCCGGAACGCTCGTTGTCGCTCTTGTTGAGCAGTTCGCGCGCGGCCTGCGCCACGACGGGATGGACCTTGGGCTGGTCCTCAGAGCCGAGATGATTGGTGCTCATCATGACCCGGAGCGTGCGCTCGAAGCTCCGCGAAGGGTCGGACAGGAAGGCGGCGACCCGGGCGAGCGTCTTTTCCTGCTCGGCGTAGAGCACATGCAGGATGACGCCGACGAGAAGCGCGTGGCTGGTCTTCTCCCAATGGTTTCGCCGTTCGAGATTGCCTTCCGGATCGACCAGAATGTCGGCGACGTTCTGGACGTCGCGCACTTCGAAGCGGCCTTTGCGCACCTCCAGAAGCGGATTGTATTTGGCGCTCGCCGGATCGGTCGGGTTGAACAGCAGGCAGTGCGAGAACTGCGATCGCCAGCCGGAGGTGAGCTGCCAGTTCTCGCCCTTGATGTCGTGGATGACGGCCGAATGCGGCCAGGACAGCAGCGTCGGAATGACGAGCCCCACGCCCTTGCCCGAACGGGTCGGCGCGAAGCACATGACATGCTCCGGACCGTCATGGCGCAGATAGCGTCCCTTCAGCCTGCCCAGAAAGACGCCGGCCGGATCGAAGAGGCCTGACTTTGTGACATCGCTTTTGGTCGCCCAACGTGACGAACCATAGGTCGTCACCAACTGAGATTGCCGCGCCCGCCAAAGCGACCCGGCGACCGCGACGATAACGCCCAAGACGCCGCCGGCCGCGGCCATGGCGCCGGCGCGGTTGAAGAGCCCCGGCGCATAGGGCTCATAGGCGTACCACCACTCGAACAACCGCCAAGGAAGGTAGATCGGATAATCCACCACCTCGAACCAGGCGGGACCAAGACGCGGTTGATGGTCGAGGCGGCCGGCAACCCATTGGGTCGCGGTCCAGACCGCGCCAATGACGATCCCAAAAACGAGGAGGATTTGGCCTATGAGGAGCTTGGTAGGGGTCATCGATCTTTCGCCGGTGTCGGAGCCAAGGGCTCATACAAACTCGAGCAAAAGATCGCTTTGAAATCAGTGTCTATTCAATGCGGTTGCTTCCAATACGATCCAACAGTGGAAGCCGAAGGCAAGTGAATCCAAAACGATCCAGATTTATCGCAAACCGTCAGACCTACTTTTTTAAGATGAGTAGCGTATGATCTTGGATGATGGTGGACGAACTCGAAAACGGCGCTTTGCGCCGACTCCAAACTTGATGCAATCACGTATCTTAGTCGGAGGAGATACACTCAAGGCCGCGCAAGAGCCCGCAGCTTGGCGAGAAGAGATGTCGGCGTCGCCTGCACGTCCCGTAGAGCACGCATCGCGTCGGTTCTCCAAAACAAATCGTCTTCTTCGCCAAGGCGTGCTCTCACATCGCGAACGACGTCAAGCGCGCGACTTGACCACATTAAAAAATCACTCAGTGGCCAGACGATAACTTCGTCAAGGAATGGCCGAACCTTGTCCCCACTGCAAACAGCATTCGTCATGAGGATCGGGATGACTTCAGTGTCAGCACTAATGCGACCCTCGTTCTCGCGGAGCCACTTCACATGAAGAGCCGCCTGGCGTGCCTTTTTTATCGGCAACTCCGTATCTTCGCTGGCCTCCGAATAGTCCTCGAAGACGAAACAAAGACGCTCCCCAACTATCCAATAAGGATCTGGCGCACCATCAGTAGTTGGATTCTCCGACAAAAAGCCGAGAAGTGTCCCGAGGTCCTTATGCGCGGCTTCAAAACGATCTGCATTATCGGTGTTCGAAAGGCCCTCGCGGATTGTCATAGTTCGCGTTGTGAATATTCTATGCCGCCGTAGTCCCATATCGTGCAACTCTGTCTGAAGGGCGGTGATAGCCTCGGTATCTTCGGCCGGGTCAGCTGGCACGTTAATATCGCCCTTTGCTGTCTCTAGGCGCTCAAGCCACCTTACGCCGCCGACGTTTTTCGCCGCGCGAAACCGCTCCATTGCCGTCTCGGCTACTTCGCAACGATCTTCTGCATCAAGCGCGCAAGCACACCCCCACAGATACTCCCAATAAGCCCTGTATCCACGAAGCTCCTGTCCGCCCGCTAGTGCCTCGACTACTCGTGAGGCGGATGTCGTGGCACGAGCGGCATCACCCCGCCACATGGCCTTCACATAAGCAACTTCGTGCTCTGCTGCTACGGCGAGCGCGTCAAGATATTCTGGAACAATTTCTGTCATGTCGTCGCGGAGCGCCACTATTGCTTCCTCAGCCTTACGCCAGACGTCGCCTTGCGCGAAGAATGCTTCAGCTAGTTCAATGAGGCCACTGGTCGTCTGATTGCTCGACTGGGTTTCACCGAACTTTATCTCCGCCTGCATATCAGCGTCGAACAACTCACGGTGTTCCCTTAAGTAGAGCTCATCAATCAGCTTCCCTCCGACCGGAATGACCAATGCGTGATCAGTGGCGGAGCGCGTGCATCGACCAAACGCTTGAACAATTCGAGTGCGGACACGCTCAGCAAACAACGCCCGAGCACCGAGCTTGTCAGCAAGGAATCGCTCCATAATGCTAGCGCCGCCAGGTCGGCCCTCAACGATTAAAATGCGACAATCCTTGCCCGGAAAATCGATACCGTCGTAGCGGTTGGCGAGGATGGCGACAGCTTTTTCTTTGCAGACAAAAGCGTCTTTTGATGCCTCGATCTCAAGTGCGCTAACCAGCACATGTTCTGGAAGACGCGTTTCGATTCGCTTTTTGACCACCTGCGCCTCGCGGTCTTTTGTGGTCAGAATGAGGGCGCGACCTTGCGCCTCAATGAGACTGTCCGCCACCTCCGCGGCGTCATCGGCCTCAAGCGAGGCATCTGGAAATAGAAAGAACCGGCGCCCCACGCCGTGGCTGTTCCATCCTTCCGCCGCTTCGAGCCGTTTGATCCTTGATCGTCCAGATAGGCGCTCTAACTCGCCGCCACGCCCCAAAGTTGCGGATACGTAAAGGCGTTGATTGGCCCCATCGAAGCCCTGGTGGCTAAACGTGGGCGGAAGCGTGGGCCGGAAGAGTATCTCATGCGGACTGACGAAAACTTGGCAGGCGCGCAACTGTCCTTTGAGAACTGACCATCGAAAATAGAGGTCCGTACCAGCTTCGGCTTCATCAAGGGCCGCCGTGATTGCGTCCACATGAGGCCACAATAAAGGTGCCGGTATCAACTGCGTCCATAGACTGTCAGACAACGCGCGTGGCGTCTCGGTCATCCGCGCAGCATCATCGTTGGGCAGCAGTGCACCGAGGATGGCGGCGAGTTCGCCAAACAGGCCCGGCACTTCCCGTTTCGTCACGAGAACCGACCAATGGTCACCTATATGCTGGTCAGCAGCATGGGCGTCGTCGACGACAATGAAGTGTGGGGCTTCAAAGAATGGATTGGTGTTGAAAAGTGCGCTGTAGGTTGTAACCCCAATTGCTTCACCAGTTCGCCAAGCAGCCTGAGCGGCGGGGAGAAATTGGGCACGCGACCCAACAAACGCCTCTGCCTTGAAACCAAGTTGCTGATTGGCGAACGCGCAGACCTGATGGACAAGTTGCTTAGTGGGACAGAGGTAGACGCTCCGTTCTTCGCGCGTACGGCGGCGCCATTCCGCGATAGCAAGAGCTACTAGGGTCTTGCCACTTCCTGTCGCCCCCTGGATGGCCACATCAGCCTCGGCGGCGCACTCTGCAGCATAAGTGCGCAGAAGGGTTGCCTGATGCTCATAAGGCGCATCGATCGTGCGCGGCCGTGTATCGACAATGACGTCGACGGGCGTATCGTAGGTCTTCTTTGATGAAGTAACTGGTCGAAAAGGCATAGAAGTCCTTGGTTAGTACACTTTTACAAGTAAATCGTTTACGCGGCTCAAACAAGTGGATTGTCGATCGACCTTAGCTGATTCCTATCCCTCGTTTCTTTCTGAAGTCGAAAGAATCCGATCCGCCCCGCATGGCGTCGCCAAACATTTGGCCGCCCGGGCGTTCAATCATCAGACGCTCGTTATGGGACCCGCGCATATTGCTTCAATTTCTCGATTGCTATGAACTTGCGGCTGGCAGGTCGCTCTGAGTTTTACCTCTCCGAAAGCCAAGTGTAGGCGTCCATTGGTCAAACACGGCTAGGAACAATTTCTTGACTTCTGCGCATCACTAGTAAAGAAATCGTTCTTAGAGATTCGGGCTAGAAACGAAACCGTGCCTTTCCGCTCGTGGATGGCGCAGGTGGGTTGGGCGGCATGACGCGCAAGACAGGCAGATATCAGCAAACGGTCGCCGGCGGCGAGGAGGTGTCGGCCTTCGTACCATTGCCTTTACCGCCCCGCGCTCCGGCAATGACGCTCGACGGTCGGCTCGGCGAGCGGCTACGCGCGGCCGAACAAGCCCTCGCGCGGCTCGACTTGGCGGGCGACATGGTGCCGTCGCTTGACTGGTTCATCTACGCCTTCGTCCGCAAGGAAGCGGTGATCACGTCGCAGATCGAAGGCACCCAGGCGACGCTGATCGAACTTCTGGCCTTCGAAGCTGAGACGGCGCAGCGTCTAGACACGGATGTTGAAGAGGTCTGCAACTATCTCGATGCGCTGACCTATGCCCGTGCCGAACTTCAGAACGCGGATGGTCTGCCGCTCTCCATGCGGCTCCTAAACGAGGCGCACCGGCGCTTGTTGCGTGGAGCCCGCGGCGCCGGAAAGCAGCCAGGCGAAGTCAGGCGCAGCCAGAATTGGATTGGCGGCAGCCGTCCCGGCAACGCAGCCTTCGTTCCCCCGCCGGCACCTACGGTGCCGGACCTGCTCGGTGATCTGGAGCAGTATCTGCATGGCTCTGATGACCTGCCGGCGCTGGTGCGCATCGGGCTGGCGCATGTCCAGTTCGAGAGCATCCATCCCTATCTCGACGGCAATGGTCGGATCGGCCGGCTCTTGATCGCGCTGCTGCTGGAACATTGGGGCCTCCTGAAAGCGCCGCTGCTCTATATCAGCCTCTTCTTCAAGCGACATCGAGAGGAGTATTTCCGCCGGCTGACGGCCGTACGCATCGACGGCGACTGGGAAGGATGGACGGATTTTTTCCTCGACGGTGTCGCGACCATCGCCGATGAGGCGGTTGCCTCCGCCCGCGCGCTCTTCACCCTCGTGAGCGAGGACCGCGCGCGGGTGCTTGCACAGGATACGTCGTCCGTCTCGGCGGCGCGCCTGTTCGAGCAACTGCCCAATCATCCGATCCTAACGGTGTCCTCGGCGATCCCCCTGATCGGCGCCAGCAAACCGACGGCGACTCGCGCCATCGAATCCCTCATCGGCGCCGATGTGTTGATAGAAACGACCGGCAAGAAACGCGACCGTAGCTTCGCCTACGGACGGTACATCGATGAACTCCGGATCGGGACAGAACTTGATCGCGGCTGAAGCGGACGCGCCGCGGCCTCAGGGACGCCCGATGTGCGCCGATCAGCTGATTCCGATTCCCCGCTTCTTGCCGAAATCGAAGGACGCCGTCGCCCCGCGCATCACGCCACCGACCCTCTGGCCGCGCTGGCGTTCGAGAACCGGCCGCCAGGGGACGAGCGTGAACTCTTTCGATTTTTCGATGATCGCGAACTTGCCGCTGGCGAGTTGCGCTGGCCGCCGATAGATGCCTTCGATACGGTCGCCGTCCTGCGTTTCCACGAAGCTTAGCCCGATCTCCTTGGAGAGCTTCTCCCCCGCCGCCGCCAATTCCCGTTGCCGGAGAAGCTTGAGCAGGTTCCGCTGATAGCGAACCGCCTGCCCGTCGCGCTTGGCGAGACCCTGCGCAATCAATTGCTCTTCACGCTGATGCAGCGCCTCCGCGGCTGCCGCGCCGAATCGCTCGCCGCGTAGTGGCATCGGCTCTTTGGCGACAAGCTGGATGTCGAGCCATGTCGCGCCGTCGGCTTTGACTTGAGCCTCAAGGGACAGGAATGACAGCGCAGTGACGCTCCCGGGAAAACGCGCCTTCTTGCTGGCGAGCGCTTCTACACGGTCTTCGAAGTCGTCGGGCACATCCCACGACCCGTCTGGAAAACGCCGCGCGATGTTCGCCCGGCGCAGCGCCTCCAACCGTCGCACATGAGCTTGGACATAGGCATCCGAGGCCTGCGGATCGGCAGCATGGTGCGCGTCGGTCGAATAGAGCCCGCCATTGGCCCGCGCCACCTCCGCGATGATCCGGTCCGCAGGCTTGAGCCCGGCTGCCGCGGGGCGCACCTCGACGACGGCGGCCATCGGCAAGTCGTCCATGTCCTGCTTGGGATCGAGCGTGACGTGATGAACTCGACCGTCTGCGCCGTCGATCATGACGTAATGGCCGTCATTGAGCTCATCGTGGAGCCCACGGTCGATGATCCGCCCAACGACGGTCGGGGCACGCGGGTCGGACGGATCGTAGACGGCATAGTCGGCGGCGCCGACGTCGAGACCGGCTCGGGCAAGGCCCCGGTGCATGGTTTTGATGATGTCGCCGCGTTCGCCGGCCCGCCGCAATGTTTCTTCCAATCGTTCTGACAGGCGCCACTGACCGGGCGCCGTTTCTTCGGCGAGACCGCGCTTGGCGAGCGCCCGCAGCCGCCCAAGCTGCAGGGCGCGCCGGAAGCGCGCGTCATCGCCCTGCGGGGCGTGTCGGAAATCGAGGACGCCGTCGCCGGCCTCGCGCAGCAATCCGCGATCGAGATCGGTGAAGCGATCTTGCTCGACCTGGCGCTCCAGCTTGCGGCGCAACTCCTGTTCTGTCTGCGGCCCCAGCTCCAGAGTCAGCAACTCACTCGCCTGCTGCCGCATGCCGTGGGCGACATAATCACGCGCGATCACCAGATCCTTCCCAAGTTCGTCCCTACCGCGCAGAACGATATGGGTGTGGGGATGCTCGGTGTTGAAGTGGTCGACCGCGACCCAATCTAGCCGTGTGCCGAGGTCCTTTTCCATCGCGCCTATCAGATCGCGGACGAAGGGTTTCAAGTCGGCGAGCTCGGTTGCGTCCTCCGGTGAGACGATGAAACGGAATTGATGCCGGTCGCCCTCGCTGCGTTCGAGGAAAGCCTTGCCGTCGGCCTCGTCGTTCGCCGCATCGTAGAGCCGGCCTGGCTCGTTATCCTTCGAGACGCCGTCGCGCTGAATGTAGCGCAGATGCGCGCGGGCCGCAGCGACACCGCCTCCCTTGAACTTGACGATCCGCGTCTTGATGACGACACGGCGCGACGACGGTCCGAAACGGTGTCCCGCCCGCCGCTGACGCATCGCACCGCCGCCGCGCCCGATCCGATTGCCGGAAAAGCGTCGCGACGGTCGTACTATACCGAAGCTGGACTTGCCGGCTGCAGAGACCTGATGGAGGACTTGGTTCAAGTAGCTCTTGGCGCGGCGCCCATCGAGGCTGCGGATGCGTCCGAGCTTCGGCTTGAAGATATCCTCGTTATCGTCAGCCATGGTCGCTCATGCAGATAAGCGCAGCATGGCCGACTGCAAACGCGGTAATCGTCTCTGCACCAACAATATGCATTTCCAAACAGCGCTTTAGCGCTGAACGCCTGCACATGGGGCGCGGCCGCATGTGCAGGCCAACCCGATGTGCAGACAGGGAAAAGCGCCGCTTTGCACCATCACCTTTTATCTTGCCCTCCGTTGCCTCAGTCGCCTCTTCCGCTCTCAATCCTTCTTGACACTGGATCAGCTTGGATCGTTTTTCCGCCAGGGCGGGTGCAAACGCGTCAAACGGCCGATGATCAGACGCCGATCAACGGGCCCGAAATAGCGTCCGTCAAAGGACTGCGGATGGTCCTGAAGCAAGAAGATGCGGCGCTCGTCGAGCGTCTGGCAGCCACGCCAAACAGGCATCGAGCGACCTGATCCGTCCACTCTCCGAGCCGTCGCGATGCGGTGTCCATTGATGAGTATTTCATCGCTTTGACGGCAGATTTCGTCGCCCGATGCAGCCGCAACGCGCTTGATCAGCGGGATATCGAGCGGCAAATAGCCACGCTCTGCGACGAGACGTCGGACACGTTCGGGTACGCGAACCAGCGCATAGTCGCCGCGCTCAACCGGACGATGATCGAGCCAATAGAAGCCGACCGGCGTGCTTTCCGAGGCGTTGTAGACCAGCTTTTTCGGCAGACTGACCACCGACGCAATCCCCAAAGCCAGGACGGGGACAGCCGTCATGAGCAGAGTTGCACGCTTCATGACGTGACCCGTTGCGCGGCCATGTGAGCGGTGTGCTGCTGATCCGTGTAGGGCCGGACCGGCTGCCCCACCGTGATCCGATTATGGACGTGGCGATAATAGTCGGGCGATGCATCGGCAGGGTCAAAACCTGCGTCTTCGAGCGCGTCCACGACCGAGAGCGTACGCTTGACCTTCGTGTTTCCGACCGCAAGCAGAAGGACTTCACCGCCAGGATAGACGCCCTCAACACGGCTCAGAAATCGCGATGGTTCGGCGGATTGGATCACTAGGAACCGCCAATCCTGGGTTCCATACTCATTCGCCCGCCAACGTACGTAACCGAACACACTGCCCGGATTGAACAAGGCAAGTGACCGTCGCCGGTCAAGATCATGCTGCTCGTCAGGCGCGCCGAAACGCAGCCAGTGGTTCAGGTGTTCCGGGTAAAATACGATCTCGACCCGCGTGAACCGCTCAGTCATCGGAGGTCGAGTCTTTCTTCCGCATGTCTGACCAAGCCGTCAGATCCTCGATGTGGTACCGCACATGGCGCCCATGCTTTCGGTATTGCGGGCCGCCTCCGTAGACGCGCATCTTCTCGAGCGTGTTGGGTTTCAGTTTCAGAAAATCGGCGGCTTCGAGTGTGGTCAGGAATGGGCCGACAAACGCATTGCTTTGATCACTTGCCATAGTCGTGCTCCTTCGCCCTCTTGGCTCAGTTTCGACCCCTCATGCCTGTATGAACCTCGGGCTTGCCTATTTTGGATCGTGATCCTAATGTTCGTTTTTTGTTCTCATATTTTCAAGGTTCATCAGTCCAGTTTGAGCAAGCTGTCGGCGCCCGTCATCCAACCAATCACTGAAAAGAGACCCCGCGCCCGAAGGCGCGGGGCGAATGATCCGCGTTAGCTGCCCGGGTTCCAGAGGATCGCCATGACACGATCGTCATCCTGTCCGGCGGCGCGGCCGAGATTGGCGTAGATCTTACTCGGGCCGAACTCGGGAGCAGAGAAGGTCAGCGAAAGGTAGGCGTTGCCGCTGTTCTTGCCGATCCGGTTCCAGCCGCCGCCGATCTCCACACGATCCTCCGTGTAGACCCGGAAGTCCGGCTGGGCGTCGGTCTCCTTCGCCGCGTTGGGCAGGATGCGGATGCGCTTCTTGAGGCTCATCGTCGCGAGCGTGCCTTCGTATCCGCCGGTCTCGTTCTTCGTCACATATCCAAGTGCCTGTGCCATCGTTCTATCTCCTGTTGGCTGTCGCGGGGCGCCCATCGCCCTGCTGACGCGGGACCGTCCATGGCGGGCGGGGACCGCATGAACCGTCAGGCCAAAGCGCAGCGGAGGACCGGCGGAGCGCACTTTTTTAGAGCGAAGCGGGCGCGAGGAAGCCGCTCAGCGGCGGGGAAAAAAGTGCGAAACGCCGGTTTCAGGCGGTCGCCGTTCGCCATAGGTCCATCAAGCAGAAGCAGGCGAATGGGCGTTTCGCCGGTCATGGATCAGGAGACGCGATGGCACAGGCGGCGCGGATGTTCTTGACGCAAGATGACCGGTGGAAGGGACTCGCACTCGAAGATTTGGGAGCATCAGCGCAGCCGCATCCATGCCCGACTGTATAGGCGAGGGAACGAACGCCTGACGAGATGATCGGTACAAAGAGGGAGCGCGGAGGAGGACAGTCCGAACCCATCGGCGAGCGCCAGCAAGATGCCTCAGTGTCGATGACTTTCTCCGCTCCCGAAGCTCACCACGCGAACAGAACCGGCTCATCCGAGCGCTGCCGGGCAGGAGAATCCGGTTGGCTTGGTGGTTCGCCAATCCGCGCGCGGAAGCGCGCGACAACGCCCCCCGCCATCCGGCGCAGGCGGTCTTGCTGGCAGTGATTGAGCGGGGGAAAGCGCTCGCGGCCCTCCCGTTCGGGTGAGAGGGTCGCTCCCGCCTTCCGCCGACGGTTTCAGGAAACGAGCGATTTGATGCGGGCCGTGTTTTCCGTGAGCCGCCCGCCGCCTGCTTTCGTGTAGGCCTTGAAGGGGAACTCCATATAGCGCGGCAGCCATCCTTCGGCTTTCTTCCGGCCGTCCCCAGTGATCAAGTCGCGGACGATCTTCTTCTGGACCTTGGTGGTGGCGCTGACATTGGCGTCGGCGACGGCCTTCCCGCCGATATGGCGAAGCATGGCGTTGACCGCGGCCTTATTGCGGAGAAGGTCGAAGAAGGCGTCGTCCGCCTGCCAATGATCGCTCATATCCAGCTTGAGATGTGTTCCGAGCGCCTCAATAACGGCGGTTCCGGCCTCCAAGGTTTCGGCCATGACGACAGCGAGCACCCGCATCACGTCATCGTCGGAGAGTTTCAAAAGCGCCGCGAATAACTCGACGACTCGATAATCGTCGCCGTTCGAGCGGACGACGGAATGGCCGTGGACGGGCAATCCGAGCAGCTCCAAAACTTCCTTGCGTTCCTCGGCCAGCGCCGTCTCTGCCTTCGATTTCGCGACGCTCTCGGCGGTTTCCTCCTTGCGCGCGGCCTGCGGATCGGCCTCGGTGCGCCAGAGCGCCGAGCCGCCGATGGCGTGGGCCACCATCAGCCGTAGGGCAACGCCCGGATGGCTGAGCATGGCATGTCGCACGGCAGCGTGGCGGTGCAGTTCGATGTAGTTCTGCGCCGGGTTGGTCAATTCGGGTCGGATCGGCTTGCCGTCCGTGGCCGGATCGTCCTTCGACACCTTGGAACGGCGCTTGGCTTTCGCTTCCTTCCCCGTGAGCCAGCCCTCATGGACCTCGACCTCGCCGCCATGTGACACGGTGATGTAGACGCGTCCGCCGTCCTTCTTAGGCGTCTTTTCATGGTCCCATGAATGAAAGCGCTGACCGGTTTCCAGGATGTCGACCTCGGTCCAGCCGTTCTCCAAGAGCGCATCGCGCTTCGCCGCTATGGCGGCATTCTGCAAAGTCCAGAACTGGTCCGCGTCCGCGAAGTATCCCTTCTCCCCGAACAGGTCGGTGACGGTCTGGCCCTTGTAAGCGTCGAGCGGGAACAGTGCGATTTCCGTCGAAATCTGCTGGCCGCCGAACAGCCATTGCTTCAACTGCCAGCCGCGCGGCGCGTATTCATCCGGGTCACTGAACAGCTTGAGCCAGTCGCGCTGCTGGCGCTTGGTGGCCATGGTCAGATGGCGGACGGTCTCAGCGTCGATATCCTCGTTGCGGTAGGCCTCCCTGATCTTGGGCAGAAGCTCACCTAAAGCGAGGCGGCGCTTCACCATCAAATCGGTGGTGCCGAAGGTCGCCGCGATATCTGCGACCGACTTCCCGGACTTTCGCAGGCGCACAAACGTCTCGTATTGCGTCATTTCGTCCGGGTCGAGCCGGGCAAGGTTTTCAATCAACGACGCTTCGAGCGCCGCCGCGTCGTCGCCCGGCTCCATGACGGCGCAGGGCAGCGGCTCGACCGCGCCGCCATCGTCAACGATAGACTTGGCCGCGAAGTAGCGCCGCCGCCCGGCGACGATCTCGAAGCTTTCGCCGTCGCCATTGGGCCGCACCAATATCGGCATGAGGACGCCGCGCGCCTTAACGCTGGGCAAGATGTCGGAGACGTCCGGCGCGGCCTTGGCGTGGCGCATGTTGACGGTGGCGTCTTTCAGCTTGCCGAGTTCAATGTGTTGGAGTTGCATGGTTTCTACTCCTTTGGTTTGGCTGGGTGGTGAGCGCCGCCCGATGCAGCGCGAAGAAAGTCGGCCAGGTCGATCTGGCGGCGGGCGTCCATATCGAACAGGCCGAGGTCACAGGGCTTCTGTTCGGCGTTCGGGTTGCGCTTCGGGGCCATGGGCTGGTCAGCGCGAAGCGTGAGCCGGTCCTTGAGCGTGATCGGCTTCACGCCGGGCGCGACGATCTGCTCGCCTTCCGGTGTCGTCTCGGTGGGGAGTTCCGGGCGGTTCGTCATGCCACCGCCTCCGCCGCCGTCTCGGAGTACTGAAAGGCGAGGATGAAGTCGGCGGCTTTCGAGGCTTGGCTCGCCGCGCGGAAGATGGCCCGGTTGTCCTCTCTCAGAACTTCAAGCCAAGACCCGATATAGTCCGTGTGCCGCACGGTCGGCGTGATGGAGAGGCTCGTGCAGACAAAGGCGCTCGCCATCTCCGCCACCAATTCCTCGCGGGCGTAGGACTTTGACCCGAAAGAATGCGACAGGTCGCGGGCGAGCCGGTCCTTGTGGCCGGTCCAGTGCGTCAGCTCGTGGAAGCAAGTGCGGTAGTAGTTAATCTGCTCGAAGAAGGCGGGTTGCGGTGGCACCCGGATGAAGTCCTCGGAGGGCACGTAAAACGCCTTGGCGCCACCGACCCGGAAATCCGCGTTGGTGGCCTCGATGAGGTGTTCGGCCTGCGGAATGATCTCCGCTTCCGGCAAGGGAGCCGTGCTCTTGTACGCGTCTTCCGGGAGGCCCTCGCATTGCTCGACATTGAACAGGGTGAAGCGCTTCAAGAACGGGACGCGGCCCGGCTCGTCGCCATCCCGCGCGGCGCGCTCGCGCTCGGTTTTCGGAATGAACGTGTCCGCGTGGCAGGCGGTGACGCCACGCTCGCCCTTCAAGACATGCCCGCCATCTCCTGGGCTTGGCGATAGGTGAGCCATGTTTGCGCGGCGAAGCCCGCGCGCACGACTTGGCGCCACAGGATCAGGATGTTGACGCCCGAATAGCTGCGCCCCGTCAACGCGTTCTTTGGCAGGCCAAGCCCGGCTTCCGCGCCGGGCGTACCCCATGGCTGAACCCAAGGCGCGCGGCCTTTCTCAAGCTCGGCGATGATGCGGCCCGTGACCTCGTCATAGAGGCTGGGCTTTTCCGTGCCTTCGGCGCGGACCTTCCTGCGTCCTCCCTTTCGGCTTGCACTGGGGGTTGCGACTTCTGGCGTCATCGGTTGCGGCCCCCTCTGGTCCCCCGCGCGCGCCTTTCCCCGGAAAGGGGGCGGGCGGTAAGCGACCGGGAGCCCCGCCGGATCAGGCGGGACGCAACTGTCTTGGTAGGACGAAAAGACGGACTGTGACGAATCCAGAGCCGAGGCGGTTGCGGGCCGCCCCGGCGGGGCTACAAGGTAGTGTCCGGCCGCCCCCCGCCTCCGGGAAAGGCCAACAAAAGACTTCGCCGCCCGAAGGGCGGCGTCCTTATCCCGAAGCGTCAGCTTCGGGCCCGCGCGAGGGATCGTTACCCGAATGGGCGGAGACCGCGCGGAGCGCGGGCTCCGTGGAGCTTAGGCCGCACCAGCGGCCTTAGCGCAATAGAGTCCGGTTCGGCCGGCGGCCGGACGCGCCCCAGAACAGTCGCGGCAGCACCCATAGTCTCAGGAAGAACGAAGGGCTTGACAACTCAGGGAATTGATCCCACTATTGTCACGTGATGCACGTGAAAACGGTGAAGAAATGCACATCCGAATGCGAGACCTCACGGATAGCGACGTCTTAGCGGGCGCGCTGACAGGCCGAAAAGCCCTCGGCGCCCTTCTCGAACGAATCGAGAGGGAACCCGAAGAGCCGGAGCCCGTGTATCTGGATTTCGCCGGAGTCGAGGTCGCCACCGCCAGCTTTCTGCGGGAAAGTGTCCTGGATTTTAGGGATATCGTGCGCAGGCGCTGGACGAACTGTTACCCGGTGGTCGCTAATGCGAACGATACGATTGCGGAGGAACTGTCGGTCCTGCTGGAGCCGCAGCGGGATGTGCTGATGCTTTGCACGCTGAACAAGGACGGAGTGCCCGGCGCCTCCCGCCTTCTCGGAGAACTGGAACCGAAACAGCGGATCACCTTCGAGCTGGTAAGGAAGCTCGGTGAAGCCGACGCCGGAGAACTCATGCGCACCGCGAACGGCTCCGAAGGTGTCGGCCAGACCGCATGGAACAACAGGCTCACTTCGCTCAGCAGGCTTGGCTTGCTGATGGAAACGAGCCACGGCCGGGCGAAGCGATACAAGCCGCTGCCGCTGGGGGGCTGACATGGGGGTTGATTTCATTCGCAAGGCTGCGAAGTCGTTTCACAAGGGGCTAGACCAGTCCCGGATCGACCTTTGTACGCCGGACCTGTTCACCCGCCGTCCGGACAGCGAGCGGCGCAGCTATGCGGCCAGTATCCGGACGAACCGGAAACTTGTCCCCGGCGAAGATCTGTGCGTCCGGTTCCATGACGGCAAGGTCGTAGCGCAGCGAGGCATGGACATCGTCGCGGTATTCGAAGCGCCCCCGGCGGAGTTGGTCGAGGCCATTAAGGAATCCTACGGCGAAGCCTGCGGCACGGTGCAGGAGGTGTACGAGATCGCGGATACGGCGGAGATCACGGTATGCTGAACGCGCCGGGCGCCAGGAAGGAACCGAAGCAAAGCCGTAATCACCGGCTGGAAAAGAAGCTTTGGCATGACGGCAGCAGGCAAACGCCTTCGCTCGGCTGCGGCGCCTGCCTGGACCGCGATACCTGCGGCGGGCTGAGCATCGGACGCGCCTTTTTCGATTGCCTCGACAATTGCTGCCGCCAGCCGGAGAGCTGCGACGCGATGTGCAGGACCAAGCCTCGCGAATTCGCGCAGCGGATACGGGAGATCGGCGGCTTCAATCTCGATAACGTTCCGCGCGCCGCGCAGCTGCCGAAACCGGCCGTGCCTTCGGTGGTCCCGCTCTTGTATCACGGCAACGGGCGGGAGGCCCCGTTCGCACCGCAGACCGTCTGCCTGCCGCTCTATAGGATCATCGCCCGGCATCGCGGCACGGAGCGCTACGCGGATGCAAGGGCGGCCGCCGAAGCCTTCCGGGTTCGGCCGGATACCCCGGTCATTTTGACCGGGACGGACAAGGATGCGCCGCTTGAGCGGTGGTGGAGTCTCGGCCTCGGCAGGCTGGACGCAATCCGCAGGCTGCGCGATCTCGGCGTCGCACTGGTAACGACTCCGAATTTCAGCCTGTTCACGGACTGTCCGCGCTGGGACGACATGCACAGCATCAAACGCATCGCGATCACACATGAGGAATTCCTGCGTGAAGGCATCCCTGCCGCGCTCCACCTGAACGCGCGAACCGAACGGGACTGGGACCGCTGGACGGAATACATCGCGCGGCGCAGCGAAGTGGCCCACGTGGCCTTTGAATTCGCGACCGGCGCAGGATGGGCCGACAGGATCGAATGGCATGCCGACCAGCTTGCCAGGCTGGCGGCGGAGGTCGGCCGCCCGCTGCATCTCGTGGTTCGCGCCGCAAACGGAAACGTCCTACAAGGGCTCGTTTCGGCATTCGCGCACACGACGGTGCTCGACACCAATTCCTTCGTGAAGGCGATCAAGCGCCAGCGGGCAATCGAAACGGACACCGGCAGGATCGAATGGCAAAAGTCGCCAACGCCGCCGAACGCGCCGGTCGACGAACTGCTGGCGCACAACTGGTCTGTCGTTAGCCGGAGCTACGATCCGGTATTCGGAAATGCGCCCGTCCCGCAAGCGGCCGAATGACAGTAGCGCAAAAACAGCTCCTGTTCAGCGATGTAGACGATCTCGCTTACGCCGTGGCGCGCGGCAGACTCGACGGGTCCAAACTCACCACGACCTATGCGCCGCAACGGCTCGGACCGCTTCTCGAACTGCTGCACCTGTCCGCAGGCAAACGCATGCCGCATCCGGGCGCCTGGCTCGCATCGAACGGCGCGGCCCCGATGATCGCGGCTCTCGATCAGGGCAGGGAAAGCTGGATCGCCCCGCAGGACCGGCATACCGGATTCATCCGAGCCGTCCGGTACGGACTGGGCAGCGACGACCGCCTTACCGGCTTCCTGATGAAAGCCAAGCGCGCCGGGCAGGACGTGACGGGATTGCCTGCTAAGGTCTCCGGCCAACTGGTCGCCGCGATGGAAGAACTCGAAAACAATATCCATGAACATGCCGACGCCCCTGAAACGGGGATTCTCGCATTCCGGGCCGAATCCGGCGCTTTCGAGTTCGTCATTGCCGATCGCGGCATCGGCGTCCTGAATAGCCTGCGCCGCTGCGCGGACTACGCCGCGCTGCCGGACGAAGGCAAGGCACTCGAAGCCGCCCTCACGGACGGCGTTTCGCGCCACGGTCCAGAAAGCAATCATGGCCATGGTTTCAGGCCGATCTTCACCGGGCTGATGAACTTGCAGGGAGAACTCAGGTTCCGCTCGGGGGATCACGCTATCACGATGGACGGAACCAACCTCGAACTCGCCACGGCGCGGATCACTCAGAAAGCGCCGTTAGACGGATTCTTCGCAAGCGTTCGATGTAACGCAGGAGCGCGATAAAGCGCCACGGCCACAAGAGAAATTCAGGCGCCAGGGATCAACAGGATACACGGGTCGCCTTTCTGCATCAGGATCGTGGAGCGCGTCACGCTGACCCTGCAATTCTGGCATGTTTGTTCGTGGATATCCCCGTACCGATTGCTTTGAACGATCTGATTCAAATCCGTTGCGCTTCTTCGCTCAAACGTCGGTCAACACTCGAAAACAGTGACTTTGTATAACTGTCTGGCTTTCATCTTGTGCATGTTCGTTACGACCACACCGGTTTCCAGCTTCATGTTCGTGATGAAGCGATCGCGGATCAAACAGAGCTAGCCCAAGCTTGATTTCGAACGGTACCCATATGGTACCCGAGTGCAGATAAGCCCGCCGTGTACGGGGCGGGCTTTCTTTATAGAGAATTGATTTAATGTAGGAAAATTGGTTGCGGGGGTAGGATTTGAACCTACGACCTTCAGGTTATGAGCCTGACGAGCTACCGGGCTGCTCCACCCCGCGGTTGTATGGTTGTGTTTTGGGGGTTTGGTTTGGTGTTGGGTTGGCGGTGCGTTTAGCGAAGGTGTTTGCTTTGGCGTTTTTACCCATTGAAGGCCTGGCGGCGACCTACTCTCCCGCGGCTTAAGCCGAAGTACCATTGGCGCTGGGGGCTTTCACTTCCGAGTTCGGGATGGGATCGGGTGGGTCTTCCCCCGCCATGGCCACCAGGCCGTCGATGGGTAAAGGGGTTTTTGTGTTCCCCTCAGACGGCGGGCGGGCCCTCCGGGCCCTTGCCTTCCGCGCCATTAGGCGCGGCGCTCAGTCGCGCTTCCCTCGCTTACGCTCGGGTTTGGCCGCCCTTCCCATGCCTGCGCTTGGGTTTGGCGCTTTAAGCGACGGACCGCCTCGCGCCGATCGTCAACAGACGGTCGTCAGACCGGCTGTAAGCGACTGAGCGCCGCCGCCAGTGCGGCGGAAGCCAAGATCGCGGAGCGATCGCCCGGCGCTTGAGGGAGTACACAAAAACAAAGCAGAATTGGTGTTTGCTGTGATGGTCGGCTGAGTTTTCAAGCCGTCATCAGCGAGGTGTCCGGGATGCGCGGGTCAGGCGCGTCCTGGAGCTGTTGTTTTGGCGCATATCGGCTTTTGCCGCTATGTGCGGGTTGGCGCTTTTAACCCTTTGGAGGTGTCAAGCGCCGTGTGTTTGAAGCCGATCGAACGATTAGTACTGCTTAGCTTCGCATGTCGCCACGCTTCCACATGCAGCCTATCGACGTGGTGGTCTTCCACGGTTCTCAGCGAGAACTGGTTTTGAGGGGGGCTTCCCGCTTAGATGCCTTCAGCGGTTATCCCGTCCGCACATAGCTACCCTGCTGCGCCACTGGCGTGACGACAGGTCCACCAGAGGTGCGTCCATCCCGGTCCTCTCGTACTAGGGACAGCGCCTCTCAATTCTCGTACACCCACGGCAGATAGGGACCGAACTGTCTCACGACGTTCTAAACCCAGCTCACGTACCTCTTTAAATGGCGAACAGCCATACCCTTGGGACCTGCTCCAGCCCCAGGATGAGATGAGCCGACATCGAGGTGCCAAACACCCCCGTCGATGTGGACTCTTGGGGGGTATCAGCCTGTTATCCCCGGAGTACCTTTTATCCGTTGAGCGATGGCCCTTCCACGCGGGACCACCGGATCACTATGACCGACTTTCGTCTCTGTTCGGCCTGTCGGCCTCACAGTCAGGCGGGCTTATGCCATTGCACTCTCACGAACGATTTCCGACCGTTCTGAGCCCACCTTCGCGCGCCTCCGTTACTCTTTGGGAGGCGACCGCCCCAGTCAAACTACCCGCCACGCAGGGTCCCGGACCCGGTTTCACGGGCCGCGGTTAGACGACAAAAGCATCAAGGGCGGTATTTCAAGGATGACTCCACCGAGACTGGCGTCCCGGCTTCAAAGTCTCCCGCCTATCCTACACATAACGGTTCTGTCGCCACTGCGAAGCTGTAGTAAAGGTTCACGGGGTCTTTCCGTCTGACCGCGGGTACTCCGCATCTTCACGGAGAATTCAATTTCGCTGAGTCTGCGTTGGAGACAGTGGGGCAGTCGTTACGCCATTCGTGCAGGTCGGAACTTACCCGACAAGGAATTTCGCTACCTTAGGACCGTTATAGTTACGGCCGCCGTTTACCGGGGCTTCAATTCGACGCTCTC